>Ga0116157_10001672_pt1 | contig 22165 bp, 20 predicted proteins | sample AD_UKC048_MetaG_FD_89882 | JGI IMG/M metagenome (GOLD analysis project Ga0116157, IMG submission 89882) | Active sludge microbial communities of municipal wastewater-treating anaerobic digesters from USA - AD_UKC048_MetaG | ecosystem: Engineered > Bioreactor > Anaerobic > Digestate | place: USA... | reverse complement strand
AGCCACCTGTTGCCGGCGTCCGCGTTGAATCGCTCATGCCAGTGCTGCTTCACTTTGTAGGCGGGCAGCGGCAAGGGCGGCTCCAGCACCTTCACGTGCTCCTGTTGCGCCAGCGCATTGCCAAGCTGCCGTGGCACGATCACCAGAAACTCGGTTTGGGCCACGATGCGGGCCACGCCCAGAAAACTTTGCACGCGCAGCACCACGCGGCGATTCACCCGGTTTTGGGCCAGTACCTTGTCCACAATCGAATGGCCCGTGCCGGAGGCCATGACCAGGATGTGCCCCTCGGCCGAGAACGCCTTGCGCGTGAGTTTTGCGCCAATGCGGGGGTGGCCGCTGGACGCGAGGCAGACAAAGTCCTGCGCAAACAGCGCCTGCTGGTAAAAACCGGCCTCCAGATCGGGCATGAAACCCACGGCCAGGTCGATGTCGCCCGACTCCAGCCGGCGGCGGCTGTCCGGGGAAATTTTTTCGGCCTCAACAACGAGGCCCGGCGCGGTTTTCTGGAGGTGGTTGACCAGCCGTGGCAGCAACACAATTTCGCTGATATCGGTCATGCAGATCCGGAAATCACGCGTGGCCTGTTGGGGCAGGAACGCACCCGTCCCCCCGCGCGCCTTTTCAAGCCGCGTCAGCGCTTCCAGCAAATCGGGGTAGATGGTTTGTGCGCGTGGCGTTGGCGCCATGCCCGCCGATGTGCGGCAAAAAAGGGGATCCTCAAAATGCCGGCGCAGCTTGTTCAGCACCATGCTGGCGCTGGCCTGCTCCATGCCGAGCGCCTGCGCCGCACGCGAAACGCTTTGCGTTTTATAGACTTCAACGAAGACGCCGAGCCAGTCCAGGTCAAGCTTTGCCATGGCGGCAGTGTACCGCTGTATATCAAAACAACATACAAAGTATTCGACATTTAGCTTTGACGCAATAGTCCGGGCCTGCGATAGTCGCCATTAGTCTGTCAAAGGAAAGAACAACATGCAATTTCATCTCAACGGGTTTCGAACCGGAGACCCCGGGTTGCTGGACCCTGCCGTGTCGACGGTGGCGGCTCCGGAAAGCGCCCTTCCAGTCGAAGCCGATGTGTTGATCGTCGGTTGCGGTCCTGCCGGCCTCACGCTTGCCGCGCAATTGGCGGCTTTCCCGGACATCCGCACGGTGATCGTGGAACAGAAACCCGGTCCCTTGCAGTTGGGCCAGGCGGATGGCGTTGCCTGCCGGACGATGGAGATGTTTGAGGCCTTCGGCTTTGCCGAGCGCGTCCTGAAGGAAGCCTATTGGGTGAACGAGACGACTTTCTGGAAGCCCGATGACAGCAGCCCGGCCGGTAACCCTGGTCGCATAGTGCGCAGCGGACGCGTTCAGGACGTGGAGGACGGCCTGTCGCATATGCCGCATGTGATCCTGAACCAGGCCCGTGTACACGATTTCTACCTTGAGATCATGCAAAGATCGGCCTCGAGGCTGGTGCCGCACTACGCCCGCCGTCTGGCTGGGCTTGAGCGCGCGCCCGATGGCGCGTCCGACTACCCCGTCACGGCCCGGTTCGAACGACAGGATGCCACGCATGCTGGCCAGGTGGAGACCATCCGCGCCCGTTACGTGGTGGGGTGCGACGGTGCGCGCAGCGCGGTGCGCCAGTCCATGGGCCGGACGCTGCAGGGCGATTCTGCCAACCACGCCTGGGGCGTGATGGACGTGCTGGTGGTCACCGACTTTCCGGACATCCGCTTCAAGGCGCTGATCCAGTCTGCCGATGAAGGCAGCGTCGTGCTCATCCCGCGGGAAGGGGGCTATCTTGTCCGCATCTACGTGGAGCTGGACAAACTCAAAGTGAATGAGCGCGTTGCCGCCCGCAACATCAGCATTGACCAGCTGATTGCAGCGGCCCAGCGGATCTTTTTTCCCTACAGCCTGGATGTAAAAGAAGTGGCCTGGTGGTCGGTCTATGAAATTGGCCAGCGACTGTGTGACCGGTTTGATGATGTCGAGCCCCATGAAATGACGACACGCCTGCCGCGCGTCTTCATTGCGGGTGATGCCTGCCACACCCACAGCCCGAAAGCGGGGCAGGGCATGAACGTCTCCATGCAGGACACCTTCAACCTGGGCTGGAAGCTCGCAGCGGTGCTGCGGGGGCGGTGCCCGCCCAGCTTGCTGCACACCTATTCCGCCGAGCGGCAGGCGGTGGCCAAGGAGTTGATTGACTTTGACCGCGAGTGGGCTGCGATGCTCAGCGCGCCCCTGAAGAAACCCGGTGATCCGGCCGGCACGGGTATCGAGCCGGCCGAGGTGCAGCGTTACTTCGTGCAGCACGGCCGCTACACGGCCGGCACCGCAACCCGCTACAAACCTGCGCTGCTTACTGGCCCGTCTACTCACCAGCATCTGGCTGGGGGCCTGACGATTGGAAGCCGCTTTCACTCCGCGCCGGTTGTCCGCGTGGGGGACGGCAAAACCATGCAGTTGGGCGAAGCATTGGCGGCAGACGGCCGCTGGCGCCTGATCGCCTTTGCGGGCCAGGGTGATGCCGCCGGGCCTGCGTCGCAGGTTGGCCAGCTTTGCCGCCATTGGGCCGAATCTCCCCAGTCCCCGCTCAGGCGCTACACCCCGGCGGGTGCAGATCTGGACGCCATCTTTGACGTGCGGGGTGTTTTCCAGCAGAGCCACCACACACTGGCCATCACCGCCATGCCTGAGCTACTGTTCCCGCCCAAGGGTCGCTACGGGTTGCGTGACTATGAAAAAGCGTTTTGTGCGCTGAATGATGCGAGCCAGAACATCTACAACCTGCGCCAAATTGATCGAGAGCAGGGCTGCCTGGTGGTGGTGCGCCCCGATCAGTATGTCGCGCACATCCTGCCGCTCGACGGCACAGATGTGCTGGCGGCTTTTTTTGACGGCTTCATGCTGGATGTCAAAGCGGCTATGTAGCCCCAACCCCAACCTAACAGCAACCCCAGCCGGTGTCAGCCCTGTGCGATGTTGCAATCGCGCCGCAACAGCGCCATGGCATCGTGCAATTCGTAGTCGTGGTCGCTCTGTAAACGGCTTTGTGCATCGTCCACGAAGTCTTGCCACATCTGCAGGTAGTCGTTCTGGTACTGCGCCGGGGCATTGCCCAAAATGTAGTGCGGCACCAGCTCGGGCTTCATGCCAGACTTTCGGATCTTGCGCACCAGTGCAGCGGCGGCTTTGGCGGTGAGCAGGGTCTTGTGCGCGCTGCCCGAAGCGATGCACAGGAAAAGCGTCAGCAGTGAGCTGTCGTCGCTGTGGCCGCCCGTGGCTTTGTTCCAGGCTGCGGATGCGGCGCGGTCAAAGTCGTCGACTTCGCTCAGACCATCTTCAACCCAAAAGTAACGCCCCATAAATGCGGGGGTCTGGTCAAAGAGTTTTCGGGCAGGCAAGGTGCTGTCCAGAATTTTTGGCACGTCCGTGAGAATGGTTTTGCGCACGCCATCCACCACCGTTTTGAATTCCGCGGGCAGGTCTTTGGGCAGGGAAATGCTGAGGCCTCTAGTCCGGGAAGCGGCGGCTTTTTTCCGCAGGGCGGCAATCATTTTTTGAAAAGCAACCCAGTCGGGAAACCGGGTCTGCCTTGTGGCCAGCACCAGCAGGCCGGTGCGAATCACCGCTTCAGCATCGCGTCCAGCGTCTTCCAGCTCTTCTGCGTCCATGCCCAGGTGCCCTGCAAACCATAACGCCGCCTGGATGACCTGCGTGACCTGATTGCGCTTGGCCAGTTCAGACTGGTAGTCTGCCAGGCTGCGAAGCGTCCACCTGGCCAGTTGCGGAATGTGGTCGTCCGTGAAGCCACTGTGCTCGTTCATGCCGAAGTGGCTGCTTTGCGGCATGGCAATCAGGGCCTTGAGCATGTCAGACGCACCCTTTGAGCGCGACAGGAGGCTGTGGTCGCGCAAGGCCTCGGCGGCTTTGCGCAAATCGCCCGCGCTGTTGTGCTCCAGGTTCAGGCTGACCAGATTGACGATGCGCACACGCGCCATCTCCAGCTCGGCGCGAAGGAATTCGCTGCCAAAGTAGCGCGCAATCTGCACCATGCCTTTGGGTGCTTCAGTCTGCATGGCGTCCAGCTTCGCCTGATCAATGATGCCGTGCTGCAGGCCATAGGCCAGTGCTTTTTCAAAGAAAGGGCGGGCATCAAACAGCGCAACCGTTTGAGCCTCGGGGGTGGGCACCTGCAGCATTGTCTTAAATGGCCGACTCTTCGTCTGCTTCCAGTGCTGCCGGCGTGGCCTTGCCGCGATCGGTGTCGCTGGTTTCCACTTTGCCATCATCTTCCTCGGCCTGGGCTTCCTCCCCCTGGCCGGCGTCGTGGGCACGGGCCTTGGCGCGCAGCACCAGCAGCATTTCCACAAAGAGGTCGGGACAGTCGTGGCGCAACAGCCAGGCCAACTGCATCCAGTCCTGGTCGGCAACTTCATCCTCATCCACGCGGGGCTTCACATAGGCGTTGGCCAGCAGGGCGGTCTCCGACAGGATGTCGCCGTCGTCTTCTGCCGTGTCAAAGGTGCCGCTGCGGGCAAAGGCTTCAACGCGGCCCCACTTTTCGGTGAAGTAGTCGGCCAGGGCCTCGGCCCCGCCCTCCAGGTCGCCAATGGCGTTCAGAAACGCAACCGGGTCAGCGTCTTCACGGAAGATGATGGAGTTGACCATGCCGCGCAGGTGGGTGCGGCTGAGGTCCTTGTATTGCTTCTCGATGACCACGGCCCGTGCAAATTGCTCCGGCGTGACCATCAGATTGATGACCGATTCTTTTGAGTTGTCGTATTCGCGGATCACGGCCAGGATGTCTTTGGCCGGCAGCTGCTCCAGCACCACCATCAGGGCGTTGTCGCCTTCGGTGTCGGCCAGTTCGACCAGTGCGGCTTCGGCGGCCACGATGTCGCCGGCGGCGATAAGACTCTGGGTTCTGGCAATCAGGGCGAGGGCGTTCATGGGGTGTCTTTCGGCGTGTGCAGCAGTTTCAGTCTTTGCGGTCAAAACCTTGTTCAGCCAGCCAGTCATTGCCGGCTTCTTCGCGGGCGCGGGCATCGGCCTCTTCGTCGTCGTGGTCTTCGGTATGGTTGTCGTCGTGACGATCCTGGCGCACCTCGTCGCGGTCCTCCTTGCCGTCTTCATCGTCGTCTTCGGTCTGGAGGGCGCGTTCTGCCGCCGTGAGTGGCTTGTGGTGCATGTATTCGAGTGCGGTGGCAATCGTCATGAACCACTCGCCCGCGGGCTCTTTCAAGAGGGTCTGCACGATGTCACGTGCCCAGGGCGCCACTTCAATGGTGTCGCTGAGGCTGGCCCACTCGGGCAATTCATCCGCATCCTGAGCCACCAGGTGATCCATCTCCACAGGGCTGGTAAAACGAAAGGCCTGATGCAGGACAACAGCCACCATCTCGGGGCTGAGATCCATCATTTTGACCAGAAAGCCCAGCTCACGGCGCTTTTCAGCGAGGCGCTTGTGCAGGACATCGCGGCCTTCGGAGTCGGTGCGCAGATCGTCGAGTTCGGCCTGGTAGGCAGAGCGCAGATGGTGAAAAAAGGAGGAAGTGCTCAAGGGAAACGCTGCTCGTGGAATGGGGTGCTGGAAATCAGCGGCTCAAAGTAGGCTTGCCAGATGTCACGTGCGGTCTGTGCGGGGTTGTCCAGCAGGTTGCGACGGCGGTTGTCGTCATAGGCCAGGCGCCGGGCGTCGTCTGACAGGACCTCATAGGCCTCCTGCACGGCGCGAAAGCGCGCCGGTGCCCCGGCGTCCGGGTTACGGTCCGGGTGGTATTGGGACGCCCTCTGGCGAAATGCCTTCTTGATGTCTGCCAGCGAGGCAGAACTGGCAACGCCCAGCGCGGTGTAGTGGTCTGTCATGCCCTATTTTAGTTGTCGCGCCAAACTAGTTGGGCAGTCGCTATCAATTCAGGAGCTACTCGCGCATACTGGGAAAGGGCTGAGGCCACATTTGATAGGTAAAATAGGGCAAAAAATAACCCAAACTACCCGAGTGGAGCCGGTGGGACCAAGCTGCCCCGGGCCTCAAGGCGGATCTTTCGCCCGCAGGGTCGAAAAGTCCGCTTGAAGTCCGCTTAATATAGCGAACACGGTCGTTTTATCATTCTTCTTTCACGCAACTCACAGCAGGCGAATACCCATGGCTTCCAAAAAATCGAAAATCATCTACACATTGACAGACGAGGCCCCGTTTCTCGCGACGTGCGCGTTTCTGCCCATCGTTCGCACGTTCGCGGCTCCAGCTGGCATTGAAGTGGCTGAAAGCGACATTTCCGTGGCCGCCCGCGTGCTGGGTGAGTTCCCCGAATTCCTGACGGCCGGGCAAAAAGTGCCCGACAACCTGGCCGAACTGGGCAAACTCACCCTGCTGCCCGACACCAACATCATCAAGTTGCCCAACATCAGCGCGTCAGTGGGCCAGCTGATCAGCTGCATCAAGGAACTGCAGGGCAAGGGCTACGCCATCCCTGATTTCCCGGAAGCACCCAAGACGGATGAAGAAAAAGCCATCCGCGCACGTTATGCCAAATGCACGGGCAGCGCTGTCAACCCGGTGCTGCGAGAAGGCAATTCCGACCGACGCGCCCCCAAGGCCGTCAAGGAATACGCACGCAAGAACCCGCACAGCATGGCCGACTGGAGCCAGGCCTCGCGCTCACACGTCTCACACATGCACGTCGGCGACTTCTACCACGGTGAAAAATCCATGACTCTGGACAAGGCCCGCGACGTCAAGATGGAACTGCTCACCAAAAGCGGCAAGACCATTGTGCTCAAGCCCAAGGTGTCGCTGCTGGACCGTGAGGTGATCGACAGCATGTTCATGAGCAAGAAGGCGCTGGTCGAGTTCTATGAAAAGGAAATTGAAGACGCGCACAAGACCGGCGTGATGTTCTCGCTGCACGTCAAAGCCACCATGATGAAGGTGTCGCACCCCATCGTGTTCGGCCACTGCGTGAAGATCTTCTACAAGGACGCTTTTGCCAAGCACGCCAAGCTGTTCGAAGAACTGGGCGTGAACGTCAACAACGGCATGGCCAACCTGTATGAGAAAGTGGCGACGCTGCCGCAATCCAAGCAGGACGAAATCAAGCGCGACCTGCACGCCTGCCACGAAGGTCGCCCCGAGCTGGCAATGGTGGACTCAGCCAAGGGCATTACCAACTTTCACTCGCCCAACGACATCATCGTGGACGCTTCCATGCCCGCCATGATCCGCAACGGCGGCAAGATGTGGGGCGCAGATGGCCGTCTGAAAGACGTGAAGGCCGTGATGCCTGAATCCACCTTTGCCCGCATCTACCAGGAGATCATCAACTTCTGCAAGTGGCACGGCAACTTTGACCCCACGACCATGGGTACCGTGCCCAACGTGGGCTTGATGGCCCAGCAAGCCGAAGAATACGGTTCACACGACAAGACGTTTGAAATCACCGAAGCGGGTGTCGCCAACATCACCGACCTGGCCACCGGCGAAGTGCTGCTGAGCCAGGACGTGGAAGAGGGCGACATCTGGCGCATGTGCCAGGTCAAGGACGCGCCCATCCGCGACTGGGTCAAGCTGGCCGTTACGCGTGCGCGCAACTCCGGCATGCCGGTCGTGTTCTGGCTGGACCAGTACCGCCCGCACGAAGCCCAGCTCATCACCAAGGTGAAGATGTACCTGCACGAGCACAACACCGCCGGCCTGGACATCCAGATCATGAGCCAGGTGCGCGCCATGCGCTACACGCTGGAGCGCGTCGTGCGTGGCCTGGACACCATCAGCGCTACCGGCAACATCCTGCGTGATTACCTGACCGACCTGTTCCCCATCATGGAGCTGGGCACCAGTGCCAAGATGCTGTCCATCGTGCCCCTGATGGCGGGTGGTGGCATGTACGAAACGGGTGCCGGCGGCTCGGCGCCCAAACACGTGCAGCAGCTGGTGGAAGAAAACCACCTGCGCTGGGATTCGCTGGGCGAATTCCTGGCACTGGCGGTGAGCCTGGAAGACCTCGGCATCAAGACTGGCAACGACAAGGCCAAGGTGCTGGCCAAAACGCTGGACGCGGCAACCGGCAAGCTGCTGGACAACAACAAGAACCCGTCGCCCAAGACCGGTCAGCTGGACAACCGTGGCAGCCAGTTTTACCTGGCCATGTACTGGGCTCAGGAGCTGGCGGCACAGACGCAGGACAAGGAACTGCAGGCCCATTTCACGCCCCTGGCCAAAGCACTGACCGCCAGCGAGCAAAAGATTGTGGACGAACTCAAGGCGGTGCAGGGCAAGCCCGCGGACATTGGGGGTTATTACCTGGCTGACCTTCAGAAAGTGACCGCCATCATGCGCCCCAGCCCTACGTTCAATGCCGCGCTGGGAGTAGCCTGACCCAACAACCTGGCCCCAGAAAAAGAGGGCCAAAAAAGGTGCCAAAACAGGCTATAGCCCTTGTCAGATATGCGTGAGTAGCTATTAAATATATAGCACTGAGGTGGGGCTGCCTGGCCGCCACCCCGGCGCTTTCTGGCATTTAACCCCGCTTATCGGGCCACAACGTCGTCGGCGCCGTGCCCACCGCGGATGTGGCCGGGTGCGTCGTCGGCACCACGGGCCCGGCGCAGATGGGGGATCAGGTCATCAGCGCCCTGTCCGCCACGCACGTGACCTGGGGCGTCGTCGGCACCGCGGCCACGCGCGGCAGAGTCATCCGAACTGCGGCTGCTGTTGCTGGCACCTGAAGACTGGCCGCCACTGGAGCTGCCACTGCTACTTGAGCCACCGCTTTTCCCGCTGCCGCTGTTGCCGCTACCGCTGTTGCCGCTACCGCTGTTGCCGCTGCCACCATGTGCCATGGCAGCCGTGGCCACCAGTGTGAGGGCAGATGCAGCAATCCAGGCCAGTGAGTTTTTCTTGAAGTTCATCATGTTGCTTCTCCTGAGAGTTGAAAGTTGAGGATCCATCGGCTCCTTTTGAGCCGAAGTGTGCGTGTGAATATTTCCCACGAACAACTGAATAATATGCGGGAAAATATCACACGTCAACTAAAACGTGTAAATAATTCCCACGAATTGTGCTAAAGTGCAACTATGTCCAGCCCGGATTCCCCGTCTTCCGCCACGCCGTCGCCTGCTTTGGTGCTGGCTTTGCGGCGTGTGCTGCGCCCGCTGGTGCGGCTGATGGTGTCGCGCGGAGTCACCTATCCTTATCTGGCGGAGTTGCTCAAGGGCCTGTTCGTGGATGTGGCCGACAAAGAGTTCCGGATCGGCCCCAAAGCGCCGACCGACAGCCGTGTGAGCCTGGTCACGGGCGTTCACCGCAAGGATGTCAGCCGCCTGCGCCAGGAGCTGGATGCCAGCACCGAGACGGTGCCGTCTGTCGTGTCACTGGGTGCGCAACTGGTGGCGGTGTGGATGGGTTCAGAGCGTTATCTGGACGAGGCCGGCAAACCCAGGCCGCTTCCGCGCTTCATCAGCGAAGGTGGCGATGTGTCATTCGAGGCGCTGGTGGCCAGCGTGAACAGTGACATCCGGTCCCGTGTGGTGCTGGACGAATGGTTGCGTCTGGGCGTCGTGCGTTTTGATGACGAACGCCGCGTCTGCCTGAATGCCGAGGCATTTGTGCCGGCCGAAGGGTTTGACGAAAAGGCTTTCTATCTGGGCCATAACCTGCACGACCACGCCGCCGCCGCCGCACACAACCTGCTGGGCGGCAAGCCGCCTTTTCTGGAGCGTAGCGTGCATTACGACAGACTCACGCCCGGGACCATTGCGCAGCTGGCCCGCCAATCGGAAGAGCTGGGCATGAAGGCCCTGCTGGCTGTCAACAAGAGCGCCATGGCGGCCGAAGAAAAAGACGCAGCCCAACCGGCGGCGGCCAACCCCCTGCCGCGCCAGCGTATGACTTTCGGCATCTATTTTTATGCCGAAGCCAGTGATGTACCCGTGCAGTCACCAGGGGAAGAACCCAAATGAGATCAGTCAAGACATCTTGCTGGCTGCGTAAAGTTTCTGCGCGTGGTGCGGTCATGGTGTTGCTGGGTGCGTTACTGGTGGCGCCAGCGCAGGCGCAAAACGTGTGCGCCACCAAGGCATCCCCCGTCAATCCGATGATTGTGGAGCCCTCTGGTCTGGGGGGCACCGGTGCGCCCGTCAAGGGGTTGGTGGACACGATGAAGGGTGTGTGGCGATCGGCGCTCAGCCTGGTGGGCGTTCGAACCGCTGAAGACCCGGGAGGTATTGGCGGCACGGGTGTGACCGCTCAGGGCGAGAAAGGCCTTGGCGGCACTGGCATCCTCGCGGGCGACCCCGGCACGGGTGGCGGAATTGGCGGGACCGGCATTGTGGGTGTCATTACCGGCTTTGCCAGCATCTGCGTGAATGATGTGGAAGTGCACTTTGACGCCAACACACCGGTGCTTGACAACGGCAAGCCCGTATCTGCACGGCAACTGGCCGTGGGGCAGGTGGTAGCAGTGCGGGCCAGTGGTTTCGGGCCCGAAGTTTCCGCACGCAACATTGCGCTGATTCACGCTGCCGTGGGGCCGGTGGAATCGGTGGATGCAGCCACTGGCGAATTCCGGATTCTGGGGCAAACGGCACGCGTGCAAACGCCTGCTGACATGGGCAAACTGAAGGTGGGTGGATGGGTGCGCGTCAGCGGGCACCGGCAGGCACAGGGCCAGATTGCGGCCTCGCATATTGAACCCATCGCTCAACAGGCGCAGGCGCAACTCAATGGTTCCGTGGGTCAGTCAGACGACACGGGCTTCATGGTCAATGGCACACGTGTTCAACTTGAAGGCAAACCATTGTCCGTCAGGCCACAGCCGGGTCAGGAAGTGCTGGCGATGGGCAAGTGGGACGGTCGCATCCTGCAGGCCCAGCAACTGGAAGTGGAGCCCACGCGTGGCGGCATCGGGCAGGTTGAACACGTGGTTCTGGAGGGCTATGTGCAGTCGCTGGGTAACCGGCTGCTGAGTCTGGGCCGCGGTGTCTTGAATCTGAGTCCCGACGTGCAGTACGTGGGGGGTGATCAGGCTCGGATGTCGGTCAATCAGCGGGTGCGGGTCACGGGGCGTCTGGGCACGGACCAGCGCATACAGGTTGATCGTGTGGAATTCAGAAATGATCGATCAGGTTCGGGCAGCGAGGGTCAATCGGGTTCGTCGCGGAGACGCTCCGGTTCGTCAGGCGAGAGTGAATCCGGTGACGACAACGATTCATCGGGAAAATCGGGCAGTTCGGGCAGTTCGGGCAGTTCGGGTAGCTCGGGCAGTTCTGGTTCCGGCAGTTCTGGTTCGTCAGGGGGCTCAGGATCCTCAGGTAGTTCGGGCTCAGGGAAATCAGGTGGCAAATAACCTCGAGTGAATTTCCCTGGGCATCATTCTTCTGGTCGGAGTCAGATGACTTAAAATACGGGCTCTCCGTCATTGGGGAGTAGCCGCCTTCTTCAAGAGGGGTTCGCATCAACAGGCTTGGCCATTTTGGTCATGGTGCGCACAGCGTTCAGCCTGGCAAGACCTTTGACTGCATCTCCTCCGGCGAGGCCGGGGAGGAGGTGTAGTCATCGTTTTTTTCCGGCCAGGGAATCATTCATGGAAGCGTTATTCATCTCTACCGGCGTGGTTGCGCTGGCCGAAATCGGCGACAAGACACAACTGCTGGCCTTTATCCTCGCGGCGCGCTTCAAGAAACCGTTGCCCATCATCGCGGGCATTTTCTGCGCCACCGTGGTGAACCATGGTCTGGCAGGTGCGCTGGGTGTGTGGATCACCAGCGCACTGGGTGGCGATGCCCTGCGCTGGGCGCTGGGCTTGTCGTTCATCGGCATGGCCATCTGGACCCTGATCCCCGACAAGATCGAGGAAGAGGAAACCCGGGTCGCCGGACGACTGGGCGTGTTCGGCGCGACGCTGGTAACCTTTTTTCTGGCCGAAATGGGCGACAAGACGCAAATCGCGACGGTTGCCATGGCGGCCAAATTTTCAAGCCCGGTGCTGGTCGTGATGGGCACCACACTGGGCATGCTCATCGCCGATGTGCCGGCGGTTTTTGTGGGTGACAAGTTCGCCGCCAAAATTCCGATGAAACTGGTTCACTCCATCGCCGCAGGCATCTTCGCCCTGCTGGGCGTAGCCACGCTGGCGGGTGCGGGCAAGAGCTTGGGACTGTAGTCAGGGCGTCTCAGAATACCGTGAGATGCCGCTTGTTTACTTGGCACCCGCCTTGTCGAGCAGTTTCACCATCTCGCCGTAACCCCGCGAGCGCGCCAGCTGCAGCGGTGTGTTGCCCTGCCGGTCCGCCAGTTGCAGATTGGCGCCCGCGTCGATCAGGGCCTTGAGGGTGGCCTGATGTCTGGGCCCGCCATTGCCCAGCACAACGGATTCAATCACCGCTGTCCAGTGCAGGTTGTTCACATGGTCCAGCGGCGCGCCAGCGGCAATCAGTTGCCTGACCACACCATCGTGGCCCAGATGGGCGGCGGCAATCAGTGCGGTGCCGTCGTAGCGACTGGTCACCTGTTTCGCACTGGCGCCCAGGGCCAGCAAGGTGCGCAGGGTTTCCTCGTCGTCAGCGACGGCCGCGATCGTTACGCCGTCGTAAATGTCCCGATCCAGCAGATCGATGCTGGCCCCGGCTTTTACCAGGGCACGGATGGCGCCAGATTGTCGAGCGAACGTCGCGACGTGCAGAGGCGTCCGGCCATTGCCGTCGCGGGCGTCCAGCTCGGCTTTCAGGTCACGGCTGGCGCTGGCTAGCTTGTCAATCCCCGCCACGTCACCCTTCTGGGCGGCAGCATGCAAACCCCGGTACGCGGACACTTCAGCCGCGCTGGGCGCAACCTGTGCCGCAGCGGGCAGGGGTGCCAGGGCACCGAGCACGCAGGCCGCGGCAATGGCCCCACATGTCAATGGCCTGTTCAGGTGAAAGCGGCGTGGATTCATGGCGGCGTCTCCGGGGATTGATGGGGGTCTTTATTTCAGCAGGTCCTTGAGCTTGTCCAGCGCAGCGACGGCGCAGGCTTCGTCCAGGTGACCGCCGGGTGCGCCGCCAACGCCAACAGCACCAATCACCTCATTGCCGACCTTGATGGGAACCCCGCCACCCAGCAACAGGAAGCCAGGCAGATACACCAGGTTGGCCGCCCCCGGGTTTTTCTGGGCACCTTCCATCATGGCCAGCGTGTTGCTTTTGGCGGAAGCCGATGTCCAGGCCTTTTGCTGGCTGGATGCCAGCGTGTGTGGGCCTGCGTTGTCGGCCCGCTGAACGGCCTTGATGTTCCCGGCGTGGTCCACCACCGTGGCGGCCACGGCATAACCACTGGCCGTGCAGGCGGCCACCGTTGCGCTGGCGATCTGGTTGGCCAGATCCAGCGAGATGTTTCTTTCGGTGCGTACGGCCTGCGCGCTGGCAGTGCCTGCAGCAATGGAAAGGGCAAGAGCAGAAATCCTGATGACGTGGTGCATGGTGTTCTCCGGAATGTTCAAAAAATGCGCGGTTCAATCAACCGTGGGAGAACTGTAAAAAAAGGCTGACGCCTTGACCATTCGTAGCGCTACGCCCGGAACTCCGTAGAACTACGGAGTGGGTGCTGCTGTATCAGGATGAAGTATCAGGATGCAGATTCAGGAGTTCGCATCAACCAGCGACGCGTAGTGCCGTATCAGCTGTGCCAGCGAATCGGCCTCCAGCTTGGCAAACAGGTTGGCCCGGTGGGATTCGACGGTGCGGGGTGACAGGTCCAGCGCACGGCCAATCTCCTTATTGGTCAGGCCCGCGGTGATCAGGCCCAGCACCTCGCGCTCGCGCTCGGACAATTGGGCAAAACGTGCCTGCGCCTGCCGGTCGGCCTGATTGCGCTCGCGGGACTTCACATGTTGGCGCACAGCGTTTTGCAGGGCTTCAAGCAAAGCCTCGTCATCGACCGGCTTTTCCAGAAACTCCGCCGCACCCGCCTTGAACGCGCGCCGGCACATCTCCACCGTGCCGTGGCCGGTGAGCATGATGACGGGCTGATCCACGCCCTGGGCCTTCAGTGTGTCCAGCACGCTCAGGCCGCTGATGCCGGGCATGCGCACATCCAGAACGATGGCGCCGACCGACTGCCGGTCAAACCCGGTCATGAACGTTTGCGGGTCAGCCCACGCCTGCACGCGAAGGCCCACGGTGCTGATCAGCAGCGCCAGGCTGCTGCGCACGGCCTCATCGTCGTCAATCAGGTGAATCAAGGGCGACAGGGATGAACTCATGGGCTCACCACCAGGGGTAACGACAGCCTGAAAATGGCACCCCGCGGGGTGTTGTGCGCCGCCGTCAGGCTGCCGCCCAGGCCGCTGGCCAGAGTTTCGCACAGGCTCAGACCCAGCCCCAGACCAGCTTCGCGCGTGGTGAAAAAAGGCTCAAAGATGCGTGGCAACACGTCGGCCGCAATGCCGGGGCCGCTGTCGGCAATGCTGATCACACCCAGCGGGCCCTGGGTGTTGACCGTCACGGTCAGCTGGCGTTCGCCCGCAGGCACTTGCTCCAGCGCCTGTTGCGCATTCATCAGCAGGTTGTGAATGATTTGCTCCAGCGCCACCGGTTCAGCCAGCACGGTGGTGGGGCCGGTGCCTGCGTCCAGCTGCGACACCACATGGTGGCGCCTGAATTCGGGTTCCAGCAGATACAGCACATTGCGCACTGCATCCTCCAGCTCCACTGGTTGCGTGTGCGCGGTGCTGTCCGGGCGCTCCACGGCGCGGCGCAGCCGCCCCACGACGTCGGATGCACGACGGGCCTGTTCCACTGCCTGCATCATGGCGCCGCGTGCGCTTGCCAGCTCAGGGGGCTCGTCGTTGAGCATGCGGCTGGCGGCCTGGGTGTTGGCCAGCACCGCCGTCAACGGCTGGTTCAGCTCATGCGCCATGCCGGCCGCCAGCTCACCGAGCGTGTTCAGGCGTGCCACCTGACCCAGCCGCAACAATTCTTCGGCGCGCTGGCGCTCGGTCCGTTGACGCAGCAACAGGCGCCCGGCCAGCAGCAGGGCGGCCATGAGCGCGGCCCAGCCCAGCATCCAGCCCCAGGGCAATTCACCCCAACCCACTTGCCGCACTGCTACGACATCAAACGGCTGGCTCTCGGCGGCCAGATGCTTGTGAAACTCGAAGAGCCAGCCGCCACCCTGCAGGTGGCCCGGTTGCACCACAAAACTCTGGCCCTCATGTGTGAGCGTGACCCGCACCGGGCTGGTGTCGGGCGCCATCGGCCATTCGCTCCAGGGAACCACGGCGTGCAAGTCCAGTTGCAGCGCGAAACTGGTGGGCTCGGCCGCCAGCACCAGCTGGTAGTGGCCACGATTCAGGTCGACAGCCGCCAGCGCCGGGCGGCGCAGCGCGCGTGACAGGGTTTCAGCCACCCGCAGCGCTTCGTCTGGCCAGCTCGCATCGCGATTGCGCCGTTGCACACCCGTGATTTGCGGATAAACCGACGGCAGGCGCTGCTCAGGTGGGGAAGCCTCGGTGGTTTCGGCATCGGGTTGCAGCAGCGCCAAAGTGGCCAGCACCGCATCGTGCTGCACCACGCGCTGGCTCAACAGGCGGTGAACGATGCGCGCGTCGGTTTCAAATGCGGCTTGTACCTGTCCCAGCCTGGCCTGGGCCAATACCAGGCCACCCAGAGTGGTCAACAGGCACCAGAGCAGAACCCAGGAAAGGCGATGGCGGTGAACTTGCAACATCGCCGCATCTTAGTACGGCTTGCTGCGATCAAACTGCTTCTTCGACTTCAGCGTTTGGCGGAGATGGTCGTAAAACACTTGGGATGGTGCACTGAGGGACGCTCCGTGGCGGGTAGCCAAACCCAACTGGCGCGAGACTGCCGGATTCGTGAGCGTAACACCCGTCAGTGAAGGGTGAGAGGCCGGCAGCGCCATTCTGGGTACAGCCGCGAGACCCAGTCCGGCATCTACCATGCCCAGCAATGTCGCAATATGATTCACTTCAAAGACATACGAGGGGTTATGCCCGGCCTTGGCCAGGGCGTCGTCAAGCAGCTGGCGGTTTCCGCTGGACCGCGAAACTGAAATCAGACGCTCGTTTTTCAGGTCGGACCACGACAACGACTTTCGACGCGAAAAAGCATGTTGTCGGGGCATCGCCAAAACAAAAGGGTCATTGTGAATCGGCTCAAAGATGACACCCGGAATTTGGCTCCCCATGAAACTGATGCCAAAGTCGCATTCTCCGGATGCCACGCTATCAAGCGCCTGACCAGCGGCCTCGTCAATGACCTTGACCCGAATCAGCGGGTACTGCTCCGAGAATGAACGAACCGCAGCGGGCAGGAAATGAATGGCAGCGGATGGTACGCAAGCCACAGTCACACGTCCACGACGGCTGCCCGCGATGTCGGTGATGCTGAGCATCGCGGCTTCCAGATCGTCCAGCGCGGTTCGGGCACGTTCCAGAAAAACACGCCCCAGGGGTGTCAGCTCGACGTTGCGGGTAGTCCGGTTGAAGAGGCGCGCACCCAGAATGGTTTCCAGTTTCTCTATTCGTCGGCTTAACGCGGGTGATGAGAGATTGATTTGCTCACTAGCCGCATGAAAACTGCCGCGCTCTGATACCGCCACAAACGCCTGAAGTTGTTGAAGATCAAAATTGATGCGTGCCATGCACTAATAGTAGCAAAAAATGCAATTTACAGAACTTCAAGAGAACGGCAAGATGCGACACATCACATACAGCAGGAGACAAAAATGGCTATTTTGAAGCGGTCGCGTTATTCCCTCGGCATGGCAATTGCACTTGCTTCAGCACTGGGTGCGCACGCACAGTCATGGCCCGAGAAGGGTATCACCATCGTTGTGCCAACGGCTGCCGGCGGTGCGAATGATGCGATGGCACGCATCATCGGGCAAGGACTCAGTGCGCGGTTGGGCAAGCCGGTGATTGTGGAAAACAAGGCTGGCGCCAATGGTGCCATTGCAAGCGAGTATGTCGCCAGAGCCACCCCGGATGGTTACACGATCATGTTTGGCTACATCGCTACACACGGGATCAATCCTGCATTGCAGAAACTCAAATATGACCCCGTAACGGACTTCGAGCCTATTGGCATGATTGCAGCGTCGCCTACTGTGCTGGTTGTCAACAATTCCGTGCCGGCCAAAAACGTCAAGGAACTGGTGCAATTGATCAAGGCCAAGCCTGACTCTTTCAGTTATGCCAACGCCGGCAACGGTACAGCGCCTCATATTGCCGGAGAATTGTTTAACCTCTCCATCGGCGCGAACGTGGTGGGTGTGCCTTACAAAGGCTCTGCACCCGCTGTGGTGGACACCATCGGTGGCACGACCCAGTACATGTTTCCAAGCCTGTTCACCGGTTTTCCGCAGATCAAGGGTGGCAAGCTCAAGGCGCTTGGAATAGCCGGTGAGAAACGATCCAGCGTCATGCCCGACCTGCCTACGCTGACGGAGCAAGGTGTGGCCAACGTGAACATGTCTCAGTGGTACGCGATGTTCGCCCCTGCGAAAACGCCTCGAGCCGTGATTGATCGCCTGAACAGGGAAATGAACGCGGTGCTGGCTGACAAGGCAATTGAAACGAAAATTGAGGATCAGGGCGCCGAAGTAGAAACGGGCACGCCGGAGCAGCTCAAAGCGCTGGTGACCAGGGAAGTCGCTCACTGGAAAAATGTCGTGGCAACGGCAAAAATCAAGGTCGAATAAATCTGCATACCGGAGACCATGGTCATGAATTTGCAAGCCTGGACGGGTCGCAGCGAAAAGCTCGACGACGTGGTCACAGCTACCCCTTATGCGGCGCTCTCTGCAACTCTGGATTGGCCATCCAGCCTGAACGCACAACGCCCGCACGACGGAACTCCGCTGCCGTACCTCTGGCACTGGCTGTACTTTTTGCCTATCTATCCACAATCAGAAATCGGATCAGATGGGCATGCCAGGCGAGGTGGATTTCTGCCGCCAGTACCACTGCCCCGGCGAATGTGGGCCGGGAGTGATTTTGAATTTCACGAGCCGCTGCTGGTGGGCGACGCCTTGTCGCGTACCTCAACCATTGTGGATATCAAGGAAAAATCAGGTCGGACCGGGAACCTTATTTTCGTCAAGGTGCGCCATGAGATCCGGCGAAATGGTGCGCAAAAGGTGGCGTTGACCGAGCACCACAATATTGTTTATCGCGATGCGCCAAAACCTGAAGACGTCACGCCCCCGCCTCAGGTCGCTCCTGTTGAATGCGCCTGGCAGCGAAATATCGTTCCGGATGATGTTTTGCTGTTCCGCTACTCCGCTTTGACATTCAACGGGCACCGCATCCATTACGACCGCAAGTATGTGACGGAAGTTGAGGGTTACCCCGGTCTGATCGTCCACGGCCCCCTGATTGCAACGTTGTTGATGGACTTGCTGCGTCGACAAAAGCCTGATGCCCAGGTTGCCCGCTTCGAATTCAAAGCCGTTCGTCCCACATTTGATATTCATCCGTTTTCGGTGCACGGACAACCTTCTGACGATGGCAAGACCATACATCTGTGGGGTCGAGACCATGAAGGATGGCTCACCATGGATGCCACAGTAACCTTAACCTGAGGTGGCGCGTCGTTCGCCATTTATTACACCTATCACCATGCAGCCACTCAAGGGAATTACTGTCGTTACGCTGGAGCACGCCATCGCTGCACCTTTCGCTACCCGTCAACTGGCTGATCTGGGGGCACGAGTTATCAAGGTGGAGCGACCGGGGGTTGGTGACTTTGCGCGCGGCTATGACGAGCGTGTGCACGGTTTGGCGTCACACTTTGTATGGACCAACCGGTCCAAGGAGAGTCTGACGCTGGACGTGAAACACGCCGAAGCCCAGAAAATATTGATGCGTCTCATCCTGGAAGAGGCAGACGTTGTTGTGCAAAACCTCGCACCCGGTGCTGCTTCACGGTTGGGACTGTCTTTTGAAGCGCTCACCCAGTTGAAACCTGGAATTATTGTTTGCGATATCTCCGGCTACGGCAGTGATGGCCCTTACCGGGACAAGAAAGCCTATGACCTGCTGATCCAGAGCGAAGCCGGGTTTGTATCGGTTACCGGTACGTCCGATACACCTTCCAAGGCAGGGCCCTCCATTGCCGACATTGCTGCGGGCATGTATGCCTACACCAATATTCTTGCAGCGTTGATGCACCGGCAGCAGACCGGGCAAGGTCAGCGCATTGATGTTTCCATGCTGGAGTCGCTGGCCGAGTGGATGAGTTACCCCCTGTATTACGCGTTTGAAGGGGCCGCGCCACCCCCGCGCACTGGCGCGAGCCACGCAACCATTTACCCTTATGGACCCTTTGCTGCGGGTGACGGAAAAACCGTCATGCTAGGGTTGCAGAACGAGCGCGAGTGGAAAGTGTTTTGCGAGAAAGTGCTGTTGCAGCCAGGGCTTGCGCTGGAGGAGCGCTTTTCCACCAACGCCAGACGCAGCGCGCAGCGTGAGGTTTTGTCCAGCATGATTTTGCAGGCGTTCGCAAGTTTGACGGCCACTGAAGTGGCACAACGTCTGGAGAAGGCAGGCATTGCCAATGCCCAAGTCAACACCATGGCTGAGGTCTGGGCCCATCCGCAGCTCAAGGCGCGCGGGCGTTGGACCGAAGTGGACACGCCAGCAGGCCACATTCCGGCGTTGATCCCGCCTGGCTCCTGGCAGCATGGAGCACCGCGCATGGATGCCGTGCCGGCTCTGGGCCAGCACACGGAAGCCATCCTTGGCAAATTCGGGTACAGCCCGGAGCGCATTGCAAAACTGCGCGAAGATGGTGTGGTGTGAGCAAAAGTGCCATGGCTCCTTTTGCCCCCGTTACTTACCTGTTTGTCCCTGGCGATCGGCCGGAGCGGTTTGACAAGGCGCTGGCCAGTGGAGCAGACAGGGTTATCCTCGATCTGGAGGACGCGGTCGCCCCTGACGACAAGGCACGGGCCCGAAGCACCATTGCGGCGTGGCTGGCCACATCTGCTGTTGCGCGTGACCGTGTTCTGGTTCGCATCAACGATGCGAGTACGCCATGGCATGCCGACGACCTGAATTTATTGCGGCAGATTCAACCTTGCGCGGTCATGCTACCCAAATGCGAGGCTGAACATCAGATCGTCGCCGTGCTCAGTTGCCTGACTGCAGCCGCCACGGTAGTTGTGTTGATTGAGTCGGCGCGAGGCGTTGCAGCCCTACCGGGAATTGCCGGCACACCGGGCGTGAGCCGCCTGGCATTTGGGGCGCTGGACTATATGGTTGACCTGGACGTTCCTTCGGATAGCCCGGCTTTGACGCATGCAGCGATACAGATTGCCGTCGCCTCGCGTGCGGCTGGCTTGCCGAAACCCATTGCCGGTGTGACGCCGGATATGGTTGCCACGCGTGTCACCAGCGACATGCACGAGGCCATGGCGGTGGGCTTTGGCGCCAAGATGTGCATTCACCCCCTGCAGGTTGCCGCTGTTTGCCAGGCCATCACACCCAGCGAGCAGGAAATAGTCTGGGCGCAGCGTGTATTGCTGGCCTGGAAGACGGGTGCGGGCGGTGTCCTCCAAGTGGACGGCAAGATGGTCGATCGCCCCGTAGTTCTCAAGGCAGAGCGCATTATTTCGCGCACTGTCCATGCCTCCAATTCATAACAACTTTGCAAGGAAACCATGTCCGCAACCATCATTGATTCCAGAATATTCGGCGACATGTTCAGCGACGCTGCCATGCGTCACGTATGGTCAGATGAAAACCGTACCGCCAAATACCTCGACATCGAACGGGCACTGGCAAAAGTCCAGGGCGAGCTGGGCATCATTCCCAGGGAAGCCGCAGCCGAGATCGTTAAAAACTGCAACCCTGACCAGATTGACTGGGTCAAGCTCAAAGCCAAGACCGAGCAGATTGGCTACCCCATCATTGCCGTGGTCAACCAGATCAACGCGAGCTGCCGTGACAAACTGGGCGAATACTGCCACTGGGGCGCCACCACCCAGGACATCACCGATACCGCAGCCGTACTGCAGATTCGTGAGGGACTGGCTCTGGTCGAGCAGGACCTGAAAGACATCTCAGATTCCCTGGCAAAACTGGCAAAAACACATCGCGACACGCCCGTGATTGGTCGCAGCAACCTGCAGCAGGCGACACCCATCACGTTCGGCTACAAGATGGCCAGCATTCTGGCTGGCATCGAGCGGCACCGGGAACGGTTGCAGCAGCTGAAACCCCGTGTGCTGGTGGGTGAGTTTGGCGGTGCATCCGGCACGCTGTCTTCTCTGGAAACCGGGGCCATGGAAACCCAGGCTGGCTTGATGAAGGAACTGGGGCTGGGGCAGCCGCTGATTTCGTGGCATACCGTTCGCGACAACTTTGCCGAAGTCGGCGCGTTTCTGGGCATCGTGGGAGGCTCGCTGGGCAAGATTGCCATGGACGTCAAATTGATGATGCAAACCGAAGTGGCCGAGGTATTCGAGCCGTTTGCGCCGGGTCGTGGCTCCTCCTCGACGATGCCCCAGAAGCGCAACCCCATTTCCTGCCTGTACATTCACGCCAATATTTCGGTGGTGCGCCAGCTGGCAGCGTCGCTCATGGATGCCATGGTGGCCGATCACGAGCGTTCTACCGGCCCGTGGGAAATTGAATGGGTGGCGATGCCGGAAATCTTCTGCCTGATGTCCGGCGCACTCAAGCAAACCAAATTCATTTTGGCGGGGCTGGAGGTGGATGCCGTCCAGATGCGCCACAACATCGATCTGACCCATGGTCTGGTCATGTCCGAGGCTGTGATGATGGGGCTTGGCCCCTATATTGGCCGCGAATACGCGCATGACCTGGTATATGACATCTGCCGCGATGCACTGAAGCAGAAACGCCCCCTGATTGATTTGCTGGCCGAGCATCCCGAGATCAACAAACATGTATCCCGCGAGCAACTGGCCGGGTTCTGCGACCCCATGAACAACCTGGGGCAAGCCGGCGTGATGGTGGACCGGGTTTTGCAGTCCATCAAAGCCTAACGTCTCCAGTGAATGAGACTCCAGCCCTCATGAAATATGCGTAAGAAGCTATCAAATTAATAGCGTCTGGGCTTTCCTATCCACGCCGCCAGCCCGAACCCGATCACTGGCAGCAGCCATTGCAGCCAGGCGTAGGCTGCAGTCAAGGAACGT
>Ga0116157_10001669_pt1 | contig 22172 bp, 15 predicted proteins | sample AD_UKC048_MetaG_FD_89882 | JGI IMG/M metagenome (GOLD analysis project Ga0116157, IMG submission 89882) | Active sludge microbial communities of municipal wastewater-treating anaerobic digesters from USA - AD_UKC048_MetaG | ecosystem: Engineered > Bioreactor > Anaerobic > Digestate | place: USA... | reverse complement strand
GAAAAGGATAAAAATAAGGCATAGTAGAATCGATAAAATCTTCATTTAGAATCCTTTTGGTTTGGTGTCCGTCAGTTTAAAAGATGTGTGTGAAAGGGGGCAATTTATGGCAATCTTTTGAAGGATTGGTTGGCAATAAATAAAAAAAATCCCCTGACTGGCAGGGGATTTTTTTAAATGCAGGCAACGGTTATTTGCCTGTCGTGATGCGCTTGTAAAGATTCAGGTAGGCTTCTTTATAACCTTCAACTGAGGCTTCCTGAGAGGTTGCTTCCTTATAATAGGCAAGGGCATCCATGTACAGGTTGTTTTCTTCACAGATCATTCCGTTCACCATATTGCTGACGGGAGTTTTTTCTTCAGAAAGACCAAGATCAGCAGCACTGGTGCCTGAAGCAAGCTTGAAGCTGTACTCATTTGATTTGATTTCTGGTTTGCCCACAACTTTTACAGAAACGAGCAGGTTTTTTCCATGTTTGGCAAACAGTGGAGCAAAATCAACAGCAGCTGAATTCTCTTTTGTTTTGGCGGTGAAGATGTTTTCATTGAACAGATTGTGTACTTCCAGAAGGTATTCCACATTGTTCACGTTGGAATTCCAGGTGAGTGTGTAGGTTTTAGGAAGCACTTCATTCGATTTCAAGGCCAGCATCCGGATGCTGTACACGGTTGATCCTCTTTCTACGGATCCCGTTACTTCCATGTATTTCCGGTGATTGGCGTTGATATCTTCCGCTTCTTCTTTGGTAAGCTGGCCCATTACGTAATTCACGTAACGATCCGAAACTTTTCCGGCTTTGGCTGAGGTATTGATGCTTTTCGCCAGATCAGCTACCTGATAGGTTCCCGGTTTCTTTACTTCCAGCCCTTTTCCGGTCGAATGAAGAAGTCCGCAATACCCATTCTCGATAATGATAGACTCGTCTGAATTCAGTTTTGCTCCGGGAGAAAGTGCAACATCACCCGAGGCTGTGTGTTTTTTAATGGTTCCGGATACTCCGAGTACCTTAAAAACAAAACTGTTCTGAGCAATGGCCTGTCCGGACAACAGCACGATGAGTGCCGCAAACAGGATGCTAAGTGATGAATATTTATTCTTGTTCATGTTCGTAGATATTTATTTGCCTTGTCACGAAAGATACAAAAAAAAGTTTCAAACTTTTTAATATCCTCTCGAACAAAGTACAACTGCCACACATCCCCTTGCATCCTCATTGGCACTGCTCGGAGTTGAAAATTCCACAAAATAGTCTTCGCTCTTTTTTGGAATAAATGTATAGCGGTCAAGACTTGGATCGTCTTTGTTCGTGAAAAGGACAAAGCGGTTGCGGGTCATCACTTTCACAGAAACCGGTCCATCAAAGCCTTCTGAGTGAAAGAAGAGACGGTATTTCTGATTCCGGAAAACGGAAACGGAAATGGTGGTGGACTCACCTGCGAAAATAACACCAGCCGAAATTCCTTCAAATTCGTATGGTTTGATCTTGTCCAGATATTCCGCTTTCAGGTCTTTCAGTTTGCATTGAGCCTGAGCGTTTCCGGAGTAAAAAAATGATAGTGAAACAAGTAGAAGTAACGGTAAAAATCTCATGGGTAAAAGGTTCTAGGCGTTGTTAACTTTTGATCTGATTTCTTTTAGTTTGGCGATAAGCTCATCCAGTTGTTTTTCCGTTAACTGAAAAATCATCGGTTCCGTTTCAGTTTCAGGCTTTACAATTCCCGATTCCAGAATTTTTTTCGTTTCGGTCAATTGTTTGATCAACGCTTTGTTGTCAAAGTTTTTCTGGTTTTCACCAAGTAAACGGATGAGTGGATCCAAAGAAACCAACTGGTCTCCGATGATTTCGACAATGGCCTGGTTCTTCGTTGAACGGGCATACGAAGCAGCCAGATAAACTGATTCTGTCCATCCACCGGCAAACGTAAGCAGGGTTACGTCCAGCTTGTCGTTGTCTTTCAGGAATGCATCCGATTCGGCAAACAAATCCCGGATGATGGCTTCCAACGTATCGACATTGTTCAGGTTGGCTTCAAATTTCTGAAGGTAGTGATTTGATTCATACACACTTTCCAGTCCTAATTGCTGTGAAAGTGATTTTGACACTTTCAGAAAGTTGATCGATGCCTGTGTTTGATTGTTGATGGCAGTGTAGGCCATGTCTACCCCGAAAAAACCAAGACCAAAAGCTTTGTCCTGAGTGGTCATAAGTTTGTCTGCCTGCGAAGACGTGAGCAAATACGAACCTTCATATTTTAGTCCGGCATTTTTAAAGAGTCTGGCAACCTTCAGATGAGACGGGAAAATGTGAACAAATTCCTTCACCTGAGTCCTCATGGAATCCATCATGAGAGAATCTTCACCTTTAGCATCAGCTTCTGTATTGGTTTCCTGGCTGCCTCCGCAACTGGCCAGCAGAACCAGAAAGACAGGAAGTAATCCCAGGGTTTTCATGTGTTTCATAAGAATGAGAGAGCGAGTTATTTTTTAAATTTTACGGACATTATTTTTTTCAAGACATCAAAATACAAGGACAAAAATAAGGTAATTACCATCAACCAAAGAATAGAAATATTAAACCAGAAGGTATCAAACCGAAATCCGGCAAAATATTTATACGGTGAGAAAAAATGAGACCGGTAGTCCAACCCATTCAAAGGTATGGTCTGGTCATTGAAAACAGGATCAATTTGCTGAACCAGATGACCTTCGGCATGCATGATCCGGTTTTCTTCACCAGATCTGCGCAGAAACTGATCCAGTGCTTCGTTGTGATGCTTCTGATATAATTTCAGGTAAGCATCTTTCCCCTTTTCCTGAATAATCTGGTTGATTTTCCGGTCTTTTTTCTTTTGGTAGAAATCCAGCTTTTTCCGGTAAATGCGTTCAAGGCCTGCAAAATATTTCTCCAGTTCCAGAACTGTATTCAATGAAATGCGTTCCGGCTTCAATTCTTCCACAGGGAAGTGGGCGTACTTATTGAAGTGGTTCTCCTTCGTAATTTCGAACAACAGGAGAGAATAGTGTTTCTGTGTAAGCGCTACCGATTGATTCATTTTTCTCGGCTTTCCTTCCATCAGTGCCTCATTGAGCTCGTTGGTAATGTTGTTCATTTCCGGAAGCCAGTACACCAGTTTGAAAGATGCTTTCGAAATCTCTTTATCAATAGCAAAAAACTGTTTATCGTAGGCGTTTTCTCTGAACTGTGCCAAACAGGCGGCCTCAAATGCCCAACGGCTGGCCATAAAATCTCCCACGATCGGAACCTTTCCGTACCGTGCCAGGGATGGATTCATCTTGTCAAAATTCACAATGATCCCGCCCAGAATCAACTGAGGAATGAGCAGAATGGGAATCAGAATGTAGATGGTGTTGATTCTCGAAAGTGCGGACGAGATGTTGAGCGCCAGTATATTGGCAAAACATGCACTTGAAAAAAGAACAACAAAATAGTACCAGAACATCTCCATATTTCCCATGATGAAACAAGCCGGAAATACAAACAACAGGGTCTGAACAAACGAAATCAGGAACTGAATTACCAGTTTGGAGCTTAAGTACCCAAATCTGGACAGGAGGAGAAACTCTTCCCGTTTGAGAAGTTTCAGGTCTTTGAATATTTCTTCCGCCGACAACGAAAGTCCCATGAATAGGCAGACAATGATGCCGATGAATATGAAACTCGGAAGGTTCACATTTTCAGAGAAATGGTAGGTGTTTTCGAGTTTGGTCGAAACTGGAAAAAAGCGGACGATGTACGCCAGAATAAAGGCAAGAATAACCGGCTCCAGTAACGTGATGGCAACGTATTGCCGGTTGGCCAGTTTGCTAAGGAAGTCCCTGCGGAAAAACACCAGGAACTGCAGCAGGAGTGAAGGTTTCCTTGCTTTTGTCAATGGAGTGATCCGGGTGTCGGTCTCAACAACATCTGCTGCCTGCATCCGGAATTTGGAAAACCACTCAAACGGATTGATTCTCCGGTCGTTGATCGGGTTCCCGAATTCATCAATCACCTTGCTTTCGATGATATTGAAAATTACTTCCGGGTTGATGTTGCCGCAGGATGGGCAGGCCGAAATATGACTGGTGACGTGATTGATGCTTTTCTTGAAATACGAAACCGCATCGATCGGATTGCCGGAATAAATGGAATAGCCACCTACATCCAGCAGAATCAACTGATCGAACAGTTTGTAAATATCAGAGCTTGGTTGATGTATGACAGTAAAGATGATCGTCCCCTTGAAACAAAGTTCCCGGAGAAGTGTCATAATATTATCTGAGTCACGGGACGAGAGCCCGGACGTTGGTTCATCAATAAACAGAACCGAGGGTCTCCTGATCAGTTCGAGGGAAATGTTCAGTCGCTTACGCTGGCCACCGGAAATGGTTTTACTCAGACTGTTCCCAACTTTCAGGTTCCGGACATGGAAAAGTCCCAGTTCCTCCAGCAGGCTGTCAACCCGTTGGGATACCTGATCTGAAGTGAGTTCCGGCAGGCTGAGCAGAGCTGAGAAATACAGGTTTTGAAACACAGTCAGATCTTCCACCAACAAATCATCCTGTGGCACATACCCGAAATAGGGTTTTACCAGAGTGTTTTGTTTGTGAATATCCACCTGGTTCAGTGTCACGGAACCAGAAACCGGTTTATAATTTCCGTTGATGATGTTCAGTAAGGTGGATTTACCTGAACCACTCGGCCCCATAATGGCGATCAGATCGCCGGACTGTGCTCTGAAATTAAAAGAGTGGAGTCCTTTCTTTCCGTTTGGATGCGAATACTCCACATCCTTGCACAGCACAAAGTTCTGGTTGGAATGTTCCGCATGATGGAGGGCGCTCCAAAGGCTGGAAAAATGGAGTTGCTGTCCACCGTTTTCAGCGATCAGAAAAGAACCTGGCCGCAGAAAGTAGTTGACACCCACTTTCACGGATTCGTTATTCAGACCCAACTGATCACGGGAACTCAGTACTTTCAGGATAAAAAAGCCAAGATCCTTCAGGAAGTAAAACGCAATTTCAGAATTGGATTTGAACTGAATCGGGATTTTTTGTCCGGAAATATGAATGGTGCCAGAATCAATGATCCCAACATCGGGCGTTTTCAACAGGTCTTTTTTATGCGTGAAGACAAACTGTTGCGTGATGGTGGTGAACTGTTCATTCAAATGAAAAACCCGGGCAAGAATCGAAAGAAACTCCGATTCCATTTCGCTTACAATTCCATCTGCCCTTACGAGTTCATTAAGTCGGATGTAAATCAGAAAACGTTGTTCGGTACTAAGTTCAGTGGCTACCTGAGAAGCAATCTGATGCATCTCCTGTGCGGTACCTTCAATGGTTTCGGAAAAGGCAGTGAAATAATTCCGGAAGAAACGGTAGCGGGCATCGTCAAAATGAGAGCGTAAAAACCGGTCGAATACCAGAATCTCTTCTTCAGCGATGCCGTCCGCTTTCGCAATTATTGCGAATATCTTTATTATGGATTCGAAAACGTGGTTGGTCATCTGTCAATTTTTCAGGCACTTACCAATAAATACCTCTTCGGCGAATGAAAAATCGCGGATGAACTACCTAGGCTCCTTACCTTTGATGTCGAAATGTGACGCAGCAATAACGTAAAAATTGGAAGCCAAAAATCAAAAACTAATCGTTTTCTCCGCACCTTCCGGATCGGGAAAAACCACCATTGTAAAACATTTGATAAAAAAGTTTCCGATTCTGGGCTTTTCTATCTCTGCCTGTACCCGCGACAAACGTGGCAGGATGGAAGAAAATGGAAAGGATTACCACTTTTTAACTCCCGATGACTTTCGTCAGAGGGTCGAAAATCATGAGTTTGTGGAGTGGGAAGAAGTCTATGAAGGTGCCTTTTACGGTACTCTGAAATCTGAAATTGAACGGATCTGGAGCCTGGGAAAAGTGGTTATTTTCGACGTAGACGTAAAAGGAGGTCTCAGTCTGAAAGAATATTACAAAGAAAAAGCCCTCACGGTTTTTGTAAAAGTTCCGACTGTTGAAGATTTGAAGTCCCGTCTGGTAGGGCGTGGTACCGATTCAGAAGACAGCATTTCCAGGAGGCTTTTCAAAGTGAAATTTGAAATGGGATTTCAGGATCAGTTCGATGTAATATTAGTGAACGATAACCTCGAAACTACGCTGGCAGCTGCTGAAAAGTTGGTGCAGGATTTTCTGGAATCCTGATTTACAAGAAAATCAAACGAATAGTTTACTGAAAATTTCAACCTGTCTGGCCGCAATCCGGTTCCAGAGGTAACCTTGCTGAGCAAATTCTCTGACGGATTCAGACCTTTGCCGGACATCATCACCCGACATGATGTATACTTTATTGAGCGCCTGAAGTATATCTTTCGGGTCCGGGGTTGTGCGAATGGCATGTCCGTATTCAAATGCTTCAGGAAAATTACAACCGGTTGTAATGATGGGGATTAATCCGGCGCCCATGGCTTCCACAACTGACGTCGGAAACCCTTCCGAATGAGATGGAAGCACATAAAACTGTGCTTTCTCCAGAAGCTCCTTCTTTTTTGCACCAAACTGTGGCCCGAGGAATTTCATGTTGTGTGAACCGGAATTTCGGATCAACGTCTCCAGAGCTTCTTTTTCGCCGTCATCGGTTCCGGCAATCAATAATTCATGATGGTTTGATTTTCCGGGTTCAGATTTCAGCCAGGCTTCAGCCAACGGAATTACACCTTTTTTATGATGAAGTCTTGCCAGGTACAGAAACCTGATTGTTGAATCATCCTTTTCTGTTTTGAGGATGTCCGATGGATATATTCCATTTGCTATGTGTTCAACCTTAGGAAAGATCTTCTTCAGATTTTCACTCTCCGGTGCTCCCACTGCTCTTACCAGATCTGCTTTTTGAGCCAATCTGTTTTCCACAAGGGCAAAATAGAGTTTCTTTTTCAACCATTTCTGCTCCATACTCCAGGGTTCCAGCATACCGTGAGGTGTGTAAATCCAATGAAATCCCATTGCTTTTGCTGCAGCTCCACAACGGGTCGGATATTGCCAGGCACCATGCGTAACCACCAGGGTTTCAGCCGGATTAAATTGAGTGAGAATTGACTCAGGTTTTGTGGTGCCTTGTAGAAACCGCTTTACCCGAATAAATGGAAACTGTGTTTCGTCGATGCCTTCTGCAGATTCAGGTGCCACCAGCCATGATTCGATTCCAAATTCACAGTGAAGTGATTCGGATGTGGCAATGGCAGCATGCCAGATCCCAAAATTGACGGGCGAAATCTGATCGACAAAATTCAGAATGGTCCGTATTCCGGGCATTGGGATCAGAATAATGAAGGAAAACGATCCGGATGGGCTTCCATCATCAGTTCGTAAGCCACTTCGAAAATGTTATCAGCACTTGGTTTGGAGAAATAGTCCCCGTCAGAAGCATAAGCCGGTCGGTGTGGATGTGCTGTGATCGTTCTTGGTTTACTGTCCAGGAAGTTGTATCCACCCTGAATTTCCATTACCTGCTGCATCATAAAAGCCGTGGCCCCACCCGGTACATCTTCATCAGCGAAAATGATGCGGTTGGTTTTTTTCAGACTTTTCAGGATGTCATGGTGCCGGTCAAAAGGCAGAAGAGACTGGGTATCAATAACCTCAGCCTCAATTCCGGTTTGTGCCAGAATTTCCGCGGCATCCATACAAATGCGGGTCATTGAACCATAGGTTACAATGGTGACGTCAGTTCCTTCCCTCAATACTTCCACCACACCAAGTGGAACAGTAATGTCCTCCAGGTTTTCTGGTAGTTTTTCTTTCAGACGGTATCCATTCAGACATTCGATTACAAGACCCGGTTCATCCGATTTTAACAGTGTGTTGTAAAAGCCGGCTGCCTTGGTCATGTTTCTTGGTGCCAGTACATAGATTCCTCTCAGTGAATTGATAATCACACTCAAAGGCGATCCTGCATGCCATACTCCTTCCAATCTGTGGCCCCTGGTCCGAATAATCATCGGTGCCCGTTGTCCCCCTTTGGTCCGGTATTGAATTGTGGCCAGATCGTCTGTGAGAATCTGCAAAGCATACATCAGGTAGTCGAGATACTGGATTTCAACAATGGGTCTGAGTCCACGTAAGGCAGCCCCGATTCCCTGTCCGGCGATGGTACATTCTCTGATGCCGGTATCGGTGATCCGGATTTCACCATATTTTTCCTGAAGACCTGCAAATCCCTGGTTTACATCTCCGATTTTACCCACATCTTCACCGATGGCAAAAACCATTGGGTTGTTGCTGAAAAGCTTATCGAAATAAGCCTGGAGAATTTCCCGGCCGTCTAAAAGAGCGGCATCATTTGAATATGTTGGCTGTACCTCTTCGATTTTTGTGGCCGAAGCAGCTGTCTCGCTGTGAAGATTGGAATTAAAACGATCACTGTTGGCTTCGTCAATTGATTTCCGTAGAGCAACAAATGAACGCTTCAATTCTTCCGGACCTGTCCGTAAAAGGCGAAGCGCTTCATTCACGGATTTTAATGCATCACTTCGAACGGGAAACTGCTCACTTTTTAGTTTGGTGAGGATTTCAAGGAAGGCTTCTGTTTCAAAACCTGATTCCAATCCGGATTGCAGAAGCGAAACGGTTTGATCGTAATCAAATTTCATGTCCTGGTTAAAGGCTTTCCATGCTGCGCTGCGTGCATTTTTTGCGGCTTCAATTCCTTTGGCTTCAATGGCGGAAATTTCATCTTCGGTTGCCACACCTGAAGCCAGCATCCATTCCCTCATTTTCACAAGGCAATCGTTTTCTTTTTCCCATGTCAGTCTTTCTTTGGTTTTGTAACGTTCATGGGAGCCGGATGTACTGTGGCCCTGAGGTTGCGTTACTTCCTGTACGTGAATCAAAACCGGAGTGTGAGAAGTTCTGCAAATGGCTGCGGCTTTCTGATAGGTTTCCAGAAGCGCAGGATAGTCCCATCCTTTCACAGTGAAAATTTCAATTCCAGCCGCATTTTCAGAAGACTGGAATCCCTTCATCGCCTCAGAAATACTGCCTTTTGTTGTGTGGTATTCTTTCGGAACCGAAATGCCATAATCATCATCCCAAACCGAAACCAGCATGGGAACCTGCAAAACTCCGGCGGCATTCATGGCTTCAAAAAAGACACCTTCTGAAGTAGATGCGTTGCCAATGGTGCCAAAAGCTATTTCATTTCCATTTCTGGAGAATTTTGTAAATGAATGAAGTTCCGGGTTATTCCGGTAAAGTTTGGAGGCATATGCTAGACCCAGAAGCCTTGGCATCTGGGCTGCAGTTGGTGAAATATCAGATGACGAGTTTTTGATATCTGTCAGATTTTTCCACTCACCGTTTTCATTGACAGTACGGGTTCCAAAATGGCAGCTCATCTGGCGGCCGGCAGAACTTGGTTCATCTTCCAGACTTGTGTGCGCATACAATTGCGCAAAAAACTGCTGGCTGGTGAGTCCTCCGATGGCCATCATAAAAGTTTGATCGCGGTAATAACCGGAACGGAAGTCCCCGTTCTCAAAAACACGGGCCATTACCAGTTGCGGAACTTCTTTCCCATCTCCGAAAATTCCGAATTTGGCCTTTCCCGCAAATACTTCCTTCCTGCCTAAGAGGCTGATCTGCCTGCTTTCAAAACCAATGGCATAATCCGAAAGGACGCTTTCCTTCGAAATGGAAAGTGTTTTTTCAGGGGCTTTAGGTGAGGATTTCTTTTTTTTCAATGCTGGAGAGGAAGTTTCCAATTTCAATTCTGTTTGGTGTAAAGTGCAAATGTAGCCGAAAACCGCTTTTGTCCGAAATCGGGTAGGGCAGATGTTTTAACGACTGATTACTGTATTGTAATTTATCCGTGAAGAAATGCGCTGATCAGGCGAATATCCTATTCCATTGTTCGGGTAGCCTGGTCAAGTTTCCGGATGTTTTTCAGGACCGTCCAGAACTCATGTTCCGGATGGAATTCATTCAGGTACAGCGAGTCCAGACTTTCTACCAATGATTGCTCAGCTTGCGGGCCTGCCAGATTTTCCATTGAGATGATACCATCCCGCAAGCCATGGGTTCTGTATCGGTTCAATTTGAGTCCAATCCAGGACATTTTACCAAGGATGACATTTTTCCAGTTCGTGAGAAAAGTCACCGGACGTTTCAAGAACATCAATACGAATGGCAGGAAAGCAAGAAGGACAATGCAAATGGCAAAGTCACTAAGTCGTTTCAGGCGAAGGTTATATGGTCGGACCAGATCCGGAATGTTTTCCGACTGGTAAACTTTTCCGCGGGCATGTTTCTCACTGCTCGAAACAATGAAATGGCCGTTGGGAGCAAGAAATGAAAACCGGATGCCTGAATTCCGCATGGTCTGAATCCAGTGAATAATTTCGGTAGAACGAAGGTCTCCCAGACAGAAAAGTACTTCTTCCAGACCCAGACGATATGATAAAGCAGGAAGAGATTTCATTACTCCCAGGTAGTTTGCCTGACTGGTCTGGCTATCAGGATCCGGACTCACCCAACCGCAAACTGCCAGTTCCTGGTCGAACTTTCGAAGAATTGAACGGGCATTTTCTACATCGCTGGCCGATCCCGCCATGAGGACACGTTTCTTTTTGTTGGTTGAAAAAAGCAGGTTTTTATTCTGAAACCATTGAACTCCCATGAACCGGATCGTGACAACGAGATAGGTCCAGACGGCACCAATGAGGATGAGTCCTTTCGAAAACCGGTAATCATCGAAAAAGTTGGTCACCCCTGAAATCAGGATGGTACCCAGCGCAATGCCTTTGATGATGGCACCATGGCCGAATTGTTCGGAAAATCTGCCAACTATTCGGGTCGATCCAATCCAAACCAGCAGGTAAGTGGGAATTAGTAGCTGCATGAAAAAGTCAGGATACATTCCGGGAATGCCTTTGAAATTGAGCTCCCACCAGTTTTTGATGAAGGCCATACCGGCAAATGCAATCAGAAATTCAATCAGAAAAGCACCAGAGTAATCGATAAATCGTTTCACGAGAGCCAGAACAGCTCGCACTGCAATCCCGAAATAGATAAACAGCGTGAACGCAAACCGGTTGCTGAAATGCTTTTTCGAAAACAGCAACATGGCTTTGTAAAAGTGCCTTACGAAAGATATGCTTCCCCGTTTGGTGCTTTCTCCTTTAAAATGAAGGATGGTGGTTTCCGGAAAGTAATAGTTTTTGAACCCTGCCATCTGGATACGGTAGCTGAGATCAACATCTTCTCCGTACATGAAAAAAGATTCATCCAGAAGTCCCGAAACATCCAGGGCTGACTTCCGCATAAGCATAAACGCTCCCGACAGGACGTCAACCTCATGTGTTTCCATTTCATTCAGATAGCTGAGATGGTATTTTCCAAACATGGGATTGGTTGGGAAAAGGCGGGCAAGTCCGAATGCTTTGCAAAACGATACCCAGGGTGTGGGAAGTCCGCGTTTACTTTCCGGAAGATAAATACCGGCACCATCCAGCATCCGGGCCCCAAGTCCACCGGCATCCGGTGTTTGCTCCATGAAATTCAGGCACTTTGAAAGGCAGTCTTCAGGAATGACGGTGTCTGGATTCAGTAAAAGAATATACTTTCCTTTCGCAAGGCGGATGGCCTGATTGTTTGCTCTTGAAAAACCGACGTTTTCAGTGTTGCCGATCAGGTGAACCTGTCCGAATTTCTTCCGGAGCATGTCCATTGAACCATCAGAAGAATGATTGTCGACAACAAATATTTCAGTGGGTATGTCCTTTACAGCTGCCAAAACCGAATGCAGGCAAAGCTCCAGGAAGTGCTCTACGTTATAATTGACCAGGACAATGGAAAGGACGGGCTCGGTCAACCGTTTTCTCGTTTAGTTTTGAACGTCCTGAACCATTTTGCCATTCACATAATATGCCATTCCGCTCAGGCTTTTGTCGATGGCAGTGGTGTAAAAGCATGCAGGAATTATGGGAGAAGCAAGTTTCTTTCCGTAGACAGCGGTAAAGTAAATTTCCATTGATCCGTTTTTTTTCAGAATCTTTTCCAGTTTCAATGTGGTTTCAACATTTGTTTTTGCCGACATGCAAACCAATACGACATAACGGGTGAAATCCAGTTTTGAGATCTTTTTTCCTGGAATCACTTTCGAAATAAAGTACTCGTCAAATTGTTCTTTACGGGCGAAAAGCTGAGTATTCAGTCCGGACTTTGGTTCCATGCCTGGTTTGACAAAATAGCCTTCCAGTTTGGAAAATCCAACCTGAGCAGGTTTCTGTACAGAAGAGGAGAGGGGTAGCCAGACAAAAACAGACAGTAGAAGAAAATGGATGAAAATTCGCATAAGTGTAAATTCGGATGAAAGGTATAAAAAAACAGCCCTGCGATGAGGGCTGTTCCATTTTTTTATCGTTCTGAAATGGATACAAAATCCCGGGATGTAGCCCCGGTGTAAATCTGACGGGGTCTTCCAATTGGTTCTTTGGATGCGTTCAGTTCTTTCCATTGAGCAATCCATCCTGGCAAACGGCCCAATGCAAACATAACGGTGAACATATTGGTTGGGATTCCCAACGCACGGTAAATAATGCCACTGTAAAAATCAACGTTTGGATACAGTTTTCGGCTGATAAAGTATTCGTCCGTTAGTGCGGCCTCTTCCAGACCTTTGGCTATGTCCAGAATCGGATCTTTCACTCCCAATTGACTCAGAATCTGATCACATGCTTTTTTGATGATCTTCGCTCTAGGATCGAAATTCTTATAAACCCTGTGCCCAAAGCCCATCAGGCGAACTTCTTTCCTTTTTACTTTTTCCAGGTAGTCTTTCGGATCAATGCCCATCAACCGGATTTCATCCAGCATTTCGATCACTTCCTGGTTGGCACCACCATGAAGTGGTCCCCACAAGGCGTTGATACCGGCAGAGATCGATGAATATAGACTTGCTTTCGAGGAACCAACCATCCGTACGGTACTGGCTGAGCAGTTTTGCTCGTGGTCAGCATGAAGGATCAGTAATTTGTTGAGTGCGTCTACCACAATCGGATCAGGATGAAAATCTTCCACAGGAAGTGCAAACATCATGTGCAGGAAGTTCTGGCAGTAGTCATACCGGTTCATCGGATAGTTCACCGGATGCCCCATTGATTTTTTGTATGCCCAGCCAACAAAGGTTGGCATTTTGGCCAGCAACCGGAAAATGTTCAGGTTGATATTGTCCGGTGTCGGGTTTTCAACAGATTCCGGATAGAATGCGGTGAGTGAACAAACCAGAGAAGACAACACACCCATCGGATGGGCAGATGCAGGAAATCCATCCAGAATCTTTTTGATGTCTTCATTCACCAATGTATGCATTTTGATCTGCTCGGTGAATTCGTCGAACTGAGCCTTGGTTGGCAACTCTCCATAAATCAGGAGGTATGCGACTTCAATGAAATTGGATTTTTCTGCCAGTTGTTCAATCGGATAACCACGGTAACGGAGGATACCCAGCTCACCATCGAGAAAAGTGACAGCACTTTTCGTGGCTCCTGTGTTTTTGTATCCCAGATCCATTGTTACGAGACCTGTCGCGTCCCGAAGTGTGGAAATATCAATAGCTTTTTCGTTTTCGGTTCCGATGATAACCGGTAGTTCAATGGTTTTACCTTCGAATGTAAGTTGTGCAACTGACATGATAATTCGTTGTTCTGTATTATTAGGCTGTGAAGCTGTCCTCTATGAAAGGGCGAAACTATTTCAAAAAGACCTGAATCAAAAGATTGTTTCTTTTTCTTTTTAAAAATGTGAGGAATGCCTGTACCAAAGTATGTTGAATTGCAGCCAAACGGATGATTTCTTTCAATCCGGGAATGTTTTATGAACAGGCAAAATCTGAAATCAGAAACTTGCAGGCAGCGATCAGGAAACTTTTATTTCATGATTTTTCCGGAAATCCCGAAACTAATCACGCCAACGGTTCCTTTTCCTGCTTCCAGGAAAACGCCGATTTTGGGATGTGGAATCCATTTGGCGCCCAGTACCAGACTGGCAGAGCCAAATGACCCATCGGAGAAATCCTGTTTCTCCAGATATTTCGGTGCGACTTCCCAACGGAAAGAATACCAACCAAGGGACGCAGTAGAGTAGAAGTCCCACTTCTTTACGTTGATTACTTCTCCAAACGTATTGTTGAATACGTCAGCAAAGTGAAACGTCAGACGAATTCCTCCGAAATTACTTTTGATATGGCTTTCGTAGACTTCTGATCCATAAGAATCGGTGTATGTGGCATTGAAAAAACCGTAATAAAGGCCAAAAGCCCAATGATTATCAAAGGAATAGTCTCCGGATATCTGCAATGGGAGTATTCCTTTCTGTGAGCCAAATTCAGGAAAAATGATGTACTTTTTAGAGGCACTTACACTTAGCCAGAGAGAACCTCTTTTATGTGGCCATTTGTTTCCCAGCATGGGGAGGTTCATTCCAAGGAAATCCCGCCCCCTTCCAGGACTCGCCAAAGAAGTCTGGGATTGTTCGTAGCCCGCTGTGTTACCAATTGATGGAATCGATGTTCCCAGGAATATCGATAGCCAGAAGAATCCTGTTAAAAATCCTCTGTGATTTTTCATGCCTCACTCGTTTTTCAGAGTAGAAAAATCGGGAAATTCCTCCGGACAGGGGAAGTGATAACGACCTGTTTCTTTTGATGTATGTTTATTTGGAATTGCTCTTTATCCAGATTTGATATTAAGCGTCGTCGTCATCGAATTCCATTTCATCCAGATTGATCATGCTGCTCAGAAGATCCGAAAACCGTGTTTCAGATTCCAGAACTTTTTTACTGATGATGGAAAATTCTGCCAGGCCAAACAAAATAAACTCTTTCCAGAAATGACGTTCTGCGGGAAGAATCGAAAGAGAACTGTCAAACAGGAGATCATCCATTTCTGGAATGGCATCCAGAATCTGACGGTACGTTTCCTCCGGAGATTCCGTCAACAGTTGAATGGATCTGCCTTCTTCAAAATAGGCAGAAACCGGTAGAAATACGGAACCCTCTTTTTGTTTCTTTGATTTCTCAGGATCTGGAAAATATTGGGTGAACAAGGTACGGATCGCTTTCCCGATCAGATTACGAGCCACAATGCCGGCACCTTCCTGTTCTCCTTCATACACAAGCTCTACTTTTCCGGTGATTGCAGGAATAATACCATACAGATCCGTCATTCTGAGTGTAGTATCCGGTTCACCATTCAAAAGCATGCGGCGTTCAGCGGTGCTCATCAGATTTTCAAATGCAGAAATCGTAAGTCGGGCAGAAACGCCAGACTTACCATCCACAAATTCAGAATGGCGGGCCTCCATGGCCACCTGTTCAATGAGGTCACGGGCTAGCTCCGGTATTAATACAGATGTTTGTCCGCTTTGAATGACTGCTTCCTGCCGGGTAATTTTTTTACCCGTTTCAATAGAAGCCGGATAATGCGTGATGATCTGGCTGTCGATCCGGTCTTTGAGTGGAGTTACAATGCTGCCCCGGTTCGTGTAGTCTTCAGGATTCGCTGTGAACACAAACTGAATATCCAGAGGTAAACGAAGTTTGAAACCCCGGATCTGAATGTCGCCTTCCTGCAAAATATTGAATAGTGCCACCTGAATACGGGCCTGAAGATCAGGCAGTTCGTTGATGACAAAAATACATCGGTGTGATCTTGGTATCAACCCATAATGGATAACCCGTTCATCGGAGTAGGGTAATTTCAGACTGGCTGCCTTGATTGGGTCAACATCGCCAATGAGATCGGCTACTGTTACATCCGGGGTTGCCAGCTTTTCTGTGTACCGATCATTTCGGTGCATCCAGACAACCGGTGTTTCATCTCCCATTTTATCTATCAAATCCTGCCCTGTTCTTGAAATGGGATTCAAAGGATCATCATTCAGTTCCGTCCCTTCAATGCATGGCATCCATTCATCAAGCAGTTGTACCATCAGTCGTGCAAGCCTGGTTTTGGCCTGTCCGCGAAGTCCCAGTAAATTGATGTTGTGCTTACTCAGAATGGCCCGTTCCAGCTCTGGTATGACGGTTTCCTCGTAGCCATAAATCCCATGAAATCCGGTTTCCTTGTTTTTAAGACGGGAAATCAGATTTTGACGGAGTTCTTCTTTTACAGTCCGGCTTTGCCAGCCCGATGCCTTAAGGGCACCCAGGGTTTTCGGTGATGGAGAATTCAATGGAATGTTCGTTGATTACAAAAGACCCTTTTCGCTCCCGGTAATTAATGCAAAAACAGAATAGTTGAGGATATCCCGGTAGTTGGCTTCGATTCCTTCTGAAACAAGTGTCTGGCCCTGGTTGTTTTCAATTTGTTTGAGACGGTGAAGTTTCATGAGGATAATATCGGTAATCGAACTGATCCGCATATCTCTCCAGGCTTCGCTGTAGTCGTGGTTCTTCTGCTGCAATAACTCAATATTGGCTTCTGTGATCTGGTCATAAAATTGGGTCACCTCTTCCGGATTCAGATTAATCTCATTGGACTTTCCTTCCAGACGGCACTGAATCAATGCGATGATGCAGTAATTGATGATGCCGACAAATTCGGTTTCAATTGGATCGTCAACTTTTTGCGTTCCTTTTTCCTGAATACTCCGGATGCGGGACGCCTTGATGAAAATCTGGTCTGTTACAGAAGGCAACCGCATGATTCTCCAGGACGTGCCATAGTCGACACTTTTACTGATGAAAAGACTTCTGCATTTGTGAATTACTTCCCGGAATTGCGTTTCTGTTTTTGTCATAATCGGCCCCTGTTTTCAGTCTGCAAAAAAGGAGCGAATTCCATCCTGGTCAAAATAGAGTTCCGTCAAATTTCCGGTTGCAAGGTGTGAGGTTTAATAAATTTTCTGAGTTGTCAGAATGAAAAGCAGGTGATATGACTGAGAATCTGCGGATTCGTCAAATACCTGACTGATTTCAGCATTGAACAACAGAATATGGTTCAAAGAAAAAACCACCTCTTGTGAAGGTGGTTTTCTTTCCATGTTGTCTGAATTTACCTGAGCCGGGTGGGTATGGGCAGGGCCTATGCCAACCGCGGATTTGGAGAACACACTTTCCAAATTTCCTCAAGTAACTCTCACACACGAGGACGTTGACTGATTACCAATAGAGCTGGTTGATCAGGTCAAGTATTTTCCGGACGGAATCAGGTTGGTTTTTAATGTGTATGTCCAGCCAGCCGTCTTCTATTCGTATTTCATTTCCACTTGCTGTCAGGCAAATGGTGGATGAGTTGAATTTCTCTTTCAGTTCACCGGCCACTGTTCCAATTGGATTCTGCCCGATCGCATCAGCTGTAGTTATCACTACCTGAGGACGCAAAGTTTCTGCCATCAGCAGTGCTGCTTCGGTGGTGGGTGCCAGGATAACGTTCTTTTTCGATTTGATCAGACTCTGGAAAAGTTTGGCAATCAATCCTTTCCGGTCTTCGATGAGTAAAATATTTGGATTCTTTGTCTTTTCCACAATACTAGAGTCATGGGTGGTTACACCGACTTCTTCCATCATTTTGCTGGCCAGATTCCAGAAATCATCGAGCTCAAGGTCCGAAACAAAAGTGGTATGCTCTTCTTTGGTAATGAGAATGAGGTTAGTCGGACTGTTACCGGAATCGTATACCGGCAGAATAACGCCTTTAAAAGAAACATTCGATTCCGTCAGGCCAAACGTAATGGCTCCGGGTTGTCCTTTTAAAGCCCGTTTCACGCAAAGCAGAAGTTCTGCCTTGCCTTCATCGCAATCAAATAGTTTGGCGAAATTTTGATGAATCAGTTGATTTTCGGACTTCCCGGAATTCCGGATAAAGTGGGTATTAAAACCTGTGATTTTGCCGGATGGATTCAGAACCAATAAGTTAAAATGGCGAACCAATCCTTTTAAATGCGGGCTTTCTCCTAAGATAATATCTGCAAGTAGACCTGCCTTCATGAAGTATTTAAGTTGATGTTGAGATTTTTCCAGTTTCAAAATCCAATGGAAATCGTTCGATTGGTTTTGACGTTACAAAGGTGTGGGCTGGAATCCGATTATTTCGGTCGAATGCGGATCAGGAATTGCAGTGTAATGTTTACAAAAAAAAAATGGACATCGAACTAAATTAGTGCGACGTCCATACAACTTAAACTACTCAACCACTTAAAACTGAAACAAAGGTAATACTTTCAATTTGAAGTTTTCTGCTATTCGGTTTAAAACAGAAGCTTTCACCTCAATGGCTCATTTTCCTCGATAAAATAAAAAAAACATTCGATATATAGTCAATATTGGCCCAGCCTGATGAGGTTGGTTGAGACGAATGAACATAAGGAATATTTCAGGCGGCTTCCCCTGAAAATCGAAAAAATACCTATTCTTTGCACATTCCTTCCGGATGAGGGAAAATCACAGGATGTATATAACATATTCATTGGCAGTTCTGTTCCTGCTCGTTTTGGCAGGTTACATTCTTCAGCGCCGTCGGATGAATCTCGAAAGAATGGGGTTCCGAAGGTTGCTGCAAGACGCAGAGAGGATCCGGAAAGAGAATTTTGATGCTGAAGAGAAAATCCAGGCTTTGAACAGCCAGAAGGTACTTCTGGAAACGAAAACAGAACGACTCATTCAGGAGTACGAAAAGAAACAATTTGAATTACAGCACTTTCAGGAGATTGTTGAAGAAACCGATGAATTTCTTTTCGAAGTGGATTACAAAGGAAGATTCATTTATGCCAATCCTGTCATGCTCCAGAAACTCGGTTACAGAGAGGCCGAAATTCAAAGGATCAGTTACCAGCGCCTGGTACCAGCAGAAAACCTGAATGAGGTTCTGTCGTTTTACCACAGGCAATACAAAGAGAAAAAGTCCAGTACATATTATGAATGGGAAGCAGTAAACCGATTTGGGGAATCGGTGTTTGTCGGTCTCCGGCTCAAAATGTTCTTTGATCTGGATGGCAGGATTCTGAAAGTGAAAGGCAGTGCCCGGGACCTTTCCGTTCAAAAGGCGGCTCAGAAAAAGAGCAAATTGTTCGACGAGTGGCTGGAAAAGTATTTGATGGCCGACCCTGATCCGGTGATGATTTTTGAAAGGACGGTATCGCACTCGAATCCGGGCAAATCAAGCCTGATCTGGGCAAATAAAGCCATTCTCGGATTGATGAGTCTCGACTGGTTTGAAGTGGAAGGACTGACACTTGAGCAGATTTCATCATCTCTGACGGAATCGGTGATGACCAAGCTGCAAGAACCTTCCGACTATGTGCCATGGAAAACCACCAAGGGACCCGACCGTGTATTTCAGTTGCTTGCAAGAGCAGGTGAAAACATTTTGCTTATCCAACTTATCGATGTCACAAGGCCTTCCGGAATCTTTGCGAGGATTGAAAAGGAACGGAGGTTTTTTCACCAGATCCTGGAGAATTCGGGTGTGGAAATAGGGGCACTTTCTTCTGAAGAACGCTATGCCTATGTAAATCCTTCCTGGGAACCAAACAGCGATCACCGGGAATGGATGCTGGGGAAATCGGATGAGGATATTGCCAAATCGGATGGTGCAGATCTGAGTCTGGCACTTCTGCGAAAATCCAAATTTGATGAAGTGCGGCTCCTGCTGGAAAAGGTTCGCTTTGAGGAATTTATTCTGGATAAGGACCAATTGGTGAAAACCATCATTCGGGAAGTGAGTCCGGTTCTGTCTGCGGGAAGAAGCCTGGAAGGATTTGTCAATCTGGGTCTGGATAAAACAGAATTTCAGCGCAGACGTGAGCAATTCATGGAAATTCTGGACCGGTTGTTTATCCGCATCCGTTTCATTGGAATTGAGTCTTCTGTCAGTTCAGATCATCCTTCATTTCACTTTCTTACCGAATTGTTTTCCGAAATGCAGGGTCAGAATGAATCCAGACTGGCTGGTCATCTCTTCAGTCAGGCTTCTCCGCTTCATTATTATCCGGCAACTTTGAGTATGCTGGCAGGCAGTATTCAAAACCTGAGCCGCAAATTAAAAAACATCCGGCTGACCGAAGAGTCGGCCCAGTCCAGAAAGGTGATTTTCCTGCTACCTGTCGTGGGTATTCTGGAAACAATGGAACGGGCGGTGCAACAGCACCCTGAAATCAATTTTGATGTGGCTGTCACCTTTCAGGAATTGAGCGAAGATCATCCCGGAATCCAGATTTCCATCACCGCAGATTCAGGTGAGCACCAGAATCCCGAAGTGATACGGACTATGCATATTCTCCAGTCCATCTGGAGTGAATCCCGGTCTTTCGCTGAGGTATCCGAACAGACCTTGGTTTTACGGGTTCCGGCCATTCTCGCCAATCAACCTGATACCCATCGGATTGAGTCTCCTTTGAAAATTTTACGGGATAAAAAGATCATTGCCGGGCCTTCTCTGAACCGGAAGGCAGTCTGGAATGCCGATGAATTGCGGCATCATGGAGCAACGGTTACAGGATTGAAGACGATTTTCGGAATCAACAAATACCTGAGCAGTGGTGATTTTCATCTGGTCATCTGGTGGGGCGATTCAGTTGACGATCTGGAGGAAGTAGATGTGTCTCTTTTGAAAAAACACAATCTGAAACTCCTTTTTTATATTCAGGACGCGGGTCAGATTCGATCGATACCGTCCGGAGGAAACGTGATTGTAAAATCACCGCCGGTTTCAGGAAATGAAGCGGTTGAAAACGCCTGGATGTTTTCCAGAAGTGAATCCGATATGGATGGAACTGTGGCTCAGGAAAGACTGGAATCAATAGATCTCAATTTTGAGAAATTACTGGAGATTACGGAAGGGGACAAGGATTTTATGTTCAATCTGTTCAACTCCTATTTCAAAAGTCTGGCAGAATGTAAGTCAGAGTTTGAAAAACACCTCAACAGAGAAGACACCGATGGGCTCAAATTCCTGCTGCATAAAATCCGGGCCACCATCAAAACCTTCGATATCCGGTCCCTGGAACATGTGCTCAGTGATACCATCCACCGGATTGAGATTCACCAGATTCCGGACCAGACTGAAAAAGAAAAACTGATCCGGAAAGTGCACCGCATCTGCAACCACGTGAGGAAAAATCTCACCACCTTCGCTGCAACACAGGGAATCAGTTTGTAGTCAGTGCGAACTATTTCGTTCCGGTTGAAATTTCGGTCAGGATTTCAGCAATTCTCCCGCAAAGTGCTTTCCGGCTGTATTTCTCTACTGAACCGGAGGCAGATGCATCATTTCCGGATTTCCACTGTTCAAACAATTCGAGAACAGCTCGTTTTAAACCTTCGCCATCATCAAAACCAACAACAGGTCCGGCTTCAGCCTCCCGGATGATGTGTGCCGCATCGCCATCTACAGGCCCGATGCAAAGTACTGGTCTTCCTATGGCCAGATATTCGAAAATTTTACCGGTTACAATCCCTTTTGCGGACGGTACATTGTTGACGCTGAGCAGCAGTACACGGGCAGCACGCTGAATCTGTATTACTTCACTGTGCGGGACATAGGGAAGAAACTTAATCCAGGAAGTGTCTGAAAATCCGGCAATCTGTTGTTGAACAATCGGGTCGGCAACTCCATAAATCCTCACTTCCAGATGCCGGGCTAAATCCGGATTTTCCTGGCGAAGCTCATTCAGACCATTCCAGAAAGTGGGATGGCTTCGGGCTTTTCCCAGCATACCAATGTGGATGATGCTGAATTTTTTATCCATTGTCAATGGTTGACTAAGGTCGATATCGGCCGGATCATAGCCATTTGTGACGACTGAAACATTCCTGTAACCGGATTCCAGTGCATCCTCTTTCATTTGATTGCTCACCACCACAACATGATTTGCTTTCCGGCACACCAGACTTTCAAATCGTTTGTGCTGTCGGTCAGCCCATGGTTCGAGAGGAAGCTCATGGTAGAAATCAATTTTGGTCCAGGGATCCCGGAAATCAGCCAGCCAGGGAATATCATGTTTTTTCTTAATTGCCAGACCGATCATGTGCATGGAATGAGGCGGTCCTGTGGTGACCATCGCATCCACTTTGTTTTCTGAAAGCCATTTATTGAGGAATGAAACCGATGGATTGATCCAGAACATCCGGCTGTCGGGGATGAAAACATTGGCCCGTATCCACAAGGCCAGTCTGGCT
>Ga0116157_10001667_pt1 | contig 22189 bp, 21 predicted proteins | sample AD_UKC048_MetaG_FD_89882 | JGI IMG/M metagenome (GOLD analysis project Ga0116157, IMG submission 89882) | Active sludge microbial communities of municipal wastewater-treating anaerobic digesters from USA - AD_UKC048_MetaG | ecosystem: Engineered > Bioreactor > Anaerobic > Digestate | place: USA... | reverse complement strand
TCGGCCGCCTCCTCGTCCGCCGCGAGCATGACGCCGATCAGCTGGGCCATGCCGGAGTACAGGGAGCGCAGGCTGGCGGACGCCAGCTCCTGGTGGTAGTCGCTGCCGGTCGCGACGCCGATCGTGACCGCCGGTATGCCGCGCTGCAGGAAGTAGTACAGCTCCGACACGCTCGGGTAGACGTTGAGCTCCAGGCCGAGCTCCTGGATCACCGCCGCCGTTGCCGAGGTCAGCGGATGGGACCAGCCGAGGCTCGTCGCCCCGAGCGCGGCCGCCACGTCGTACTCGATGTCGACGCGCCTCTCGTGGCGGACCTGGTCGAGGATGCCGGCGATGCGGCTCGACAGGGCGGCGAGCGCCTCGTTCGAGGTGCTCCGTAGCTCTATACCGACGCGGGCCGTCGTCGCCGGGGTCCCGTACTTGTAGCCCCCGCGTATCATGCCCACCGTGACGGCCGTCTCCGGCTTCTGCGGCAGCTCCAGCTCGAGGAGCCGGTCGATGATCTCGTTGGCGACGATGATCATGTTCGGCGGCGACTGGCGCGCTCCCGGCCGGCGCTCGCAGAGGATATCGGCGCGGACCACGGCTTCCGAGAAATAGTTGAGCCGACCCAGCTCGCCGCCCTTGACGATGATGGCCGCGCCCGGCTTCGTGCCGAGGCTCTCCAGGAAGCGTTCGACGAGCGTCAGGTTCTTGCTATCGCGCATCGTATTGGCGATGCCGGCCAGCATGATCGTCGACTTGAACGCGAGGCCCTCCCGCTTGAGCACGTCCGGAAGCGACATGACCGCAGCGGCGCCGATAGCGTTGTCCATGAGCCCGGGCCCGATGATGGTATCGCCGTCGATGGCGTAGTGGATGTCGCCGGGAGGGTTGAACAGGGAGTCGAGCTCGGCGCAGACGAGTATGGGCGGACGCCCGGGCTCGCCGCCCTTGATGATGCCAATGGGATTGCCGAGCGGATCGCTGGTGCACTCGTCGACGCCGAGCTCGCCGATGCGATCGGCGAAGAACCGCGCGCGCACGCTATAGTCGACGCTCGACATCTCGTCGTCGCTCTGCCAGGTGCCCGCGTACGACGGCACCTCCCCGAGCAGCACCACGTTCCCGAGCAACAGCTCCTTCATCGACGCGAGCGACGTTTCGAGCGCCCGCGTCTTGTCCAAGATACCCTTCAAGACGGCTGGATCCAGTCTGTACCTCCTCGCGACCGTGGCCTACGGCTGATTCCCGGGCCGGCCACGATCCAGTATACGGGATAGCGCCCGAGCTGGCAAACGTCCGTCTGCGATGGAGCCCCGAGCCGTCTACTTTCTTGGTTTACACGATGAGTCGCTTGCCTCGGCCCTCCGATCGAGCTTTAATGATCGCAAGCGATCAAGCTCAAGGAACAAGGAAAGCGTGTATGACGAACATCGAAAGCCTCGTACCGGACGGCTTCAGCGGTTGCGTCTCCGTATCGCGAGACGGTTCCATCGTGTTCAGGAAGGCCTTCGGCTACGCCGACAAGGCCAACGAGCGGCTGAACACGGTCGACACGAGGTTCGCCACCGCGTCGGCCGGCAAGTTCTTCGTCGCCATCGCCGTCATGCGGCTCGTCGAGGAAGGGCGGCTGGGGCTCGAAGATCCCATCGGCTCGATACTGCGCTTCGACTTGCGCGCTATCGACCCTGGCGTGACGATCAGGCAGCTCCTGACGCATACCTCGGGCGTGCCGGACTACTTCGACGAGAGCGTGATGGACGAGTACGCGGATCTATGGGTCGATTTCCCCTGCTACCGTATCAGGCGCTCGGCCGACCTGCTACCGCTGTTCGTCGACAAGCCGATGATGTATCCGGCCGGCCAGCGGTTCCAGTACAACAACTCGGGCTTCGTGCTGCTCGACCTAGCGATCGAGGCCGTCACGGGCGCCCCGTTCGACAGGTTCCTGAGCCAGGCGGTCTTCGACCCGGCCGGCATGTCGTCGACCGGCTACTACGAGACCGACCGCCTCCCCTCGCGCTGCGCCAACGCGTATATCTACGACGAAGAGCGAGAGGAGTACTACACGAACATCTTCAGCGTCGACGCGAAGGGTACCGGAGCCGGAGGGGCCTTCACGACCGCCCCGGACGTATCGTCGCTCTGGCGGGCGTTGCTGTCGGGCGGGCTCCTGCCCACGGCTCGCGTCGAGGAGCTCCTGACGGCGCGCATCGAGGCCGAGGACGAGTTCTACGGCTACGGCGTCTGGCTCGCGAAACGGAACGGCGCGCTCGTTCCCTACTTCCAGGGCTGCGATCCCGGCGTCAGCTTCATCTCGAGCCTCGAGCGGTCCCGCGGCCTCGAGATCACCATCGAGAGCAACCAGTGCGACGACGTCTGGGCGCTTGAACGGAGCATATACGAGGCGATGGCCGGGCGATAGCGGGAGGGCCAGAGTAGCGGCGAACGGTGGTGTTTTTTTTCGTTACCAGCCACCGAAAGCCATGGTATACCATACGAGCTAACAGATCCTGATCCGCGATCGGTCGCCCCCGGGCCTTCGTCGAGCCAGCCCCGGGGCGAACGTCGCGACGGAGCGACGTAGGTATGACCCAGACGATGCGTTCGCCGGGCGCTGGAGCCGGCGCGGGGCCGGCGGTAGCGTACGCGGCTTTCGGATACGGGTGGGCCATGGTGTTCTTCAATTATCCGAGCGCCTGGTCCAGCCTCTCGACGTTCCCGGCCGCGGAGACGATCCCGGCGACGGGCGCGTTCTTCGTGGCCGCCTGCGTATCGATGTTCGCCTGTTCGTTCATCGGCGACGGACTGCTCGGGGTGGCCGCGGTTCTAGCGGGACTCATGGCGTCCGGCTCCGCTATCGCCATGGCCGCATGGCCCGGGACGATCCCGCTCGGCGCCATAGCCGTCGCCATGGGCGCCGCCGCCGGGCTTACCTACGCCATTGGCTTATTGTTTCTCGTGCACCGGGCGCCGGCGCCGTTCGACCCGAGGATCGTCGGAGTGTGCATCGCCTCCTTCAGCGCGGTATCCGGCGTCCTACTGGCGCTACTACGGATACGTGGCGCGGCCGTCGCGCTCGCCGTCGCGCTACCGCTCTGTAGCGCGGCGGCCGGGCTGCGCGTCCGGCGCTCCGTCGAGCGCGAGCCGATCGAGGAACGCGGCCTGCCTGTACGGCCGGCCCTGGGCTTGGTCTACCTCATCGCGCTGAACTATATCGCCTATAACGCCGCGACGGTAACCTCGATCTACGGGAGCGCGGGGTTCATAGCCGGCAAGCCCGCCTTAGACTGGGCGTTCAGGGCCTTCGTCGCCATCGCGGCGGTAGCTACGATACGTCGCTTCAACGTCGTCAAGATGCTGTACGGCAGCTATATCATGATCATGGCGGCCCTGGCCTTTTCCGTAATGGGTCCGAGAGGCCGCCTCCCGTACGGGCTCCTGATCAATACGGCCTTCGTGCTTACGGAATTCGGCTATGCGTCGCTACTCGTCCGGCTTGGGCGCGGATCAAAGGCTCGGCCAGCGCTGTTCGCCCTCGGCACGCTCGTCGTCGCGCTGCCGAGCCTCGTCGGCAACCACCTGGGCGCCTGGCTATCGCCACGCCTCGGCGAGGCGTCCTTGCTGACCATCGGCGCCGGACTGGCGCTGTACTGCGTCGCGCTGCCCTTCGTGCCCGGGCTCCTGCGCTCCATAGAGGGGGCCTTCGCGGCGACGCCCGCCGGGGGCGACGACGGCCAGGAATCGTTCATCCGCGAGACGTTCTTCTCCAGGCTCCCCGCGGAACGGTCGCTCGACGCCATCGAGTCGAGCTATGATGACGATTACCGGCTGAGCCCGAGGGAGCGGGAGGTTGCCGCACTGCTGCTCGACCGTTACGATTACGACGCCATCGCGGCGAGGCTCGGGATATCCCTGAATACCGTCAAGAGCCACGCCAGGTTCATCTACCGGAAATACGACATCCGAGGAAGGAAGGACCTCATCGCCCTCTCGACCAACGCCACGAACGGGTGATGGGCTCACACTTTTCGTGTGATTGAAAGCGGCCGGGTACCGGGATACCTATGGACGATGGACGGCGCCGAGCGCCGGCCGTCAGGAGGTTCCCATGGATCACGGCTTATTGCCGCGCCACGCTCGAGCCTGTGTAAAGACGATCGCGATCGTCCTTACGCTCATAGCGTGCCAGAACGTCAACCTCGAGATGAGCGAGAAACCGGACCGCCCCGCCAACCTGAGCGCCACGCCGGCCGACGCGGCCGTTATGCTCGCGTGGGACGAGGCGGCGAGGGCCGAAGGCTACGAAGTCTACTGGAAGGCAGGCCAATCGGTCAGCCGCGACGACCACGCCGGGCGCCTGGACCTGACGGAAGCCGAGGCGACGGTGAGCGGCCTGATCAACGGGCAGTCCTACGCCTTCATCGTCGTCGCGGTCAACGACGCGGGGGCCGGGGAGCCCAGCCAGGCCGTCACCTGCGCTCCGACGCCGCCCCCGGCCGCGCCGCTCGACGTCGCGGCCTCGCCAGGCGACTCGCTGGCCGTCGTTTCCTGGGCCTCGAGCCAGGGGGCCGACGGCTACGTGCTCTATTACAGGGCTGGCGGCGCCGTCGCGCCGGGCGACCAGGGCGTCCAGCGCAAGGTCGACGTCAGCTCGCCGTATACGGTCATGGGCCTCGAGAACGGCGTTATCCACGCGTTCGCCGTGGCGGCCTATAACGCCGCCGGAGAGGGCTCTCCTAGCGCGATTGCCACGACGACGCCGTCGAACGCTAACGCGCCGCACGACCCGTCACCGGCCGACGGAGCCGACGGCGTTCCCCTTTCGGGGCCGTTGTCGCTCACCTGGTTGACGACCAATCCGAACGGCAATCAACTTTCCTTCGACGTGTACCTAGGCCTCGGCTCGATTCCATCCTCGCCTATCGAATCCGGGCTGCCCACGCCCGCCTGTAGCGTCGACGGGCCGTTCGAACCGCACGCCGAGTATCGCTGGCGCGTCTCGGTGAACAACATAAGCCAGGGCTACCGTAGCGAGGGACCCGAATGGAGCTTCATGACGGCGAATACCCCGCCGCCCGCCCCGACGCTATCCGATCCGGCCCAGGGCGCGACCGACGTAGACCTATCGACCTGGTTCCACTGGAACCACGCCCATGACCCGGACGAGGACGCCGTCGCCTACGACCTGCTCATCGATACCGCGAACCCACCGGCCACGGTAGCCGCGACGGGCCTTACCGCCAACGGGTACCAGGTGAACGGATTAACGGCTGACACGCTGTACTACTGGCGCGTCGTGGCCAGGGACGGCTACGGCGGATCGGCCGAGAGTTCGGTCCGCAGTTTCAGGACGATCGACCCGCCGGCGGCGCCGACCGCGCTCGCGGCGAGCGCAGATCCTCGGTACGCCAAGGTAAACCTATCCTGGACGAGCCCCGGAGGCCCCGTGAGCGGGTATAGGATCTACAGATCGATGGCTACAGGCGGCCAGGGCTCGACCCCGATAGCCACGACAACGGGTTGGAGCTTCGAGGATACCGGCTTCTTCATCGGGGACTGCGCCGGTACGTACTACTACCGGGTAAGCGCCTATAACGCCGCCGGAGAGGGGCCGATGAGCGCTGAAAGCCTCGCGACCGGCTCGGCGCCCACAATACCGGTTCCGTCGACCGAGTTGCAGCCTCATAACGCCGACTATCACTTCCAGGACCGCTATTTCCTGGCCATCACTCCGAATTCGGATGGAGCGCTATCATCCAGGCAGTACCGCCTGAACCGAATCGGTCCCGATCCGCAGCTTTCCTGGGTTTCGGGCGACGTCGCCATCTACGTCAACCCGATCTTCGCCGAGGCTGCCGGACCCGTTACATGCACCTATCGCCTGCAGAGCCGCAACGAATGGGGCGATTCGGCGTGGTCGGGCGAGTTCTCGGTCGTCGTGCCGGCCGCGCTCCCCATTATCTACCCGACGATCACCTACGCCGGGGCGGGAAGGCTCGACTTCACGTGGTCCAATCCCGCCGGAGCGACGAAGCTCAGGATTTTCCTCGTCGACCAGTATTACGAAACGGCCTACTCCACGAGCGTCGCGGCGACGCCGCCTGCGACGAGCTACAGCTGGACGGGCCTGAGTTCCGGCTCGAAGTACGCGTTCGTCATCGTGCCATATGACGATACCTCGACGCCGAAGCGGATCGCGGCCCGGCTATTCACCGGGACGGACCGATGGACGGTGGATAGCTCGTCTTTGTTCGTGACCGTGCCGTGACGACCGTATCCGAATGGCCGCAGCTACGCAGGCTCGCCGCCGCGGTCGAGATCGACTGGAACGGATGGCTCGGCTCGGGCGCGTCGGTCGGCACCGACGACCACTCGCTGTCCTTCGAGCGCGACGACGAGACATCGACCCTCGACCGCTCGGGCGTCAGCGCGCGGGCAACGCCCCTGCGAGTCGACGAGGGAATCCTCGCGGCTCTCGGCGTGGCCGCGCCGCGATGGCTGACCGCGAAAGCCGGCGTCGCCGCGGACTTCGAGCTGGCGCGGCAGCGGCGCTACGGCTACGATCCGCCCTCCGACCCTATCCGGTTCTTCGTCGAGTCGTCCGAGACGCTGTCATGGCGTCCGGTGCACTTCAACGAGCTCGGCTTGATCGTCGGCCCTGCCTCGCTGTCCACCGGCTTCAGCTCGACGATAGCCTGGGGCGCCGCCCGCGCCGAATCGACGACGGCCGGCTCGCTGGTGATTCCCAGGTCCGCTCGTCACTCTACAAACGGGGAGATACCGAGGCCGGAGCCGAGCTCGAGCTAGGATACTGAGCCAGCCCGGTAGCGCTCGTAGAAGAAGGCCGCGGCGATCATCAGGGCGTGGTCCCAGGGGGCGACCCCGACGCGGGCCAGGAGCTCGTCCTCGGGCACGGCCTCGACGTCGACGAGCTCGTGCTCGTCGAGCGACTGGGCGGAGACGAGCTCGAGGCCCTCGGCGGCGAAGACATGGAAGGTATTGGCCATGAACGCCGGGTTCGGCGAGCACGAGCCGATGGGCACGAGTCTGGCGGCCTGGTAGCCGGTCTCCTCGAGCAACTCGCGCGCGGCGGCGGCCCCGGGAGCCTCGCCTGGCTCGATGACGCCGCCGGGGAACTCGTCGGAGACGGAACGCGAGCCGTGCCGATACTGGCGGACGGTCAGCAGGAGTCGTCGGCCGTCGCGCTCGAGGGCCGGGACGACGACGGCCCAGTCGGGTGCGTCGAGGATGACGAAGGAGCCTTCCTTGCCGTGCGGCCCGCGCCGCCTCGCGCGATCAACCGTAACGATACCGTAATCGGCCAGCCGAACCCGCCCCGTCTCAAGCCACGCCTCGTCCCCGCTCGCCATCGCCGCCTCCTCGTCGCTATCGAGCGACTATAACCCGAACGCGTCCGGGAAGTCAGGCTCCGCGTCGGTGACAATTCTGCCTAGCGGGTCGGCCTCGGCCTCGGCGAGCATCGGGTCGGGGGAGAATAGGGAGGACCACATCGCCGGCGTCGCGAACGACGGGCGACCGTCCATACGCTCGGCTACGCGGCGCTCCAGCTCGTCCCGGCCCGGGACCGACGGGTCGACGGTCGCCGAGGCGTAGCGGAACGACCACAGCGTGCCGTACATCGGCACGAACGCGGCCGCGGCCGAGACGACCGGGAATACGGAGCGTAGCGTAGCGCCGATGCACGCGTAGGCGGCCGGCCTGGCGGCGGGCGACTCGCCGTGCATCGAGAAGACGCCCCGCTCGTCCCGAAGGGAACGCCGGACGGCGGCGAAGAATTCTTTCGTGTAGAGGAAGCGGGCCGGTCCGGCGGGGTCGGTCATGTCCATGATGACGACGTCGTAGGCGGGCGGCGCGGCCTCGACGAAGGCCCGGCCGTCGCGGTAATGGAAACGCACGCGCGGGTCGTCGAAGGATCCGCGGTGCACGTGCGTCAGGTGCTCGCGGCTGAAGGCGACCACGTCCGGGTCGAGTTCCACGAAGTCGACCGTCTCGACGGTCCTATGGCGCAGGGCCTCGCGCAGGGCCCCGCCGTCGCCGCCGCCGAGAACGAGCACGGAACGGGGCTCCGGATGCGCCAGCATGGCCGGGTGGACGAGACTCTCGTGATAGCGCTCCTCCCATCGCTCCGACACCTGGGTGACGCCGTCGAGGAGCAGCACGCGGCCGAAGGTCTCCGTCTCGACGAGCTCGGCGTCCTGGTACGGAGTGCGCGCCTCGACGATCACGCGGCCGATGTCGTAGAACATGCCGGCATGGGCGTTGAGGCGCTCGCGCAGCTCGCGATGACCGCCGGTCGCCGCATCGCGCCCGTCGTCGCGGCAGTTCGCCGTCATGGGCGTCCCATGCGGCGGCCGAGGTTCTTGCATTCGAAGATCTCCTGCACCTCGAGGTCGAGGAGCTGCCTGATGCGCCGCTTCTCCTTGGGCGGCAGGCTCGTCACCTCGTCGCCGAACAGGTAATCCTTGAGCTTGAGACCCTTCCGGCGCATCTTGGTATGGAAGTTGTTGTCGGAGACGATGTTGACGTCGTAGGCCGTGTAATCGTCGAGGGCGTCCTCCGCGATAAAGTCCTGGATCGACGATATATCGTGATCGATGAACAGCTTGACGCCGCGGCTGTCGCGCGTGAAGCCGCGGACTCGGTAGTCGATGATGACGACATCCGACTCGAGGCTCTCGATCAGGTAGTGGAGGGCGGACAGCGGGCTGATCATGCCGCAGGTGGCTATGTCGACGTCGACCCTGAAGGTGGCGATGCCGGACAGCTGGTTGTACTCGGGATAGGTATGGATCGCTATGTGGCTCTTGTCAAGGTGGCCCAGGACGCCAGGCGCGGGGGTCGTGTGCGCCGGATACTGGTCCTCGTTGAGCAGGGCGACGACGCTGGCCCCGCGCGGCTCGTAGTCCTGGGTCGAGACCTGCACGAGCTTGGCGTTGATGATGCGCGTCACCTCCTCGACGATGGTCCCGAGCCTGGCGGAGTTGTACTCCTCATCGATGTACTCGAGGTACTCGATCTGCGATTCGGTCGACCTGGCGTAGCAGATGTCGTAGATGTTGAAGCTTAAAGATTTCGTCAGGTTATTGAACCCGTCCAGCTTGATCGTTTGTCCCTTGATTCTCCGTACCAATGTGCCCGTGCCCCCTCGAATCTCATGGTGATGAGCGAACGGCCATTGTAACCCGGCCTGGCGCTTTGGTACAGTTGCCGGGCGCCGGCAATGCGGCGAGCGAGGAGCGAATATGAGCGACATGCCCGATTGGGTAACCGGGTTCCCCGGCGCGGTGACGGTATCGGACCGCGATCACAGGATAGTCTACATGAACGACAAGTCGGCGGCGACGTTCCAGAAGGACGGCGGGCGGGCGCTCGTCGGCTCGAGCCTGATGGCCTGCCATAACGAGCGATCGAAGGCCATCATCGACCGCCTGTTGGCTGAGGGCGGGCAGAACGTCTACACGATAGACAAGGCGGGTCAGAAGAAGCTGATCTTCCAGAGCGCGTGGCGGGACGAAGCCGGAGAGGTCGCCGGCCTCGTCGAACTGTCGCTCGTCCTGCCGGCCGATATGCCCCACTACGTGCGCGGCTGAGACGCCGGCAGCGCCGTGGCGACCTCCCAGGTCTCGTTGCCGCCGGATGGGTTCCCGACGGGGCCGAAGACCAGCACGAACCGCCCGCGCGGTATCTCCGCGAACCGGCCGCGTAGCTGATGGAATCGCCGCAACCCATGCAGCTCAGTCGGCGAACAGCTTCCGCACGTCGAACGGCTCTGCTCCGGGAATGCGCACCAGCTCGGCGAGCGGGCCGATGACTCCCGCGACGATGGCCTCGCGCCTCTCCGGTTCGAGCATGTGCAGATAGGCCACCGAATGCTGGTAGATCATCTGTAGGCTGTATACATCGCCATAGACCGGCACGACCGACGACGGCACCGGTACGAGCTCGCCTGCGTGAGCGTAGCCCTTGCCCCTCGCCAGCCGCGAACAGAACCGGTACAGCTGCTTCAGGATCGAGGTCATGCGTATCGTCGGCTTGTACAGGCCCGGAAGGATCGCCATCGAGTCCTCCGCCCAGGCCAGGGCCGCGACGTCGAGACTGTTGGCGTAGCGGTCGTAGTCGGGCAGGCGCGAGTCGAGGTAGGCGGCGAAGGCGGCGTTTCCCGGGGTCGGCGAGGCGATACCATGGACCGATAGGGACGGACGAGCCGCGCCCTCGAGGGCATCGTCGAGCCGCTCGGACAGCCATAGGGCAGCGACCGGCGCCAGGAGGCCCCCGAGGCTGTGTCCGGTGAAGCGGAGGCGGCTCGTCCCGTCGGCAGACCCTGCCAGCCCGACGAGGGCGTCCGCGAGGCTGGTCCCGGCGCCGGGAAAACCCTGCCCCGGCGTCAGGGCGAGCCGCAGGCTCAGAGCGGTCGCCGTACCCTCGGAGACGAGCGCCTCGTCGGGGGCTCCGCCGCTACCGGTGCGCGGCTCCCCGACAAAGACGGTCACGGCATTCCACGGCGTCTGGCCGTCTATCATGAAGTCCTGGAACAGCCACTCGTAACCTGAAATAGGATTGGTACCCCTGAAGACGACCGTATAGTCGCCGGAGGCCGCGTCGCGGATAATAAAGACGAGGGCGTCGGTCGGATGGGTGAAGACGAGCGTGTCGGGGCTATGCGCGGCCGGGCCCCATACCAGTTCCTGGCCCGGTAGGAAGCCCGCCAGAAAAGCCGATACCTCCGCGGCCGCCAGCTCCGGGTCGTCCAGCCAGAAACCGGCGTAGGAGGCGAAGGACAGCTCGACCATCAGCCTGTCGGTCTCGGACCAGGCGGCGACGTCGGCCGCTACTGCTTCAGCGGCGCCCCGACCGGCCTCCGCGGCGACCTGCCCAGCGTCGGCGGCTATCGGCTCGGGCGGCGGGGGTTCGCGATCCGGCGAGGAGGCGCAAGAGCCGAGAACCAGGGCGGCGGCGAGAGTCGCGAAGCTCCAGGTGGTTCGTACATAGCGGTGTCGCTGCATCATGCCTCTCTATATAGCGCAAAAAAACCCCGAGGCCAGGCCTCGGGGTCGTTCGGTTCAGGGTCGAGGCGTCAGCCGACGGCCTTCATACCTTCCTCGATCGCCTTGAGGTTCATCGGGATGAACTTCTGCTTCGACGGGCCGAAGAAGGACATGAGCACGGCCTCGAGCTTATCGAGCTTGACCGCGCCGGTCGCCTTCGACAAGGCGCCCATCATCACCATGTTGGCGAACTTGACGTCGCCCAGCTTCTCGGCGATATCGTTGCACGGCACCTTGATGACGCGGGCGTCGGTCCGCTTGGTCTCGACCTTGACCAGGCTCGAGTTGATGATCATCGTGCCGCCCTGTTTGAGGTTCGCCTCGCAGAGGGGCAGGGAATCCATGTTCATCACGATGGCGCTGTCGGGCCTCGTGACGAGCGGGCTGGCGATCTCCTCGGTGGAGACGATGACGCTGGCGCGGGCGATGCCGCCGCGCTTCTCGGCGCCGTAGAACGGGAAGAAGGTGACCTCGAGGTCCTCCTTCATGCCGCAGTATACCCACAGCTGCCCCATCGATATCACGCCCTGGCCGCCGAAGCCGGCCATGAAAGTCTTCTCGGTCATTTACCGGCCTCCTTGCCCGCGCCCGCCAGTTCGTTCTTGACCTCGCCGAGCGCGTAGAACGGCATCATCGCGCTCTCCACCCAGCCGACGCTGTCGACGGGGTCCATCGCCCAGTTGGTAGGGCACTGCGACAGGATCTCGACCATGCTCGAGCCCTCGCCGCGCATCTGGGCCTCGAAGGCCTTCTTGATGTACTGCTTGGTCTTGCGCACGTTGGCGGCGTTGTTCACGGCGCCGCGGGCCAGGTACTTGGTACCGCCGAGGGTGGCGAGCATCTCGAGCACGCGGATCGGGTAGCCCATGCCGGCCTCGACCGGGTCGCGGCCGTAGGGCGCGGTGGTGGCCTTCTGGCCGACGAGGGTGGTCGGGGCCATCTGGCCGCCGGTCATGCCGTAGATGGCGTTGTTCACGAAGATGGTCGTGAACTTCTCGCCGCGGTTGGCGGCGTGCACGGCCTCGGCGGTACCGATGGCGGCCAGGTCGCCGTCGCCCTGGTAACAGATGACCAGGTGGTCGGGCAACATGCGCTTGACGGCGGTGGCGCCGGCCGGCGTGCGGCCGTGCGGCACCTGCACCGAGTCGAAGTCGAAGTACAGGCTCGCCCAGATAGAGCAACCGACCGGGTTCAGGATGATCGACTTCTCCTGCATGCCCATCTCGTCGATGACCTCGGTTATCAGGCGGTGAATGACGCCGTGGCCGCAGCCGGGGCAGTACTTGGTCTGGACCGGCTTGAGGCTCTTGGGATGTCCGTATACGAGTTCCACGCTCGCCCCCTTACTTCTTCAGGATCCGGCGGATTTCGGCGAGTACGTCCTCTTCCGTCGGGATCATGCCGCCGCAGCGGCCGTAGAACGAAACTTCGCTCTTACCGTGCGTATACAGGCGCACGTCCTCCACCATCTGCCCCATGCTCATCTCGACGACCAGGAAGCGCTTGCCGGCCAGCGCGCCGAAGCGCTGCTCCGGGAACGGCCACAGCGTTATCGGCCGGAGGAGGCCGACCTTGAGTCCGAGCTTCCTGGCCATCTGCATCGCGCCCAGGCAGACGCGGGCCGAGGTACCGTAGGCGCTCAGGATGAGGTCCGCGTCCTCGAGGTTCTGCTCTTCCCAGCGCACGACGGTCTTCTTGATCTCGTCGTAGCGCGCGTAGCGCACGTGCAGGGCCTTCTCGAAATTCTCGGGGACCAGCTGGGTCGAGTCGACGTGGTTGAGCTCCGTTCGTTTGCCCTTGTTGCCGACGGCCCAGGGCTTAGGCTTGCGCGTCGCCGGGTCCTTGGCCTCGGGCAGCGTGACGCCCTCCATCATCTGGCCTATCATGCCGTCGGCCAGGATCATCGCGGGCATGCGCCACTCGTCGGCCAGGTCGAAGGCCTCGAAGGTCAGGTCGGCCGCCTCCTGGACGCTCTTGGGCGCCAGCACGATGTGGTGGTAGTCTCCGTGGCCGCCGCCGCGGGTCGACTGGAAGTAGTCGCCCTGGGCCGGCGAGATGCCGCCGAGGCCGGGGCCGGAGCGCGCCACGTTGACGATGACCATCGGTACATCGGCGCCGCAGGCGTAGGAGATGCCCTCCTGCTTGAGCGACACGCCGGGGCTCGACGAGCTGGTCATTGCGCGGGCGCCGGTCGCGGCGGCCCCGTAGACCATGTTGATCGCGGAGACCTCGCTCTCGGCCTGTATGAACACGCGCTTATGGTCGATCATGTGCTTGGCCATGTACGCGGTCAGTTCGTTCTGCGGGGTGATGGGGTAGCCGAAGTACGCGTCGCATCCAGCGCGGACGGCGGCCTCGCCCATAGCCTCGTTGCCTTTCATCAGGCGCTTCTCTGCAGCCATGCCGGACCCTCCTTATAGCTTATAGACGCTGATCGCCACGTCCGGGCAGACCGCGTAGCAATTACCGCAGGCTATGCACTTCTCGGGCGCTACGGCCGTGGACGGATAGTATCCCCACGAATTGGGCTCCGTATCGGCCGCGAGCACCTTGACCGGGCAGGCGCGGACGCAGAGCAGGCAGCCCTTGCATCGTTCCCGATCGATCTCGGGTTTTCCTTTAGTAGCCATGGCGACTCCTTGTCGTACTTCCCGTACGCGTAGAATGGTATCGGGGACCGCGCGGCCCCCGGCGATTGCCAAATGCGTTCCTCGCGGCTAGCCGGCGAGCGCCGCCAGGGCTATGCTCGCCAGCTTCGTCTCCCGGCTGTCGGCCCGGCTCGTCAGCACGATCGGCTTGGCCGCCCCGGCGACGATTCCCGCCCCCTTAGCGCCGCCCAGGTCCAGCAACGCCTTGTACAGCACGTTGCCCGCCTCGATGTCCGGCACGACCAATACGTCAGCGTCGCCGGCCACGTCGGAGACGATCTTCTTGATGCGGGCGCTCTCGGCGCTGATCGCGTTGTCCAGCGCCAGCGGCCCGTCGACGACGCAGCCCTTCACCTGTCCGCGCCGGTTCATCTGCGTGATCAGGGCGGCGTCGGCCGTGCACGGCATTTTCTCCGGGTTGACCTTCTCCACCGCCGCCAGCATGGCCACCTTCGGTAGCTCCACGCCGATCGAGCGGGACACGGCCACCGCGTTCGCGACGATGTCGAGCTTACCCTGCAGGTCGGGCGCTATATTGATCGCCGCGTCGGTGACGATGAACAGCTTGTGGTAATGCGGCGACTCGATCACCGCCACGTGGCTCGTCAGGCGGCCGGCGTTCAGACCGACCTCCTTGTTGAGCGCGGCCTTGAGCAGGATCGACGTATCCAAGACGCCCTTCATGAGCACGTCGGCCTCGCCCGAGCGCACGAGTGCCACGGCCGCCGCCGCCGCCCTGGCGTAATCCTTCTCCTCGATCAGGCGCAGGCCCGAGAGGTCGGCCCCGAGCTCGGCCGCGATGGAGCGAATCGCCTCGAGGTCGCCTATCAGCACGGGCTCGGCAATGCCCGCCGCCCTGGCGTCGAGCGCCGCCTCGAGCGCCGAGGCTTCCTGGGCGGCCGCCACGGCTATCCGCTTGCGGCCGGCGGCCCGCGCCGCGGCCAGTATATCGGCTATCGTCTTCATGTTACCTGTACTCCATCGCCTCGCCGGCCAGCCCTCGGGCGCCGGCAGCGGCCAAGGCCTCGAGCTCGCCCTCGCCCGGGTAGGCGGTCACCGGGGCTATCCAGCCGGTCATCCTCGATAGGCCGTCGCGCACCGCCTGACCGTAGGCTATGCCGCCGGTCAGCACGATGCCGTCTATTGTTCCGTCGGCCGCGGCGGCGAGCGCCCCGATAGCCTTGCCGACATTGTAGACGAACGCGTCGTAGACGAGCTTGGCTTCGGCGTCGCCCTCGGCTACCTTGGCCTCGAGCACGCGCATGTCGTTCGTAGCGGCCAGGCTGACCATGCCGCCCTGGCCGTTGATCATCTTCATCACCTGCGGCAGGGTGTACTCCCCGGAGAAGCACAGCTTGGCCAGGGCGCCAGCCGGCAGGGTGCCCGCCCGCTCGGGGCTGAACGGACCTTCGCCGTTGAGCGCGTTATTCACGTCGACGACGCGGCCCTTCCGGTGCAGGCCGACCGAGACGCCGCCGCCCATGTGCGCGACGATCAGGTTCACCTCGTCGTAGCGCTTACCGCGCTCGGTAGCCCAGCGGCGGGCCACGGCCTTCTGGTTGAGCGCGTGGAAGATGCTCTGCTTGCGGAACAGCCTATGCCCGTAGAGCCTGGCCAAGTCTGACAGCTCATCCACGACCACCGGGTCGGCGATGAACGCCGGTACGCCCAGCTCGCGGGCCAGCGCGTCCGCGATAAGCCCGCCGAGGTTCGAGGCGTGCTCGCCGTAGCGCCCCGACCGCAGATCGTCCTTCATCGTCTCGGAGACGGCGTAGACGCCTCCCGGGATCGGCCGTAGCAGCCCGCCGCGTCCGACCACGCACGCGACGGTCCGAATATCGAAGCCGCGCTTCTCAAGGGCCGCCCGGATCGTCCGCTCCCGGAATTCGAACTGGTCAGCTATCGCGGGATAGCGGGCAATCTCCTCGGCGCTATGGGCCACGCTCTCGGTGAACGATTCGATGCCGTCCTCGAAAACGCCTATCTTCGTCGATGTCGATCCTGGATTTATGACGAGGATCCTCTGTGACATGCGAACTCCTTGGGGGTGAAACGAGAATAGTACTAAGCGTTGAAACGGAGTATACGCAATTGAGACGGTATACGCAAGTAAAAAACATAGATTGTAACCATTTTTTAAAATGGCATTTCATATTACGAAACAATGGTGACGATTATTGATAGAATCCTCTTCACCGACGCCTCGCGGAACGCTATACTGCGTTCGTAGTTCTCTTTTGGAGGCAAGCATGAAGGCTCTCGTCAAGAAATCGCCCGAGGTCGGGTTATGGCTGGAAGACGTCCCGATGCCCGAGGTAGGCGACAACGATCTCCTCATCAAGGTCAAGAAGACCGCCATCTGCGGCACCGACGTCCACATCTATAAATGGGACGAATGGTCTCAGCGCACCATCAAGACGCCGATGACCATCGGCCACGAATTCGTCGGCGAGATCGTCGAGATGGGCCGCGCGGTCCAGGGTTACAAGGTCGGAGAGCGCGTCTCGGCCGAGGGCCACATCGTCTGCGGCGTCTGTCGCGCCTGCCGGGCCGGCAAGCGCCACCTCTGCCCGAACACGCGCGGCATCGGCGTCAACCGCGACGGCTGCTTCGCCGAGTACGTCTCGGTTCCCGCCTCCAACGCCTGGCACGTCCACGACTCCATCCCCGACGACATAGCGGCCATCTTCGACCCCTACGGCAACGCCACCCACACCGCCCTGTCCTTCGACATGGTCGGCGAGGACGTGATCATCACCGGAGCCGGCCCGATAGGCTGCATGGCCGCCGCGATAGCGCGCCACGTCGGCGCCCGCAACGTGGTCGTCACCGACGTCAACGATTACCGCCTCGAGCTGGCCAAGCGCCTCGGCGCCACGAGGGTCGTCAACGTCGCGCGCGACGACCTCCGCGCCGTGATGCGCGAGATCGACATGGTCGGCGGCTTCGACGTCGGCCTCGAGATGTCCGGCTCGCCCCAGGCCTTCAAGCAGATGCTCGACAACATGTACAACGGCGGACGCGTCGCCATGCTCGGCCTCATGCCGAACGGCGCCGGCATCGACTGGGACAAGGTCATCTTCAAGGGCCTGTTCATCAAGGGCATCTACGGCCGCGAGATCTTCGAGACCTGGTACAAGATGCAGACGATGGTCCTCTCCGGCCTCGACATCGCCCCCGTCATCACCCACCGCTTCTCCTTCGACGATTTCCAGAAGGGCTTCGATGCCATGCTCTCCGGCCAGTCCGGCAAGGTCATCCTGAGCCTCGACTGATAGCCCTTCTAACCATGGGCGCGACCCCGCCGTATGGCGGGGTCGGGCTATCCGCTCCAAGTCCTCGCCCGCGTCCCCGCTTCGCGCGGCCGCGGGTTCCGGGCTTTCCGCTCCTATCCCTCGCGCGTCGCGCACGGACGCGCGGCCACGGCCCGGCCCGTCCGCCTTGGCGGACGGGAAGGTCACGGATGACGCCTAGCCCAGGAACGCTATGACCGCCACGGCCGCGACGATCGCGACCGCCGTCGCCGCGAGGAACGTAATCAGCACCTTATCGCTCGCCTTCATGACCCTATCCTTTCGTCGTCGCCGCGCGCCTGGCGCGCGGCCCAATACCCGGCCAGGTCGTCGAGGCCGAGACCCAGCTCGTCCATGCCCTTCCAGAGGCGCGGCAGCTCCTCCTCGAGGAAGCGCCGCCGCCGCCCGCCGAGCGCGACGTCCCTGCCCCCGTCGGCGACGAAGTAGCCGGTTCCCCGCTCGCAGCGGGCGACGCCGTCGTCGGCGAGGGCCTGCAGGGCCCTCGCGGCGGTATTCGGATTGACGCCCAGCGAGGCCGCCAGCTCCCGCGCCGAGGGTAGCCGGGCTCCCGGACCCAGCCGTCCGGAGAGGACGTCCTCCGCCAGGAGCTCGGCGATCTGCGAAAAGATCGGGCGCTCGCTACTGAACCTCATCGCGGGCTTCCTTCTCGGCGACCCTGAGGTAGCCGAACGCGATGGAGAACGCCGGCACGAGGGCCAGGCGGACGACGTCGACGAGGACGCGCAGCGTGCGCTCGACCGAGAGGGCGCCCGGCCCGTCACCGCCGAGGACGGTCAGCGACCCGGAATCGTATGATACGGAGAAGCCGCGGGAACCCGTAGCCTCGTGGACCAGCGATAGACCCAGGTACACGACCAGGGAACAGAGGAGCACGAAAGCTACCGACAGGCCGGCGGTCTTCAGGAAGGCGCGCTTGCGGAACGCCGCGGAGCCGGCCAGGAAGGCCACGGCTACGACCGCGTACTCTCCGTAACTACGGAGCGCGGCGAGCGAGATCGGATGCCAGATCCCGGTTCCCGGCCCTCCGGCCGCCCGCTCGACCAGGGCCAGCACAAACGACAGCCCCATAGCGGCCGCCGCCGCGACGAGCGGGAAGACGACCAGGTACGATACGAATGCGGCCGCGTACTTCTCGAGCGGCGTCGCCGGCAGCAGGATCCAGTCGGCGCCGGTCCGCCCATGCATGCCCTTGAAGGCCTGCGACGACAGGATGAGCCCGGAGATGATGATCAGCCCCGCGTAGCTCGGATCGCCCTCGCTGTTCATGAAGGCGCGGTCGGCGATAAGAATAGAAAGAAGATTCAGCCCGGCCACGATGGCCAGCCCGATACCCAGGCCCGGCGCGTCGTCATAGGCCCTGTTCCGCGCCAGGAGCATGACCCGGCCCGCGCTGAAGCGGCTCGATAGGGTATCGCGGTTCATGCCCTGCCTCCCGCGGCGAGCGCCGCTGCCTCGGGCCGATACTCGGGTAACGCGTCCCCGCGCAGCGCGGCCGCGAGCCTGTCGGGCGCCGCGATGGCCGCGTTGAACACGAGCTCCAGGTCCGGCGGCGCCGCCTCCCCCGGGCCCGCGGTCGCCAGGAGAGCGGTCCAGCCGACCGCGTCGCGCTCGGCGTAGACGACGGGCCGGCCCTCGATCGACGGCAGTCTGGCGGCGCCGAGCCGATCGGACAGCTCGGCCATCGTCACCGTGAAGGCCACCCGGCCCCGATCTATCACGATGATGGGGTCGAGCAGGAGCTCGAGGTCGCGGATCTGATGGGTCGACACGACGACGACGCGGTCGGGCCCAGAAGCCGCCGCCAGCACGCGCCTCAGCTGCGCCTTGGACGGGATATCGAGCCCGTTGGTCGGCTCGTCCAGGAGGAGAAGCCTGGAGCCACTCGCCACCGCCGCGGCCAAGGCGAATTTCTTACGCTGGCCATACGAGAATTTGGATATCGGCTTATCGGCGTCCAGTCCGAGCTCCGCGAACAGCTCATCGAAGCGCCCGCGATCGAAGGCCGGCCTGAACGCGGCGTAGCGCCCAAGCCATGCGGCCGGCTTCAGGGCCGGGAAGCACGGATCCTCCGGCACGAAACAGACGTCGGCCAGCGCGGCCGCCTCCCGCTTTCCGGGAGCCCGTCCGTAGACCTCGACGCTGCCCCGCTCCGGCCTGAGGGCGCCGGCCGCGATCTTCAGAAGACTCGTCTTACCGGCCCCGTTGAGTCCCAGGAGACCGTGGATGGCTCCCGGTTCCAATCGTAGGTCGAGGTCCTCGAAGAGCGGCCTCTTCCCATACCCGAAGGTCATGGATTCCATACGTACCATTACCTACTCCTTGAGTGTACTAGGTTATTAACACAGTAATACAAACACCGCCACCCGTCAAGTCCTTGGAACGCCGCTCGTAGCGCCATGGACGCGCGCCGATATTGCATGCGGGCTCAGGACGTGCGATAGTTCGGCGTATGAACGAAGAACGAAACGGCGCCGGCCGGCGCCGTGACCCGTCGCGCGATCGACGGCCAGAAGAACGCAAACAGCCGGATCAGGCTCGCCGGACAAAATACGTAGCGCCGCCGCGAACGGTTTACGAACCGTCAAGAATGCTCGGCCTCGAGTCCTTCCGGACGCCGAGCGCCCCGAAAGAGGCGGCGCACCTCGTCTCCACCCTCCTCGACATCGTCGAAGAGGTCGCCCCGCTCCCCGCCGGACGGCGCAAGGACATCCGTCGCGACGTGCTCGAGCTATGGCGCGAGCTGACGAGCGAAAAATCGACGCGGCAGCCCGACTACATCGGCGAGCCGGCCAAGCTCGCGGCCTACCTGCGCTATTTTCTGCCCTGGAACGTCGCCAGGCTCGTCCCGCTACTCGTCGATCTCGACCTCGGCCTTAAGCCGGGCGACGCCGTACTCGACATCGGTTCTGGACCGCTGACCGTCCCGATAGCGCTCTGGATAGCCAGGCCGGACCTGCGCGCCATGGAGCTTCGCGTCGAGTGCATGGATAGGGTCAGGCGCGCGATGGAGATAGGGCTGGGGCTCCTCGAGGGGTTAGCGCTACGCTCGGGGCAAGCCCTTTCCTGGAAGCTAACGATACAGAAAGAAAGCTTCTCGATCACCGACGCGGCCCCGAGGCGCGACTTCGCCCTCGTGACCTCCGCCAATGTCTTCAACGAGAGCTTCTGGCGCATCAAAGGATCGCTCTCCGAACGCGCCGACATGCTCGCCTCGTCGCTCGGCGCCCGAGCGGCTCGGGGCGGACGTATCCTGATCGTCGAACCGGGCGATCCGCGCTCTGGCGCGATGCTCTCGGCCCTCCGCGAATCGGTCATCCTGCGCGGAGGCGAGCCGCTGGCGCCCTGCCCACACCGGGCGGCCTGCCCGATGGCCGGCGCCTTCCTGAGCTCGGCCTTCAGGGACTCGGACGAAGACGGCCGCGACGGTGGCGAGCGGCTGGCCAAGGTGGTCACCGCCAAGGGACGATCCAAGGCTCCGTGGTGCCACTTCGTCATCGATGCCGGCGCCGCGCCTGAGCGGCTCGTGGCGTTCTCCGAGACCGCCGGCCTACCCAAGGACAGATTGATAGCCTCGTGGCTCCTGCTCCGGCCGGACGCCGCCGAGAAGACTCCGAGCGCGCAGGCGCCGTCGCGTTCGGTGCGCCTTGTCTCGGACGCGTTCAGGCTGGCGGAAGGCGGATTAGGCCGTTATGCCTGCACGAGGACTGGCTATTCCCTCGTCAAGGATTCGCTGGCCGACCTGCCGTCCGGTACCTTGGCCCTCCTCGACGCCCCGGTGCCGCCGGCGTCGACCGAGAGGGATCCGAAGTCAAACGCCGTCATCGTCCGGGCCCATTCGGACCAGGTGGCTCCGGCGCAGCTACCGTACAAGCCGCCGCGGACCGATCGCCAGGGATCCAGGGCCGCGGACGGCCAGACGAAAGGCCGCGACGGCAAAGCCAGGGATCATCGCCAGGGCTCGACGAAGAAGCCGCCGATCACGCCTCGCAAGGCCCCGAGGGACGATGGCGGGCGTTTCGGTCGCCCGAGCGCTCAGGGGCCCCACCCCCTGGCCGAACGGTCCCCATACGCGCGCTCTAAAAAGAACAGGAATCAGCGTAAGCCGAAACGCTCCTCTTGACACGAATCCGCGCCGTCGGTAATATGCCGTCCTGTCAGCGATGACGTGGGGGCGTAGCGAAGCTGGTTATCGCGCCGGCCTGTCAAGCCGGAGATCGCGGGTTCAATGCCCGTCGCTCCCGTATCCCGCCTCGCGGCGGGATTTTTTATACGGGCTGTAGCGCAGTTGGCTAGCGCGCTTGGTTCGGGACCAAGATGTCGGAGGTTCAAATCCTCTCAGCCCGACAAGGAATTACGTGAGGTCGTGAGGTAGAAAAGGCCACTGTTACTTGCGTTTGTTACCAAACAGACGGAGTACAGTGGCCCCATGACCCGAACTACCAAGAACCGCTTCACGCAACAACTCTTTACCAGACCGGCCAGCGATGGCCGGTCTATCGTTTATGTCCGCTTCATCGATGCCGAGAGCGGACTCGTACTCGCGACGCGCTCCACCAGCCTCGATTCCGACAGCCCGGCTAAGGATATCAAGGCCAGCGTCACGAGCATCCTCGCGGACCTCAACCTGGAAGCCATAGCCAGGATGAAAGACCGCGCCCGCCGGGCCGCTCTCGACGACGACGAGCGGATCGCCTCCATGCCCGCCTTCGAGTTCTTCTCCTGGTTCTGGAGCGACGAGAGCTACTACCTATCCGAACGCCAGGACGCCGACCGGCCGCTCTCCAAAGGGCATATCCTCGTCTGCCGCAAGTACGTCCAGACCAACCTGAAGCAGTTCGAGGCGTTCTCCCTGACCCCGGTCCGCGAACTCAGGCTCTCCATCGTAGAAGCCTTCGTACGGAAGCTCCGCAAGGCGGGCAAGAGCCTGGACGTGGTCAAGCGGAACCTCGATACCATCCGGACGCCGATCAACTGGGCCCAAGCGCGAGGCCTCATCGAAGCGCCGTTCTCCTTCAAGACCCTCGTCCTGCCTCGAAGGGACAGCCGCGAGCGGGGCATCCTGAGCGACGAGGAAATCTTGAAGATCGTCGACCTACCCTACGCCAAGCCGTGGGTCGCCGAGTCCGGCCGTATGCACTGGGACGTCCGGCCTCGACCCCGGCAGAGCGGAGGGCGT
>Ga0116157_10001665_pt1 | contig 22204 bp, 13 predicted proteins | sample AD_UKC048_MetaG_FD_89882 | JGI IMG/M metagenome (GOLD analysis project Ga0116157, IMG submission 89882) | Active sludge microbial communities of municipal wastewater-treating anaerobic digesters from USA - AD_UKC048_MetaG | ecosystem: Engineered > Bioreactor > Anaerobic > Digestate | place: USA... | reverse complement strand
GCCTTGACAGATTCTACACAAAGAATGATTGGCGTTTACAAGTTGAAGCATCCGAACTCTATCCTGGCTGTTCAATGAAATATTTTTTAACTCAGACACACTTTAATGAACTATCCCACTTGAGCATCAAGGCAAGGCGAGCCACCTTTTTCTTCTCGCATAGATTGGCTTGGGAGCAAAATAACTTTATGGACTCTTTACTTTATGAACTTTTCACTTTATGAACTTTTCACTTTACTAACTTTCCACTTTACAAACTTTCTACTTTATGAACTTTCTACTTTATGAACTTTCTACTTTATGAACTTTCTACTTTATGAACTTTCCACTTTATGAACTTTCTACTTTATGAACTTTCTACTTTATGAACTTTTCACTTTATGAACTTTCTACTTTATAAACTTTCTACTTTATGAACTTTTCACTTTATGAACTCACTTCAGCAGTTTCACAGTTTATTCAAAAAATAGCCTAATTTCGCGGCTCAAAGGTGACCATGTTATTAAAAAACACGCGCAGTTTTTTTCAAATAAAGGAAGTAGCCTCTTTGGGATTTTTATTCTCTACTTCTAGTCTGATGATTGGGATTTGGGCAGCAGCCTTGCCATTCATCATCAAAAGATTGGCCGTATCGGATGGGGAATTAGGATTGCTATTACTTTTTGGACCACTAGGGTCATTGTGCGGTGTCTTCATCTCAGGATACGTGTTTTCTAAAGTCAAAGTAGGTACCTGGCTTGGCAATGGCAATATGTTGTACGTTGCACTCATCACCATGGAAATATTGGCGCCCAATAAATGGTTTTTTGGGGCTGCACTTTTCTTTCGGGGATTCATCAGTTTTTTGAATGGAGTCGCTGTCAATACAATGGTTGGAATCCTGGAAACCAAATATCAACGCCGATTTATGAGTACAAGTCATGCCATGTATAGCGTGGGTGGAGGTGTGAGTGCCGGCATTGCAGCGCTGTTATACGGTTTTAAAATAAACAGTGGCTGGCAAGCATTACTCATAGGCGGCTTCATTGTGATCATGATTTTGAATTTGAAAAAATATTATCTGGCCCATGATTTTTATGTCCATTCAAAATCCTCATTCAATTTTCCTGACCGTACAATCCTTGGCTTATCGTTTATTTGTTTGGTTATTTTCATGACGGAAGGTTGTATTGTTGATTGGAGCTCTATTTACCTGGAGCGCAATTTATCTGTGCCAGTTTACTTGATTAGCCTAGGATACGGCGGTTTCGCAACTGCAATGACATTGGGAAGACTCAATGGTGATCGCATCATACCAAAAATTGGTGAAAAAAACATTGTCGTTGGCGGTACCATCATTGCTGCTTTGGGTATGGTTTTGGTAAGTTTGGGTGGAAGCTCATGGGCAGCTATTTTGGGATTTACAATCACAGGAGTTGGTTGTGCAGGCATCGTCCCTGTTTTATTCAGTGCTGCTGGAAAAATTCCGGGGGTAAGTCCAGTTCAAGGATTTGCCATGATCACTTCTGGAGGACTGATAGGTTTTGTGGCAGGACCCTCCATCATTGGATTTATCTCAGAAAGCACGAATCTATCCTACGGCTTTCTGTTTGTTTTGTTTATGTTACTTTTGGCTTCAACAACAGGTTGGGCAAATAAATGGCTCAGTGCTCCAATATCCTCAAATTAAAATAAGTCGTTTATCTGATCGCTTCACTTCCACGTACCTTGGTACTGATTCTGATGGCATCCAACACATCATAAACGAAAATTTTACCATCTCCAACTTCGTTTTCTGAGGCATTCTCCATGATTACATCGATGCATGTATCTAGATTCTCATCACTCACCACACATATGATCATCACCCTCGTTTGCAAAACCTTGGTTTGTTCTGCTCCCCGATATGATTCAGAGTAGGACTTTTGTAAGCCAATTCCTTTTACTGGGACCACAGTGAGACATGGAATATTGGCATTTTTAAGACCAATTTGCACCGCATCCAATTTAGACGGCCTTATGATTGCTTCAACTTTTTTCATGTTGCTTTTTCTTTATTTATTTGTAACTATTCAAAAGTAGAATATGCTTCTACACCAAAAGAAGCTGCATCGATGCCGGCCAACTCCTCCTCTCTTGACACCCTGATGCCAATCAATTTTTTCATGAGACTCATAATCATAAAAGTAACTGAAAATGAAAAAGCGGCAATGGTGGTTACTCCCATTAATTGTATCATCAATTGATGAGTGCCCCCGCCAAAAAACAAACCTTTTTCAGTTGCAAACAACCCAACAGCTATCGTGCCAAACAAACCATTGATGCCATGCACAGCGATGGCTCCGACTGGATCATCAATGTGGCGTCTATCAATCACCACTACCGCAAAATCTACCAATACCCCTGCTATCAAACCAATGATGATTGCAGCATTTGGACCTACAACATTGCAACCAGCGGTAATGGCAACCAAGCCAGCTAAAACGCCATTGATCACCATCGTGATGTCAATGGTCCCATATCTGAAATAAGTGTAAATCATCGTAGAAATACCTCCCGCGGCTGATGCCAGAAAAGTATTGGTTGCAACTTGTCCGATCATGTCCCATTTACCAACTGCCCCTAAAGTCGATCCGGGATTAAATCCAAACCATCCAAACCACAATATGAAAGCGCCAACTGCGGCCAATGGTAAATTGTGTCCAGGAATAGCGATAATTTTACCTCCTCTGTATTTGCCCAATCTTGGACCCAGAACTATTGCACTTGCCAATGCTGCAAAACCACCCATGGCATGTACTGCTGCTGACCCTGCAAAGTCATTAAATCCTTGTTTTGCAAGCCAACCATTTGGATTCCATACCCAATTGGCTACCAAAGGGTACATGATTGCGCAAAATATAAAAACAAAAACAGCATATGACCACACCTTCATTCTTTCTGCAACCGCTCCAGAAACGATTGATATTGCCGCCATGGCGAAACCCAACTGTATGAACCAAAAGAGCTTGTTGGACACTGTGAGACCCAATCCTAGATCCTGATCTGTAATTCCCAAATCAAAAGCTACCCATCCATTCGAAATACCGTAGGCAATACCAAATCCGCATAAGTAAAAAGCTATACCACCAAAAGTCACATCAATGATTACCTTGGCAATGATACTCATGGCATTTTTGGCTCTGATAAATCCAGCTTCCAATAAGGCAAAACCTCCTTCCATCAAAAATATCAAAGCAGCACACAATGCCACCCATACCGTATCAATGGCGTGGACCATTTCGCTTTGTTGTAATATAACTTCGTTGATTTCTTCCATAAATGACTTTACTTATACCGATTTGAAAAACAAACAGTAAAATTATAAATCAAAAATAAATATGGCAGAATAATAAACTGTCAATATACAAATTACTTATTATTTTGAATTTATGTTAATATTTAAACATTTTATTATTTTATAATTTCAGTTTATAATAATTTTTTATTCCATAAAAGGTGCGAAAAGGCAATATGGCGAAGGTTTTTCATATACAAGAAAGGCGGTATTCCTTGGATTTAAAGTAAAAAACAGTACTGGTAGGATGTGGTACAATAAGTAAATGGCAGCGATTCAACCTGCATCTTCAGTAAGAATTAAAAAAAACAGGGCTGGAGCTGGTCGCAGTTTACAACACCCAATAAGTTTACTTCGAATTTTCAGATGCTTGTGTTGTGATGTAATACTTGGTAAGCATATTGTCTATTTCCCAATCAGGCAATTTTCCTGCTTCCAAATATTTTATGAAATTATTGGTTACCTGTCCAAAATGGGCTTCGTGTCCATTGCGATAGGATTCGGGAATGAGGATCATGGCAGAACCATTTGGCAACATTTTAGCCTCAATGCCAGGATAAGTTTTGGCAGCACTCGCGACGGCAAGTTTTACTTTCTGCTCAAAATCAGCACTTTTTCCTACTTGCTCAATGTATAATTGTGGAATAAATTTTTCTTCTTGCCCTTGTCTGATCACCAAATTTGCCTTGCTACCCCGCATGATGGAGAAGTGAGTATCACCTGTTCCTGGGAGGGCTTCATAACCCCAAGTTACGCCAACTTTGGACCAGACACCATCGATATCAAAAGTTATTTGCCCATTGCAATTGACAGATAAGTTGCCATCTTTCCCGACATTTTTTTCTAAATAGGTTGGATACTTTTTCGCCTGCGTTACCTTCGAAAATTGGTCAAAAGTCAACTTGGTTGCCCATTGTTTTCCAATAATAGTTCCAACTTGTTTTTTCTTTATGGCTTTGCCTGGAAAACATTCCCACATGGCCAAATCTATCAAATGGGTAGTAACGTCTACAATACCCTCCCCTTCTTGGCTTACATCAAAAAACCATTGTGGTCGCACCAGCTGCGAGCCCGAAACCTGTTTGGAAAAATAATGAACACTCTCCTTCTCAATGGCTGGGCTATCTTTACTACCCTTCTCTAAATTACCAAAGAGCTCAACGTCACCGGATAAATGTTTTTGCAACATGGTGGTGATTTCAAATCTTTCGGTCATGATGTCATAAATCATCACCCCTTTGGTTTTAGCCACCTCAAAAGCTTTGAGGAGCAATGTATAATCTTCAGGAGTGATGGCCATCGGTTTATCCGCAAATACATGTTTGCCAAGCTTTACCGCTTCATAAATATAGGTCGTCTTTTTTTTGTTATTTCCCGCAAGTACAACCACATTTCCTTTACTATTTTGGATAAACTCATTCAAAAAATCATCGGAGAGATGCTCTTGGAGTTTCCATGAAGTTGGATCCTCTTTTCTGGAATTATAAGCTTCAATTTTATCCTTGTATGATTGATACTCTGGACCTGCGGGCGCATAAACTTCAACTTCAGTACTTACATCGGCGTACATGGTTTTCTGTACCAAGGCAGCATGAAAGTGACCAGGATCTAATACCGTCAATTTTATGGACTTAGTTTGGCCATTTAGAAGGAGCGAAATGGTTGCAAAATGGATCATCAGCAACAAACTTTTGGATGGTTTCATTTGAATATTTTCTATTTAAAGATTAGTCCTTTTACTTTATTTCTTTGAGAAAATTGGTGTAATGAGCTTCTGCTGTAACCGCATCCATTTTATCATCAAAAACCACCAATCTGTATTTTAAATGATAATCCTTTCCGGGCATCAATTTCCAATCCTTGTTTTTTGTTGGACTGAAATTCACAAACAAATAACCACCATTGCTATTCTCAGGCCAAATACGAATGGGTTCCCCTTTATCCGGCGTATGATTGTAATTATCTGGGTGAGACAACATCAGGATACCACCACTGCCAGTTTCAAAACTTCCTTGTGATAAAATCCATTTGGCCAAACTGCCATCTGAGCCTTCTCGTGGAATTCCAGCCGAAGTCAAAACCGTACAATTTTCCTTCTTCCACTCTGATGTCGCTCTCCAACCCAAACCAGCATATCTGTATTCTAAAATGTTGAATGGTGCATCAGTTGCGCATTTGTAAACAGATTCTAAATCGATTGCGTAAGAGTTGGAAGTCAATTTTTTGATGGATACAACTTGATCCTCTATCAAAACTATCTCTTTGATTCCACCTTTTGTTTTTACATGGTTGTGGACGGCCGTATACTTGACGCCTCCATTTTTGGTTTTTTCAATATTTTTGAAGCTGTCGAAAGCCACAAGGCCTGTTTTCTGATTTAAGTTCCAAAAATCTACCGTATCACCTTTTATTTCAACATGAGTCCATGGATTCCAAATACCATAATGATGATAATGGTCTTTGGGTTGGATCCAAGTGAGTAATTTTCCTGAAGGCGTGTTGACAGGATGCATAAAACCACTTCTTCCATAAGCTGGACTGACGCCCTCTGGTGGATTCATAAATTCATATTGATGACCCAATATTTCTTGATTCCCATCCAGAATTTGCAAACGTCCATCCTTTTTCTGAAATGATAATTGGGAGGACTGACAAATGACCGATTGGCTATTCAAAACCATGAGTAAAACTAAACTTATAGCAATCGATAGTCCTTTGATGTGCATTTTATGTGGATTTGAATGATTCAATAAAACAATGATATCAAAAAGTAAGGAGTATCTGGTATGAGTGAGCCTATTTCACAAAAATTTAAAAGATGATCCGCCAGTTAAACAACTTCATATTGAGAAGAAAATGATTGTTCCTGGAATCTTTTAACTTTAAATTTCTATTTTTGTGGCCCAAGGCAAAAAGCTCTCAAAGCATTGCCGCATTTTTGAAAAATCAAATAATAATTATCAGGAGATGAGCGATACTAAAAAAATCATTTACACCATCACAGATGAAGCACCTGCGTTGGCAACTTATTCTTTTCTTCCCATCATTGAAGCTTTTACTTCAGTGGCAGGAGTAGAAGTAGAAACAAGAGACATATCGCTGGCAGCACGCATTTTGGCGGCTTTCCCAGATTATTTAAAACCAGACCAAGTTGTCAATGACAATTTATCTGAACTTGGCCAATTGTGTTTAACTCCTGAAGCCAATATCATCAAACTACCAAACATCAGTGCGTCCGTTCCACAACTCAATGCTGCTATCAAAGAATTGCAAGGCAAAGGATATGCAATCCCTGACTTTTTGGAAGAGCCTAAAACAGATGCTGAAAAAGATGCAGTGGTCAGATATAAGAAAATTTTGGGTAGCGCCGTGAATCCTGTCATCAGAGAAGGTAACTCGGACAGACGCGCACCAAAGTCAGTCAAAGAATACGCTCGTCAAAACCCACACAGAATGGGATCTTGGTCTCCTGATTCTAAAACACATGTAGCTACCATGGGTGCTGGAGATTTCCAGGCCAATGAAAAATCAGTGACAATAGCACAGCCTACAAAAATCAAAATAGTTTTAGAAGGCAAAGATGGGTCTACTACAGTTTTGAAAGACAGCTTTGGACTTTTGGCGGGTGAAGTCATCGATGGCACCAAAATGGAGAAAGAGGCACTTCGCCAGTTTTTGGATAACGAAATATTGAGCGCTAAAGAACAAGTGGTTTTGTTTTCTTTACATATGAAGGCTACGATGATGAAGGTTTCTGACCCCATCATTTTCGGAATAGCAGTCAAAGAATTTTTCAAACCAGTTTTCGAGAAATTTGGCAAAGAACTGGACTCAGTAGGTGTGGATGTTAAAAACGGATTTGGCGATGTTTTGGCCAAAATAAAAGAACTTCCTGCGGATACTTATGCAGCCATCCAAGCAGAGATAGAAAGTTGTTATGAAAATGGACCAGCACTTGCAATGGTTAATTCAGACAAAGGAATTACCAATCTCCACGTGCCAAGTGATGTAATCATCGACGCTTCAATGCCAGCCATGATCAGAGAAGGTGGTAAAATGTGGGACAAAGCAGGTAAAACACAAGATACAAAGGCGGTCATTCCAGACAGCAGTTATGCTGGAATCTACCAAGCAACGATAGATTTTTGCAAAGCGCACGGTGCTTTTGATCCAAAAACCATGGGAAGCGTTCCCAATGTAGGTTTGATGGCTCAAAAAGCAGAAGAATATGGTTCGCATGACAAAACCTTTGAAATCAAAAAAGCTGGAGTTGTCAATGTAGTGGATGAAAACGGTAATATTTTAATTTCCCATGGAGTTGCAGAAGGCGATATCTGGAGAATGTGTCAAGTCAAAGATGCACCGATTCAGGATTGGGTGAAATTGGCTGTCAACAGAGCGAAAGCTTCTCAGACGCCGATCGTTTTCTGGTTGGATGAAAAAAGAGCCCACGATGCAGAACTCATCAAAAAAGTGAAAGCGTATTTGCCAACTTTTGACCTCACAGGTGTTGAATATTACATCATGTCTCCAACAGAAGCAACCAAGTTTTCATTGGAAAGAATCAAAGCGGGCAAAGATACCATCTCAGTGACGGGTAATGTTTTGAGAGACTACAATACGGACTTATTCCCTATTTTGGAATTGGGTACGAGTGCAAAAATGTTGTCTATCGTCCCATTGATGAATGGAGGCGGATTGTTTGAAACTGGTGCAGGTGGATCTGCTCCAAAACACGTACAACAATTGGTTGAGGAGAATCACTTGAGGTGGGATTCATTAGGCGAATTTCTCGCCTTGGCTGTTTCATTAGAACATTTGTCTAGTACTTTTGGAAATGCAGTGGCAGGCGTTCTGGGAGAAACCCTCGACGAAGCTACAGGTAAATACCTCAATGAGGACAAATCTCCATCAAGGAGCGCAGGTGAGATCGACAACAGAGGTAGCCATTTCTATGTTGCTATGTATTGGGCGAGAGCACTTGCCAATCAAACGAAAGATGCAAATCTGGCTAAAATTTTCACTCCCATTGCAGAAGCTTTGGAATCTAAGGAAACAGTAATCAACGAAGAACTTTTGGCTGTACAGGGTAAACCTGCTGACATCGGAGGATATTATGCTCCGAACTTTGCAGTGGTAAGCCATGTGATGAGGCCAAGTGCGACGCTCAATGGTATCATTGACAGTATTGGGAAGTAGCTGCGAGCTTCGAGCAACGAGCAACGAGCTTCGAGCTTTGTGATTTTTTTGCTGATTGCTGATGACTGATAGCTGGATGTAATTCGTGCATTCGTGGCGAAAGGTATTGCCGTTATTTTTGCACGAGCATCGAGCTTTGAGCTTTTTTTTGCTGATTGCTGATAGCTGAGTGCAATTAATTTCCGGTCTCCGGTTTCCTGTTTCCTTCCGATAGCTATCGGAACGATCTCACGATTTCCGATTTCCGATTTCCGATTTCCGATTTCCGATTTCCGATTTAGTCCTTCAGTTTACCATACCTATAAGCTTCAATTCTAGACCTAATTTCACTGATTTTTTCAATTGTATTTTTACTCAATCTTGCTACGTATCTGAGTGAAGACCATTTTTGATCAACCAGATTTCTGTATTTCTGGTCATTAAAAACAAAGTCGGGATCGATAGGCTGTGTGCTTTCGCTATTCCAGGAAGTAAAATGATCGGTATAGTATCTTCTGAGATCCTCTCTGATGGCATTAAATTGTGTTTCATTTATTCTCAGCACATAAAGCTTTTCTTCATAATAATTGATGATCAAGGATCGAAGAGAATCATCTTTGATCAATTGAAAATTCTCTTGTTTTAGCTCTTCATATTTAGCCAGCGAAACAGGGATGAAAAATATGTATTGAAAACCAGCAGCAGCAAAATCCAAACTGTCACGACTTCCAGACTCACGATTAAGATATTTCACAAGATAAGACATTTGGTCTGACCAATATTCTGCTGCATCAATATTACCTTGAAGATCTGTGCTATCAAATTGTAAAACCTCACTGTATTCCTTGAGAAAAAGGTCTTCTTTATTGTTTTCCTTCCGGGTTTCGTTCCAGTTATTCAATAAAAAAGCCAATAAAATTCCACAAGCAGTAATCAAGATTTCCCTGATAAAATAAGGCAATTTGAAGTTTTTCAAATAAGTTGACAACCGTTTAATTCCGAACATATGTAAAATGCTATTATTTAATACTGCATTGATATTGACCCAAATGATGTATAATTTAAAATTCTGTAGACAAAGCTAATCGATCTGGGAATGATTTAAAGAATAGCTTTTAAAAAGGTAAAAAATAGCCATTTCTAATTATGACCAAAAGGGTTCAATTTATCAAAGTTGATATTTTGATAACAAAGGAAAGACAGGCAGTTAATATTAATGATTCATTTTTGCGAGCATTATTGCAGGTGCGTTTTCACAACATTATTGCCAAATTAAATTTACCTTTGCCTCCAATCTAGCCGTAAGAATAAGAAAGTATGGGACAAGTAGAATTGATTATGCCCAAAATGGGGGAAAGCATCATAGAGGCAACAATCATCAAATGGCATAAATCCGTGGGTGATACCATAGAAGTGGACGAGACAGTACTCGAAATAGCTACTGACAAAGTAGATTCAGAAATACCTTCACCGGTTGCTGGAACGCTGGTAAAAGTGTTTTTCAAAGAAGATGACGTTGTCCCTGTGGGCACAGCCATCGCCATGATCGCTACAGAAGGGCAAGTTGCAGATAGTCCGATGACAGGTAGTAGCCAAGAGGATACCACCGTCCAAAGTCAGGATGCGGAAGAAGCAAGCATCAAAATTGCAGAATCATTTTTGGAGCCACTACCAGCACAAGCAGTTGCTGTGGAGATGATTGCTCCAAATGCCGGAGAAAAAAAATCTGATAAATTTTACTCTCCTTTGGTGAGAAACATTGCAAAAGAAGAGGGCCTTTCTTTATCAGAACTCGACAAACTCGATGGCTCTGGTCTGGGCGGCAGAGTAACCAAGACAGATATTCTTTCCTATCTTAAGGACCGCGGTTCGGTTCAAAATGCTTCTACTAATCCAATTGCGACGCCTACTACCGTCTCACAAAAGCCAACATTGGGCAATTATTCTATGCCCAGCGGAGAATTTGAAATCATTGAGATGGACCGCATGCGCAAGATGATTGCAGAACATATGGTCACGTCCAAATCTGTTTCGCCGCACGTTACCTCTTTTGTAGAGGCAGATGTGACGAACATTGTGGCTTGGAGAGAGAAAATGAAGGACGGATACGCCAAACAATACAATGAAAAACTCACCTTCACTCCCCTATTCATAGAGGCGGTAGTGAAAGCTTTAAAGGATTTTCCAAAGGTCAATTGCTCTGTACAAGGAGATCGCATTCACATTTATAAAAATTTCAACATCGGCATGGCTACTGCTTTGCCTAGCGGCAATCTCATTGTCCCTGTCATCAAAAAAGCTGAATTGCTCAATCTCGCTGGACTTACCCAACAAGTAAATGACCTTGCAAACCGAGCACGAAATAATAAACTCAAACCAGAAGACATCAAAGACGGCACCTTTACTGTCACCAATGTGGGTACTTTTGGCAATGTCATGGGTACGCCCATCATCAACCAACCCCAAGCAGCCATTCTTGCATTAGGTGCGATCAGGAAAAAACCTGCTGTCTTAGAAACAGAATATGGAGATGTAATTGCCATCAGACAGATGATGTTTATGTCACTTTCTTATGATCACAGAATCATCGATGGTTTTCTGGGCGGCAGCTTTTTGAAAAGAATTGCTGATTACCTTGAAAACTTTGACCCAAACCGCGGAATATAATGAAACACACACGACTCACCTTGCTGCTGATTTTCTTTGCAACTTTTATGATACAAAAGGCTGATGGTCAAGTACATCTGAAAAAAGAGGCAATCAAAATGTTGGCAAATGCCAAGTACAAGGAGGTTGTTTCCATTGTCAACGGCATGGAATCTGAAAAAGAGGATGGTGAGTTATTGACTATGAGGGGAATCAGCTATTATTTTTTGAATAAGCCTGATTTAGCCATCAAAGATTTGCGAAAAGCTCATTCCATGGGTTCTTCAAATCCCAATCTTTTTCTTTATTCTGCTAAAAGTTATTACGCCCAAGGTAATTACGAAGACGCTGCTTTGTTTTACAAAAACTATCTCAAATCGATAGACAGTAATCATGAGGATGTTCCCTTTATCGTCAACGAAATCAAAAGGTGTGCTGCGAATGCACAATTTCAATCCGATCTTTCTATGGCGTACGTGGAAAATTTGGGAGGCTCAGTGAATTCAGAGTATGATGAAAAATTACCCAAACACAGTCCCAATCATCAGAATAAATACTATTTCTCCTCTGATCGTGATCTTTCTGCAGGCGGTTTACGTGATGCAGAGGGTATGAAAGATGAAATGTATGGTAGATACACAATGGACATGTATTCTGTAGAGTTGATCAATGGTAACTGGACACCCGTTTACACATTCAACAGCTTGCAAAACACTGCCAAAAACGAATACATCCAAGGATTTAATGGAGACGGCAATACCTTATACTTTTGAAATCAACCGGACTGAATACTAGTGAACTTTATGCGGATTCATTCAACCTTGATATAGAAAAAAGAGCTTTCCCCAAGGCTGTTGTTTCAGGTTTTGACGGTTCTATTGGCGATAAAGATTTATTCTTATTTAATGATTCACTTTGGTTGTTTTCTTCCATGCGTGCGGGTGGTTTTGGTGGTTATGATTTATATTTTATGCGCAAAGTAGATGGCAATTGGGAGCAGCCACAAAACTTTGGTCCATCTATCAATTCCAATTACAACGATGTAAGTCCGTTTCTGAGCAAAGGATCTAAAGTATTGACTTTTAGTTCTGACAGATTGGAGGGCTTTGGTGGATTCGACATATTTGTTTCTGGATATAATCTGGAAAAAGAACTTTGGGATAATCCTAGAAATTTAGGTTCACCTGTAAATTCACCTATGGATGAACTTGGTTTTTTTGTAAGTGCTGATGGTAGTCAGGCGGTTTTATCTTCCAATCGGATCAATGGTTTCGGAGGATTTGATATATACATTGCTTATCTCAAAACACAACTCTTAGACCAATTGGAATATGTAGAAGTGCCATTATGGTTGGATATTCCTGCTGAAGATTTGGCAGATGCGGATCCATTTGGTGATATTGGAGTAATAAAAACACCAGAAGATCAGCCACAAACTCCCACAGCAGAAGCCAAGGAATTTCTCAATCAGCCTATTTTACTTTCCGAAAATGATGACCAGATCAATGCAACGGGCCAATACAATCTCAACAATCTGGCAGACTTGATGAAGATCAATCCAGAGATCAATGTCATTTTCCTCAGCAGTACATCAACTGTAGGCATGGCCGATTTCAATCTTTTTTATACGGTGAAAAGAGGTGAGCAAGTCGTAGATTATTTGTCTAGAAAAGGCATTAACAAAAACAGAATGACCATCGTGGGCAAAGGTGATCACTTTCCTTTGGTAAACCCAGGCGAATCTAGGATAGCAGCCACGCTAAACAACCGCGTAGACATCAAAATTTTTGATTACAATGCCTCTAGAGTGCGGGTTTTTGACGATCCACCAACAGTTCTTTCTACCTTGATTGACGAGCGTTCTGTCAACTTTAATAAAAATTTCTCCACACTTTTTTATGCTGTAAAAATTGCAGAAACCAGCCAGATGTTACGAACTGATCTGATCAAAACAGCAAAAGAAGCATTCATTATAAAATCCCCTAATAAGGATTTTTATGAATATTACGTCGGTCTTTTTGATCATTACAATGCGGCAAGGGGTATGAAAAATGACTTGCTCAGACAAAATGTGATGAATGCTGAGGTAGTTCCATTTTTATATGGTAGAAAATTGGACGCAGCTAGTATCCAGAACAACCTCACTGCATTTCCAGACCTGGAAGACTATTTGAAATACGAAAAATAGCAGTCATTTATGAGTAATAATGTACCAACTATAGCTGACTTACTTTCATTTTTTCCGGAAGTAACCTTGCCTTTTACAATAACTGAAGAGTCTATGGATCATTTCCGACTCACAAACGAAGATCTTCCATTTGCATTGATCAATGCCTTTTTGGAAGAATGGGAAGGTGTCGATGAAGATGATATGACAGAATATTTCCCCTGTTTAAAATTACCATCGGAGGAACAGTATGAGTGTATACTCTATTGGCGTGCTGCTTTTCTAAAATATGAATACATTCTCACCACTATCAATAAGTCTGGAGATGTGATCAGTAGACGGGTGATTGCTGGTAGTAGATATGAAGGCAGTCATTTCTTAAAATCAGCCGCCAGAGTGGATGAAGATCGCATCATTCACATCATGACAGGTATCATGAGTGCGGATCAAAATGAACTAGACCCCGAATTGAGCAAACCATATAATATGGAGATCATGCCTTCTGGCGAAATAATTTCATATAAAGAATAAAATCCATCGTGATGAGGTTTAAAATCATTTTTAGTTTGCTTTTCATAGTTGCCACATTGAATACTGGCTGTAAAACTCAAGCAAAAATAAATACCCAAAATTCGGCTTTCACCAACGCTGATAAAACTCCTAAAAACATCATTTTGATGATTGGAGATGGCATGGGACTCACGCAGATCACAGCTGCTATGATCAGCAATGGTTACAAACTCAATCTAGAGCGAATGCCCATCACAGGTTTTCATAAGTCATACAGCTCAGATGATTTGATAACCGACTCGGCAGCTGGGGCAACCTCTTTTGCTTGTGGAGTAAAAACCTATAATGCGGCCATTGGTGTGACAGATGATACACTAGCCTCGCAAACCATATTGGAGGAAGTACAAGATGCAGGCATGCAAACAGGCGTTGTGGTCACATCAACCATCGTTCATGCTACACCGGCTTCTTTCATTTCACATAATAGAAATCGCAACAATTACGAGGAGATTGCTGAAGATATCATAGATTGTAAGGCTGATTATTTGATTGGCGGCGGGAAAAAATATTTTGATCGCAGAAAAGATGAAAAAAATATACTCGAGGAAATGAAGAAAAACGGCTATGCTGTATCTACTTTTCTTGAAACTGACCCCGAAAATGTGGTGGTGACTCCAGGTAAAAAACTATTCTATTTAGCCGCTGATGGAGACCCATTGTCAGTAGAGCAAGGCAGAAATTATTTGGAGCCCATGAGTATGAAAGTCATCCATGCATTGAGTCAATCGAAGGATGGTTTTTTCCTCATGATTGAAGGTTCACAAATAGATTGGGGCGGTCATGGCAATAACATCAAACAAGTTGTCACCGAAACCATAGACTTTGATAAAACGATAGGAAGTGTATTGGACTGGGTCAATAAAAATGGAGAAACTTTGTTAATTATTACTGCTGATCATGAAACAGGAGGTTTGGCTATAAACCCTGGGACAACCATGGATTCATTGGTTGTTTCGTTTGCCACCACACACCATTCAGGTACACTCATCCCTGTTTTCTCCGCAGGGCCAGGAAGTACCATGTTCAGTGGTATTTATGAAAACACAGCAATTTATCATAAAATGAGGCATGCACTCAACTTTCCAAAGCGTACCCAACCAAAGATTCTAAATGTCTCAGCAAAGAAATAAAATATTTTTTGCAAGTGATTTTCACCTTGGTGCTGCTGCAATAGAAGGGAGTAAGGACCGTGAAAAAAAGATAGTAGAATGGCTGCATTTGGTTGGTCCTCAAGCCTCTGAAATATTTTTAGTTGGGGATATTTTTGATTATTGGTTTGAATATGCGGAGGTCATCCCAAAAGGATATACACGTCTCTTGGGTACAATTGCAAAATATGCCGATGCCGGAGTAAAATTCCATTTTTTTACTGGAAACCATGACATGTGGGTTTTTGATTACTTCACCAAGGAATTGGGCATGGACATCCATTATACTCCCAAAGTTTTTGAGCGATTTGGCAAAAAAATCTTTGTCGGCCATGGTGATGGATTGGGGCCGGGAGATCGCTCATATAAGATGATCAAAAAAGTATTCAATCATCGATTGAGTAAGTGGTTATTTGCCAGAATACACCCCAATACGGGAATAAAAATCATGAGATCTACCAGCAAAAGCAGCCGTCTTTCAGACAGCGAGCAGGACCACATCCAAAATATGGCAGATGAGTGGTTGGTACAATTCTCTGAAGAATATCTAAAAGACAATCAGATCGATTATTTCATTTTTGGACATAGGCACATTCCCATTACCCACACATTAAGCAATGGTAAATCCGTTTATTTCAATCTTGGAGAATGGTGGAAATCCTGCACCTATCTGGAGATGGGAGTTGAGGAAATTGGGCTGAAGAGGTTTGATGTAGGGGTAATTTGAGGTTTGGAAGTGGGGCGATTATATTTCCAAATGCGAATTATGGGCTCAATTTACACCAGAAACACCTTTAATCGAGTAGATTTGTTTGATAAAGAAATTTTAATTCCTGGTATAAATTAGGACAATCATCATGAAAAAGTTGAGCTTCATTTTCATATATTTTTTACTTGCTTCGCTTTATGGCCAGGAAGTGATTCCTTTGTATCCAGGCATAGCTCCTGGTTCTGAAAACTGGACCTGGGAAGAAAAGACGGTTGGTGCGAATACAGGCAATTCCATGGTTTATAATGTCTCCAAACCAACCTTGACCTATTACCGGGCCCCCGAAAATATTAGATCCGGAGCTGTGATGCTGGTGGCTCCCGGAGGCGCCTTCCACATTCTTTCTATTGAAAATGAAGGCAACAAAGTAGCTGAGTTTCTAAATGGTCTGGGCATAGATGCCTTTGTTTTAAAATACAGATTGTCTCACATCTATGGACAAGATCCTATGCAGGAATTGTTTGGCTTGATGAGTGATTTCAAAAAGCTTGACTCAATAAACACCCCAACAGTAGCATTTGCGACCCAAGATGGCATCCGCGCTTTGTCCTTGATTCATGAAATGTCTGAGATGAAAGGATTCGATACTGGCAAAATCGGCATGATGGGTTTTTCTGCCGGTGCCACCCTGACGATGAGCGTTCTTATGTCTGCCGAACAGAAACTAAAACCCTCCATCGTCGCACCTTTTTACTTGTATAAACCTGCTGTCATCGGCAAAATATTTCCTGAAAAACAAACTCCAATGTTCATAGCAGTTGCAAGCGACGATGGGCTCAAGTTTGTTCCACACAGCATAGAGTTATACAATGAGTGGATGGGCAAGGCTCAACCTACCGAACTTCACATCTACGAAAGTGGCAACCATGGCTTCGGCATGCAAGCCAAAGGAACTGCCTCCGACCAATGGCCCTTAGATTTTAAATCATGGTTGAAGCAAAGAAAGTGGTTGAAATAAATGAAACTTATGTTTTATTTCTATTCAAGCCTACAGGTTTCCTGTAAAATATGTAAATCTATAGTTTCATGGAAGTGTATATAAGCGACACATGCATGACACGTGCCTGACAGATTTATACTGTTACTCACCTTAAAATAGTCACAGACCCCCTGTAAACCTTCCTAATTCCACTCTCAAAAACAACATTTGCAATCCAGCTATATGCTCCTTGAGGCAACAATTCTCCTTTATATGTTCCGTCCCAGGAAGCCCCGGGCTGGTTATCTGTTAAGGTCTTATCTTCCCAAACTTTTTCTCCCCATGGTGAATAAATTGCAATTTCATAGGCTTCCAAGCCAAGTCCTACCGGTTTGAAAACCCTTACTCCTGGCTCTCCATATTCAGGAGAAATAGCATTGGGTGCAAAAAAAGTGTTTATCCATTCAGGTTGAATGATTTTGGTTATGCTGTCAACACAACTAAGCCTTCCAAGATTACTTTGTGAAACAGTAAGCGTTACTTCAACTGGTCGATTAATGTTATAAATATGCTCAGGATTTTCAATCGTTTCAAAAAATCCATCTCCAAAATTCCAAAACCATTGGTCAGCGTTTTCGCTCAAATTGTCAAAACGAACTTCTCCCAAACGGGCATTATCAAACGCTGATTCGTAATTAAAGTCTGCAATTGGAGCTTCAAAGATTTCAATTGCATCCAAATAAGTCAACGTGTCCCTACATAAATCATTGAATATTGCAATGAATTGTATATCATATACACCTTGATTTGAAAATGAAATCTGAGGAATCCTATCCGTACTTTTCCCTAGCCCCTCAAAATCCCATAAATAAGAAATTGCATTTTTACTTTCATTCATAAAAACCAAAAGTTCCTGCTCACAATGATCTCTTTCAAAGCTTATTTCTGCTTCTGGTTGCTGGTATATGTTGACAATCCTGAATGAAGTATCTTTACAGTTAAATTGATTTGCAACAGTTAAATTAATCTGATATTCGCCTGGTGCGTCAAAATTTACTTCGAGGTTTTTAGTGCTAGCTATGACTTTATTTTCCTGAAACCAAGTGTATGCTTGACCATCATTGGTCAAATTTTTGAATTCAACGCGCATGGGGACTCCACATTCTTTTTCTTTAGCAAATTCAAAATCAGCTATGGGTAAAGGGTGAATTACCATCTGTTGTATGGAGGAATCACTTGGGCATCCATTGGTATTGGAAGCCACCAGTTTTATATCAAAAACGCCATCCTGGTTGAAAATAAAACTTGTTTCGGGTCTATTGTCAGTATTATCGCCCGGGAATTGCCAAAACAATGAAGAAAATCCGGTTGATAAACTGCTAAAATTTACATTTAGGCCAGCACATCCACTATTTATTTCTTGGTTGAATAGAGCTTTTGGAGTTTCTTTTACTGTTATGGCCTTTTGTAATTCAGCTTTACATCCAAAAGCACTTTGAGCCATGAGTCCAACTAAAATTTCTTTCGCATCTTTAGCAATATATTGGATATTTTTTTCTGTGGATGTAAGAGTGTCTATTGTCCAGAGGTAGGTATTTGCGCCAATGGTTTCATTAATCGTAAAAATGGTATCGTGATTTTGGCAAATTTCTACCTTTTGAAAATTGAAATTTATCATTGGTTTAGGGTAAACAATAAAGCCAGTTTGGATGGTATCGGCGCTACAATTGTTTTTATCAATAACCTTTAATTTTACCTCATAAGTCCCAGGATTTTTAAAAACAAAGGAAGGATTTTCAATATTGGAATTTTCATTACCGAAGTCCCAATCATAAGCCAATCCAGCTGTGCTATTATTTTTGAATTGTACTACTAATGGTTCACAACCATTCTTGACATCAGCTTGAAATTCAACTTTTGGCAACCCAACAATTTGTATAGAATTTGTAGCGGTCAAAGGACAATTATTCAAAGCTGAAAAACTTGTTAATTTGATCATGTAATTTCCTGTATCCTGAAATACATGCGATGGGCTAAAATCATTAGACGTGAGTCCATCTCCAAACTCCCAAAAGGAGGCTGTATTTATTTCAGAATTATTGAGCAGTTTTATCGTATCAAATAAACATCCAATTTTAGGAATATCAACAGCTATATTGGGAGCAGGCTTCACTTCTAACAAAACCGAATCTATATCCATTCCGCATCTGGAAGCGTACAAATAAAGTTTGTAATACCCTGGTTTAGTTAAAGGTGCATTCATGAAATCACCGTTGTAATTTTGAATTACTCCTGTCGGGTCCAAAAGTGCCCAACTGTTGATTGATCCAGGCGTAGAATAAGCCAGGCTTTTTAATGTATCATATTGACAAAAAGATGTTCTTTGCACCTCTATAAAAGCTTTTACATCGGGAGGATATACTTTAATCGATTTGTAGGACGTATCAGTTCCACAATTATTCACGCCTATTAATTGCACAGTATAATTGGTCACACTGTCATTCAACATCAAAAAGGTTTGTCTCTCTGGAAGGCTATCATTGCTGATGATACCATTGCCAAAATCCCATCTAAAGTTAGCTACTTGACCGCGGCTATTATTTGAAAAATTCAAGATCAAGGGAGAACATCCTTCTCCTTCTTCAACTCCAAAACTAATGATGGGGTAAGGGTGAACAAGGATTGGTTTTTCTATAATCTCAACGCCACAATTGTTATTCACCTCCAACCTAATAATGAATAAACTGTCTCTGTCAATTTGATCAATTGCTGAGAAAATCGGATTAAAATCATTATAAATTTCACCATTCACATGCCAGGTTGATGTATAATTCACACCAATACTTTTATTTATAACCATTGGCGTCAATGGTGCGCAGCCCTCTTGGTTCATTAGTTCAAAATCTGGTTCTGCTTTTGTGATGATGTCAATTTGCTCAGTGATGCTGTTTTCGCAACCGAAATCATCGCTTACTTGCAGCTTAAAATCAAACCGACCTGTATTCTGGTAGATATGAATGACACTGTCGAGATTGGTAGATGTTCCATCACCGAAATCCATAGTTGATGCAGAAAAGCCTGTAGATTTATTGATTACCATAATGGAATCACCTTTACATGGCTCTCCAAGAATTTCAACTTGAGCCCTTGGCAATGACCTCACTGTTAAAAATTTAGAGACACATGATTCACAATTGGCAAGACTACTTCCTTCGATACAATACTTGAATTCATACATGGAATCTCGCTGTAATTGGGTTAAATCAATTATTCCCAACTCAGGATTTTGAACTCCAGTCCCAACCCAGCTTCCACCCAAAGGTGAAAAACCTTTAAAAGTAGTTTGCGTTGGGCCAAAACAAATGTTCTCATCCAAGCCTGCATTTAATCCGATACCGGGGTCTTCGACATTGATTGTTACTTCGCCTTGCAATTCACAAGATGAGTTTTGTTGAAAAATAAATAAATACTTTTTAAGCCCTACTCCAGCTACATTTAGATCAATAATTCCACTTTCATCAACTCCTGGACCAGTCCAGTTCCCATTCAAATTGCTCATCAAAGAATATAGCCCAAGATTGATACAAACAGTGGTATCTGGATTTAAAAAGAGCTCTGGTTTTCGGATGAAAATGATGGTCCCAGAATCTAGCACAGTGCATTGGTTTTTTTGATATTTTACCACTATCCGCCGTTGACCTTCTGCAAATGTGTTGAGATTCAAATTTTTATCTACAAAATTTCCATCTATAAAAAACTCTACTTTACCTCCTTCCGGGCTATTGAAATTGATTAACTCATCCAATTTTACAACTTCATTCGACAAACAAATAATAGAAGTATCGTTGATTGTAATCAAAGGGATGGAATCCACAGTAACTTCTATCTTTTTCCTGATCACACAGGCATTGCTATCTGTTAATTCATAAGTCAAATCATGTATTCCAAGGCCACCTAAAAAAGGATCAAAATTATTGTTTACAATTCCAGGGCCACTCCAAACACCTCCAATAGGCATAACATTTAAAACAGATTCAGGATTATCAATGCAAAATGTAGTGTCTTTTACATCTACCATTTGAGATGCTAAAATGGTTACTTCAAACTCACTGACTGCCCGGCATCCAGTAGGCCCGGTCGTGTATTGTATTTTTGATATACCTGGGCTCAGTCCATTGGGATCAAATATTCCCAACCCAGCATCAATAATTCCGTTTCCCGACCAAGTTCCTCCAGAAATGGAAGCGGTTAAAGTATCTGGACTGCTTGATTGACAGAATGGTGCTGTTGGTGTTATAATTGCAGGCATTTTTGAATTGACGATAACAGTTGCAGTTCTCACAATGGTATCACAAGGAGCGATCACTTTCAGTAACACTTGATAATTTCCAGGCAATGCATACCTGATATCTCCCGGATCTTTTCCAGAAAATTGGCTCGGGGAGCCACCCTCAAAAGTCCATTCATATCCTTTCACTTCTCCAGAGACTGTAATTTTGGGTCTATAAACTGCAGTCTCACAAAAAACTGGGGGAGCTTCAAGACTAATGTTTGGGACTTCAACGACTCGAAGAGGTAAAATTTGTTCACTAGTTCCACAATCATTGGTTGCTTTCAATTTAAAGTTATATGTACCTGTCCTCAAAACCTGGAAGGTGATGGTATCTAGTCTATTGATGGTATCTATTGGTAATATTTTCTCCAGGTCTCTGATATTTTTTATTAATTTCCAACTTAAAGTGTCTCGAAGGATATTGTTTGCTGGAAACTCCCATAAATTTATGTTAGAAGCCCATACATTACTTCTATCAATAAATGTGACAAAATCTCCCACACAAACTACACTATCTGCAGCAGTATTGGATATTTCAAAAGTAGATACTGGAGTATCCACAACTTTAACCACTTGTGTAATTTCATGCATGCCACAACCATTGAATACTTTGAGTGTAACTAAGTAATTGCCTGGTAGATCATATGTAAATGATGGCCTTGCAAGCGTATCCTTACTGCCATCATGAAAAGTCCATTCATATCTGTCTTCATTACATGAGACTGTTCCATTAAAAGTCAGTTTTTTACTTTTGCAAATATTTTCTGCATACGTGAACTTTGCCCTAGGTTCGTGATTGAGCGTTACAGGAGTGGAAATATATCTACAACTCACACCGTCACTGCAGTACTTTTTACCAACTATGGTGATCTCATAATTTGATCCTTTCGAACTACAAATTTTCACTTCTTCAACATTGAACACATGAGAAAACTCAAAGATATTAGGTCCATACCTCAGAGACGTCCCATCACACCAATAAACAAATACACTATCAAAGGGAGTTGTTTTGTCTGGGTCAAGTCTCATCACCACGTTTTCACCTTGACAGAAAACATTTTTGTTATCTGTTGCCAAGGCCATGGAAACGCCAGTGGCACATTCATCGCTGTTGCATTTATCTGGTCGAGGAGAGCAATCTTGTGCTGATAAAGCATT
>Ga0116157_10001664_pt1 | contig 22204 bp, 24 predicted proteins | sample AD_UKC048_MetaG_FD_89882 | JGI IMG/M metagenome (GOLD analysis project Ga0116157, IMG submission 89882) | Active sludge microbial communities of municipal wastewater-treating anaerobic digesters from USA - AD_UKC048_MetaG | ecosystem: Engineered > Bioreactor > Anaerobic > Digestate | place: USA... | reverse complement strand
TATGACCATACCTCTTCTTATTTGTGATGATTCCAACATGGCTCGCAAGCAGGTCGCCAAGGCGCTACCTGCGGGTTGGGATGTTGAAATCACCTTTGCAACCAATGGATTGGAAGGCATTCAGGCGATTCGTGATGGCAAAGGCGAGATGGTGTTTCTCGACTTAACCATGCCAGAAATGGACGGCTACCAAGTGTTGGAGGCAGTAAAGGCTGAAGGTTTAGATGCCATGATTATTGTAATTTCTGGCGATATTCAGCCTGACGCCCTTGCTCGTGTGACCAAAATGGGCGCGATGGATTTTATTCAAAAGCCGGTTAGCCCAGAAAAGCTCCATGAGGTTCTGCGTAAATTTGGGTTAATGTAAGCCCCGCGCGAGTTATTGCTCGCGCAAGTTTGTTTTTCACCTTCATCTCATCTTCATTTCCAAATTCATTCCCATTCTGCCCATTCCGCGTTAGATTGCCGCTTTCGTTTTGCAAGCGCGGATACTCACATGCAATTTTCTCGGTTCGGCACCAAGCTCAGCGGTAACGCGGGCATAGTTCCCGGTATAGTTCAATTAATGGATGACTTGGGCGACGCCCTGCGCACTAATCCCAATATGATTTTTATGGGCGGCGGCAACCCCGCGCGTATTCCGGCGATGGAAGAAGCCTTTGCCGAAGCCCTTGAGCAAACTCTGCAAGACCCGCAACAAGCTCACCAATTGCTTGGCGTCTATCAACCTCCACAAGGCGACCAAGAAGTCTTGGATGCAATTGCCAATATACTCAGCAGCGAATACGGTTGGCCGCTCACCCGCGACAATATTGCGCTCAGCAACGGTAGCCAATCCGCGTTTTTCGTGCTCTTTAATATGTTCGCTGGTGATTACGAAAACGGCGTAAAAAAGCAAATTCAATTCCCGCTCGCGCCAGAATATTTGGGCTACAACGATCTTGGCATTAGCGATAACTTTTTCACCGCTACGCGCCCCAGCATTGAATTATTAGATGATGGCTTTTTTAAATACCATGTGGATTTCTCGAAACTGCATATCACCGAAACCACGGGCGCTATTTGCGTATCGCGCCCCACCAATCCTACCGGTAATGTACTGAGCGATGAAGAGTTAGATCACCTCGATCAACTCGCGCAAGAACACAATGTCCCGTTAATTGTGGATGGCGCCTACGGCACACCTTTCCCCAATATTTTATTTGCGGATATCAAACCCCATTGGAATCAAAATACGATTTTGGTATTGAGCCTTTCCAAGTTAGGTTTGCCCGGCGCACGCACTGGCATTGTGATTGCGAATCCCACGGTGATAAACGCCTTCGCCAAGGCCAACACCATTTTAAATTTAGCCTGCGGAAACTTTGGCCCCGCTCTCGCCAAGCATTTATTAGTGGATGGAAAAATTCTGAAACTCAGCCGCGAAATAGTTGCGCCCTTCTATCGCGATAAAATGGAAAATGCAGTTCGTATTTTTAAACATCACCTAGGTGACTTGCCGTACCGAATTCACAAACCCGAAGGCGCGATATTTTTGTGGTTGTGGTTTAAAGATTTGCCCATTACGAGTGAAGAGCTTTACCAGCGGTTGAAAGCGCGCGGTGTGTTGGTGATTTCCGGGCATCACTTTTTTCCAGGGTTGGAAGAAGAATGGCAGCATAGTCATGAGTGTATAAGAGTGACCTATTGTCAGGATGCGAGTGTGGTGGAGGCGGGGGCTAGGATTATTGCGGAAGAGGTGGGTCGAGTTTTTAATTGTTTTAGTTTGACTTAATAATAAGGATGGAAAATGAATAAATATATTTTGGTGATGGTGTTCATGTTTGTGAGTTGTGGTGTTGCGGCAGAAACTGCGTCCTGCCCCAAAAATGCTGAATTGGATAAGCTTTTAAAGTTTGGTGATCTCTTTATTGGTGAGCTTCATGGTACAAATGAAGCCCCAGAGTTTTATCGATGTTTAATTGATCGTGCGCTACAAACATCAAAAGAAAGAGTAATTGTGTCGTTGGAACTGGAAGATGACGCTAGGTCAGCGCTGTCGGCTGTGTGGAAAAAAACGGATTTTGAAGACGGTCGATCTTCTAAAGCAATGTTCAATCTTGTTAGATATCTCGTAGAAAAGGAAAGTATGGCTATATTGAATCTGCATTTTCAGCATAGAGCTCGAACCGTTCGCTCTAGTCCTGAAGTTGTTGGTAAGGAGTTAAACGAGTTATCTGAACGCGGGCTTTTAATTGCGATTGCAGGTAACGCACATACTCCAAAGGTACGAGCTTCTTGGATGTCTGAATCGATGTTATCAGAGGGTATGTTTGTCGGTCCGAAGGTAACTCATATTATTCTTGAGACTGTACATAAAGGTACGTTGTGGGCATGTATTCCACAATGCGGTATTCAAGTTAAGTCGGAAATCCCACGTTTTGCCAAAGTAAATGCTGGTGATATTCAAGACGGTAAAGAGTTTGGTCACGATTTTATGTATTTTATAGATCATTATTCGGCGTCAGAGCCAATGGATATGCTTACGCCGACAGTTAGTAATTAGCTGCAACAAAAGCAATTCATATAACCATCTTCGTTCTCGCGCAGCGGAGATCCAGCTTTTAAATCAAGATCAACGGCTGGATTACTCGCTGCGCTCGCATTTTAGGTCAACCTTCGGTTTTTCAAAGCACATCGTGCTTTAGTCCCGCTGCGTGAGTATGATGATTCCTTGTTTGGCTTTTTCGTACGAATATTGAAGCCCCATAATAAGTGTAACCACAAAACTAATGCCAAGTTAGGCGCTATTGATATAAAAGGAGACTGTAAAAATGTTTAAGAAATTAGGATTATTGATTTTTGTTTTATCCGTCGTGGGTTGCCAGTCTGTTGGTATTAAAACTAATTCACCTACTGTTGAAATCAACTCACCTATATCTGAAACGAAAATTTCGATAATTAAGATAATGCCTTCTGATTCAAAACTATTGAATCAGAATTCTGTTATTGAGGCCAAGCTACAATATTATATTAAGGATTATGTTCCTGGCGAATATAAAGTTATTGCCCAATTTGATACCGAAAAGCAGGGTACAACAAGTGATGGAACCTTTCCGCTAGAGGATTATCCCGTAGTTACAGCCGCAGAAGGTGTCTTGGATATTAAGTTCCCTATTAAACATGTGTGGTTACAAAAACCTTCAGATAAGCCATTTGTGTTGCAGTTTTACTTAAACAAGCGAACGGGTGAGCGTTCCAGTAGGGTAATTGCAACAACAGATAAAATTATCTATAACGTGGAAAAGTAAATACACCCAAATATATTTGGCCGATTGGTCTAGGCTTGCCCAGTCCAATCGGTATCACTTCCGCCAAAACCACTTCTTAGGCGGTGTTGTTAATTCTGCAATCTGCGCTTGCTTGTGCTCATCATCGGTAAACCAATAATAATCGTGTTTGGTTTTGGGTTTTATCCAACCTTTGTAGGGCGCTATATGCTCAAGCTGTAATGCGGGCAGGCCGAGTTTGCGGTCGGCGTTAAAGCTGCGGTTCCAATCCACTAAAATATCGCGCTTAGCCGTGGCTATGGCGAGTTCTTCGGTTTGTGCTTGTATTAAACGGCAGGCGATAAAACCCACAACCGGTTCGGTGCGGTTGTAGTTTTCAAAAAAAATGTTAGCGCCAGAAATTACAACGGTGTAGTAGGTCATCATTTAATAAATCGTTTCATCAATCTAAATCAACATCACTTTTGTTTAGGTACAAAGGCGTGGATGCTGGCATTTTTTGGAAGAGCTTGCTGAAGTGCTGTTGTACGCGCGCAATATTCATAAGGCCCATACCGCTGGAAAAACCAAACCATACATAAAGCCCGTTTAAATCGCGGAACATGGGCGGTAAATGTTTGGGACCAGCAATGACACCTTCTAAATAGCGTTCATACAAAAGCGGTAAATCATCGAGCGTGACCTTGCCCACAAACAACATGGGGATAATTTCGGGCACGCCAGATTGAATTGCACTGCGAATAAAATTCACATTTTCAACAAAGCCTTTTACGTAAGAAATATCCTTAGTGAACACTGAGCCGCCGGTTAAAGTGCCGCCGCGAAATACGCGTTGGGTTACGCGGTAGCTATCGTGTTGGCTAATGCCGCGCTCGAGAAAGTGTTGGTACACTTGGCAAAAATCTGCACCTTGTTCGGCCAAATCTACTGCGACAACACGGTCGCTAATGCGGCGTGCGCGCTGAGGAAACGAACTGAATGTGAGGGTTTCCATCAAAACCGCCATGCCTTCTTGAATGGCGGTTATGCGCGGAGAGCCAACGCTCAACCAAGTCGCCCAAGGTTGTTGGCGGCCATTGAGCGTTGTCCCTACATGCACCCAACCTTCGTGTACTTCTAATACTTGTAAATCTAATTCTGAAAATAGCGCGCGGCGATTAATTTTAATGCAGTCGCCACCGGCGGAGGCATCGGACACTATGTCATCGCTAATTTCTACGCGCACTTCGCCACTGCCAAAATACGTATCCATGCGCTCATGCAAACTGCTCACGGCTTGCTCTGCATTTATATTGTCGGAATAGGGGCGATGTAAATGTTCAACGGCGGGCAGCGAGAATAGGTGGCACAAACGCTCGCCCATTTCGCGCAGGGTTTTGCGATCGCCGCGAATTTTATCCTGCGCGGAGCCGTAGAGTAATTTGCTGAAATGGCCGAATTGATCGGTGCCGCGCGCTTTTAATAATTCGATAACCACTTGGTATTGGTCGATGGTGGCTAAGAGTATTTGACCCAACGCATCGCCACGGCCGAGATCGCGGCGCACATCGGCTTTGAGTTCATTGAGTTGTTGGTAGACTTTTTCGGTTTCAAACGCGAGGCGTTGATTTTGGTAGAAATCTTTGCCAAGTTTAGGAAGTTCGCGGCCATCGTTGGCGATAAATTGAGCTTCAAGGTCAGCGGGCCATTTAATCGCATCCAAAATGCGAATCGGTTTTTGCAGCGTCACCAAGCGGTTGGATAAACTGCGCAAACGCTCCAGATAGGCTTGATTCGACATAATTGAGGTTCATTAAAGGCGATAAGGCAACAGCCCAACGGTGGCTGTCATCGACGCGCTCATTCTAACTGCTGGCAGCCCAAAAGTGATTATCTGAGCGCGTATTTAGTAACAAAAAAGCGAGAAAATGAAAGAATTCTTAGCGGCTGGATATAAAACCGTAAAATTGCTTGTTATGGTTCTTGAGACAGCGTAAATTTTCGCCACTTAAGAAAATGGTGTGCGCCTTTCTGGTGCTTTAGGTGTGGGCAAGAGGTTGTTGATGGCGTTTGTTGCGCTGGAAAAATTGCATCAGTTGTACGATGGTTATCGCCAAGTGTTTCGCATTGGGCGGCAGGAGTGGATTCTCTTGCAAGAACAGGGCAGAACCTATTGCATCGCCAATCAGTGCCCGCACCTGCAAGCGCCTTTAGCGCAAGCCAGTATTGCTAATAATGTATTGCGTTGCCCTGCACACGGGATTGAATTTGATTTGCGCTCGGGTATGCCCGTAAATCCGCTCAGTTGTCGCCATGCGCTTACCTATTTACCGCTGATTTATGACGGTAATCAAATAGGATTGGATATTTAATCGTTAGTTTTTCTACTTACACTCTCCAGATTTTGCGCTGCTTTTGCATTGCTTAGTCTTGGTTTAATTTTCTTAAAAGGTAATGTCTATGTCATTCTTAGCCCGTTTATTTGGTAAAAAACCTCAGCCTAAAGTTATTGAAAGAAAAGCGACGCCGGCTCCTGTTGCCACACCGGTGGTCAAAGCCAAGGTGTTGGATCTACCTTCCATTGATGCTATTAGTGATCAGAATGAACTGGCTAAGTTGGCGCTGGATGGCGCGATTAGTAAGTTGCGCCAAGAAGCGGCAGAGAAAATTACCGACAAGCAAATTCTGCAACAACTCTTAAAAGATACCAAAGCCAAAGACAAAACCGTTTTTAAAATCATCAAAGAAAAATGCGATGCTTTTAAAGAAGAGGAAAAACGCGCAGCCGAAATTCTGGCTGGCGTTGCTGCGGCAGTACAATCTTTAGAGCAGCAAAGTAATCGCCCTTTTGATGGACAATTCGCCGCTAAATTTTCCTATTTAGTTCAGCAGTGGGAAGCCAAAAAATCTGACGCAACGAGTGAACTTATCGCCCGCGCAGATCAAGCGATTCAAAAAGCCCAGCAAACCATTAGCAACATTTCTGCAGAACAAGTTGCGCAAGAAGCGCAACGCAAAGCTGAAGAAAATACATCACAAGAGCGCCAAGCGCATATCCAACAACTGCAAGCGCTCTTGGCGTCTATCGTTAGCAGCGATGTCAATGTAGAAGAAACCCAAGCGCTGCTCAAACTTTTGAATTCAGCCTGGGAGTCTTTAGCGTCGGTTAAAGCACCGAGTGCAAGCGAACAAAAAACTGTTAGCAATTTAAACCGCATTATTGCCGATGAATTAGCGAATCACAGCGCCCACGGCAGTTTGGCTGCGCATAAAGCCCAGTTTGAAAGTTTTGTGGCGGGTGCATCTGAAGAGGCGAGCGCACATTATCAATCGCTGAAAAAACGCGTGAATGGTTTGGTTTCATCTTTCAAAGAGGATGTTCCAGAGGTGATTGTTGCCGCTCAAGCGACTTATCAAGAGTGGGAAAAAGTCGCTGAGAAAAAGGCCGCTGAGTTGCAAGCTACACAACGTCATATCGCTGGTTTAATTCGCAAGGCAAACGAGACTGTCAGTTCGGGTGTTTTAGGTAAAGCCATGGGTATTCGTCGCGCTATTAATGAAAAATTGCAAAGCCTTGAACAATTGCCGAATCATTTATCCAATCAGCTTGAGCAATTGGATGAAACCCTCGCCAAATTGCAAGATTGGAAAGATTACGCGGTACAACCTAAAAAACATGAGCTGATCGCGCAATTAGAAGCGCTGGATGGCAGCAAAGAGCATCCAGAAACTCTCGCCAATAGAATCAAACGCATTCAAGATGAATGGCGTGAGCTGAGCAAGGGCGGCAAAGACCAGGATCAAGACTTGTGGGAAAAATTCCATGAGCTGGCGCAAAAGGTTTATCAGCCTTGCCGTGATTATTTTGCTGAGCAGTCAAGCATTCGCCAAAACAATTTAAACTCGTGCAAGCAACTGGTTGAGCAATTACAGGATTATCTACAAAACCACGATTGGCCGAATGCCAACTGGAAGGATGTAGAAAAAGTCATCCGCGTAGCCCGTACCGAATGGCGCAACTACACGCCGACTGAGCGCGCTGCCACACAACCTGTGCTGGCTGACTTTGAAACTGTGCTAGCGGGCATTCAACAGAAGTTACACGATGAATTTGCTAAAAACGCCACGCTTAAGAAAGAATTAATTGCCCAAGCGCAGCAATTAGTCGGCCTTGAAGATTCACGCAAAGCTACTGATGAAGTGAAAAAGCTGCAAGCCAAATGGCAAACCATTGGCGCGAGCTTGCGCAAAGAAGAACAACAACTTTGGCACGAGTTTAGAGATGTATGTGATGCCGTGTTTGCCAAGCGTCAACAACAGTCTGCCGAGTTTAAAGCGGAGTTGGATGCAAACTTAGCCGTGGCTAAAAACTTAATCGTTGAACTTGAAGGCTTAAACGCGCTTACCGCACAAGCCTTAATCGACGCACGTAAACGTGTAGATGAGGTTCGCCAAGAATTTGGTGGCCTAGGTCAATTCCCAAAAGCGCAAGTGAATGAAGTTAAAGCAGCTTTCAATCAAGCGGCGGAAGCCTTTGAGCAAAAGCTTAAAGACGAACGTATCGCCCTTAAGCAGCAAATTTGGGTCAATCTGTTTGAGGCGAATAAGCTAGTCAATTCTCATGAGCTGGCTTTGGTAAAAGGTAAGTTGCCTGATTTGGCTGATCAAGCCGATTTACAAACAAAAATTGATTCGGTGATTAATTGGCCATCTGGCGGATTAAAAGCGATCCAACAAAAACTGGCGCGCGCCAATGGCAGTGCAGATTTAACTGAGAATTTAAATGCGTTGCGTGAACTCTGTGTTCGTGCGGATATTTTAACCGACTCTGCAACGCCGGCATCTGAGCAAGCACTGCGCACTACCTTTCAAGTTAATCAGTTGCAACAGAATTTTGGCCGCAAAACGCAGGATGCAACATCAGAGTTTGAAAACCTCGTTTTTGAGTGGATTGCGGTAGGTGCCGTTGACGCAAAAGACTATGAACCTTTATTTGCGCGCTTTAATGCGTGCAGATTGAAAGTGGCGAATTAAGTTTTAAATGAGATCCATTTTCCGCACACTCAAACGCCTTGTCTTGCTAATGCTTGCAGTTTTGCTCGCCTATCAATTCTGGGTGTTTGGGTGGGTGTTGTGGTGGAAATGGAATCCCGTCGTCGAAACAAATTTCATGGAAATTCGTTTGGATGAGCTTCAAGAAAAGAATCCCCAAGCCAAATTGCAGTATCAATGGGTGCCCTACGAAAAAATATCTCTAAATTTAAAGCGTGCAGTGGTCGCGGCAGAAGATGATAAGTTTATGGAGCACAGTGGGTTTGATTGGGCGGGCATTGAATACGCACTCAAGAAAAATCAACGCAAAGGCAAGAAGGTTGCTGGTGGTTCCACCATTACCCAGCAGCTCGCCAAGAATTTATTTCTATCGCCTTCGCGTTCTTATTTTCGCAAGCTTGAAGAAGCGGTTATCACCGTTATGATTGAATCTCTGTGGGATAAGCGCCGCATTCTGGAGGTTTATCTAAATGTAGTCGAGTGGGGTGGCGGAGTCTTTGGCGCAGAGGCTGGTGCGCACCGTCACTTTGGGCAATCAGCCGCATCCCTTAGCACGCATCAAGCCGCGCGTATGGCGGTCATGTTGCCAAGCCCGCGTCGCTTTGAAAAGCGCTTTCCCGCTTACGTCACGGAGCATGCGCAATCGGTTCAGCAGCGAATGAACTACTCCAGCGTGCCGCGTTAGTTTGGTCAGTGTGCCCCGCTAGATTTGCCGGTTTGGCTCTTTTCTGTACAAAGACACCCTAATTCTTATGGTTTTAAAGCGGTTCTTGTGGTTCTCGCTAGCGGCCGCTTAGGCTATAATCGCGAGCTTTTTCTGGGTTTAAGCTCTGAAAATGGGTTTGAATCGTCGTTTGATCTTGTGGTTAGAGTTATCTTGAGAGTTAGCAATGCCTATTTATGAGTACCAATGTGAGTCCTGCGGTCACGCATTAGAAGCTTTACAGCGCCTAAGTGATCCGCTCTTGGTTGATTGCCCCGCCTGTAACAAGCCCGCCCTGAAGAAACAAATCTCGGCAGCAGGTTTTCGCTTAAAAGGTGGCGGTTGGTACGAAACTGATTTTAAATCTGGTAACAAAAAGAATTTAGCGGGTGATGCCAGCGGCGGGGCTTCAGCTCCAGCCAGCGCACCTGCGGCCGCTACTCCGGCGCCAAAAGCCAAAGCGGCTGACTAAGTTTTCCTATAGATAGTACTTTTATTTAAATAACATTTTTCATTTTAAACAGGAACGCCCTATGCGCAGCCAATACTGTGGCGCTTTAAATGCCGCTCATATCGATCAAGAAGTCACCCTGTCAGGTTGGGTGGATCGTCGTCGCGATCACGGTGGTGTGATCTTTATTGACCTGCGCGACCGCGAAGGTATTGTGCAAGTGGTGTTTGATCCAGATACTAAAGAAAATTTCGCCTTGGCGGACAAAGTTCGCGGCGAATACGTTTTGCAAGTGACCGGTAAAGTGCGCGCTCGTGCGGCGGCAGCTGTAAACCCAAATATGGCCAGCGGTGAGATTGAAGTTTACGGCACCGCGCTGACAATTTTGAATGAAGCTGAAACTATTCCATTCCCATTAGATTCGTTTTCAAACGTGGGTGAAGACGTTCGTTTGAAATATCGCTTCCTCGATTTGCGCCGTTTGGAAATGCAAAAAAGTTTGCGTTTCCGTTCTAAAGTGACCAGCGCAATCCGTAATTATTTAGATCGCAATAACTTTTTAGATATCGAAACACCAATTTTGACTCGTGCAACACCAGAAGGCGCTCGCGATTATTTGGTGCCATCGCGCACTCACGAAAATAAATTCTTCGCCTTGCCACAATCACCACAATTGTTTAAGCAATTGTTGATGGTTGCAGGTTTTGATCGTTACTACCAAATCGCAAAATGCTTCCGCGATGAAGATTTGCGCGCAGATCGTCAACCAGAATTTACTCAGATCGACATTGAAACGTCGTTCATGACGCAAGATCAAATTATGTCGGTTACTGAAGGCATGATTCGCGAAGTTTTTAAAGATTTGAAAGGTGTTGAGTTCGATGAATTGCAACGTATGCCATTCTCAGAAGCTATCGCCAAATACGGTTCAGATAAGCCAGACATGCGTATTCCGCTGGAATTGGTTGATATCAAAGACTTGGTTGCTGAAGTAGATTTCAAAGTATTTGCTGGCCCAGCAAACGATCCGAAATCTCGCGTTACTGCATTGAAAGTTCCCGGTGGTAACGAGAAATTAACACGTAAGCAAATCGACGATTACACCAAGTTTGTTAGCATTTATGGCGCGAAAGGTTTGGCGTATATTAAAGTTAACGACAAGAATGATCTTGAAGAAGGTTTGCAGTCTCCTATCGTTAAGAATCTTCCTGTTCCAGTTCGTGCGGCAATTCTTGAGCGCGTTGGTGCAGAAAACGGCGATTTGATTTTCTTCGGCGCTGACAAACACAAAGTGGTAACTGAAGCATTGGGCGCATTGCGTTGCAAACTCGGTGCAGATTTGAATTTGTACACCAAAGAGTGGGCGATGTTGTGGGTTGTTGATTTCCCCATGTTTGAAGAAACTGACAACGGCGGCTTAACCGCAATTCACCACCCATTTACTGCGCCATCTTGCTCGCCCGAAGAACTGGCTGCGAACCCAGCCGAAGCTTTGTCACAAGCTTACGATTTAGTATTGAACGGTACTGAGTTGGGCGGTGGTTCTGTGCGTATCCACACTCAAGCGATGCAACAAACTGTGTTCAATATTCTTGGTATCAGTGAAGAAGAACAACGCGAAAAATTTGGCTTCTTGTTAGACGCCTTGAAATACGGCGCACCGCCACACGGTGGTTTGGCATTCGGTTTGGATCGTTTGATTATGTTGATGATTGGCGCAAGCTCAATCCGCGATGTAATCGCCTTCCCAAAAACTCAAAGCGCTGCTTGCGTAATGACCGATGCTCCAGGTTTTGTAGACGATTTGCAATTGCGCGAATTACACATTCGTTTGCGCAAGAAAGAAAAAGCAGAAGCTGCTCCAGCAGAATCTGCGGAATATGGAATGTAATTATTCTTTCCAGAAAAAAGGGTGGGCAATGCCCGCCCTTTTTTTATCTTTTAAATGTGAATAGAAATATCTTGGAGAAACAAGATGGCTGGCCACAGTAAATGGCACAACATGCGTCACCGCAAAGCGCGACAAGATGCCAAGCGCGTAAAAATTTTTACCAAACTCATTCGTGAAATAACCGTAGCAGCAAAAAGCAGCCCGAACATTGCGGACAACCCGCGTTTACGTGCTGCGGTGGATGATGCGCTTTACAACAATATGAAGCGTGACTCGGTTGAAAAAGCAATCGCGCGCGGTGCAGGCACAACCGAAGCGGATAATTACGAAGAATTAACTTATGAAGGTTACGGCGTAAATGGAGTAGCATTTATTGTTGAATGCATGACCGATAATCGTAACCGTACTGCTGGTGAAGTGCGTCATGCGTTTGATAAACGCGGCGGCAATCTCGGCACCAACGGCTCAGTTTCGTATTTGTTCAGTAAAAAAGGCCACATTAGTTATGCGTCAGGCGTTAATGAAGATGCCTTGATGGAAGCCGCTTTGGAAGCGGGTGCGGATGATGTGGTCACTAATGATGATGGTTCGCTGGATGTATTCACTGCCTTTGAAGATTATCTACATGTGAAAGATGCTTTGCTTGCAGCGGGGTTTAAACCAGAGCATTCAGAAATTATCATGCAGCCTTCATTAACTGTATCACTCGATAAAGACCAAGCCGAAAAAATTCTAGCGTTAATCGATATGCTGGAAGATTTGGATGATGTGCAAAAAGTTCACACCAACGCCGATATTTCTGAAGAAATAATGGAGTTGATTGGTTAATCCTGCTGTTCACTGCGCTCCTGTTTCAGGGTGCCTGTGCTCTTAATGCACAGGCGTCTTGCCTCTTACTATATCGGCTATTGCCTATCCCGCTTCTTCATGCAACACTGTACATGCTTCCAGTCTTTGGTTCGTTTACGGTTCTGCATATGGCACTTATCCTCGGTATAGATCCCGGCTCACGCAAAACCGGTTTTGGTATTATCAATGCGATTGGTAATAAAACCGAGTATGTCACTAGCGGTGTGATTCGCATTCCTGATGTGGAGTTGCCCGAGCGCTTAAAAATTATTTTTAACTCAATCACCGAAATCATTAACCAATATTATCCACAAGAAATGGCGATTGAGCAGGTCTTTATGGCCAAGAATGCAGCCTCTGCACTCAAGTTGGGGCAGGCGAGAGGAGCTGCAATTGTTGCTGCTGTCGCGCAGGATTTGCCGGTTTCTGAGTATGAGGCGCGCAAGGTAAAGCAATCAGTGGTGGGAAATGGCGCGGCTGATAAGTTGCAGGTTCAGCATATGGTTAAAACACTGTTGCGCTTGCCTGCAGCGCCGCAAGAAGATGCGGCGGATGCACTCGCTGTCGCGCTATGCCATGCCAATAGTTCGCAACATTTAATCAAGCTGGCTGGCTCAGTCAGTTTCAGACGCGGTCGAATTGTTTAGTGGTGGTATTTCGCATCGCACTGATTCAATTATTTAAAATACATAAACTGCATTACAATCGCAGCCAATCACAATAAAGGCTAATTGCGCATGATCGGACGTCTTCGCGGCACTCTTATCGAAAAACAACCTCCTTATTTATTGTTGGATGTAAACGGCGTTGGCTATGAGCTGCAAGCGCCCATGACGACTTTTTATCGTCTACCCGCCATAGGTGCAGAAGTTATTTTGCACACGCATTTATCCATTACCGAAAACTTGCATCAGCTATTTGGTTTTGCCGATCAACGCGACCGCTCATTGTTTCGTACGCTTATTAAGGTGAATGGTGTAGGGCCTAAATTGGCGGTGGGTATTTTGTCGGGTATGGAAGCGGATGATATCGCCCGCTGCGTGCGTGACAACAACGTTAAAGCGCTCACCAAGGTTCCTGGCATAGGCACCAAAACCGCCGAACGCTTAGTGATTGAGTTGCGCGACCGTTTGAAAACTTGGGATATGCCCCACGGTGATCTGTTGGCGCATAACGAAATCCAGCAGATCGCCAGTAACAACGATCTTTATGCCGAGGCCGAAAGCGCACTTATTGCTCTAGGTTACAAGCCGGTAGATGCAGCGAAAATGATTGCAAGTGCGGCTAAGCAAAAGCCTGAGGCAAGTAGCCAAGAATTGATTCGTTTGGCGCTAAGAAGTATGGCGAGTGCTTAAGTGTTGCAGCGCACATCAAAATTTCACACAAGTACCTTATCTTAAGAGCTGATAATGATTGAAACAGATCGCCTGATCGCCCCCGCGGCCAAAGAGCGCGAAGACTATTTGGATCGCACTGTGCGCCCTAAAAGCCTTGCGGATTATGTTGGTCAGCCGGTGGTGCGCGAGCAGATGGAGATTTTTATCGGCGCGGCTAAAAAGCGTGGCGAAGCCTTGGATCACACTTTGGTATTTGGCCCACCCGGCTTGGGTAAGACTACCTTAGCGAACATTATCGCCAATGAAATGGGTGTTTCTCTTAAAAGTACGTCTGGCCCCGTTTTGGAAAAAGCCGGTGATTTAGCAGCGCTAATGACCAACCTTGAGCCGGGTGATGTGCTTTTTATCGATGAAATTCATCGTCTAAGCCCGGTGGTTGAGGAGATTCTCTATCCTGCGATGGAGGATTTTCAGCTGGATATTATGATTGGCGAGGGCCCCTCTGCGCGTTCGATCAAACTGGATTTGCCTCAATTTACGTTGGTTGGAGCGACAACGCGCGCGGGACTTTTAACATCACCTTTACGCGACCGTTTTGGTATTGTTCAGCGTCTGGAGTTTTATAATGTCGCCGATCTCACCCATATTGTGGCGCGTTCTGCGAGTTTGCTCGGTGTAAAAATGGACGGCAAGGGTGCGGAAGAGGTTGCTAAGCGTTCGCGCGGAACTCCCCGTATTGCCAATCGTCTACTACGTCGTGTACGTGATTTTGCCGAAATGAAAGGCAATGGCGTAGTCACGGCGGAAATGGCAGATAGTGCGCTCAATATGCTGAATGTGGATGATCGCGGTTTTGATCATATGGATCGTCGCTTGTTAATGGCGCTGATGAATAATTTTGATGGCGGCCCTGTTGGTGTAGAGAGTTTGGCTGCTGCTATTAGCGAAGATCGCGGCACCATTGAAGATGTGATTGAGCCTTATTTGATTCAGCAAGGTTTTCTGGCGCGCACACCGCGTGGTCGCGTTTTAACCAATAATGCCTATGTGCATTTTGGAATCCCAATGCCTAAGCGCTTGCAGCAAGATGCTGGCGAGTGATTATAGATAAACAACTAATGCGAATAAAATTTGTACAGAGTGGCCTATGAGCAAGAGTGAATTCAGTATTCCAATTCGCGTTTATATTGAAGATACCGATGCAGGCGGCATTGTTTACTACGTAAACTATTTAAAATTCATGGAGCGCAGCCGTACAGAATTTTTCCGCGCATTGGGTTATCATAAGCCCGCAATTTTGGATGAAGGCTTGTTATTAGTCGTTCATTCTGCGCAGATTGACTACCATCGCTCTGCGCGACTTGATGATGAACTGAGCGTAACCACTGGCATCCTTAAATTAGCGCGAACCTATGTTGAATTTAAACAGCAGGTATTTCGCAATCAAGAGTTACTTTGTACCGGTGTTGTACGTGTTGCTTGCGTGGACGCCTCGGTGATGAAGCCTCGTGCGATACCTGTTCATATGCATCAGCAAGCCACACTATTTATCGAAACACAATCTCAAGGTTAATTTTCCTATGACAGATGCAGAAAATACAATGTCAGTTTTAGCCCTTATGGGCCAAGCGACTATTGCGGTAAAAATCGTCATGCTGATTTTGGTTGCAGCTTCAGTGGTCTCTTGGGTGATGATTTTTAAGAGCGGGCTTTATCAGCGCAAAGCGAAAATAGCATTCGATTATTTTGAAAAACAATTTTGGTCGGGAATAGATCTGAATCAATTGTTTCGTCAAGGCAATGGCCACGACCGTATTGAAGGTATCGAAAATATCTTCCGTGCTGGCTTTAAAGAATTTACCCGTTTGCGCCAGCAAGCCGGTGCCGATGCCGAGGCAATTATGGATGGTGCTCAGCGTGCAATGCGTGTTGCTCTTGCGCGCGAAGAAGAAAAACTTGATGAAAACTTGCCTTTCCTTGCAAGCGTTGCTTCCGTAAGCCCTTACGTTGGTTTGTTCGGAACTGTGTGGGGAATTATGAATTCTTTTATGAATCTGTCTAACGTACACCAAACTACCTTGGCCACCGTAGCACCTGGTATTGCAGAAGCCTTGATTGCAACCGCTATGGGTTTATTTGCTGCAATCCCTGCGGTTTTGGCCTACAACAAATTTTCATCTCGCTCATCAGCATTGCTCAGCAATTATCAAACCTTTGCCGAAGAATTCTCCACCATTCTTCATCGCCAAGTGCACAGCAAATAAGCACTGAATGTAAACGTTTGTGGTTTTAATGAACGCGAAATAGGTTATTAGCCATGTCTGGATTCAGACCGAAAGTTAAAAAAAATCTTAAAGCCGAAATCAATGTAGTGCCATTTATTGATGTCATGTTGGTACTGCTCGTAGTGTTTATGATTGCGGCACCTATGATGACGCAGGGGATTAAAGTTGAGTTGCCTAAAGCTGCATCTGAACCTGTCGAAACCAAAGATAAGCCAATTACTGTTTCTGTTAAAAAGGATGGTGGTTTTTATATAGAGTCAGACGGAGAGGGTATTGGTGGCGACAAAGATACTGCGAGACCATTGCATGAAATCAAAACGATTGTCAGTAATATACTTATCGCAGAACCTAATACATTAGTCTTTGTGCAAGGTGATAGAAGTGTTTCCTATGGTGTGATTGTTGAACTGATGGGCGAATTAAAAACGGCTGGCGCGCCTTCGGTGGGTTTACTTACCGATCCGCCTGCACCTTAGGTTATTTATGAAGCTTTCCAGCCTATTTTCACTGCCGGTATTTCTCAGTGTGCTGCTGCATGCTGTGCTTGTGGCGCTTATTATTTTAAAGTTCGATTTCTTTAAAGAAGAGCCCGAGCCCTATGAGCCCCATTTTGTTACCGCAACCTTGGTTGATTTAGCGCCTAAGGCAAAACCTGTTCCTCAGCAAGTGAAAGAGCAGGTTCTGGATGGAAAAAACAATCCTGATTTAAGGCAAACTAAACAGCAAAAAGAGCAAGAAGCTCAAGCAGCTGAATCGGTAGCGCAAGTGCAAAAAAATCAGGAACAAAAGGAAAAAGCTGAAACCGAACAAAAAGTTCGTGAAGAAAAATTAAAGAAAGAAAAGGCTAAAAAAGAGGCTGATGAAAAAGCGAAAGCAGATAAACAGAAAAAGCTAGAAGAAGAACAAAAGGCTTTAGCTGAAGCAGAAAAAAAGAAAAAAGCAGAAAAGCAACGCAGAGAAGAATTGAAAGCGCTGGAAGCGCAAATGCAAAAAGAAGAGCAGATGCTGACGAATCGTGTTGACGATACTAACGTTAATGTAAAAAGTTACGATCAGCTCTTTTATGAAAAGGTTGTGCAGAATTGGAGCCGTCCACCTTCTGCGATAAAAGGCATGATTACCGTTTTGGATATTGATATGTTACCCAACGGTTTGGTGACATCGGTAGTGGTTAGTAAAAGTAGTGGCGATTCTGCCTTTGATCGCTCAGCGGTGCAGGCGGTTAAAAAAGTTGATCGGTTTGAAGAAGTTAGGAGCATTCCACCCGATATTTTTGAAAGAAGATATCGCAATTTTAAATTTACTTTCAATCCAGGGGATTTACGTCGGTGAAGCATTACTTACTATTAATAACCATGTTTGTGGCAAGCTATGTTAGTGCGCAGGGCGCTAATATTGTTATCGACAAAGGTGTAGATAACCCAACCCGTATTGCGGTTGATAATTTTTATTATGTTGGTCCGAAAATGTCCGAAGACATAGGGGCAATTATCCGCAACGATTTAAATTTTAGCGGTTTATTTGAGTCTATTCCTCCTGAACGTCTTATCACTCATCCTCGCACCGAAAGTGAAATTCGCTACCATGATTTCAAAACGATTAAGGCAGAGTATCTGTTGATTGGTGGCGTGACCGAGCAAGCTGGTCGTTATAGCGCTTCTTATGAGTTGTTTGATGTGGTTCAACAAAAGCGCGTGCTGATCAAAACGACCGTGGAAGGCACAGATGCACAGTTGCGCGATGTGGCGCATAAAATTAGCGATAAGGTTTTTGAAACTATTACTAATATTCGCGGTATTTTCTCCACCAAAATTATCTATGTTGAGGCATTTCAGCGGCCTGCCCGTTCTCGTTTGATGTTGTCGGATTTCGATGGCGCGCGCCCCCGCCAACTGTTTGAGTCCAAGCAGCCAATCCTTTCTCCAGTATGGTCGCCCGACGGTACTCGCGTTGCTTATGTTTCATTTGAATCGAGTCGCCCAGCTATTTATGTGCAATCGCTATCAACAGGCCGCAAGGAGCAAATTACTAACTTTAAAGGTCTCAATGGCGCACCCGCATGGTCGCCAGATGGTCAAAAGTTGGCCATGGTACTCTCCAAAGACGACAACCCAGAAATTTACACCGTAGATTTGGCTAGTAGAACCTTTACTCGCATTACCAATATGTATGCCATTGATACAGAACCTTCTTGGACAATCGACGGAACGGGTATATTTTTCACATCTGATCGTGGCGTAAGACCACAGATTTATAAAGTAACACTTGCAACCGGTATAACAGAACGTGTAACCTTTGACGGCGATTATAATGCGCGTGGTCGCGTTTCTCCGGATGGAAAAAGTTTAGTGATGGTTAATAAGCGCCCAGGCGGCACTTATCAAATCGCAGCACAAGACCTAAAGTCAGGAAATATGCGCATTTTGACCGAGACAAATTACGACGAGTCGCCCACTATAGCGCCTAACGGCGCAATGCTTATGTACGCAACGAATGTCGGTGGTAAAGGAATTCTTGGTGCAGCATCTCTAGATGCCAAATATAAGGTTCGTTTACCAGGTAAACAAGGCGATGTACGTGAGCCAGCCTGGTCACCGTTTTTTTAAGCTGTTTTTTTCATCACAATAGATCTACAACTTGATTGGAGTTACACACACATGATCACTAAAGCAATTAAGCAAGGTTTGACGTTCGCCGTAGTTATGGCTTTCCTAGTTGGCTGTTCATCAGCTAGCGATAAAAAGACAACCACCCCACCAGCACCAACTCCAGCTCCAGTTGTTGAAGCTCCAGCACCAGTTGTTAAAGAAGTTGCCAATGTTGTTTACTTCGATTTTGACAAGTACGACTTGACTCCAGAAGCTCGCGCAATTCTTTTGGCTCACGCTGAAAAATTGAAAGGTTCTTCTGTAGCAGTACGCTTGGAAGGTCATGCGGATGAGCGCGGTTCACGCGAATACAACATGGCATTGGGCGAAAAGCGTGCTAAGGCTGCTCGTGATTTCTTGGTTCTTCAAGGCGTAAAAGCAGCTTCTTTAGAAGTTGTAAGCTACGGTGAAGAGCGTCCAGTTGCTACTGGTCAAGAAGAGACTTCTTACTCTCAAAACCGTCGCGTAGAAATCAAGTAATAAGAGTCTAACCCGTATGTATAAACGCGTAATTGCTCTCCTATGTTGTATTGCAGTTCCAGCCGTTGAAGCACAAGTTCGGGTTGTTGATTCCTCACCCCAGAGTGTACGCTCTGGGGTGAATCGTCAACAAGAAACAATCGATCAAAAGACTGAGTCTTATAATCAGATTCAATCCCTCCAGCAAGAAATCTCTGAACTTCGCGCACTTGTTGAAGAGCAGGGTCACCAAATATCCCGCTTAAAACAATTACAGCTCGACAACTATGTCGATTTGGATCGTCGCGTCTCTCTTGTGTCAGGAAATTCCGCTGCCAAAGAGCAAGCGACAGATGTCAGTGTTGATTCTCCTGTCGCTGCAGATGCTTCTCCTTCTCCAAGTAATGGTATGAGTGAAGCTGATGAGTATAAAGCCGCTTATGATTTGTTGCGCCAGCGCCAAGTTGATCAATCTTTGGTTGCTTTTAAAGATTATTTAAAAAAATATCCTGACGGTGAGTTTTCCTCTAACAGTTGTTATTGGCTGGGCGAAATTTTCCTGTTAAAAAATCAATTGGCGCAAGCACGTGATTGGTTTGCAAAGTTGTTGCAGGATTTTCCCGACAGTAACAAAGTACCGGATGCCAAATTTAAGTTGGGCAAGGTTTATCATCTAATGGGCGATAAAAAGCGCGCTAAACCGTTGTTGGATGATGCTGCTACTGGTTTAGGTGATTCCGCCCGCCTCGCGAAGCAATATTTAAAAGATAATTTTTAATATTTTTTAAAATTACTCTTTCGCACAAATCGATTCTTCTGTTTTTATCTTTACTAGCGATTTTAATTTCTATTGATTCGCTGCACTCATATCTCCATACTTCCGCATTTTAATATTCTGCGCACGCTGTTGGAGAACTTATGAAAATTTCCGCTGATAAAGTAGTTAGCTTTCACTACAACCTTAATGATGTTGATGGTTCCTTGTTGGAAACATCTTACGATTCTGACCCCACTTTATATCTTCACGGTCATGGTAATATTTTGGCGAGCTTGGAGAGTGCGCTTGAACATAAGGCGGCAGGCGACAAAGTGAGTGTTACCTTGGCTCCAGATCAAGCTTACGGTGAACGTAAAGAAGGTGCGGTGCAACGCATCCCAATTAAACACCTACACAACCATGCCGTATTAAAAAACAAGCTAAAGCCAGGTATAACGGTTCAGGTCAATACCCAGCATGGCCCATGGGAAGCGATTGTATTAAAAGTTGGAAAATTCAATGTGGATATTGATAGCAATCATCCCTTGGCAGGCAAAACGCTCAGTTTTGAAATTGAAGTTGTAGACGTACGTGAAGCCTCTTCAGAAGAGTTGGCGCATGGCCATGCACACGGTGCTGGCGGCCATCATCACAATTGATCGACGACTAGATTATTTCCCCTAACGCTGACAGCTCATGACAAAGCCATTTGCCTACATAGGTTTAGTGAATCCCAAAAGCCCTGAAAATGTGGGCATGGTTATGCGTGCGGCGGGTTGTTACGAGGCGAGGAAAGTATTTTATACCGGAATACGTTTTGATCGTGCCCGTCAGTTTTTTACTGACACTAAAAATATGCACGAAAAAATTCCATTGCAATGTGCAGAGGATTTGCTATCAACTGTGCCAGAAGGAGCGGAGATAGTTGCAGTTGAATTGGTTGAAGGTGCAGCACCGCTGATTCATTTTCATCACCCTGAACAAGCCTATTACATTTTTGGCCCAGAAGACGGTTCGCTCTCACAAACTATTTTGGATGCCAGTGATCACGTAGTCTATATCCCTACGGTTGGCTGTATGAATTTGGCGGCTACTGTAAATGTTGTGCTCTACGATCGGCTTGCAAAATCCGTGGGTTCTGTAATCGAAGATAGGCCGATTGCAGAAAATCGTGATACGAATAGTAGGGCAGTTGTCAGAAAAGGTTAGCCGGTTTGCTCCATCAAGAGGTGCTTCGCTGCAGCAAACGAAACGAATTATCGGAAACTAATCGCGAACCGTTTTTAAACCCTTCAAATAATCTGTTGCGGGCTTTTCGATTTGCGTTACAACTTCATGCTCCGGTTCTACTTCTTCTGCTAGCGGATGCTCAATTTTGATCACTGCTTTCTGAAGCAACATCGAATTGGGGTAGGTGATTAAGTTGCCATCATCGCGGCGCAAGATCACATGGAACATGCTGATCTCTTCAATGATGCCGCACATATCTTCGTCCCTATCTGCAATTTTAATGCGGTCGCCAATACGGTAAGGGAAACCAAAAAAAATAATCATGCTGGCGGTAATGTTACTGAGAATTGACCACTGGGCAAAAAGGCCAACGCCGACTACCGCAAATATGGATGAAAGGAAAACTGATACTTCGCTGTAGCCGAGGCCGAGCAGTAAACAGGTGATTACGATGCAACAAAATACCATGCCCATATTCATCAGTTTAGTAATGTAAGGCACTCTGCCGTCACCTAGGGCTTTTCGCACACTTACATCGTGAATGATTTTGTCTAACAATCGGGATGCCAAATAAAACACCACAATGCAAATGCATGCTAATAAGAGTTTTGTGGTTAGGCTTTCGCTCATAATTTTTTCGTCGATGGTATAAAGGGACAACACGGAAGAACTCTACTTGCTGATTTACTGGAGTTAAACGAGAACTGCTGGGGCCTTGCATCGCTGTATACTAAAGATTGGCGTTGTGATACTCCCGCATGCTGCTGATATGGTCACGCAGTGGCGCACAAATCTAGCGTGCAGTATAAAACCTTTAATCTGAACATGTTGTGAATTTTATGTCAAAACTTACCTGCATTGCCCATCGCGGCGGCCCGTTAATGAACAATCAACCACTTCCGGAAAATAGCTTGGCTGCGATTGCACGCGCCTTGGATGCGGGTGTGGATGCGGTTGAAATCGACATCTACCAAATAGAAGGGGAATTACTGGTCACTCACGACCGCCGTCTAGGGCGAGTGGTATCCGGACAGGGGATTATTACCGATTTACCTTTGGCCTATTTGCGTCAGCAGAAACTAGAGAATGGCGAGCTACTGCCTACTTTACGGGATATTTTGGCGCTGGTAGGCGACCGGGCGTTACTGAATATTGAAGTCAAAGGGGCGAATTGTGTGCCGTTCCTACAGCAGCAATTAGCGGCTTTTGTTAACGATCACCAACTGAGTTTTGAGCAATATATCGTATCTAGCTTCGATCATCAGCAGCTATACAAATGCCTACAAACCATCCC
>Ga0116157_10001657_pt1 | contig 22239 bp, 17 predicted proteins | sample AD_UKC048_MetaG_FD_89882 | JGI IMG/M metagenome (GOLD analysis project Ga0116157, IMG submission 89882) | Active sludge microbial communities of municipal wastewater-treating anaerobic digesters from USA - AD_UKC048_MetaG | ecosystem: Engineered > Bioreactor > Anaerobic > Digestate | place: USA... | reverse complement strand
GAAGGCCTGCTCGACGCAGCATGGCTCGTCGATCCGGACAGCCTGCGCATCCTGTCGGCGAATGCCGCCGCCGCGACCTTGCTCGGGATGGATCTCCAGGCACTGTGTCGAGCCGATGCGCTCGAGCTCGCAGCCACACCGGAAGACGTGGTTTTCTGGGAATCCGGCGTTGCCGATCAGGCGGACAGCACCGATTCACAGACCTTTGTCAGTCGGGCCGATGGCAAGCTGGTTCCGGTGCTGCGACGTGTCACCCGCATACCGTTCGGCTCGGGGCACGCGGCCGCGCCCGGCGGGACCAACGAGACCTATCTGGTCGTCATGCGCGATCGCAGTCTGGAGTTGCGGACGCAGGCCGAACTCGAAGAGCGTCTCTCGCAACTGCGAGCCACTCTCGAGTCAACGACCGATGGCATCCTGGTGACCGATCTGACCGGCCGCATCGTCAACTTCAACCCCCGCTTCGTGGCGCTCTGGGGCGTTCCGGAGCCGCTGCTGGCGGAGCACGACGATGCCGCCGTTTCCGCTTGGATGCTGCGTCGGGTGTCTGATCCGGTGGGCTACACCAGGCGCCTGCAGTCCCTTGACGAGTCGATGACCCTGGAAGGCAGTGACGTGCTGACCTTGCGTTGCGGCAAGGTTCTGGAGCGACGCACGCTGCCGCAGCGCAATCGCGGGCAGCCGATCGGCCGGGTGTTCTCGTTTCGGGACATCAGCGAAAGCCTCGAGGCGAACCGGCGAATCGATGCGATGTCCAGCACCGATGCGTTGACCGGGTTGCCGAATCGCCGGGTGGTCGCCAGCCGCATCGAGTACGCGCTGGCGCTGGCGCAGCGCGAGGGCGTGGCGTTTGCCTTGCTTCACCTCAATCTCGACCGCTTCAAGCCGGTCAACGATGCCCTCGGCTCGGCCGCCGGCGATCGCGTGCTGGTCGAGGTCGCCAGGCGACTGACCGACACCATGCGACAGGTGGATGCGGTGGCGCGCCTCGGTGCCGATGAATTCGTGATGCTGGTGCATCAGGCCGACATGCAGCGCGCCGAGGGTGCGGCGCGTCGTCTCACCGAGGCCTTGCAGGCCCCGTTCGTGATCGACGGGGTGAACCTGACGCTGACTGCCAGCATCGGCATCGCGCTCTTCCCCGGCGATGGCGCCACGCCCGACGATTTGCTGCAGGCCGCCGACGCGGCAATGACCGAGCTGAAATCCGCAGGGGGTGCAGGTTACCGATTCCATCATCAGCGGGCGGGGGCCACGGTGGTCGCACTGCGCACCCGGGTGAAACTCGACCATGCCATGCGCCACGCGCTGGCTTCAGGCCGCTTCCGTCTGCACTATCAACCGCAGGCTGACCTCGACAGCGGCGAGATCGTCGGAGCCGAAGCGCTGATCCGCTGGCGCGATCCCGAACTCGGCGACGTGCCGCCGACGGAATTCATCCCGGTTGCCGAGCGCAGCGGCTTCATCGTCTCCATCGGTGCCTGGGTGTTGCGACAGGCTGTGCAGCAGGCCGCGCTGTGGCATGGTCGCGGGCACAGGTTGCTGATGTCCATCAACGTGTCGGCCCTGCAGTTCCAGCAGCCCGACTTCGTCGACAGCGTCGCGCAGGCGCTGGCGGAGGTCGGGCTCGACCCGCAGTGGCTGGAGCTGGAGATGACCGAGTCCATCCTGATCCAGGATGCGCAGGAGGCGCTGCACAGGCTGCAGGCGCTGGCCCGGCTGGGCGTCAAGCTCGCGATCGACGACTTCGGCACCGGCTACTCGAGCCTCGCCTATCTCAAGCGCTTCCCGATCGGGCGCCTGAAGATCGACCGCAGCTTCATCCAGGGATTGCCGGCAGACGAGGTCGATGTGGGCATCGTGAAGGCCATCATCAACCTCGGCAATGCGCTCCACCTCGAGATGGTGGCGGAGGGCGTCGAGACCGAGGCGCAGCGCCTGTTCCTGCGCAACATCGGGATCAGGCAGTATCAGGGTTCGCTGTGCTCGCCAGCGGTCGATGCGCTTTCGTTCGATGCTTTGCTGGACCGCGGCCTGGCTTTTGCGCAGGACCTGCCTGACGAAGGCGGCTGGATAGGCGGGGGCTCATAGCCGCCGGCTGCTCAGAGAAAGCGTTCGAGCAGCCGGCGTGACCGCCGGTCCAGTGCCTTTCGGTTATGCAGTACGAACTGGATGCCGTGACTGTCCGCGATCCACAGCGCGCCGTCCTTCAGACGGCGGATGTCTTCTTCTCCCTTCAGCACGAAACGTGTAGGCCCTCGGTCGGTATCGACTTCCCAGATGCTGGGCGTGGAGTAGGTCGACACCGACCGGATGCGGAGAATCTCGGGGGTGAACTCGCGGCTTGCCAGTTCTTCCTCTATCAGCGCCCTCAACGGCTCGGCCAGCTGATCGAGCCTGTCCACCCAGGCCACCTCCCGACCGTCGGCATCGACCAGCGACAGGCCTTCTTGTGGCGCGGCTATCGGAAACGCACGTATCGGCACCACGCCCGCATGGCTCTCGCCGCCGGACGTGATCAGCACCAGGCGACCATGGGCGTTGCGTTCCAGTTGGAAGGGTTCGCCGCTCATGCTGGCAACTCGGAGTGACTCGATGGGCCGGCCGCCACCGCAGCGACCGGCGCGTCGACGCCGTCGGAAACCGGCGACCAATCGTCGGCCGCCGCCTGGCGAAGCTGCGCTTCGTGCAGCCTCCAGTAGGCCCCCCGCCGCGCGATCAGATCGTCGTGCGGGCCCACTTCGGCGATCTGTCCACGGTCCATCACGACCAGACGGTCGGCCTTGCGCAGCGTCGACAGTCGGTGCGCTATCGCGATCGTCGTGCGACCCTGCACCAGGTTGTCGAGCGCGTTCTGTATTTCCTTCTCGGTCTCGGTGTCCACCGATGACGTGGCCTCGTCGAGGATCAGGATGCGCGGATCGATCAGCAGTGCGCGCGCGATGCTGATGCGCTGGCGTTCGCCGCCCGAAAGCCCCTGGCCGCGCTCGCCAACCAGCGAGTCGTAACCCTGCGGCAGCCGCAGGATGAATTCATGTGCATGCGCTGCGCGTGCGGCGGCAACGATGTCCTGCCGGCTCGCGTCGGGGCGGCCATAGGCGATGTTCTCCGCGATCGTGCCGAAAAACAGGAAGGGCTCCTGCAGGACGAGCCCGATGTGGCGCCGATAGTCGGCGACGCCGTAGCGGCGGATGTCGATGCCGTCGACCTTGATCGCGCCATCGGTCACGTCGTAGAAGCGGCAGATCAGGTTCACCAGCGTGCTCTTGCCCGACCCGCTGTGTCCGACCAGACCGATCATCTCGCCGGGGCGAATCTCGAGGTCGAGCCCGCGGATCACCGAGCGGTTGCCATAACGAAAGCCGATGCCGTTCAGCTCGATGCGGCCCTGCGGGTTGGTCAGTGGCAAGGGCGTCGCCGGTTCCGGCACGTTGGACACGTGGTCGAGGATGTCGAAGATCCGCTTCGCGCCGGCAGCGGCCTTCTGCGTCACGGAGACGATGCGGCTCATCGAATCGAGCCGGCCGTAAAAGCGGCCGATGTAGGCGATGAAGGCGGTGAGCACGCCGACAGTGATCTCGTTCCTGGAAACCTGCCATATGCCGAAGGCCCAGACGACCAGCAGACCGATCTCGGTGAGCAGTGACACCGTGGGCGTGAACAGAGACCACGTCTTGTTGAGCCTGTCGTTGACCAGGAGGTTGCTCTGGTTGGCGACTCTGAACCGCTCGGCCTCGCGGCCTTCCTGGGCAAACGCCTTGACGACTCGGATGCCGGGGATGGTGTCGGCCAGCACGTTGGTGACTTCGGACCACACCCGATCGATCTTCTCGAATCCTGTGCGCAGCCGATCCCGCACGGTGTGGATCATCCAGCCGATGAAGGGCAGAGGCAGCAGCGTGACCACCGCCAGCCAAGGGTTGATCGAGAACAGGATCACCGCCGTCATCACGATCATCAATACGTCGGTTGCGAAATCCAGCGCGTGCAGTGAAAGAAAGACGCAGATGCGGTCGGTTTCGCTGCCGATGCGTGCCATCAGGTCGCCAGTGCGCTTGCCGCCGAAGTAATCGAGCGAGAGTTGCAGCAGGTGCTCGAAGGTCGCGGTGCGCAGGTCGGCGCCGATGCGTTCGCTGACCAGGGCCAGCAGGTAGGTGCGCGCCCAGCCCAGCCCCCAGGCCAGCAGCGCGGCCAGCAACAGGCCGCCGAGGTAGATCAGGACGTGCATCGGGTCGATCTGCTTGCCGTTCTGGAACGGGATCAGGATGTCGTCCATCAGCGGAATCGCCAGATAGGGCGGCACCAGGGTGGCGGCAGTCGAGGCCAAGGTCAGTGCGAAACCACCGGCCAAGGGCTTTCGGTAGGGCTTGGCGAAGCGCCACAGGCGCAGCAGCACCCAGGTCGACGGCACAGCCTGAACTTCACGGCTGCAAACCGGGCAGTCGTCGCTGTCTGGCGGCAGGGGGGCCCTGCACGAAGGGCACAGGGCCGGTTCGTCGACCGTCGTGCCGAGTTCGTCAGCACCTGCACGCCAGGGACGCCGGGCCTGATGCGCATCGAACAGGGTGACCAGGCGCAGTGCAAGGATGTTTTGCGCCAGCGTGAATCGCCAGATTGCCAGCCTGCCGAGGTCGTCGTGCAGTTCCAGTGCTCCGATGCCGCCGTGGTCGGTATGGAGCAGGCGAAGCCGGACGGCTGCCGGCTCGTCCAGTCGCCAGCTGACCCACGCGGTCTCGCTCCCCGGCGCTTCGTTGCCGTCGTCGACCCTGGCGAGCAGGCGCCGGTTGGTCAGGATCAGTTCGCCACTGACGAAACGCAGATTTCCGGACAAGTCAACCAGCAGCGATCCGAGCGCGTTCTCGTCGGACTCGAGAGGAACAGGCTGCGACTTCGCGACTGACGCAGGCCGATGAGAGGGGTCTTGAACCGGATGGAGATGCTGCATATGAGTTCTGTACCGGTCGATGACCGCGATGCGGTGGCACCGAACAGAGTGCGCGATTCTCGCCGAGCAGCCCGTCCTGAGAACATCGCGAAGAAAACATGAAGAGATTCGACGACATCGGGTTGCTGCGCATCACCTACCTGCGTGGCCCCAACATCTGGACTTACCGCCCCGCGCTCGAAACCTGGCTCGACCTGGGTGAGCTCGAAGCCCATCCCAGCCACCTGCTTCCCGGCTTCAGCGACCGCCTGATCGCACTTCTGCCGGCCCTGGTGGAGCACCATTGCGGTGTCGGCGAGCGGGGTGGTTTTCTCGAGCGGCTCGAGTCGGGAACCTGGGCGGGTCACGTTCTGGAGCATGTCGTGATCGAGTTGCTGAACCTGGCGGGGATGCCCACCGGCTTCGGCCAGACTCGCAGCACCTCCCGGCGCGGCATCTACCGCATGGTGTTTCGTGCCCGTGACGAGCACGTGGCGCGCGCAGCTCTGGCGGCGGGGCACCGTCTGCTGATGTCGACGATCAACGGCGAGCCGTTCGACCTTCCGGCTGCAGTGGAAGAGGTGCGCGAGAAGATCGATGACTGCTATTTCGGTCCCAGTACCGCCAGCATCGTCGCTGCTGCCACCGAACGCGGCATCCCACACATCCGCCTCAATGCCGGCAACCTCGTGCAACTCGGCTACGGCGCCCACCAGCGTCGCATCTGGACCGCCGAGACCGAGCAGACCAGCGCGATCGCCGAGGGCATCGCCAGCGACAAGGACCTGACCAAGACACTGCTCAGGTCCTGCGGTGTTCCGGTTCCCGAAGGTCAGGTGGTGTCCAGCGCCGAAGCGGCCTGGGATGCGGCGCAGGACATCGGCCTGCCGGTGGTCGTCAAGCCGACCGACGGCAACCACGGCCGGGGGGTCACGCTCGACCTGATGACCCGCGAGGACGTCGAGGCCGCCTACGCAGTGGCCGAGCCGGAAGGCAGCGAGGTGATCGTCGAGCGCTACATCCGCGGCCACGAGCACCGTCTGCTGGTGGTCGGCGGTCGCGTGGTCGCGGCAGCAAGGGGCGAGGCAGCCTGGGTGACCGGCGATGGGCGATCCTCGGTGGTCGAACTGATCGATGCCCAGATCAACAGCGATCCGCGTCGTGGCCTGACCGAAGATCATCCGCTCGGGCGCATCGACCTCGGCACCGACGGCGCGGTCGTCCTCGACCTTCAGCGTCAGGGACTTGAACCTCGCGCCGTGCCGGTCTCCGGGCGCCGCGTGCTGATCCAGCGCAACGGCAACGTGTCCATCGATTGCACCGACGACGTGCATCCCGAGGTGGCGCACCAGGTTTCTCTGGCGGCTCGCGTGGTCGGGCTGGACATCGCTGGCGTTGACGTGGTGGCGGAGGACATCTCCAAGCCGCTGCACTTGCAGGGCGGTGCGATCGTCGAAGTCAATGCGGGCCCGGGTCTGCTGATGCATCTCAAGCCTGCCGAAGGCATGCCGCGCCCGGTGGGGCAGGCCATCGTCGACCACCTGTTTCCGCAGGAAGACGATGGCCGAATCGACATCGTCGGCATCGCAGGTTCGATCGGATCGCACACCATGGCGCGCCTGGTCGCGTGGCTGCTGCACCTGAGCGGACGGCGCGTTGGTCTGGCCTGCAGAGACGGCTTGTTCCTTGGCAGCCGGCAGATCGATCGCAGCGACGGCGCGCGGTGGGAAGCCGGTCATCGACTTCTGCTGAATCGATCGGTGGATGCGGTGGTGATCGAAAACGGTGCTCCATCGGTGCTGGACGACGGTTTGGCATACGACCGCTGCCATGTGGGAGTCGTCACCGACCTGGCGCTGAACGACAACGATGCCGCGGCCCTGGCCGCTCACGACGTACACGATTCCGACCAGCTGGTGAAGGTGCTGCGGACTCAGGTCGATGTCGTGCTGGCCAGTGGAGTCGCGGTGCTGCACGCGGCGGATCCTCGCATTGCCGACATGGCGTCCCTGTGCGATGGCGAGGTGCTCCTCTACGCCCGCGACGAGACGAATGAAGCGCTATCGGCACATCAGGCCGCCGGTGGTCGAATCGCCTTCGTGCGCGACGGCTGGGCCGTTCTGGCCAAGGGAGCTGTCGAAACCCGTTGCACGAATGTCCTGTATGCCGCACGCCGGTTCGTGGCTCCTGCGCATCCGGCGATGCCTCCTGCCGATCCCGTCGACGTGCTGCTGGCGTCGGTTGCTGCGGCCTGGGCGATGGGGATATCGCCCGAACTGATGGCAGCCGGCATCGAGACCTTTCCAGTGGTGATCGCGGCCGGTGTCGTGGTCTCGCCCGGCTCGGCTGCGGCTTCTCCGTCCGTGGCTGCAGCGGCAGTGCCCACCGGGGCTGCGGCCATCGCTTCGGCCTGACTTTTCACGCACTTCCGCCAGCAGAAAGCATCGTTGATGAAAGTCTCTCGCGTCCGTGCTTTGCGTGGACCCAATCTGTGGACCCGACACACCGCCATCGAGGCGATCGTTTCGTGTGCCGCGCCCGAGTGCATGCTCGATCACATCGCCGGTTTCGAGGCGCGCGTGCGAGCGCGCTTTCCGGCCATCGGCGTCTTGCCCGCTGCCAGCCAGCAGCGTCCCAAATCGCTCGCGCATGTCCTGGAGGTGGCCGCCCTGGCATTGCAGGCTCAGGCGGGTTGTCCGGTGACGTTCAGTCGCACTTCGCCCACTGTGGATCCCGGTGTCTACCAGGTGGTCGTCGAGTACAGCGAGGAAGAGGTGGGGCGACAGGCGCTCGATCTCGCGCAGGAACTGATCAGTGCGGCGCTGCACGATCAGGCGTACGACGTGGAGGTGGCCATCGCTCGCCTGCGCGAGACCCATGAGGACGTCCGATTGGGACCAAGCACCGGCGCCATCGTAGACGCTGCTGCTGCACGGGGCATACCGTGGCGGCGGCTCACGCGGGGCAGTCTGGTGCAGTTCGGGTGGGGCTCGCGTCAACGACGCATCCAGGCTGCAGAGGTTGACGCCACCAGCGCAGTGGCCGAGGCCATTGCACAGGACAAGGACCTGACCAAGACACTGCTTCTTGCAGCGGGTGTGCCGGTGCCTTACGGCCGGCCTGTGTCGAGTCTGGACGAAGCCTGGTCTGTCGCGCTCGAGATTGGTCTGCCGGTGGTAGTCAAGCCGCAGGACGGCAATCAGGGCAAGGGCGTCACCGTCAATATCGTGAATCGCGAACACCTGGAAATCGCCTATCGCGTTGCCGCTGAGATCGGCGACGTGATGGTCGAGCGCTTCCTGCCAGGCAGCGACTATCGGTTGCTGGTCGTGGGAGACCGCATGGTGGCGGCTGCCCGCCGAGATCCTCCTCAGGTTCTGGGCGATGGCGCGCACACCGTGCGACAACTGGTCGATCTCGTCAATGCGGACCCGAAGCGTGGTGACGGACACTCGACCTCGCTGACGAAGATCCGCTTCGATGACATTGCCGTCGCGCGTCTCGGCGAACAGGGCTTGACGCCCGAGTCGGTACCCGACAAGGGCCGTCGTGTCGTGCTGCGCAACAACGCCAACCTGAGCACCGGTGGCTCCGCCACCGACGTGACCGACAGCGTGCATCCCGAGATGGCAGCGCGCGCAGTGACGGCGGCGCAGACTGTCGGATTGCACATCTGCGGCGTTGACGTGGTGTGCGAAAGCGTGCTCCGGCCGATGGAGGAGCAGGGCGGCGGGGTGGTCGAAGTCAACGCGGCGCCGGGCTTGCGCATGCACTTGTCGCCGTCCTACGGCAAGGGGCGGCCGGTCGGCGAAGCGATGATCGCCAATCTCTACGTGCCCGGAGACGACGGACGAATTCCGATCGTCGCGGTCACCGGAACCAATGGCAAGACGACCACCGCGCGGCTGATCGCGCATCTGTTCTCGACCAGCGGCCTGCGTGTGGGGATGACCAATACCGACGGTGTCTACGTCGAAGGCCGGCAGATCGACAGTGGTGATTGCAGCGGCCCGAAGAGTGCGCGCAATGTCCTGATGCATCCGGACGTGGATGCCGCGGTGTTCGAGACTGCGCGTGGTGGCGTGTTGCGAGAAGGGCTCGGCTTCGACCGCTGCCAGGTTGCAGTCGTCACCAACATCGGATCCGGCGATCACCTCGGTTTGAACTACATCACCACGGTCGAGGATCTGGCGGTGCTCAAGCGGGTGATCGTGCAGAACGTTGCGACAAACGGCTACGCAGTGCTGAATGCCACCGATGCAAACGTTGTCGCCATGGCAGCCAACTGCCCGGGAGATGTCATCTATTTCGCCTCCGACCGGCAGCATCCGGTGATGGTCACGCACCGTGCACAGGGACACCGCACGGTATGCGTTGAAGGCGAATGGCTGGTTGCAGCGCAGGGCGCGTGGCGCGAGCGTGTCGCCCTTCGTGATGTCCCGTTGACCCGCAACGGCGCGATCCGCTTCCAGGTCGAGAACGTGATGGCCGCCATGGCGGCAGCCTGGGGCACCGGGCTGGCATGGGACGCCGTGCGACGCGGGCTGGCCAGCTTCTCCGCGGACTCGGACAACGTGCCGGGTCGGTTCAACGTGTTGAGCTTTCGCGGCGCAACTGTCATCGCCGACTACGGACACAATCCCGACGCCATGCGCGCCCTGGTTGCCGCGGTCGATGCGATGCCGGCAAAGCGGCGCTCGGTGGTCATCAGCGGCGCCGGTGACCGCCGCGATGAAGACATCCGGGAGCAGACGCAGATCCTCGGCGATGCCTTCGACGACGTGTTGCTGTTCCAGGATGCGTGTCAGCGCGGGCGCGCCGACGGAGAAGTGCTCAAGTTGCTGCGCGACGGGCTGGCAGGCACGAAGCGGTGCCGCCGCGTCGACGAAATTCGCGGCGAGTTCATTGCCATCGATCAGGCGCTGGACCGACTCGAGCCGGGCGATCTGTGCCTGGTTCTCGTCGATCAGGTTCAGGAGGCGCTGGCTCACCTTGCCAGGCGAGTCACCGAGGCCTGACTGCCCCTGCTCTTCTAGGCTGACTTCACCAGCGCCCCGCGGTCTTCGGACGGACAACGTACTCCCCTCCAAAGGGGGCCATCCGCAGGTGGATTTCCGATCTGTCTCGACGAAACGATCATTCGCCGCTCAGGATTGAGCTGATGAGCGGGGAGCGGATCATGCAATTCAACGAACGAGTCGATGGGGAATACCGGGTCTACGCCGGGGCCCTCGATGCACCCCGGGGCGAGGGCTACATCGCTGCGGTCGTCGTGAGCCGCATGCTCGGGACCGGCGTCAAGGCGCGCGAGGTGTTTCGCGACGAGAGTCTGGCGTGCGGGCACCGCTGGCAGAGTGCGGATGAAGCCTTGATGTTCTCGATGTGCAAGGCCAGCGAGTGGATCGCGGCCGATCGACAGCAGGCCGCGGATCTTTCGTCCAGCCTGTCAGGCAGACGCGAAGTCCAGTTCTGAGCCTGCAAGCGCCTGGTGGGTTCTGCCGCCGGAATCAGAGACGCAATATCTTGAGCCATTCGCGCTGCGCATCTGTCAGCTGGTCTTGCGAAGTCATCAGCGCATGCTCCAGGGCGTTGCGGATGTCCGCTTCGGGCGTGGGCAGTGCGCCCGAAAGCAAGGTTTCCAGAAGTGCGCGAGCGACAGCGATGCTTTCGCGGTACAGCGCGAAGATCGAACTCACCGTGACATGCTTGCTGGGGTCTTCCATCCAGCAGTCGTAGTCGGTCACGATGCCTATCGTGGCGTAGCCCATCTGGGCCTCGCGCGCCAGAAAAACTTCCGGCACATTGGTCATGCCGACCAACTGGCAACCGGCGCTGCGCAAGAACAGACTCTCCGCGCGCGTGCCCAGCCGGGGTCCTTCGACGCACGCATAGGTCACGTTGCGGTGCAAGGTGATTGGTGCGCTTCCGGCGTGATGTGCCGCATGGCGCTTGACGCCTTCCTCGACCCAATCCACCAATGCCGCACTCACCGGCCGGGCGGTTGATACGTGGGCTGCTACACCGTTCCCGAAAAAGGTGTTCTGGCGTCCGCCCCGGGTCCAGTCGAAGTACTGATCCGGTACCGCCAGATGCCCCGGCTCGATCGGCTCGGACAGGCTGCCAACCGCGGAGAAACCGAGGATCTGCGTGGCCCCCGCGCGCTTGAGCGCATAGATGTTTGCTCGGTAGTTGACCTCGTGCGGCAGCAGCCGGTGTCCTGCACCGTGGCGCGCGAGGAACAGCACGCGGTGGTCTCCGATGTGGCCTTGGCTGATCACGCCTGAAGGCGCGCCGAAGGGCGTCGGCGCATCAAGGTGAGATTCGATCACCATCCCCGGAAGTTCGTAGAGACCGGTCCCGCCAATGATCGCCAGCATGTTCAATCCTTTCGGTTAGGGGTGACCAGCCAGACGACCGAACGAATCGGGGTGGCACGCCGCAACTGGCACACGAGTCTCAATGTAAGTGCTCCCTTGCAGGTGTTTGAACCGTGGGCTCAACCTTCGTGCCGCGGGGCGTCGGGCTGTGAGTGGGCGCGGAAGAACCGCCACATTTCGCGCGTCGCATCCGGTCCACTTGGGTCGGTGTACGAGCCCTGCTCCCTGCCTCCGGACCAGGCGTGGCCGCCGCCATGCACCAACCAGTGCTCCGCCTGCGCTGGGGCGCCCGCCGGACCCGGGTGCGTGGTACGTGTGTAGCGTCGTCCCTTGGTTGACTCGCCCACCTCCACCACCGGACTGGCGGCGCTCGGCGCACCGGTTCCGGTCGGCCCGATCGCTACCGCGATCGCCTGTGTCCCGTTGCCAGGGTGCACGACGGCGTCGCCGTCACCGTGGAACACGATCGTCGGCACGGGACCGATGGAAGCCGAGAACCCGTCGTCCCTTGCTGCGGGTTCACCGCTTTGGGTCACAGGCGGAGGCGAGGTTGGCGAGGCAGGGCCATGCTTCATCGCCGATAGCGCAGAGATCAGGTCGTTCGCCGCTCCACTGGCGAGCCCCGAATGGATGCCGACCGCGGCGTAAAGGTCCGGGTAGGCCCGACCGAGGATGGCCGCCATGGCGCCACCGGCCGACAGCCCTGCGACGTAGACGCGACAGGGGTCGAGGTGGTGCTCGGCCACCACGGAGCGCGTCATGCCGGCGATGACAGCGGCTTCGCCACTGCCGCGACGCTGGTGGTTGTGCTTGAACCAATTCCAGCAGCGCGACGGGTTTGCACTCTGCGCCTGCGCGGGGTAGAGCACCGCGAAACCCTGTTCGCGTGCCAGCGAGTTCATGCCGGTTCCGGCGGCGAAGTCCGTCGGGTCCTGTGTGCATCCGTGCAGCATCACGACCAGGGGCATCGGTGTACCCGAGTGCTCTGCGGATGCCGTGGGCGGCAGGTACAGGAGGTAGCTTCTGGTCAATCCAGCTTCGCTGTACTCGCCTGTACGGATGGTTCCGTCGTCGATGGCTTTCGAGGTCTCGACCGGCACGGGCTCCGGGATGAGTCGCGCAGCGGATGCTGCTGCCGCGGTTTGCGAGTTCACTTCGGCAGGGGGCGCATTGAACGATCCCATCGTCGGTTTGCGACCCAGTGCATCCTGAATTGCCCGGGTGGCATCGGCGAGACGACCGGACCGGGTCAGCCGTGTCACTTCTTTCATCCAGCGTTGAAGGGTGGAGGACATGGGCGCTTTCGTGGAAGGTCAGGAGGCGGGGGGATTTCGGGGGCGCTGAGACGGGATCATTTCAACCGGCCAGACAGGGCCCGTTTGACTTCGGCGCTGGCATGCAGAGCGCCCAGCACCTCCAGTGTGTCTATCGTGGCCAGCGCCAGTTCCGGCGTCACGTCGCTAGCGATGGTCGTCAGACCGACCACCCGCAAGGTGAGCTTCTGTCGAGCCAGTTCAAGCTGTTCCAGGTCGTGACGGCTGATGTGCTGCATGCCGAACACGAACATCTTCCGCGCCACCACCTGTTTCATCACGTCGGAATGCTGCGTCAGCTGATTGCGGATGGCGGTGCGGATGAAGTCGGTGCGGTTGCCGTAGAAGCCTTCGTTGACGAGCAGGTCCACCTGCCCGAGATCGACATGACCGAGGTTGATCGTGATCTTTTCCGAGTCGGGCGTCCGGGCGGGTCGGGCGCCGCCTTCCTTTGCCTGCCGGCTGGGTGGCAGCCCGGCTGCGGGGATGGGCGGCGCTTCTGCCGAGGTGACGCGGTTGGATGTCATGTGCCATCCTATCAGCATCCATAAACCATCTGAATGGATGGTAAATGGGTGGGCTCGTATGGGCTCCCCGGAACGCGCTCGGGTATATGGCCCGAGAATCGACGCTCCGTCCACTTGCCCACACCGTCATGAAGCTGATGCGCCACGGCCCGATGGGGTTCGAAAAGCCTGCCCTCGTCGATGCCCGGGGGGTGGTGCGAGACCTGTCCGGAGTGCTTTCGGACATCGTTCCCGCGACGCTGTCGCCGCACGGCCTGCAGCGTCTGCGCGATATCGATCCGGCCAGCCTGCCGGCGGTGGAGCCGGGGCGCATCGGCGTGCCTTACAGCGGCTGCGCCAAGTTCGTCGGGGTTGGGTTGAACTACGCGGATCACGCCGCCGAGTCGGGACTCGAGATCCCGGCCGAGCCGGTGCTGTTCATGAAGGCCACGAGCTGCCTCGCCGGCCCGAACGACGCGGTTCAGTTACCGCAGGGTTCGGTGAAGACCGACTGGGAGGTCGAACTCGGCGTCGTCATCGGCACCCGTGCCCGTTACGTGAGCGAGCACGCGGCGCTGGGCCACGTCGCCGGTTACTGCATCGTCAACGACATCTCCGAGCGCGAGTACCAGCTTGAGCGCGGCGGCACCTGGGACAAGGGCAAGAGCTGCGATACCTTCGGGCCTGTCGGTCCGTGGCTCGTCACAACCGACGAGGTGCCCAACCCACAGGCGCTCGGGCTGTGGCTCGACGTCAACGGTCAGCGGGCGCAGACCGGCCACAGCGGCGCGATGGTGTTCGGCGTGGCCCGGCTGGTCAGCTACATCAGCCGCTTCATGACGCTGAATCCCGGCGATCTGATCACCACCGGCACGCCACCCGGAGTCGGCCTGGGGCGCAAGCCGCCGAGCTTCCTGCGTGCAGGCGACACGATGCGCCTCGGCATCGACGGGCTCGGCGAGCAGTTCCAGACCGTCCACGCATGGGATGCCTCGCTGGCGCATGGCTGACCCGGCTCGGCCTGCCTCGCCTTCAACGCCCTGGTCATCCCCGCTGGCGGCACTGAGACGAGATCGATTCTTCTGGGTCCTGTTGCTGGTGCTGGCGGGACTCGCGGCCGCGCAACCGCAGATCATTCCGACTTATCCGATGCTCGTCGATTGGGCGACGATTGCCGCGCTGGCGGGATTGCTCGTGCTGACGCAGGCGGTCGAGTCGAGCGGCGCACTGGCGTGGCTCGGCCGTGCGCTGGTGCGGCGAATGTCGACAGAGCGCGTCGCGGCGCTGAGTCTGGTGTCGGCCGCCGCCGCTCTCTCTACGGTGCTGACCAACGACGTCGCGCTCTTCGTCGTGGTGCCGCTGACGCTGGGTCTGTGTCGCATCACCCCGCTTCCGGCGACGCGTCTGATCGTCTTCGAGGCGCTTGCGGTGAACGTTGGCTCGGCGCTGACGCCGATCGGCAATCCTCAGAACCTGTTCCTTTGGCAGTTGTCTCAGGTGTCGTTTGCCGAGTTCACCATTCAAATGGCGCCGCTGGTGGCCGTGCTGTCGGTTCTTCTGGCTGTTCTGGTGGCCTTGTTCTTCGCAGCCACCCCGCTTCGCATCGAAGACCGTTCGCCCAGCGAGCGGCTCGATCGCCCGTTGCTGCTGGCCGCCCTGGCGATGTACGTGCCTTTCCTGGTGCTGACGGACCGCGGTGAAGCGCTCTGGGGCTGCGCGCTGGCGGCCGGGGTGATCGCTGCCGTGCGCCCGCGCGTGCTCGCCCGGATCGACTGGGGGTTGTTGCTGGTGTTCACGTTGATGTTCATTGATCTGCGGCTTGTTGCCGGACTTGATGCGGCGCAGTCTGCGATCGGCGGGCTGGAGCTGGCGGATCCCGTGCGGCTCTACTGGGCCGGCATCGGCGCCTCTCAGCTGATCAGCAACGTCCCAACAGTCATCGGGCTGGCAGAGTATTCGCAGGACTGGCGCGTGATGGCGTACGCCGCCAACATCGGCGGCTTCGGGTGGATGGTCGGATCGCTGGCCAACCTGATCGCATTGCGGATGGTCCAGGACTCCCGTGCCTGGATCAGTTTCCATCTCTGTTCGGTGCCCTTCCTGGCAGCGGCTGCGGCAGTCGGCTATGGGCTGCTATTCACCCTGAACGGCCCCGGGGCTTGAACCTCGGGGCCCGGCCCCCATATTCCCCGTCTTGCGGAAGGAGTCCGCTGCGGATCCCCGCTTTTCGTTCGCCATCAAAGATCACTTTCCAAAGCGACCATGACCAAACAAACTCTTTCCTTCCAGGCCGAGGTCAAGCAGATCCTGCACCTCGTCACGCACTCGCTGTACTCGAACAAGGAAATCTTTCTACGCGAGCTGGTTTCAAACGCCTCCGATGCCTGCGACAAGCTGCGTTTCGAGGCGCTCAACCATCCCGAGCTGTACGAAGATGCGCCGAACCTGGAAGTCCGGGTCAGCTTCGACGCTGAAGCCAAGACGCTGACGATCCACGACAACGGGATCGGCCTCAGCGCCGAAGAGGCGGTGGCGAACCTCGGAACGATCGCCAAGAGCGGCACACGCGAGTTCATGGCCAAGCTCGACGGCGACCAGAAGAAGGACGCCCAGCTGATCGGCCAGTTCGGTGTCGGTTTCTACAGCGGCTTCATCGTGGCAGATCGAATCACCGTCGAGTCACGGCGTGCCGGCGCTCAGCCCGACGAGGGGGTGCGCTGGAGCTCCGAAGGCACGGGCGATTTCGAGATCGAGTCGATCGTCAGGGCCGAGCGTGGCACCTCGGTCATCCTGCATCTGCGCGACGGCGAGGAAGAGTTCCTCAGTGGCTGGAAGCTGAAATCGATCATCGGCAAGTATTCAGACCACGTGTCCCTGCCCATACTGATGCAGAAGGAAGAGTGGGACGCCGAAGCCGCCAAGCAGGTCAAGCGCGACGAGTGGGCGCCTGTCAACAAGGCTGCCGCGCTGTGGACACGCAGCAAGAGCGACATCACCGACGAGCAGTACAACGAGTTCTACAAGCAGATCAGCTACGACACCGAAGCGCCGCTGGCCTATACGCACAACCGCGTCGAGGGTCGCAGCGACTACACGCAGCTGCTCTACATCCCGGCCAAGGCGCCGTTCGACCTTTGGAACCGCGACAAGCGCGGCGGCGTGAAGCTCTACGTGAAGCGCGTCTTCATCATGGACGACGCCGAGGCGCTGATGCCGGTCTACCTGCGCTTCGTCAAGGGCGTGATCGACAGCGCGGATCTGCCACTGAACGTCAGTCGCGAACTGCTGCAGGAAAGCCGCGACGTGCGTGCGATCCGTGAAGGTTCGACCAAGCGCGTGCTGACCATGCTCGAAGCGCTGGCCAACAGCGAAGACGAGGCCGAGCGCGCCAGGTACGCCGCGTTCTGGAAGGATTTCGGTACGTTGCTGAAGGAGGGCGTCGGAGAGGACCACGTGAACGTCGAGCGGCTGGCCAAGCTGCTGCGCTTCGCATCGACGCAGGCCGACGAAGGCGTGTCGTTCGCAGACTATGTGAGCCGGATGAAGGAAGGTCAGGAGTCGATCTACTACATCACGGCCGACAGCCTGGCTGCCGCCAAGGGCAGTCCGCAGTTGGAGATCTACCGCAAGAAGGGCATCGAGGTTCTGTTGTTCACCGATCGCGTCGATGAGTGGATGCTCAGCCATCTGCACGAGTTCGACGGCAAGTCGCTGCAAAGCGTCGCCAAGGGCGCGGTCGACCTCGGCTCGCTGCAGGACGAGCAGGAGAAGAAGCAGGCCGAAGAAGCCTCGGCCTCGTTCAAACCCGTGCTCGATCGCCTCAAGGAGACACTCAGGGATCGCGCCAAGGATGTTCGGGTCACGACCCGGCTGGTCGAGTCTCCGGCCTGTCTGGTGGTCGAGGAGAGCGACATGAGCGGACACCTGGCTCGACTGCTGAAGCAGTCCGGCCAGACCGGGGTGCCTGCCTCCAAGCCGATACTCGAAGTGAATGCCCAGCATGCGCTGGTCAGCAGGCTCGACAAGGGCGAGCACTTCGACGATCTGGCCCACATCCTGTTCGATCAGGCTGTGCTGGCCGAGGGTGGCCAGCTTGAGGATCCGGCCGACTACGTGCGCCGGGTCAACAGCCTGCTGTTGGCCTAGCCTTGCTCGACCTGCTGCAGCAGTTGCTGTGCCGACTGCTGCCAGTAGGCGCCACTGGCGAACCAGGGGAAGCTCGGCGGAAACGCCGGGTCGGACCAGCGCTTGGCCAGCCAGGCGCTCTGGTGGACCATGCGCAGGGTGCGCAAGGGCTCGATCAGCGCGAGTTGTCGGTCGTCGAAGTCCATGAACTGCTCGTAGCCGGTGAGCAACGACCTCATCTGCACGCGGGCTGCAGTGGGGTCGCCGGAAAGCAGCATCCACAGGTCCTGCACGGCCGGCCCGGTGAGGCAATCGTCGAGATCGACGAAGTGCGGCCCGGCGTCGGTCCACAACACGTTGCCTGCGTGACAGTCGCCGTGCAACCTGATGTTCTGGATGTCTGGCAGCCGCTCGAAGCCTCGACTGGCCAACGTCAGCGCGGCGTCGACGGCCGCTTTCCATTGCGGCGCGATCTCCGGCGGAATGTTGCCGTGTTCTAGCAACCAGTCGCGGCATCCCCAGCCGAACTCATCGAGCGTCAGACTGCGCCGCACTGCGAAAGGCTTGCGAGCGCCTACAGCGTGCATCCGGCCGACGAATCGACCGATCCACTCCAGCGTGTCTGCGTGTTCCAGCTCAGGCGCCCGGCCGGCTTTGCGCTCGGTGACGCTGAACCGGTAGTCCCCGTCCGGAGTGTTGATCCTCGCCAGCGTGGCTGGAGCGCCGATCAGCGTGCACTGAATCGCCGAACCGGTGTCAGCTTCCAGCGCCCAGGGGGCAGCGATCGGGATCTCTTCGGCCGCCAGTTCTGCCGAGAACGAGTGCTCTTCGAGAATCTGTGCGTCCGTCCAGCGGTTGGGACGGTAGAACTTCGTCACCACCGCTCGGCCATCGCTCAGGAAGACCTGGAATACCCGGTTCTCGTAGGAATTGAGCTGGAAGATACGACCGTCTCCGGCCAGACCCACGCTGTCCAGGGCGTCAAGGACGACCGACGGGGTCAGTCCGGAAAAAGGAGTTTGCAGGGCGGGATCGGGTGAGGGGGACGAATGCACCCGTTGATCGTAAGCGCACGCTCAATGGCCCGCGGCGCTGCTGGGCGCCGTCGATTCCGATGCGCCATGCGGGAGATCGACATCGCCCCCGGGGTCCATCCGGCTGTCCGGAGAAAAGAAGGAGTCCATGAACACGCTCGAATCCTGCCAACGACCCGTGCCTTTGAGTGGCTGGCTGGATGAGGGCCTTGTGGATGCAAATGGCTCGTTGATCGACTCGCCGACGGGGCCTCTGGCGACGTCATCTCGCGTAACGGCCGAAGGTGCTTCGGATCCGGTGTGCGGAAGCAACAACTGCAGCGCCGCGACGGTGGGCATGCCGTTGGCTGCGATGCTGAAGTACTTGATCTGGCATGCCTTGAGCACGGCTTCTTTGATTTCGAGGTTTCGCTTGGAACGCGAGCGGCGGCTTTCGAGGTCGATGGCCAGCAACGCCTTGCCGCTCGAACTGCAGACGGTGAATGTCGCGTGCGTGGATCCGAGCAACCCGTACCAGTACTGGACCTGCTCCTGAACGTCTGGCTGACACAGACGTACCAAGGGCAGCTTGGGCATGACCACATGCTGGGGGAACGCTTCCCTGAGTTGACGGTAGAGCCGGCGCTCGTTGGCGTTGAAAACCGGCCGCGGGGAAATGGCCCACAGGTTGGGAAGCGGTTGGGCTCTGTCCCGGGGGGATAGCCATGCCCAGACCATCCATGCGCCCAGAATGGCGCCCGCAGCGCCGATGGCGATCATCTGGAAGAGTGGAGAAGCTGGATTCACGGTTCGGCGGGCTAGGGGTTGGCGCAGTCGCGTATCGCTCTGATGCAGCAGTTTCGGCAGATGCTAAAGCCGTGTTGACCGAAAAATGACCGGCCGTTCGTGCTTTCTGACCCGAGCTGGCGTTTCCGGCGAGCGTCGTCGGGCTGTTGCGAGCCTGTTGGGGGCTGCACACCGGCAACCCAGCCGTCTGCTACACTCGCGGGCTGACCTGAGTATCAAGCCTTCAGGTCGGCGTGCGTGATCCGGAGCGAGAGTTCCCGGCGCGGCACGAAAGAATCGCCCGAGAGGCCGCCATCACAAGAAGCGGTTCCAACGGCGATCCGGTTCAGCGAAGTTCCTCGCTGATCCACATTCGGCTCATTTCTCGTATTGGATAAACCATGAAGACCTTCAGTGCCAAGCCGGCCGAGGTGACGCATGAGTGGTTTGTGATTGACGCGACCGACAAGGTTCTCGGACGGGTGGCCAGTGAAGTCGCCCTCCGTTTGCGCGGAAAGCACAAGGCCATCTACACGCCTCACGTCGACACAGGCGATTTCATCGTCATCGTCAATGCAGACAAGCTCCGCGTCACCGGCAACAAGGCCAATGACAAGGTGTACTACCGTCACACCGGCTACCCCGGCGGCATCATCGCGACGAAGTTCAAGGACATGCAGGCCAAGCATCCCGGGCGGGCGCTCGAGAAGGCCGTCAAGGGCATGTTGCCCAAGGGTCCACTGGGCTATGCCATGGTCAAGAAGCTGAAGGTGTACGCGGGCGGTACGCATCCGCACGCCGCGCAGCAGCCCAAGCCGCTCGAAATCTAAGGGGACACTGATGATTGGTAACTGGAACTACGGAACAGGCCGTCGCAAGTCGTCCGTCGCGCGCGTCTTCATGAAGAAGGGCACGGGACAGATCCTCGTCAACGGCAAGACCGTCGACGAGTATTTCGGTCGGCAGACATCCATCATGATCGTCAAGCAGCCTCTGATGCTGACGGCAAACGACGCGGCTTTCGATGTCAAGGTGAATGTGCATGGCGGCGGCGAATCGGGTCAGGCCGGTGCGGTGCGTCATGGCATCACCCGCGCATTGATCGATTACGACGCGGCCCTGAAGCCGGAACTCAGCCGCGCTGGGTTCGTGACCCGTGACGCTCGGGAAGTCGAGCGGAAAAAGGTCGGTTTCCACGGTGCACGTCGACGCAAGCAGTTCAGCAAGCGCTGACCTCAATGCCCTGCATGCGAAAAGGCCGCTCACGAGCGGCTTTTTCGTTTTCCGGCTATCGCCGCCATAATTGGAATATCAGACGCTTCTACTCAGGATCCAGAAATGAATGCAGCCTCGGAACTCACTCACCTAGCAGCAACCCAGGACGAGCCTCCCGCGCCCCTGGTGTTCACTGACAGTGCCGCAGCCAAGGTGAAGGAACTCGTTGATGAAGAAGGCAACCCCGATCTGAAGTTGAGGGTTTTCGTTCAAGGTGGAGGTTGTTCCGGTTTTCAGTACGGGTTCACTTTCGACGAGGTTCTCAACGAGGACGACACCCGGATGGACAAGAATGGCGTCACCCTGCTGATCGATGCGATGAGCCTGCAGTACCTGGTGGGCGCGGAGATCGATTACAAGGACGACCTTCAGGGTGCGCAGTTCGTGATCAGGAATCCGAATGCGACGACGACCTGTGGCTGTGGGTCCAGCTTCTCGGTTTGATTCGGCGGGGTGACTCCCCCTACATTTCACACACTCGAAAAGCCGCCCTGGGGCGGCTTTTTTCTTGGTGCTTCTCTACTCTCCGGTCACTCCGCCGGGTATATCGCGCCGAGCACGCGGCTGCCAGCTGCACCGGTCGCGGCCGGTATGTTGCCCGGTCGGCGTTTTACGCAAGCCTGCGCAAGCCAGGCGAAGGCCACTGCCTCTACCTGATCCACCGGCAGCCCCCGCTCAGCAGTGGTCTGGACGTCGAGCCATGAAAGTCGGGCGGCCAGGCGGCGCATCAGATGGGTATTGCACGCGCCTCCGCCGCAGACCAGCAGTCGAGTCGCTTCGGGAGACTGAAGCAGCACCGACTGCTCGCAGCACCAGGCCGTCAGCTCCGCGAGGCTGGCTTGCACGTCCTGCGGAGCCAAGGCCGCGCTGCCTCCGTTTTGCTGGAGGCATCGATCAAGCCAGTCCGCATTGAATTGATCGCGGCCTGTGCTCTTGGGTGCGGGCCGGGCGAAGTAGGGGTCGCCTTGCATGGCCGTCAGCAGGGTTGGATTGACCGAACCGGAAGAGGCCCAATTGCCATCCCGGTCGTACGCTGTGCCGAGGTGGAGTGCACACCAGTGATCCATCAGCGCATTGCCGGGACCGCAGTCAAAGCCCAGGGTGGAGCCATCCGACGCCAGCACGGAAAGGTTGCTGATGCCGCCGATATTGAGCACCGTGAGGGTTTCGTGCGCTTTGCCGAAGGCCGCTCGGTGAAACGCTGGCACCAGGGGAGCCCCTTGACCGCCGGCAGCGACGTCGCGTGACCGGAAGTCTGCCGCCACGTCTATCCCCGTTCTTTCCGCCAGCAGGGCCGGGTTGTTGAGCTGGACTGTGTAGCCGATACCGTCGAACTCACCCGGACGATGTCGAACAGTCTGGCCATGTGCGCCGATGGCGGTCACTTCTGACGCTGCGATCGATGCCTTCTTTAGCAGGTCGTGCACCACGGCTGCATAGTGGCCGGCCAATGCGTTGCCCGCCAGTGCTGCACGATGCAACTCGTCTGCACCAGTTACGTTGAGCGAAAGCAGCTCGCGCGCGAACTCCAGCGGGAATGGGCGGTGCACGTGGGCTCGTACGGCGATCGAGAGAATCTCGTCATTACTGCCGAATTCGACCAATACGCCATCAACCCCATCCAGGGATGTACCCGACATCAACCCGATGAACAGATCAGCCACGGTGCGCTGCATTCAAACAAGAAAAAGCCCGCTGCTGCGGGCTCGTTCTGCATCAGCCGGAAAGCTGTCCAAGATGTCTCGTCACTCGAAGCTGATGCTTGCCTGCGCCATGGTCTCGGCCGCGCTCAACTGGGCTTTGGCAGATTGTGCCCACGTTGCGAACTGGGCCCGAGATGCTGGAGCGAGCGCGACCGTTTCCGAAAGACTCGCGATCGCCGCAGGATCTCGCTGTGCACCGCCCACCTTGAATTCGAAG
>Ga0116157_10001656_pt1 | contig 22242 bp, 15 predicted proteins | sample AD_UKC048_MetaG_FD_89882 | JGI IMG/M metagenome (GOLD analysis project Ga0116157, IMG submission 89882) | Active sludge microbial communities of municipal wastewater-treating anaerobic digesters from USA - AD_UKC048_MetaG | ecosystem: Engineered > Bioreactor > Anaerobic > Digestate | place: USA... | reverse complement strand
TATCTCCTGATGAGCCTCCTGACTTGTCTTTCGCTGATACCCAGTGTTTCCGCGGCTGCTTTTTGTGTCATACGCCGATCGATGGCTTTGTCCAAATAGGTCTTGCGTTTCAGTTCTTCTTGGTTATCCATCATTATTTTCATTCCTCCAGATATACTTTAGTTTTCTCCGAAGGGGTGACATATTCGCTGGTCACTTATGGGGATGACATATTCGCTGACTAATAACAAAATGGAAAATTCGACCTTGACCGGTTGGAAAAATTCATGTAGAATACCTAACTCGATGCCCCTATTGTCTAGTGGTTAGGACGCAGCCCTTTCAAGGCTAAAACCCGGGTTCGAATCCCGGTAGGGGCACCAGAAACTTCGCTGATTGCGAAGTTTTTACTTTAACCGCTGGATACCTGTGACATCCCACCCATTTCGCACGAGAAGACGCTATACTTATCGAACTAATTATCTCAAACCAGAGGGTACAATGACGAAAAAATGGGAACTTTTAATCATCGAACGCAGTGGAAAAGTGCGGTATTGGGGTTCACGGGAGATTGCAGAGATGACACACGAGCAATATCTGCTAACTTGCTACCAAGCCCAGACTGAAAATCCAACCAGGGAAATCATCTACTACGCTCTGCAGGATGGTTGGGAACCTTTTTCCTACAATATCTCCGCGATCGAGAACAGCGACACAATTGCTTTTCGCCGCTTATCAAAGCCAGAAAAATCCAAGGCTGATTGAAACAAAAATTCACATCAGGCAAAATTGGGAAAGGTCCCCGCTATTCCAAATAATTCAGATCGCCGGGGAAAAATGTTTATTGTGTTAGTCCACTCTCTGTAAAAAGCCGTTCAAGCATCTCTGTACGTGCTTCGGGAGTCATCAATGTCGGCGTCGACCAGTTGAAGAACTGGGCTGTGATTAATTCAACCCCCAGATATTTTCCATCGTAGAAGATGTGACGGTCAAGAAAAGCCTTGTTGCTATCATCAAACCAGCCTAGCTGATCGAAGAAGAGATTCCCTAGCCCATAATGGATAAGGGTGTCGCCATAGAATTCAAGCAGGTGGGGTTGATGGGCCTGGCTGCCGCTCACAACTGTCGCTCCAGCATCAGCGATGCGACGTGAGTCAGCGATCATTTCCTCTGTTGGATTCCAGCGGTAGATTTCCTGGTGTTGGAAGGTGAAGATCACCAGGTAGCCATTACCCGTCAAGGACCTGATTTGCTCGGCCTGCTCATCCAAATTGCAGTGTAATGCACCAGGGGTCGTTTCGCTGGCTGTGGCGTATCCCGGAGCTTTGGCGTTGCAGCCCAAAAAAGCAATCTTATTGCCATTGTGGGTGATCTTCAGGGGCTGTTTAGCTTCATTGAGATCCATTCCACCGCCGTAGTACCCCCAGCCCTCCTCCCGGTACATTTCCAGGGTATGGACCATCGCTTCAGATCCGTAGTCGCTGAAGTGATCCCCGGTGAGCTCAACCACATCGGTACCAATTTCACGCATCAGGTCGATGTACTTATCATCTGAACAAAAAACCAGGTCCACTTCCTGCTGCCACTGCGGAGGGGGACAATCGCTGGCAAAAGGGACCTCGTTGCTTACATGCGCAATGTCAGCTTCGCGCATTAATTCTCCGATGGAAGCCGCAGGAGACAGGACTCCATTAAGTTCCATTTCTTTTGCAGTAGCGCGCGTCATGGCTGTAACACCAGTTAGAACGACGGTTGTGAGTAAGTCTGCCTGTCGATTGGTGGCAGGGACCAACCTTATAGCGTGATCTGCAACCTCGTATTCCTCCTCGGTAACAGCCCGTGGACCTTCATCCCAGCCGATCTGCACAAGTAGGGGGTAGTTTTTAACCACAAAATCTTTTTGGATCGGAGAATTCTCATCCAGGCTGATCACTTTCCATCGAGGTTCGACTTTTTCGAAAGGAACGATTGCCCAGGCATTTTCATGGGACTGGCAGAAAGTGAGCAGGTTGTCTTCTGCCAAAGGGCGGACGTCTCCACGAGGATTGCCGTACCGCAGCTTTAGGCTATCAAAAATTGCTGGCGGCATCACCAATACCCGGGTAGGAAAGTCAGTGTTATTCTGCCAGAATGAGAGGAATGATTCCAATGAGACGTCATCTGTGACGGTAGCAAAAGGGGCTGCAAGGGCGTAGATCCAGGAACTAATCGCCTCTTCAGAATCAATCGTCAGGCTGAGGAGAGCTTCTTCCTTGTTTGCTACCAGCACCAGCGAGGGAATATGATCAAGCGACTGCAAGATCCTTGTAGGTAGACGGGGATCAAGCCAGACCGCAGGCACCAGAGTGGTAGGAGTCGGCGCGATTGGGGTGGCAGTTGGGGAGAGGGTGGGAGTTTCACTCGGGATTATTGGCTGATCAGGAACTACAGGTTGAAGCAAAGTTCCGCAGGCACCAAGCACCAAACTCAGAACCATGAACAATGAATAGAAAGGAACAGTCTTCGCTCTTCTCATGACACGCATTCCGTAATCAAATGACCCTGCAGTATTGTACTTCAAATCAAATCCTCCTCCAAAAATTAAAAGAGCACCTCGCCATGTGAAGTGCTCTATATAACTGAGAAGGGTTAACTAATTGCCAGCCAATACCGAGGGCAAAAAGATCTTGTATGACTGAGTGTTTGCCACGCAAGTCAGCAACAGGACGTCGTCAATGTACCAGCCTTCTGCGGCACCTGAAGTACCAGTACCCATGCGGAAGCGGAACTGGACAGTCTTGCCCTTGTAGGGTGAAAGTTGTACTACCGTGCGTACCCATTCATCCGTGCCATAACACCACGCCTGCCTGCCAGCCAAGGGGTTGTATTCACCGCTTCTGATCGAGCCATTATATGCGTTGGTGAGCAGGTAAGACTTGGCAACCTGGTTCCAGGTGGTTCCGCCATTAATGGTGGCTTCGAGGATCGCGCCGTCGTTGCACGCAGTTGGGCTATCAAAAGTCCAGCGGTGCCAGAAGATCAGGGAGACCGGTTCAGTTGTGTTGGGAACAGTGAAGGCCGGTGAGATGAAGCGTTGGTCGGATTGCGTTTCGGGAACACTTGCTAGCACTGAAGAAACCGGTGAATAAGCCCTGACGGTGGTGATGTCAAACTTGAAGGTATCGCCAGGATTCTGCCATGCGCCAAGACCGCCCTCAAAACTATCAAAGAAAATCTCTTGCTTAACTGTGCCCTCACCACAATCCCCTGCTCCGGGGCTTGTGCGGAAAGCATACGCCTGGGTGCTGATCACATCGCCACAGATATTTTCGGCATAAACGCGCCAATAGTACTGCGTATCCGTTGCCAGGTTCATCGTCAGCGTGAAACTGGTCCCAACAATTCCAGCCCGGTCGAACACAATCTGGCTGAAAGCAGCGTCGGCTGAAACCTGCAATTGGTAGGTTTCCGCATTTGCCACAGGAGTCCAGGTGAAGGTCGGACGCGGGGAAACATCCTTGGCATTATTGGCTGGGGTTAATAGTTCGGGACCACTGAGGATCGGGGCGAAGATGGAGAGTTCGATCTGAGCAGTGTGGATCAAGTCACCCGCAGTTCCTGTGAGCACCAATGTTTGCGAGCCAGTCGCGGCAGTTCCGTTTCCACCAATTGTCGCGGTGGTCGAGCTTGGAGGGATGACCGGGTTATTGGCAAAGGTGGTCGTGAAGCCAGTCTGTGGAGAAGCTGTCAAATTGACAGGAGTGACATAATCGTTGATCGAAGTCACGTTCACCGAGGCTGAGTTGCTGCCGTCGTTACAGGTTTTGATGGCTGTGGGGTCAGCATTAATGCGAAAATCCGGGTATTTTGGACCCATTGTGATGACCAGGCTTGGGTCACCAAATATGTGATACTCTTCCCAATAATAATTACCCATCGATAACTGCGCGTCAACTTGTAGTAAACCTGCATGGGTCATGCTTCCCACACTGGGCACATCAATCAATTCAGGGTCAGCATAGAGCGTGTCAAAAACAGTGCGTTCCAGGACGTCGTCCTGGTCCCAGTATGAATTATCGCTGGCTCCGAAAAAGGTCAACCCACCATTCACCGGTTCGATCACCCACGTGTCACCAAACGATTCACCGGTATTGAAATCGGCTGTGACGCAAGCGTGTGAGGCAACATACGAAATTGCCTCGCCGGTCATATTGCGGATATCGGTTTGGTTTACACGAGGGGCATCCCAAAAAGTTGAAGCACCGTGTCCTGAATAAACAATGAAAGAACGATCATCATTCATGGATGCTACAGCATGCGCTCCTGTGCCACCATACGTGATAGCGTAAATCTTATCGCCACCAGGTTGAGGATTGTTTGGAAAGATACCCGTGTAACCGTGGGGTAAAGTATAGGAATTGATCACGTAATTGTGAGAAGCTTCCGCCACATCGTAGTAGCTTCCATCATTGGAAGCAAGAAACTCCGCCTTCTTGATCCAGGGCTCAACACCGCTCAGATCCTGATAAGCAAGATATTTATCTATCATCGCGGTTAGCTGAGAGACAGTCCGCACAGGGAAGCGCCCACCAAATATGTCAGGAACAAATTCCGTTTCACTATCCATGGTGTAATAGTGCAAATCGGTCCGAAATCCGCTATCAGTGCGGAAATTCCAGTTGGTCAGGTCAGCTGCGTTTCCTGGATAATAATCGCCTACCAAGATCACGTAATCAGGTGGATTGGCACCCAGGTACTGGGTTTTGATGTAATTCTTGATTGAGGCAGTTGTGTTCCCGCCTACCGTAGTCAGGTTCACCACAGAGGTCGTAAAACCCTGGCTTTCCTTCAACGTCACAAAATCAGCCAGATCAGCCTGAAACATGTCCGCGGTAATGATCAGAATTCGTTCAACGGGTTTAGCGCTGGCAAGGGGGCGATCCTGGTTGTAGTTGAGGACTGTTGGCTGCAGGATTTGGTTGAACGGTGCTGAATTGAGCCTGTCCGCTTCAGAATTCGTGCGTGTCATGTCACTCCCGCTCAAGCTCAAACGAAGGCTTATCTCAGAGGTGACTTCCAATTCGCCCAAAGTTGCACTGTAGCGAACCGGTCTGATTTCGACCACGACGATTCTATGCCCACGGATTATGAAATCATCGGTAATAGCGAGCTGTTCAGCCGGGTAATAAGCGCTGCCATAAAATTCAGCAGAAGGTGCCGCAGCAGGCTCAGGTTCACCACATTTTGGCTGGGAGGGCTGATTGGGGGCAATCTTGCCTTGCAGACCGAGTCCTGTCAGGCTGACGGTTTGGGTTTTAGCTTCCAGCAGTTCCAGGCTGACCTTGGCTCCAAGGGGAACTTCGATCATCTTTCGCACCACCGGCAATGCCGGCGCGCCAACCTGACCATCGAAGATGTAACCTTCGCCGCTCAAGGTCAGGTAGGTCTGCCCGGCAATGGTAATCTCTCCGAATCGAGCACCGGGCATCAGGGCGTGGATCTCGATGACCTCAGCTGAGGCAAAGACTAACGCGACTTCAGGCAGATCGCCCTGGACATCGGGACCAAACGCCAGCCACTGATCGATCCCACCCTGAGCAGCTGTTGGTGAAACCAGCAACCCTGCGAGCATGACACTGACAAACAATATGATGAAAAAATGTCTTGGATTTGAGAACTGCCTGGGTGATACCATCGAGCCTCCTGAACAATGCTTGTTATTCATATGGGCAAAACACGGTTCATTCTAACAGCAAATCAGCTGGATCACCCCAGAATCGACGCATTTTCATCCGCTTTACTGGCTTGCACATGATAAACTTAACCTATGCTCGCACATGTCTACTCCTGCGCGGTGATCGGTCTTGAAGGCGTGATCATAGATATTGAGGTCGATTATGGCCAGGGCATGCCGCACATGGCAATCGTCGGATTACCGGATGAAGCCGTCAAAGAGAGCCGTGAGCGTGTCTATTCTGCCATCAAGAACGCCGACCTGGCATATCCCCGCCAACCCCTGACAGTCAACCTCGCGCCAGCCTCCGTCCGTAAAGAAGGTCCATTTTTCGATCTGCCGATCGCGATTGGTGTATTGATCACTGGCGAACAGATCGCTCCGGAAAGTATTGAAGGGGCTTTAATAATTGGCGAACTCTCTTTGGATGGATCAGTCAGGCACGTCCGCGGAGTTTTGGCGGTTGCTGCCCAGGCACGAAAAGATGGTTACAGACGGCTGTTCGTGCCGGCTTGTGATGCCGCCGAAGCGACCCTGATACCCGACATCGAGGTGTACCCGGTCAACACCCTGCGTGAACTCGTCGACCACCTGGTGGGTGAGGAACTCATCCCACCCGGAACCCCGATCGAATACGCTCCGGGCGACGAAATAAGTGTGGATACCGATTTCAGCGAAATCAAAGGCCAGGAGCATATCAAACGCGCGCTCGAAGTTGCTGCCGCTGGCGGACACAACGTACTGATGTCTGGGCCTCCCGGGGCTGGAAAGACGCTTTTAGCGCGGGCGATTACCTCGATTTTGCCAAGGTTGAGCCTCGACGAAGCCCTCGAAGTAACCGGCATTTATTCCATTTGCGATATGCTGCCGGCTGGCACGCCGCTCATCCAGATCCGCCCCTTCCGTGCGCCGCACCATACCATCAGTCATGCCGGGCTGGTTGGCGGGGGCAACATCCCACACCCCGGCGAGATCTCGCTGGCACACCGAGGTGTGTTGTTCCTTGACGAGCTGCCCGAATTTGGTCAGCGCAGCCTGGAAGTGCTTCGCCAGCCGATTGAAGACAAGATCGTGACCATCAGCCGCGCTAACGGCTCATTCACCTTCCCGGCCAACTTCATGCTGATTGGGGCAATGAACCCCTGCCCCTGTGGGTATTACGGCGATAAACTGCGGGCTTGCACCTGCGCCCAATCGGTCATCACTAACTATCAGAAACGCATCTCCGGACCGCTGCTGGACCGGATTGACATCCATCTGCAGGTGCCCCGCGTGGATTATCAGAAGCTCAGCAGCCAGCGAACCGGCGAGCCTTCCAGCCAGATCAGGATGCGCGTTGAAGCCGCTAGGCAGCGCCAACTGGCACGCTTTGCCGGCACAAAGCTGACCTCGAACGCGGATATGACCCCCAAGGAGATTCGCACCTACTGCCAGGTCGCGCCAGATGGGGAAGCGCTGATGAAGTCCGCCATGCGCCAGCTAAAACTGACTGCCCGGGGTTATCATCGCGTTCTCAAGCTCGCCAGGACCATCGCCGACCTCGCTGGCGATCCGGACATAAAGTCCGAGCACCTCGCTGAATCCCTGCAATACCGCCAGGCGGAAGAAGAATAAATTCCCTAGTTGGATTATCTTTTTATCGTAGGTCAGGTCATCCTGCTCGAAGAGTATGCGTTTTGAAACCTGACCCACAAATTCTAAGATAATCTTTGGCTCAATTTCCTTGTTTATTCCGAAAGGGAGAGAGGATCATCCGCTTCAATATTCGCAGCGTCCCGCCATAATGAAAGTAAGCCCCGTTCTTGTGATTTGCCAGGATTTTTTTGGTCATCCAAACAGCAACCTCATCGATGGGGCTGGAAATTATCCCTAAAATCCCTTTGACTTTCTCCCATTCCTCTGGTTTTTTGTCGTATTGTCCAGTCACCAGATCAGTAAGAACCATCCCGGGTTGCAAAGCACCTGCGATAATTTTTGGGTGGTCTATTTCCTTGAATAGACACTGGTTAAAATAATGCAACCCCGCTTTCGACATCCCATAAATTGATAAACCTTTTACATTATTAGTTTTCCCGTTTGCCCCTAAGCCTTCCACATTATAGACGGCTCCAAAGCCCTGTTCCAAAAGACCTTGAAGAGCTACTTTAGTTCCAAATAATTCTCCAAGAATATTAGTCTCGACAACCGCCCGAATTTCTTCAACCGGGACTTCCCAGCAGTTAGCCTGTTTGTTTGAAATGCCTGCGTTATTAATCCAAATATCAACATCACCAAATTTTGTTTTACTGAATATCCATAAGGCTTTAATGTTGTCATATTGGGTAACATCACACGCAAAACCCGCAATTTGGTCCTTGGGATATTCTGCCTCAAGTTTTGCGATTGCATTCCCCACTGATGCATCCGACCTTCCGCTGATTACCACATTACAACCTTTTTTCAAAAATTCACGTGCAAGAGCAAACCCAATTCCACGCGTGCTTCCAGTAATAACAATTGTTTTCATAACATCCTTAGATAATTCGGGGATTTGGCGTCCATTATTAGGAGAATATACCATCAGAGTGTGTTCTATGTATTACTGTGCTGAAATCAAATACAGGATTTGCTCTTCTGTATTGCCCCCCCATTTTTGCCGGGCTTGGAAGGTATTAATTTTTACTTTGGGAAGTAGGGCATGATCCAGCCCCCCATGGAAAAGCCAACCAAATTGGCGATTAAAGCAAGCAAGAGTGCTTTGCCGCTAAGTTCAAACTCTTTAAACGTGAAGTAATAGATTCCTGCTTCCACCAAGGTGACGCCGACGATGTAAAAGACCAACATGAACATGTCGCCCTTGACTTCTATCGGGTGCGCCAGAAGTCCGCTCACTAAGCTGTGGATAATCAGATTGAGAATGAAGAAGCCGATCCAGCTCAATTTGTCGCGCATGCCAAACAGAAAAAAGACAGCCCCTTCCAATACCAGCGTGAGTATTACGCGACCTGCCACCGAAAGCGGTGCTCGCCAGTCCGGTTCACCATAGACCAGCCTGCCATGCTTCAAATCCAGTGTCATCAGACGTTTGTCTACACGAATTTCAGGATCCCTCGAGATCGGCAGCTCGTAGGCATATTGCGAGGATCGAACGATCAGTTTTGCCCCAATGAAGTCTTCGTCGAATCGGCCCTGTAGTCGTTGGTAGTAATAATTGTAGTAGGCCTCCCAGTAACGCGAAGTACGCTGCATCTCGAGCGGTTCCGGCAGCGCGCTGTTTCGGTATTGAATGGATAATTTTAGGTCTTTCGGCGCGTTGAGCACAAAAATCGAGAGCCCCGGCGTTCGCAACTGGTTCTGGGAGGCTGTTCCAATTGGGAGAAAGGTGGCGATAGCAAGCGCCAAAACGGCGATCAACAGGTAAAGTTTTCTCATCTTGCTCCTCCCATAGTGGAATGGCTTTTATTATATTCGGAAAAGAAGCTCAGGGTGACAGAGCTAATAAATGGCTCAGAATGACACAGAAAGTAAGCGGATCAAGATACCAGAAAAGAAAAGCCCTTCGCAGGACGAAGGGCTTTTCACAACAAATCGACTATTAGCTGTGCTTGGCTTCGAAATCCTTAAGGAAGTCCACCAGGGCTTCCACGCCCTCTTTGGGCATGGCGTTGTAAATCGAAGCGCGTAGGCCGCCGACTGATTTGTGACCCTTGAGGTTATCAAATCCAGCCGCCTTGGTTGCAGCCACGACCTCGGCATCCATTTCGGCGCTTTCGGTCACGAAAGGAACATTCATCAGCGAACGATCTTCTTTGATGACCGTGCCCTTGAACATCTTGCTGTTATCAAGGAAGTCATACAGAGGTTTCGCTTTCGCAAGGTTGATCTGATTCATCGCTTCCAAGCCGCCCAGGCTCTTCAGGTACTTGAAGACCTTGCCGCAGACGTAGATTGCCCAGCAGTTGGGGGTATTGTACATCGAGCCGTTTTCGGCGTGGATGTCGTAACGCAGGTAAGTCGGGATTTTCTCATCCAGATCGGTGCGGATCAGGTCCTCGCGGATGATGACAATCACAACACCAGCAGGGCCGACATTTTTCTGAACACCGCCATAGATCAGCCCATAGTCGCTGACATTGACCGGTTTGGAAAGGAACATGGAGGATTGGTCCGAAACCAGGATCTTGCCCTTGGTGTTGGGCAGTTTCTGATAGGTGGTGCCGTGGATGGTTTCATTCTCGCAGATGTAGACATAATCGGCATCTTCCGAGATTGGCAGGTCAGAGAGATCAGGAATATAGCTGTAATTCTTGTCCTTGCTGGAGGCGACCAGGTTGATCTTGCCAAATTTCTTAGCTTCAGCATAGGCTTTGTTGGACCAGTTGCCAGTGACGATGTAATCAGCAACGCCGTTTTTCATCAGGTTGAGCGGGATCATGGCAAATTGCAGCGTGGCGCCGCCTTGAATGAACAGAACTTTGTAATTGGAGGGGATGTTCATCAGCTCACGCAGGTCAGCTTCGGCTTCGTCGATAATGCCCTGGAAGACCTTGCTGCGGTGGCTCATTTCCATCACATTCATTCCTGAACCCTTGTAGTTCATGAACTCGTCGCGGATTTCCTCCAGGACGGGTTCGGGTAAAGTGCTTGGCCCAGCTGAGAAATTGTAGATACGGTCGTACTTCATAATAAAAGCTCTCTCCTTTTGACTAAGTCGAATTCCGTTATTTACCTGTTCCTTACAGGTTTAAAAATCTCCCTCTCTGAGGGACTTGTTTCTCTACTAAATCTTAACCTCCAACCGGGTAAAGGTCAAGCACTTTCAACGAGCCGGATAGAGAAAAGCAAAGAATTGTGCGAGGTTATATAATGGGCGCATGGCAAAAACAGTCACCGGAAGAAAAAGAGTCTGGCAACTACTTGAAACCATTGGCAAAGGTGATGCCGGCGAAGTCTTGCGCGTCCAGACGCAGCTTGGGAACGAACAGGGTGTCATGAAGCGCCCCGTCCAAAACGTCTCGGGCGGCACCATCGTACGCCAGGCTAAGCAGATCGAGAATGAGGGTCGTGTCTTGGCGCTTTTGGATGGCTTGGATGTGGAACGTCATGGTCGAAAGATCCACACTCCCCTGCTGATGGACCAAAGCATTGAAGGCACTTCTTCTTCAGCCAACCTCTTTATTATCAGCGAGGAGGTGTCCGGCGTCTCTGTCTCGGAACTCTTGCGGCGCAAAATGCAGGGGGGCTCACCGATCTCCCAGGTGATTGTCCTCAAGGTTTTGGCGGCAACGTTCCAGCTGCTTCAGAAGGTGCATGAAAAGGGTGTGATCTGGAATGACGTGAAGATGGATCACATTTTCTGGGATGCCGAAGTCAACACCCTTTCTTTTATCGACTGGGGCAACAGCCTGGAACTAAACAGTCAGAATTCAGATGAAAAAGCCAGCCCCTTGCTGGATTACCGCCAATTGCTCGAAGAAGGTCGAACTCTGATGGAGCAGACTTCCCCAGAGCTGATTGGGGACATTGGCTGGCCATTGAGCGCGAGCAATCTCGACGATTTAGAAATTAACCACCTGCAAATGCGGGCGGAATACATGGAAACCTACCTCTCCATGCGGATCATCGAGTACAAATTGCTCTTCAGTCGCTATCTAAAAAGCTTGAACACGCTGGATGGAGTAAAGCAAACCCTGGACTTGATGCAGGCTTTGCAAAAACTTGGGGTAGATGTTGACCCAACTGACATGCTGACAGCCAGTCAGGCTTATCTGCTCGAGCTCCTGGATCGTGGCGAAGACACACTGGCGCAGGAAGTTTTCCGATTGCTGGAGACAGAACTGTCCACCGCCCTATCCCCAAACTGGCAGCTTGCTGGATATCTGCTTGAGCATTTTGTTGAAAGCGATCCAGCAATATTGGCGAGGTTGCTCCATGCGGTATTTGAGAGCAATTGGGTAGACGCCGCATGGATTTATAGAAAGAGTTTTTTGGCGGAGGGAACACCCCCATCCAGCGACGCTGTTATTAATTCTATGCGCACTTTGAAATTAAATTTAAAGCCTTATGAGCTAATTATCTCTGACCTGGGCTCTCTACACCAACAAAGCCAAAGCTGGCTGGAAACAGCCATACAGAAAAAGATTGATTCCCAATCAGTTGATAACCTGCAAAATCTGACCGACCGTATTCAACTAATTCGGGAGAATTGGGGGTATTTGCAGCCTGGTGAGAAACTCGGCGATAAATTTCTGTTATTACGCCAGGTGCTGGAGCATTTTACCGCGCTTCAACTCCGCTCCGCCAATGACCTGCAGACTTCCCTTCTTGCAGCCATGTCGCGAATCAGGGAAATTTACCGTGCCTGGGCTGAATGCGACTTAACTAGTGCCCGGAAGCAAGCACGGGAATTGCTCTTGCTTGAACCAAGCCTGAGTTACCTGCCCGATCTGGAAGCTGACTTTAGCAAAATGATTGATTGGCTCGACACCCTGAATGAAGGTCCTGCAGATAACCAGGCAGTCAATAAATTCTCCGCAAAATTGCTCGAGTCCCTGCCTCCCGTGGCCCAACGGCTTGGAGAGGTGCCCTGGCTGACCTCCCTTCTCCACGCCCTCGGTAGCATGAAAGCCGCGCAGGCTATTGACAACCTGAGGGAAGAAGCCCGTTTAGGTCAATGGCCGATGCCATGGCTGGGTCTTCAATCGCTCCACCTGGAAATCTCCGAAGAATATCGCGATTCCGTCCGGCTGGATCCAGGACAAAAAGTTTGCCTGGCAGAATATCATCAAGCCCTGAAAGCCTCTCTAATGCCTTCAGATGCCCTGAAAAAGATCCGTCAGCAACTGCCTGCCTTCCACCAGGCATACACCGATTTGGCCGCCGCTTTCGCCAGCCTGTTTTCCCAACTCCGCGGCGACGCACCCCTGCCGGCAGTTGACCTATTTCCCCAGGAAGACCAGGCAAAAGTTGAGCCTGTCCTCGAAATGCTGACCACAGTCCGAAATTGGAAGCAGGATGTCCGTTCAGGCAGACCGGCAAAATTCAGTTTTCCTGCAGCCTTATTGGGACAATGGGAAATCCTGGCTGAAACTCAAAGCGAAGATAAGACCTGGAGAAATCAGATCTTACCGAGATTGATTGAGATAAAACAGAAACGATGGCAGGAATTCCCTGTCGAACTACCCTATGGCAACAATGACCCCTTTGCGGTTGCTGGCGCGGCTTTGGCAAAACTCCAACAAAGCTGGAAACGTATCCCCGAACAAGGTTTATACCGGGAATTGATAGAGGAGATGATCTACCAGATCGACACTGCTCAATCTAACTTTTTCAAGTTCTGGCAGTCCTTACAGGGCGGCAAGAGTGTTGTTACGCGCTGGCTTTGCGGTAACTACCAGGCAAATTTCAGCGAAATCAACCAGAACATGCTGCAGATTGCCCGCAAGCTGAGAAATGTCGAGCTGGCGCACAAAGTCATAAACCAGCCGGAAATGGCGCGGACACGCATAGCGCAAAACCGCGCCGGGGATCTGATGTACACCCTGGTACAACTCGACGAGCACATCATGCCTCAATCCCGTAAGCCCTCCATCTTCCGAAGTTGGCAGCAGCAGTACCTTGAATTGCTCAAGAAGGGTGACCGCAGGAGCATCGTTGAAAGCATCCAGACCATTGAGGCGATTCATCCGTTGCTGCCCTGGTTCGATGAGCTCGTGCGCAGAGATGCCGATTTCTTCGATTTGCCTAAATTCCATCAATGGTAGAATAGCGAATTATGCGCGAAGCAATTCTTGACTCTCAGAGCGGCTTTTACCTGGCTGAACCGCTTGATACCTGGCTGACGGCTGCCCAACAGGATTTTGCCATCCCCGAAGCTGGTGGGTCGAGCGCACGCGTGTTTTTGTTGAAGAACGCGGCGGGCAAAACAGGCTTCGGTCCTGACCCCGCCTTTAAAGTGATGCGGCACGATAAGATCGCCTACGCAAAACCACTTTTCCTTGAAGAATTCAACATACTTGCCGGACTGCACGGCTTGAACGGGCTGACACCCATGCTGCAAGCCGGATACCTGAAGCCTGCTGCGGGCACAGTTTGGCCGCCAGAGGTTGCGCCGCTTTCCAAAATTTTGGAGAAACAAGGCGAAGCCTCATCCATTCGCGGCACGCTCGCGCTCTTTGATCTGGACGAAATCCAGGATGTAATTGATCAGTTTGAGGAGCGCCTGCAGGACGGTTGGCTGGCATTTCTGATCTTGGAACGCCGCTGGGAAGATAACCTATACTTGCTTTGTGATGCCGGCTACACGCGCGGCAATTTCGTGCGCAACCTGAGCATGAGGCAGGTGCTGGATATTTCCATCCAAATTTGCGGCATGCTGGAACAAGCCCACTCCAAAGGCGCCATTTACCTGGATCACAAGTTATTACACTATTATTGGAACGAGTATCGCCAAAAAGTGATCATGCTGGACTGGAACATCGGGCACTGGCTTCCGCAAACCTTCTCGCCTGAGGTGCAGCATTCAGACCTGGTGCAGTTCAGTTCGCGTGCGTTGCACCACATCTTCACTGGCAGGCAGGCTCCTGGTTCCGTGGCAGTGGGTCCAAACCGACCGGAAGACATTGCCAATGCTCCAACGCACTACAAAGCCTCCTATTCGTTCGATGTCCAGAATCGGTTGAACGCCGATGAGATGAGCTTTCTCGAAAGCGCGTTGGACGGACTCTTTCAGACTCCCACAGAGATGAAAGAAAAACTCATGTATTTGTATAATAAAAGGCAATAGCCCAGGGCTTGCCTTTGACCCGAAAGGACCTCAATGATTAACGATCTCATTGAAAAAGCACTCAGCGTTTTAGCGAACGCTAATCCAAGTGATGACGCGCTTTCGCAGGTGGAAAGTCAACTTTCAACTGTTTTGGAAGCACATGCTACCAACCGCCTGGGTGATGACATCAGCGTGGACGAACTGGAAGAGGCCAACCGGTTGCTGCGTGAAATCCGGCGCGAGAAATCCCGTCGGCTTGCTGGTCAGCCAAGCGCGACCAGCGAACAACCCTCATCCACCCCTGCAAGCCATTCAGCCAGCACTGCTGAATCGATTTTCCAAACCCCAACTACCCCGCAGCCGGCTAAAAGTACGGATATTCCTCCCCTGACCCGAACCAATTTGGGGGCGGAACTCAATTCCGGCATCGACAGCGACCCCTTGAGGCGTTTCTTCCAATCCGCGCATGACCCAGAAGCCGAGCGCATGATGGATGAGGCTGAGGAGGCGTTCTACAAGGGCAATTACCAGGTTGCCATTCCCCTGTATGAAAAAGTCATCCAGATGGAACCGAGTTGGACGCGTGCCCAGGAGCATCACAGTGAAGCCGAAGAGTACCTGCGTTCGGGTAACATTCCCTCGGTCGCATTGCCCCCTGAAGCCGGTAAGGCTTACGGTAAAGCTCAAAGCGCTGCGCGTGTTTTTCGCTACAAGGTGGCTCTCGATTACCTTGATGAAGCCTTCGACCATCTGCAGGATGCCGGGATCAAACGTTGGCGTGAGGGCGAGGAACTGCGCCACGACCTTGAAAACCAGATGCAGGCTTATGATGTCTACAAAGAAGGCTTGAACCTGCTTTCCCAAGGGGAACTGGTGAGCGCTCTTGGCAAAATACAAACGGCTGCCAGCGCGGTTGCAATCCCCGAGTATATTGACAAGGCAAACGAAGTCCGTCAGGACATCGGACTGCTAAACGATGTCAGCGACACGGTCAGCCTGAGTGGCAAGATCCCGCCAGCCAAATTAGCGGACGCACGCACAAAACTGGAACGGATTCGCATGAAATACGGCGAAGTCAACCAACTCAGCCGTCTGCGCAACCGGCTCGACCTATTGATCCCTGCCACCATCCAAAACCTGCTCGAGAACACGCAGCGCCTCAAATTGGAAGCTGCCGAAGCACCAACCGCGTCTCTCGCGCGCCAGAAGGTGGATGCCGCCCGCGAAAACCTCGATTTGCTGCGCCAACTGGATGCCTACGACTCGCAAAGCCTCTCGCTTGAAAACGAGATCAGCACACTCGAGACCGAAATCCATGCCAACGAAGACGCCATGACCCGTGCTGAAGAAGCCATGAAGACCGGCAACAAGTTTTTCGCGCTGGATGCTCTCAAGATCAGCGCCAAACCCCGCAAACGCTTCCCCCAGGATCCGAAGATCCTCGAGTTGAAACGCGGCTTCCTGCCTACTTACGTCATTGGAGGTTTGGCGGCTTTGGTTGCCCTGATCGTGATCGGGTTGTTGATCTCTGTGGCGATTAAAGGCATCTCAAATGCCGCCTATGAACGGAACCTGGCACGCACGCCAACCATCACGCCTACCCCCACCATCACGCTGACCCCCACAATCACGCCCACTCCAACCATCACCCCCACGCCGACGCCGGATTACTCCCCGACGCCAACATATACAATAACTCCAACGCCAGTTGTGGAGGTTCAGACCCTGAGAGATGTTTGGGCTCGAAATGGCTGTTATGACTCTTACCGTGCCACTGGACGCATCGAGGCCGGGCAGACCTTGACTCTTATGCCTATGTCTGAACCGAGTTACGACATCTTCAACCGGGAATGCATTCTGGTAGAGTATCGTGCGGGTGACTTCTCCATAATCGGATATGTTCTGAGGGCGGACGTGACAACCGTCCAACCATAAGCCTTGCAATAATGATGATGACGCTCTCTGCGAAAGTGACAGGGAGCGTTTATAATCACTGTTTACATTGGAGAGTCGATGGAAACGCTTGAGGAAAAATATCAACAGAGTTTAGACTGGATCTATAGTTGGGTGGACTTCAGCATGAAGCGGCACGTGGACGATACCCACCGCTTTTTCAAGCTGGACCGCATGAATAAGTTGATGGAGCTGCTCGGCAATCCGCACGAAAGTTTTCCCTCCGTGCATGTGGCTGGCACCAAAGGCAAGGGCTCGACCTCCTCTTTCATCGCGACCGCCTTGCAAGCAGCCGGTTACAAGGTTGGGCTATACACCTCTCCTCACCTGGTCGATTTCCGCGAACGCATCATCATCAACGGTCAGTGGATCAGCCAGGAAGACCTGGTCTCCCTCACCGATGAACTGCGTCCGCTGACTGAAATTGTTAAGGACACCACCACCTTCGAATTGACCACCGCACTGGCTTTCCTGTACTTCAAGCAACAGAAAATTGATCTGGCCGTTTTGGAAGTTGGATTGGGCGGCAGATTGGACGCGACAAATGTGGTCAACCCGCTCGTCTCGGTCATCACACCGATCTCTTACGATCATATGGCGGTCCTGGGCAACACGCTGACGGAGATCGCTTATGAAAAGGGCGGGATCATTAAACCCGGCAGACCACTCGTAATCGCGCCGCAGGTCGATGAGGCAATGATCGAACTGGTTCACCTGGCAACTGAGCGAAACTCGCCTTATACCCAAGTTGAAAAAGCTTTTGACTATCACGAAGTCTCGCACAGCCTCAGCACGCAAAAGATTCAAGTGCTGCGAACGGACGCCCCAACTTTGACCAAACGCGATAGTCTGGCTTGCAAAGAACTTGATCTGAGTCTGCCCTTGCTTGGTCATCATCAGATGGAAAATGCCGTAACCGCCCTGGCAGCCCTGGATGAACTCAAACGGGCTGGCTTTAAAATCAGCCGCAGCGCAGTCCAGCGTGGTTTCAGGCAAGTTTTCTGGCCGGCGCGTTTTGAATTGCTGCGTCGTAAGCCGCCAGTCGTGATTGATTCAGCGCATAATGGCGATTCGATGGAGCGGCTGGTCGAAACGCTCGATGAATATTTCCCGGGCAAGGAGTTCATCCTGATTTATGGAGCTTCCGCGGACAAAGAGCTTGACAGCATGCTCAAAACCATCATTGCGCGGGTTGAGATGGTGGTAGCCACCCAATCGATCCACCCCCGGGCGGCTGATTCGGACGAACTCAAAAAACTGATTGAACCTTACGGAAAACCCGTGATTTCCTTCCACCGCATAGAAGAAGCCCTGCCCGAAGCATTAAGACTGGCCGGCAAACAAAAAGGTATCATTGTTACTGGCAGCATTTTTATTGCTGCTGCCGCCAGAGTGGTCTGGGCTGAAATAGAAGCCCAAAAACAAATACAAGAAACACAGGAGCAAAATGCCCCGAGATAATTTTATACAGGACCCGGATTTTTTCAGGTCGTTTAACCCGCCTGACCTGAGTGGATTGGACTCGCTGAATTTCATCAAAAATCGCAAGACCGACAAGCAAGGTCAGTTTGAAGCTGAAGTGATCTTTCGCAATGAAGGCATAGTCTTGCCAGAATCGATGACTGCTGTTCAAGTCAGCAAAGATTCCCCGATCCTGGAGGTCATCCGCCAGGCTTCAGAGAATTATCAGACGGTTATCATGGCATTTACTGAAGACGACAACCTCTATACGCCCAAAAGCTTCTATACGGTTGCCCTGGAATGCGCAGTAGGGAGCCCGATCTTTGCCGACTCGAACAATGTCATTTTTCTCTTTCAGGCTCGCAGGCGCGTCAAGCTCCTCAAACTCTGGCTGAACTCAGATGACGTCGTTTTTGGAACGGCAGAAGTAGTGAAAGAAAAGACCAGCCAGGCCAAAACCACCCTGGCTTTGCATCGCAGTGTCTATAAGGCAGTTGAGTCATGGCAATATCTAAGCAGCACCTCCACGCCCGACCTGGTAAGTCTGCTGAGTGATATCAAGCAATCCGGTGTGCTCGCGGACGCGATTGCCACAGCTGTCGATCTTAACGACGGGCAGCGATTGGAAGTTCTCCAAGAGACCGACGGTCTGGTTCGGCTGCGCATGGTTTATGCCATGCTTATCCAGGAAAACGAACTGATCGATCTCGAGAACTCAATCCAGGACCAGGTGCAAAGTGAGCTGGACCGATCCCAACGGGAAGCCTTTTTGCGGGAGAAGATCTCCAAGTTCCAGAAGGAACTGAATGATGGACGTTCAGCTGATCCAGAAATTCGCTCTTTGGAAGAGAAAATTGCTGCGCTGGACCTTCCTGCTGAAGTGCGTGAAGTTGCTGAACGCGAACTGAGCCGGCTGCAATCAATGCCGATGTTCTCTCCTGAAACAGGCATGCTCTCCACCTATTTACGCTGGCTCACAGACCTGCCCTGGTCTGACGACACGGTTGATAACCTTGATCTGAAGCGTGCGCGCGAAGTGTTGGACCGGAACCATTACGGGCTCAAGCGTGCCAAGGATCGTGTGCTCGAATTTCTCGCGGTGCGCAGCCTTAAGCCAAAGAAAGACCGCCAACCTATTCTTTGCTTTGTTGGTCCTCCGGGAACTGGAAAGACCTCCATGGGCAAATCCATCGCGGAAGTAATGGACCGCAAGTTCATCCGCCTTTCGCTGGGCGGTGTGCATGACGAAGCTGAAATTCGCGGGCACCGCCGAACTTACATTGGCGCACTGCCCGGACGCATCTTGCAGACCATGGCAAAAGCCAAAGTCGTCAATCCCCTCTTCATGCTGGATGAGATTGATAAGCTCAACGCTGATTTCCAAGGTGACCCTGCCGCGGCTCTGCTGGAAGTGCTCGACCCGGAGCAAAACTTCAGTTTCTCGGACCATTATCTCGAGGTCCCATACGACCTCTCGAAAGTTTTCTTTATCACCACAGCCAACACGGTTGCATCCATTCCACCAGCTTTGCTGGACCGCATGGAAGTGATCGAGTTCCCGGGCTACATCGAAGAAGAAAAACTCACCATCGCCCGCCAGTTCCTGATCCCTGAGCAGTTGCTGGAAAACGGACTGGATGAAGAGCAGATTACAATTTCGGACGAAGCCTTGAGGTTGATCATCACTGGTTATACCTACGAGGCAGGTGTCCGGAACTTCGAACGGCAGATCGGAAGCGTCTTGCGCAAGCTGGCGACCAGGAAGGCTGAGGGAGAAGCCTTTGAACACGATGTCGATCCGGAGCTGGTGCAGAAGTTACTTGGTCCGGTTGAATTCTTCCCGATGACCGCTGAAGCAAAAGACGAGGTCGGGATGGCCACAGCGATTGCCTGGACGGAGAACGGCGGCGAGATTATGCCGATCGAGGTTCTGGTAATCAGTGGCAAAGGGAACTTGCAGATCACCGGTCAGATTGGCGAAATTATGCAGGAGTCTGCCCAGGCAGCACTCAGTTATCTGAAATCAAAAGAAGTTGCTCTTAATATTCCAGAGGACTTCTTTGAGGATGTGGATATCCATGTGCACGTACCGGAAGGATCCATCCCCAAGGACGGACCCAGCGCGGGTATCACGCTGGCAACCGCTCTCACTTCTGCGGTGTTGTGCATACCCGTCAGGCATGATGTGGCAATGACCGGAGAGATCACCCTGCGCGGCAGGGTGCTGCCAATTGGCGGCATGCGGGAAAAGGTGCTGGCTGCCAACCGCGCCGGCATAAAGACAGTTCTACTACCCGCCAAAAATGAGAAAGATCTGGTGGATGTCCCGCAACAAGCCCTTGAGCAAACGAACATCGTTTTCGTTGACCATATGGACCAGGTGCTGGCTCAAGCCTTCGAAGGGGAACTGACTTTTAAACGTGCTGCGAAGCCCCGCGCTTCAGGGAAAAAGAAAGGCACATCCAAAAAAGAGGATGTGCCAGCCGATAATAAAGAGAATTGAGATTTATTTGCTATCGTCAGCTTCGGGCTGCAGGCTTTTGATCCCATTCTGAACCTGCTGCAGGACATTTTTGAGCTCGCGCTCAAGCCCGCTGAGGGTATCCACCACGTATCTGTCAGCTTCCTGTTGGGTTTGGAGTGAGTCCTTGCGAACTTGCTCGGTTAGTTGCTCAACCTTCACCTGTGCAGCCTGGTAGACTTCGGATTTTTCCACCATCTTTTCGCTTTTTTCGCGTGCCAGGGCAACGGTGCGATTAGCTTCTTCCTGCGCTTGCGCCAGGATGCGATCCTTCTGGGCAATCACTTGCTGGGCTTTCTTGATTTCATCTGGAATGGAAATGCGCATCTGGTCGATGATGTCCATAAAGGAATTTTCATCCACCACAACATTACGCGACAGAGGAATGGGTTTGCTGTTGTTGAAAAGTTCTTCGAGGCGATCGACAAGATGTAAAATGTCCATTTTTTTCTCCGTGAAACTTGTTGATTCCCCTTTAGTTTATCACTAATCGGACAAATCCGAACCGTTGTCTACAACCCCTCTTTCCCGTATTTATTGAACAATATTACTCAGATGGATTGATCTCTGGTTTTGGATCATTGGCCTGGTTCTGGAAATATTCAATAAGCGCTGTATTGACAATTGGCGGCACCATGGTGCTCACATCTCCGCCTAAAGAGGCAATTTCTTTGACCGTCGACGAAGATAGGAAGGTGTTTTCTTCAGTTGTGATCAGGGCTATTGTGTCAATGTCGGAATCCAGCCGGTTATTTGCCAGCGCCATGCGGAATTCGTACTCAAAATCCGAGAACACCCGCAGCCCCCTGACGATTGCCTTCGCCCCAATTTCACGAGCGAAATTGACCGTCAGACCGGAATAACCAAGCACAGTGATCCGGCTCTCATGTTTCAGCACTTCCCGCACCAGGTTAATGCGCTGGTCGGGAGAAAAGAGCAGGTTTTTGAGCGGCTTATTATAGACAGCTACAACCACTTCATCAAAAAGGCTTGCGGCTCGCTTGGCAACATCCACATGCCCATGATGAATTGGGTCGAATGTACCGGGAAACACAACTTTTGTCATCAGCTCACATCTCCTTCACCATCATCAGATGGCAAGATTTTTTTAACAGCCTGCTTTAACGGCAAGTGTTCGGTAGATTCCAGACCCGGATCGGCTTCCAGCACTTCTTCCGCGACCTCACGGGCAAGGTGGATCAGGCGCACATCCGCCAAAGAGGCCATCTTGAATTCGTTGAAACCTGCCTGGCGGGTACCCAGAAAGTCACCGGGACCCCGGTCTCTCAGGTCCTGTTCTGCCAGTACAAAGCCATCGTTCGTCTGGGTCATGATCAGGAGCCGATTATTTTCAGCCGCATCTTCCGTGTCCGGAATCAGGAAACAATAGGATGGCGCGTCGCCACGCCCCACGCGACCTCGGAATTGGTGCAACTGAGCCAGGCCAAAGCGGTTAGCCCCTTCAATGATCATAATTGAAGCGTTGGGAATATCCACGCCGACTTCAACTACCGATGTTGACACAAGGATGTCGAAAATACCTTTGCGGAAACTGAGCATCACGGCGTCTTTCTCCGCAGGCTTGAGCCTGCCGTGGACGAGCCCCACCCGCAGCTCAGGGAAGACCTCCTTCTGGAGGCGTTCCTGTTCTTCCACCGCTGCCTTGACCTCATCATTCTCGCCAGCTTCAACCAAAGGGTAAATGATGAAAGCCTGGTGACCAAGCTCCACTTCATCCCGGATGCGGTCGTACACTCTTTCGCGTTCAGTCGGAAAAGCGATGCTTGTGGTGATGGGGAGGCGTCCCTTTGGCATTTCATCCATTACACTCACATCCAGCCCGCCAAAAACCGTTAGCTGCAGTGAACG
>Ga0116157_10001652_pt1 | contig 22271 bp, 21 predicted proteins | sample AD_UKC048_MetaG_FD_89882 | JGI IMG/M metagenome (GOLD analysis project Ga0116157, IMG submission 89882) | Active sludge microbial communities of municipal wastewater-treating anaerobic digesters from USA - AD_UKC048_MetaG | ecosystem: Engineered > Bioreactor > Anaerobic > Digestate | place: USA... | reverse complement strand
CCGTGTGGATATGCGCTTGCGCCCCAATGGGCAAAGCGGGCCTTTGGTGCTGAATTTTGCGGGCATGGAAGATTACTACCAAACCCAAGGCCGCGATTGGGAGCGTTACGCCATGATTAAAGCGCGCACTGTGGCTGCGGCAGTGGGTAGTGTAGATAACCAAGATTACATTAAAAGTGAACGTAAATATTTACGTACCATGCTACAGCCTTTTACCTATCGCCAATATATTGATTTCAGTGCAATAGAATCCCTGCGCGAAATGAAAGGTTTAATCGCTCGCCAAGTGCAACGCAAAGGCATGAGTTTGGATGTGAAGTTGGGCGAGGGCGGTATTCGTGAAGTTGAATTTGTGGTGCAAGTATTTCAATTAATTCGCGGCGGGCGTGAGGCGCGTTTGCGTCAGCGCCAAGTGCTAAAACTCTTACCTATTTTGGAAGAGGAAAATTATTTACCAGCGGGCGCAGGCAGCGCACTCGCTGAAGCCTATGAATTTTTACGCAATACTGAGCATGCAATTCAAGGCTATCAAGATCGCCAAACCCAAGCGCTCCCCACCGATGAGTTGGGTCAATTGCGTTTGGCGTGGGCCATGCGTTTTGAAAATTGGGATGCGTTTTTTTCAGCCCTAACCACCTATCGCAAGCGCGTAAATCACGAATTTAAAGCAGTCATCGCTGACCCCGAAAATAAAGAGGTAGTCGATTCCGATGTGCTGCAAGTCTGGCGTGGCTTGTGGGAGGCGAGCATTCAATCGGGCGCTATAAGCGCGGAGGATGCACAGCAACTATTAAATGGTCAGCAGTTAGAAAATCCTGAAGACTTACTAAAGTTGTTGCACGATTTGCGTGAAAATCGCTCGGTGGTAAATATGCAGGCGAGTAGCCGCAGCCGCTTGGACGATTTTGTACCGCGTTTGCTGATGATGATTTGCGAACACGCCGAGCGCGGCGAATTAATGATTCCGTATGTGGACACATTTAAACGCATTATGCCGTTGGTGGAATCTATCGCACGTCGCAGTGCCTATTTGGTGCTGTTGGTAGAAAATCCCATAGCGCTGCATCAACTGGTAAAACTCTGTGCTGCCAGCCCAATGATTGCAGAGCAGCTCGCTAAATATCCTGCACTTTTGGATGAACTGCTTACGCCAGTGAATCTTTATTTCTCGCCCGATGATGATCATGAGCGCATTAAGGCTGGTCTTCGCGATGACTTGCGCCGTGAAATGTTGCGGCTGGAATGGGAGGATTTAGAAGGTCATATGGAAGTGCTGCGCTACTTCCGCGCAGCTCACGGTTTGCGCGTGGCGGCGGGCGAAGTGAGTGGTACTTTGCCGTTGATGAAGGTGAGCGATTACCTCACCTTTATTGCCGAAGTGATTTTAGAACATGTGCTGCAGTTGTCGTGGGAGCATTTAGTGGCTCGCCACGGTCGGCCGCGGCGTGCAGAGGGTGGTGCCGAAAATGGTGTAGATAGATCGCCAGATTTTGTTGTTGTTGGCTATGGCAAGTTGGGCGGTATAGAGCTTGGGCACGGTTCGGATTTGGATTTGGTGTTTATCCACAATGCTGATTCCAGTCTTTCCACGGAAGGCCTGGCGGATGGCAAGGGTGCCATCGACAACCTGACCTTTTATGCCCGCTTAGGTCAGCGCATTATCTTTATCCTCAATACCCAAACTGCTGCGGGCAAGTTGTATGAGGTAGATATGCGCCTGCGCCCATCGGGCAATTCTGGCATGTTGGTGTCAACACTTTCGGCGTTTGAGCGCTATCAACAAAAAGAAGCCTGGACTTGGGAGCATCAAGCTTTGGTTCGCGCTCGTGTCGTGGCGGGCTCTTTGGAATTGGCGGAAAAGTTTGATCAGGTGCGCATGGCGATTTTGCACCAACAACGGGATTTGCCTAAGTTGCGGCAAGAAGTTAGCGATATGCGCCATAAAATGCGCGATCAGTTGGGCAGTGAGGCCAAATCAAAGCGTGAAAACACCGCATTATTTAATTTGAAACAGGATGCCGGTGGTATCGTGGATATTGAATTTATGGTTCAATACGCGGCCTTGGCTTGGGCCTATCAGGCGCCCAAGATCGTCCAATACACGGATAACATTCGCATACTTGGATCTTTGGAAGAGGCCGGCTTACTCGATGCCACTTCCGTCGCCCAACTGATCGCCGCTTACAAAGCCTATCGATCCACCGGGCACCGCCTTGCGCTGCAACAACAAGAGGCGGTATTGGCTGGTGAAGGAGTCTTCGATGTCGAGCGGGAACAGGTCAGCCAACTTTGGCACCAGCTCATCGAAATCGAATAAATCCCAGCCTACCTTGATTAAAAACGTATTCGAGGCAGCTTATGCAAGGCAAAAATGTTTGAGAAAGCGGAGTTTATTGAAATAAATGAGCATTTCGAAAACATTTTTAACGCAGCAGAAGCAACGCAGATAGTTTTTATGCAGCAAAAATTTCGAGCTGTGGCACTCATCTTAAATTTGGGCGCGGCAGCCTTATCGACAACAGTTTTGATTTTTAGGAGTTGGCTATGTCTTTTGCCGATCGTGATGGCGTAATTTGGTTGGATGGTGAGTTAATTCAGTGGCGCGATGCCAAGGTTCATGTGTTAACCCACACCCTGCATTATGGTATGGGTGTATTTGAAGGCGTGCGTGCCTATAACAGCCCATCAATGGGTACCAGTATTTTCCGTTTGCAAGAGCATACTGATCGCTTGTTCCGCTCTGCGCATATCATGCGTATGAAGTTGCCCTTCGATAAAGAAATTATCAACAAAGCCCAAAAACAAGTGGTACGTGAAAACGGGTTGACCGAAGCTTATTTGCGCCCAATGGCATTTTACGGTTCAGAAGGTATGGGTTTGCGTGCGGATAACTTGAAGGCGCACATTATGGTCGCTGCTTGGAACTGGCCGTCTTATATGTCGCCCGAAGCGCGCGATATCGGCATTAAGGTTCGTACCTCAAGCTATACGCGCCACCACGTTAATATTTCTATGTGTAAGGCTAAGGCTAACGGCCACTACATCAACTCTTTATTAGCATTGCAAGAAGCCTTGGATTGCGGTTGTGAAGAGGCCTTGTTGTTGGATGCTGAAGGCTATGTTGCAGAAGGCAGTGGCGAGAACTTCTTCTTGGTGCGTGAAGGCATTATCTACACCCCAGAATTGACCTCTTGCTTAGACGGCATCACTCGCAACACCATTTTCCAATTGGCGGCAGATTGCGGTTACACCATTAAAGAAAAACGCATCACGCGCGATGAAGTTTATGTTGCCGATGAAGCTTTCTTTACCGGTACTGCGGCAGAAGTATTGCCTATTCGCGAATTAGACGGTCGTCAAATCGGCGAAGGTCGTCGCGGCCCAGTTACAACGCGCTTACAGGATTTGTACTTCAAGGCGGTACGCGGCGAATTGGCTGGCCACACGCAGTGGCTCTCGCCGGTGACCAAGTAATCCGTTACACCAAAGGAGCTTCGGCTCCTTTTTTGTTTTACTGTGTATGTCTTTTGAGTGGCGTTGTCAGTGGTGGGCTGTCATCACATTGGGGAGCGGGTCTATGTTCTTTAATAAGTTTGCAATCGCAAAAATCCCCGTGTTACTTATTTCGATTTTTGTATTTTTATTCGGCACGCTGGCGTTTATAGTTCCGAGTGGCTACACCTATGGCCCGCTATTATTAGTGTTGTTTGCACTTGGGTATCTTTTTGTTCGTCCTTATCCACAGTTAATATCGGCGGATAAATATGTGATAACTGCCCTACTGGTGTATTTTTTGGTAAGTGCAGTTACTAATGTTGCGCATCATTTATCGTCTAGACATTACGATAATGCTTCACGTTTTTTGTTTGCTATCCCGGTGTTGTTGCTTTTGCTACGATTCCCCATAAATGCCATTTTTCTGTGGGCTGGAATCGCGTTTGGTGCATTTGGTGCTGGCTTTGTAGCGCTTATGGATTTTTATGTGCACGGTGAGCTACGTGCGGGTGGATACAATAACCCGATTCAGTTTGGCGATATCGCCATGCTTTTTGCTTGCTTATTAATGGCAGGTTTTGCATGGGCGAAGCAACGCTCGCGTAGCATGATAGTGATATTTCTGCTCGGTATTGTGAGTGGGATTTTGGCGTCAGTGTTATCGGGCGCGCGCGGTGGTTGGTTGGCATTACCCTTTGGTTTGGTTGCATTTTATCTTGCTAATGACGTACACAAGAATACTAAAAAAACGGCTTTGTTTATTGTTGCGATTTTATGTGCTGCTGGGTTTGCCCATTATTTTCTATCGCAAGATGTGTTGCAGGCGCGCGTTCAGGATGCAATTTCTGATCTGCAGCAATATTTTCAAGCCAACAATGCCAATACCTCGTTAGGGGCTCGCTTAACGCTCTGGCAGGCGAGCTTGCCGCTCATTGCGGAGCATCCAGTCTTGGGGTGGGGTAGTGTTGCAAATTATGTGAGTTTGAGTGGCGACAGCGCCGATGTTTTTCAACGCTTTAATCATTTCCATAATGATATTTTAGATGCGCTAGTTAAGCGCGGATTGCTCGGTGGCTTAGCACTTTTAGTGATTTATGTATTGCCTGCAGTTTTGTTTTATCGCCAACTGAAACAATGTTCACCCACGAAGAAGCCATTTGCATGCGCTGGTTTAATTCTAGTGATTACGACTTTTGTATTCGGTTTAACACAATCGTTTTTTAGTCATTCCAGTGGCGTCATGATTTACGTATTTATGCTGGTTATACTGTGGGCGCAAGTGCGTTCGCCAGATGTTAATCCCAATAGAGATCTACAAGCTAACAACAAATAATTACAGAAAATTTTAGGCAAGGGGTGGATTATCCATAATTTCCCCCCAACTAGAGGTTAGTGGCAATGCCAAGTATATCGGCAGTATTGATTGTAAAAAATGAAGCTCAGAAATTGCCGGACTGTTTAAGGTCCCTAACGTGGGCTGACGAAATCGTGGTGTTGGACTCTGGCAGTAGCGATAATACCTGTGCAATTGCCGCAGAGTTTTCTGCCAAGGTATTCGTGAATACCGATTGGCAAGGTTTTGGTGTTCAGCGTGAGCGCGCTGCTCAACTTGCAACGGGCGATTGGATTTTTATGATAGATGCAGATGAGCGCGTTACGTCAGATTTGCAAGCCAGTCTTCTTGCAGCGGTAAAGCAAGCTCCAGCAATTTGGTTTGTGAACCGATTGTGCTGGTGCTTTGGGCGCTTTATCAAACATTCAGGCATGCACCCTGATTGGGTTCCGCGTTTGTATCCGCGCAATCAAGCGCTATATGATGCCACTCGAGTGCACGAGCGTTTGGTTAATACGCAGCATTTACCTGAGCAAAAGTTGTCTGGCCATTTGTTGCACTACGTTTATGACTCTGTGCGCCATCAGCAACAAAAAGCGGCGCACTACGCTGAAGAGTGGGCCTTGCAGCGTGTGAAAGCGGGAAAGAAGGCCTCGCTTACAGGTGCAAGTTTGCACGCATTTGCGTGTTTTATTCGCATGTATATTTTTCGATTGGGTTTCCTAGATGGCAAGCAAGGTTTTTTGCTCGCACTGCTGTTATCACAATCGACGTTTATTAAATATGCCGAGTTATGGGATCGAACACGGTAAATGCACTTTTATTTTTTTGAGTACATGAATGTCAACAAATAAAAAACATTTGAACATATCCTCGGCACGTATTTATTTGCGTTTGATGTCCTATGCAAAGCCAATGATAGGTATTTTTTTACTTAGCATTTTAGGTTTTTTGCTTTCGGCCTACTATACGGCAGCATTTGTGGGGCTATTGGAGTCATTGATAAAAAATGTTACACCTAGTGATTCTAGTGCAGCTATAGAAATTCCCTTGCTGGTTATCGGGTATACAGTTTTGCGAAGCTTAGGTGCTTTTATCGGAACTTATTCTCTTGCAAAAGTTTCCTTAGGTATTATCCATCAATTGCGAAAAGATGTATTTGGACATATTACATCCTTACCTCAGCATGTATTCGATTCGCGTAATTCAGGCCAATTAATTGCTGTGATTACTTACAATGTCAATGGCGTTGCGGGGGCGGTAACTGATGCACTTCGCGTATTACTGCAACAAGGAACTGTTGTGATTATTTTAACTCACACGTTAATTATGTTGAATTGGAAGCTTACGATGGCGTTTGCCATTATTGCACCTGTCATCGGGATTTTGGTTTCTTACGTGGCAAAACGTGTTCGACGCCTTACGCACAAAGTACAAGATTCAGTAGGTGATATCACACAGGTTACTACCGAGATGATTAACGGTGTGAGAGTGATGCGTACTTTTGGCGGTGAAGCATACGAAAAAAATCGGTTTAATATCGTTAGCCAAAAAAATTATATCCATAACCTAAAAACCATTATGACGACCGCTGCCAGTACACCAATGATTCAAGTCCTAGTTGCATTTGCTATGGCTGGTCTAATATATGCAGCTTTAACTTATGCTGATCTAAAAAATCCTGCGACTTTTGTTGCTTACATAACTGGTGTGGGTATGATTTTAAATCCCATTCGTAAATTGGGTGAGGTATCGCCCTTAATTCTTAAAGGTGTTGCGGCAGCTGAAAGCGTATTTCAATTAATAGATGAACCTAAAGAAGACGATAACGGCCAGTTTGAAACTCCGCGCGCTAAAGGTATCGTCAGCTTTGAAAAAGTGAGCTTTGCTTATGCCCCTCAAGGCGAGAGCGCTTTAGATCAGGTAGACTTGGTTGTACAGCCGAGTGAGATTGTTGCTTTTGTGGGGCGATCTGGCAGCGGTAAATCAACACTAGTAAATTTATTGCCACGGTTTTATGAGGTGTCCAGTGGTGTGATTGCCATAGACGGCGTATCCACTAAAGATTACACGCTTGCCAACCTACGCGAACAAATTTCTTTCGTAAATCAACAAGTCACTTTGTTTGAAGGCACTGTTGCCGACAACATCGCCTATGGTCGCGCACACAAGGTGACAAAAGAAGACATCAAGCGTGCTGCAGATTTGGCTTATGCCACCGAATTTATTGAGCAGTTGCCCCAAGGCTTTGATACACAGATTGGAGAAAGTGGTGCGCGTTTATCGGGTGGCCAACGTCAGCGCTTAGCCATAGCGCGTGCAATTCTAAAGGATGCCCCCATTTTAATTTTGGATGAGGCAACTTCGGCGTTGGATAATGAGTCAGAGCGCTATATTCAAGCCGCTATGGAACAAGTCATGAAAGGACGCACTACCTTTGTTATTGCGCACCGCCTCTCAACCATAGAGCATGCAGATCGTATTGTGGTTATGGATCATGGCAAAATAGTCGAGCAGGGTACGCACAAATTTTTACTTGAGCATAACGGCGCTTATGCTAAATTGCATGCTGCACAATTTCATGATGAGATTGGTTCTACCAATTAGGTACTAATAGGAATTTATCACTATGCGTTTAACCATGCCGCAGTTCGACTCGTCTCACGTACTCATCATTGGCGATGTGATGTTGGATCGCTATTGGCATGGGTCCAGTCACCGTGTCTCGCCTGAAGCTCCTGTCCCCATCGTTAACGTCTCCCAAGAAGAAGAACGCCCCGGGGGTGCTGGTAACGTGGCGCTCAACATTTCTGCATTGGGTGGGCGGGTGTCTTTAATAGGCGTTGTGGGCAACGATGCTGCGTCCTTATTGCTTAAACAACGCTTAGAAGCGGCGGGTATTTTTGCCGATTTTCAAGTCTCTGAAACCAAGCCGACTATAACCAAGTTACGCGTTATGAGCCGCCATCAGCAGCTCCTACGAATGGATTTCGAAGAAGTGTTTGGTGTAGAGGACAGTGACAGCTTTGATAGTAAAATCACTCCCGTATTGCCTCACTCCGATATTCTGGTTCTTTCCGATTATGCCAAGGGCACCTTGCAGGATTGTCAAGCGCTCATTAAACGCGCCAAGGCAGCGGGCATTCCGGTATTAGTTGATCCTAAGGGTGGCGACTTTGCGCGCTATCAAGGCGCGAGCCTCTTAACACCTAATATCGCCGAATTTGAAGCTGTGGTTGGCCGCTGCGAAAGCGAGCAGGATGTTGTTAAAAAGGGCCTACAGTTAATTTCAAAGTTAAACATAGATGCGCTCTTGGTAACTCGTGGTGAAATGGGGATGACGCTCCTGCGCCCGCATCAAGCTGCTATTCACTTACCCGCGAGGGCTCGTGAGGTTTATGACGTTACGGGCGCTGGCGATACGGTTATCGCTGTTTTGGCTGCCGTTTTAGCTGCAGGCCAATCGCTGCCAGAAGCTGTCGCCTTGGCGAACCTCGCAGCCGGTATTGTGGTAGGCAAATTGGGTGCGGCGACTGTGAGTGGGTCTGAGTTGCGCCGTGCTATTCATATTGAATGTGGTGCCGAGCGCGGCATAGTCACTGAAGAACAGCTATTACTTGCGATCGAGGGAGCGCGAGCTAACGGTGAACGTATAGTCTTTACCAATGGCTGCTTCGATATTATTCATGCAGGCCATGTGGGTTACTTGAACGAGGCGCGCAAGCAAGGTGATCGCTTAATTGTTGCCTTAAATAGTGATGCCTCTGTTCGTCGTCTTAAAGGCCAAGGTCGCCCCATTAACCCCGCAGACAGACGAATGGCGGTTTTAGCGGGATTAGAGTCTGTGGACTGGGTGGTGAGTTTTGATGACGATACCCCAGAGCGTTTATTACGCCGTGTTAAGCCAGATGTACTGGTTAAAGGCGGTGATTATCGCGCGGATCAAATTGTGGGTGGCGCCATTGTCAAAGATCACGGAGGCAATGTAAAAGTGCTGCGATTCTTTGAAAACTGTTCAACCACATCCATAGTGAATCGCATTCGACAGCAATAATTTTTGTTCCGGTGTTCAATAGAAAAGGCCTTGCGACTAATTGAGCGCAAGGCCTTTTTGTTTGGTGTCATTTGGGGCTTACTTTGCTGATTTAGGCGGGAATTGCTGCAGTAAATCGCGTAGCCGTGCATTAAGTTTTACCTGATTCTGCAACATAAAATCGCTCAAAGGAATATTTTCTGCTGTGCCTCGCCATAGAATTTGGTGGCTCGCTTGCGCGGTAATATCCACAATAATGAGCGCGTCCATTTTAGGATCATTGCCTAAAAGCTTGCTCGTGCCCAGCCCTATGGCGCCGTGGCGACCAATCGGCAAGCCAATCGAGAGGCCAATACCGGCAGAACTTGGTGCCGCCGCTTGTTTAATAATCATTAAGTCCAGCACCAAATCTGATACGCCTGAGACGAGTTCAAACCCTTGCTGCTTTAATTGTTGCTCAACGGCGCGTTGAATGGCCACTTGATCAGCGCTTACCACATCCGACGAAAAGTTGTGCCAGCTAAAGGTTTTGTACGGGCGAAAATCGGTATCGGGTTTGTAATCTTGCGTTACATTGTTGGTGGTGGCGCAACCGCTTAGCGTAAGGGCCAATATGAGCGTCATGCTCATAAGAATTATGCGTGTCAAAAAACTAGACATAGTAAATCTCCATAAGAGAAAGCCAGCATGCTGCCGAGTGCAGCAATCATATTCCTATTAGTCCCGCTTGCACATCTACGTGAGCTTGTAACAAAGAGTAGTGCACAATAATTGCCGTTTAGATGCGGCGCAGCTAGTATGGGCGCATTTTTTGCCTGCCCTCATATTTTTTTGGATTGTTTATGGAAACTATTTTACAAGCTATTTTGCTCGGTATTGTTGAAGGGCTCACCGAATTTCTGCCTATTTCCAGCACGGGGCATTTAATTGTTGTCGGCGATTTAATTGGTTTTCATAACGATGGCCGCGTGTTTGAAATTGCCATTCAGCTGGGTGCGATTTTAGCGGTAGTAGTTGAATATCGCCGCAAGTTTACCGATGTGGCACTCGGTATGTTTAATAATGAAAAATCGCAGCGTTTTATTCTCAATTTGTTTATCGCTTTTTTACCGGCTGCAATTATGGGGCTGTTGTTTATCTCCATTATTAAAACTTATTTGTTCAATGCCATCAGCGTGGCAACTATGTTGATTCTAGGTGGCTTGGTGATACTTTGGGCGGAACGTCGTAAACATCAAGTGCGTGTGACTGATGTGGATGAGATGACATGGAAAGATGCGCTTAAGGTAGGTTTGTTTCAGGTGGTATCTATGGTGCCGGGTACATCGCGTTCAGGTGCAACAATTATTGGTGGGTTATTTATTGGTTTAGATCGTAAAGTTGCAGCGGAGTTTTCTTTTTTCCTCGCTGTACCCACTATGTTTGCGGCTACCTTTTATGATGTTTACAAGCACCGCGACTTATTGCACGCAAGCGATTTCCCCATGTTTGCGGCTGGTTTTATTACGGCATTTTTTAGTGCTTGGTTAGCGGTGAGAACCTTAGTACGCTTTGTTGCGAATCATACCTACGAAGTATTTGCCTGGTATCGCATTGCGTTTGGTTTAGTGATTTTGATTACAGCTTACACGGGCGTGCTGACTTGGAGTCATTGAAGAATAGCGTGGAGAGTGGTGATTAATCCGTGGGTACGATTAGCGCAGCCTAATCGTACACATGAAAAATCAACTCAATTAATCGAAGGAAAAGGAATGCCAAATTATCGCTGAGCAAAAATTTAGTTAATAAACTTTACGATGCTGGTGTCTTTCTCGCGCGTTTTTCCAGCATGTGCTAATGCATCCAAGTATTCTTGCCAGAGTTTTTCTTGCGTTGTACCCAGCTCGTACAAGTAACTCCACGTATAAATTCCTGAGTCATGGCCATCGTCAAAAAATAATTTAAGCGCGTAATTGCCCGCGCGTTCAATTTTGCTGATGCCAACATCCTTTTTGCCAAACTGCAATACCGCTTGATTGGGGCCATGCCCCATAACTTCTGCACTGGGTGAATGCACCCGCAAAAACTCTGCGCTTAAGCTGAATACCTCCGCACCAAAATGCAATTCCAATTGTTGGGATTGCTTGTGGAGCTGAATTTTTGTGGGGGCTTTTTGCATTGTATTTGTAGGTTGGGCAGCAATGCCCAACATTCCTAATGTTGGTGGCAAGAGTTTTCACTTGTAGAAATGTTGGGCATGACTGCCCAACCTACATTAGAGAATATACCTACTCAAGTCTTCATTTTTCGCCAGCTCTCCTAAATGTGCTTCTACATAGGCAGCATCTATTTCGATAGCGGTTTTTTCTGTGCCAGCATCAAATGAAACGTCTTCTAGCAAGCGCTCCAGAATGGTGTGCAAACGGCGCGCGCCTATATTTTCAGTGCGCTCATTTACTTCATAGGCTGTTTCAGCAATACGGCGGATTCCGTCTTTGGTGAAGCTAATGCTTACGCCTTCAGTATTCAAAAGTGCAATCTGCTGCTCGGTGAGCGAAGCGGTTGGCTCGGTGAGAATGCGTTCAAAATCATCCGGTGTTAAAGCTTGCAGCTCAACGCGAATTGGCAAACGGCCTTGCAATTCGGGAATTAAATCCGACGGTTTACTTAAGTGAAATGCACCTGAGGTAATAAATAAAATATGATCGGTTTTAATCATGCCGTGTTTGGTAGAAACCGTGCAGCCTTCAATCAACGGCAGTAAATCGCGCTGTACACCTTCGCGTGAGACATCGGCACCACTTGTTTGTCCGCGGCGTGCAACCTTGTCAATTTCGTCGATAAATACAATACCGTTTTGTTCAACGGCGGCGACAGCTTGAGTTTTAATATCCTCTTCACTTACAAGTTTGCCAGCCTCTTCATCTTGCAATTGCTTGAAAGCTTTTTTAACGGTGAGTTTGGCTTTCTTGGTTTTGTCGCGGCCTAGTGATGAAAACATGCTTTGCAATTGATTGGTCATGTCTTCCATGCCGGGCGGCGCCATAATTTCTACGCCCACGCTGGTAGCGGCTATATCAATTTCAATTTCTTTATCGTCCAACTCGCCTTCGCGCAATTTTTTGCGGAAGATTTGGCGGGTTGCAGATTCGTGCTTGCTTTCTTCGCTTGCCAAATCCCGTGCAGGTGGGAGCAAAACATCTAAGATGCGCTCTTCAGCTGCTTCGGCTGCGCGAAACTCAACGCTTTTTACGGCTTGCTCTCGGAGTAATTTTATTGCTACATCAACCAGATCGCGAATAATGGATTCCACATCGCGGCCCACATAACCCACTTCGGTAAATTTAGTCGCTTCTACTTTAATAAAAGGAGCATTGGCTAATTTTGCTAAACGGCGAGCAATTTCAGTTTTGCCCACACCGGTTGGGCCAATCATTAAAATATTTTTAGGCGTAATTTCGCCGCGCATTTCTTCAGGCACTTGCATGCGACGCCAGCGGTTACGCAAGGCAATAGCCACTGCGCGCTTGGCGTTTTGTTGACCAACAATATGTTTATCTAATTCGTGCACGATTTCGCGCGGAGTCATGGAGGACATAAAAAACTCTTAAAAAAGTTATTAGTTATATTGCTCAATGCAATAAACAACTGAAATTAATTTCTTTGGAAGTCGTCATCCTCGCGTAGCGGGGATCCAGCTTTTGATTGAAGTTTGTTAACGGCTGGATCTCCGCTGCGCGAAGATGACGATTCCCTGTTGATTAGTAATCCAACACTTCAATCGTGTGGTTGTGATTGGTGAATACACAAATATCACCGGCAATCTTTAATCCTTTTTCAACGATTGAGCGCGCATCTAAGTCGGTATTTTCCAACAGCGCACGCGCTGCAGCTTGCGCATAATTGCCGCCGGAGCCAATCGCAATTAAATCGTCTTCGGGCTGAATGACATCGCCGTTGCCGGTAATAATCAACGAGGCTTCTTTATCGGCAACCGCGAGTAGGGCTTCTAGTCGTCGCAAGCTGCGATCTGTGCGCCAATCTTTAGCCAGTTCAACGGCGGCGCGGGTGAGTTGACCGTTGTGCGCTTCAAGCTTGGCTTCAAAGCGCTCGAAGAGGGTGAAAGCATCGGCAGTGCCACCGGCAAAGCCAGCGATAACTTGGTTTTTGTAGAGGCGGCGCACTTTGCGTGCATTGCCTTTCATTACGGTATTGCCGAGTGAAACTTGACCGTCGCCGCCGATAACCACCTGGCCATCGCGGCGAACACAAAGAATAGTTGTCACAAAAAATCCTTACAGAATGGGCTTACTTGAGTTATTGAAAGTGGGGGCGTTGCGGGAGATTTCAAGCGGAATTCAGCACCCAGCAGATCTTTTCAATCTGTTGGGCGCTGTTGAGTTTGGGATGAGTTATTTTTTCGCGTTTTTCGCGCGCTTTAATACCAGTGCCGTGTACTGATTGTTGACCAGCGCTGAGCGTGCAGTCGCCAGTTTTTCTTGCGAGTCAAACGGGCCGACAACTACACGATGCCAAATTTCGCCTTTGTGGATTTCCACTGATTCGATGTGGGCATCCAAGTTGAGCAAAATCAATTGCGCTCGTAGCTTGTCGGCTTCGGTTTGATTGGGGAAGGAACCCACTTGCAAGATATATTCAATATTGCTCGCGGGAGTTTCGGGTGCTTTATCTGCATCGCCGATGGTTTCGGTAGCGGGCACAATTTGCTCGCTCTCTTGCAAGAGTTTGTAAAAATCGAAGCGAGGTTTCGGTGTTTTGGATTCGTTTTCTGCAGGCTTGGCGATTTCGGCTGCCGGGTCTGGCGTGGGTTTTGGCTTGTGCAGCGTAAAGACCAAGGTCATCACAAAGGCGCCAAAAATGGCGCCCATCACAAACCATAACCACGCGGGTGCGGGTTTGCCTTTAGCGGCGGAAGCTCTGCGAGTTGGAGCGGCATTGCGTTTGGCGAAGTCTCTGCTCATCTTAATCGGCGTCTTAAAGTGTTCGGCGGTATAAACGGGCTCGCAGCCAACTTGAGCTGCGAGCTAAAAGGTTGCGCGATTGTAATGGTAATAGGCGGGTGAGTCACTCATCGCGCACTTATGAGGCGCATGCAATCACTTAAAGAGATTCAAGGGCTTGTTTGAGTGTGTTTGTATAAGCGTCAAAATGGTGGATGTCGCCGTGGTCTGCACCTTCAATTTCCACCAAGCGCGCTTTGGGATTAAGTGTTGCCAAGTGCTTGCTGTGTTCGTGGGAGATAAGCCGATCACTGGTGCCGTGAAGCAAAAGAATTTTGGTGTTGAGTTGCGGTAAAAGTTGATCGGTTTCTAACGGGTAACGAAGAATAAACGAGGGCACCCAAGGATAATATTGTTGCGCCATAGCCGTCATGCTGGTGTAGGGCGATACCAAAACCACTAAATCTGCAGGTGTTTGAGTCGCGAGCTTAGCGGCCAAGCCGGTGCCAAGCGACCGGCCGTAAAAAACCTTTTTCTTATCCTTGTAGTTGTGAGCAACATAATTCCACGCACGTAGCACGTCATCGTTTAATTGCGCTTCATTTTCGATCGTGCCAGTGCTTTTACCAAAGCCGCGATAGTCCGGCATAAGTACGTCATATCCGGTGCTTAACCAAAAATCTGTATGGGTAAACCAGGTTTCTAAATTGCCTGCATTGCCGTGCAAAAACAGCACTATGCCTTTGCTTTGTGCGGCGGGTTGATGCAAATAAAGCGCGTGTAGTTTTGCATCAGCAACATCGATATAAACTTCGGCAGTATGGGGCAGATCAAACTTAAATTTAGAGTTGAGGGGTTCGGGGTGAAATAAGAGTTTTTCTTGCAGGCTCCAAATGGCCGCAATCGCCAATCCCCACAGAATCATCGCAAGAATCGCTAATTTAATAACCCGACGCTGCCAGCGCTGTAAAAAGCTTGGCGGAGGTTGGAAGACGGGAATCGTCGTTTCGGTAATAGGTTGGTGCATGGCGAGTCTGCGTCAGTGTAGTGGTCGTTTGTGTGTAGTTTGTACGCCTGTAGTGACTACTTAGACTACGTATTAGCGGTGCGATTTTCCACGGTCTGCTTAACACTTTACTGGCGACTGCCGCAGCGAACCGATTGTGAATTCGCTGCGGTAATGGTGATCAGTCAGCCAAGGTGTAGGCCATGATTGCGCCGCCGGGTTTCGCTTTAACATTCTTACCGCCGCTCGCCCCAATCACCACAAACTGTTTACCCTTAACGCTATAAGTTGCCGGTGTTGCTATACCAGCGGCGGGTAGGGTTGTTTGCCATAAAAGCTTGCCGTTGGCTTTATCGAAGGCGCGGAACTGGTTGTCGTAAACCGTGGCGGCAATAAATAACACACCGCCTGCGGTGACTACCGCGCCGCCGTAGTTTTCACTGCCGGTATTTTTCATACCCTGAGCAGCCAATTCCGGGTATTCGCCTAAAGGTTGCTTCCAGACATATTTGCCGGTGTTCACATCCAACGCGCTGAGGGTTCCCCATGGTGGGCGTATCGCGGGGTAACCGTCGGGATCCAGAAACCTTTTGTAACCATCAAACGCATAGGGATCATTTTGGGTTGATGGGTAGGCTGGAACCGGAGTTTTCATGCCAGAGTTAATATGTTGTGTTAGATCGCCCTGTAAATAAGCTGCGATATTGGCGATCTCCCGCTCGGTCATTTTGTTTTTAAAGCCCGGCATACGTCCGCCACCATTGGCGATATGTTTAGCAATTTGCGCTGCCGAGAGTCGTTTGCCTACAGTTTCCAAATTCGGGAATTCCGGCGGGCTGCCTTTGCGATCTATACCGTGGCATGAAGCGCATTGGTTTTGGTAAAGCGCTTCGCTGCTGCTGCCAGCAAGTTTAGGCTGCTGCTTCCTGAGTTTTACAATCCACGCCATTTCATTGGCATTGATGTAAAGCAGACCGGTTTGCGGATCAAAGGCGCTCCCACCCCATTCCGCGCCACCATCCATCCCTGGCAACAAAATAGTGCCGCCTTCTGAGGGCGGGTCAAATGGCCCGTGTGAGCGTAGTTTGGCGAAGGTTGCTGCAACCGCCTCGTGGGCGGCGGGTGTTCTGGTGGTCAGCATATCGGCGGTGAGTTTCTGGCGCGCGAAGGGTTCTGGTACCAGTGGCATAATTTGCGTGGGCGAGGTGATTTCGCCGGGAACGTCCGATGCCGGTACACTAATTTCGTGCAGGGGATAAAGCGATTCCCCCGTCAGGCGATTGAAAATAAAAACCACGCCTGCTTTGGTCGCTTGAGCGAGCGCAGGAATAGTTTTGCCATCGCGTTTTACGGTAATCAAGGTGGGTGGTGTTGGTGGATCGCGATCCCAGACGTCGTGTTTAACGAACTGAAAATGCCAAGTGCGCTTACCGGTTTTTGCATCCAGCGCGACTAAGGAGGTTCCAAAAAGATTGTCTCCAATGCGGTCGGCACCGTAAAAATCTTTATCACCCATACCAGCGGATGCGAGTGGCACAAACACCAGACCATTATCGGGATCCAGCGTTAAACCAGACCAAGCATTGGCGCCCATAGCCGTTTTCCACGCATCTTTTGGCCAGGTTTCATAACCCATTTCGCCCGGCCACGGAATAGTGTGGAAAATCCATTGCATCTTGCCTGTGCGCACATCGTAGGCGCGTATATGCCCGGGGGTATTGCCTGTGCTACCCATGATTATCAGGTCTTTATAAACAACGCCGGGGGAAACCTCCGCAACATAAACGCTATCGATGTCTCGCCCCAAACCCTCGCGCAAATCAATTTTTCCCTGCTCACCAAAGCTGGTAATTAGAGCGCCGGTTTTTGCATTAACCGCTAGCAGGTGGTTTTTAAAACTAAATAAAATGCGTTCTTCGCTAGCATCGCTCCAATAAGAAACGCCGCGTAAGCGTTGCTTGGTATTGATTGGCTCGCCGAAGGCTGGGTCGAAAACCCATTGCTGCTTTCCGGTGGCAGCATCCAAACAAAACAGCCGACCTTTGGGCGAAACGAAAAATAATTTACCGCTAACGATCATGGGATTGCTTTGCATGTCGGACTGACTGTGGCCTTCGCCAAAAGCATCGCCTGAATCAAAGCTCCAAGCGAGTTTGAGTTTGCCAACGTTTTGGGTATTGATTTGATTCAAGGTGGAATAATGAGTGCCGTGCGGGTTGCCGTGGTAGAACGGCCAGTCGACACCTGATTCGGACGCGCTTGAAGATTGCGATGGGCTGGCATCGAGTGGGCGTTGCAGATGTTGGCAGGCGACCAGCGCAAAAACACCTAACGCAGAAAAGGTTAATAGAACGATTTTTGTTGATAGGTTTTTTTTCCCAGCTTGCATATCGATATGCCTCCGCGTTTTTATTATTTTCGCCCAGTTTTTGGGAGATTTAATATTGGTCTCAGCATAGAGGAGTAATGGGCGCGTTGCAGAAGCGTCACGGTAAAAATTTGCAAATATCACCTTGGCCGTAAGGAGCAAGCCTAGGGCACGTTCAACCATCCATTGCTTGCGAAGAGCTTTTATCATTCAGCAGCTTCCACAAGGAGATAAGGTGAAACCACAGCCATAAAGGTGCAGGTAAAAAAACGGCGTACATCATTGTATGGTGCGGCCCAAGTTCGGGCAGTAACACTAAGGCAATTGATGACGCCACAATTAGAATATCAGCGAGACCGAATATGTTTGCGAACAATACACGCGATTTTCCGTAGAGTTTTTTGGATACCGTGAATGCGGCTATTAAACCAAGGAATCCGGCGGTTATGTGTGTAAAGCCATCAATCACACCGAAGGTTAAGGGGATATGAGATTGCGCCGCCTGCATTAAAAAACCGGCACCAAAAAAAACGCGAATTCCCTGCATCAACATGAGTTGTTCTTGAGTCAATTTAAGCAATTGTTTGCGTATTGCGGGTATTGAGAACAGCATAAATCCCACAAGCCCGACGGCTGCAAAAATAATAATTAGAAAAGTAATGCCAGATATGTTTTGCGGAAAAAGTAATTTATTGGCAATAAAAAAATGTAGCCCGCACAACCAAACAAGAAGGCCAGCGCCTATGGACCATGGCATTTTCCCTGAAGTGCTAAGCGACAACACCCACAGGGTGTATACAATCATAAATACATTTAGTGCAATTGCTGAAAGCACAAAAAAATTACTGGACATGTTAACCCCTATTTATTAATCGGTGAATTTTGATGTTGTCTAAGGCTAGTGACTTGCTTGCCTGCAACGCCCCAGTTGTCAGTATTGATCTCATCGATAATGACAAATGTTGTTGCAGGATTTTTATGTAAAACCTCTTGCAGTAGCTGCGTAACACCCGCAATCAATTGTTGTTTTTGTTCGGATGTCACGGATTCATTGGTGACTTTGATATTTACGAATGGCATTTCATTTATCTCATTTTGTTGTATGTACAACAGTTAAGTTAAAAAAATTAGAGCTTCTGATTTGCGTTGCGAATCCACCCAACAATTGACTTTAATTCTTCGGCTGAGAATAGAAGTTGCATTTTCTTGTACAAATCAGAGCCAATGCTATTCAATTTTTCTTTTAGTTCTATAGCCTTTTCAGTTGGGTATATGAATTGTTCTTTTAGGTTTCCAGTAGGTGAGGCAGCTCGGTAGAGATAACCTTCGATAACCATCTTATCGATAAAGCGTGTAATTGTAGATTTATCCAATGATAGCTCCACAACGATGTCCTTCTGCGCCAAGCCTGGTTTTTCTAACACTAAACGTAGTAGGTATGCATGTGCTGGCGCTAAATTTACTTCTGAGTAAGCGTCTACCCAAATCTTTTCGATTTTTCTAATTAAAATATTAGAGTTGAAATATAGGCAGCGGTCAAACATGGCAGCTCGTCACTATGTTGTATGTGCAACATAATTGCACCTTACAAATGTCTTGTCAAATTTTTCTGAGATTAAAGGTAGCGCCTTTTTGTCTATCCCATCTCTGAAGGGTCAACATCCACCGCCCATCTCACGCGCTTACTCAATGCATTCGCGTCCAGCTTTTCTACCAACTGCGTTAACAACAGTTGCAAGGGTTTGCGTTGCGCGCTGTTGAATTGCAGTTGAAAACGAAAGCGGTCGCCGCGCCTTTCGATCATGGCGGGTAGTGGGCCAAGGTAATTTAATTGCGGGCTGGATGGGAAAATCGCTTCGGCTTCATGGCGGGCGAGTTTCAAAAAATCTAACGCAATTTCTGGCCGCTTTGTTTCTGCGCGCAAGAGCGCTAAATATCTGTAAGGCGGCAGTTGTGTGATTTGTCGCTCTTGCAAAATCAAATCTGCAAAAGCTTGGTAGCCTTTAAAAAATAAGGTTTGTACCAGCGGGTGATCGGTGTGATGACTTTGCAAAATCACTCGCCCAGGTTTTTCAGCGCGGCCAGCGCGACCGGATACTTGTAATAAAAGTTGCCCCATACGCTCGGGGCCTCGGAAATCGGTGCTGAATAAGCCCGCGTCAGCATCGATGATGACGACCAAGGTTACATCCGCAAAGTGGTGGCCTTTGGCGAGCATTTGAGTGCCGATCAATATGCAGGGTTCGCCTTGGTGGACTTCGTTAAGAATTTTATCCATGGCGTTTTTGTTGCGAGTGGAGTCGCGGTCTACACGGATAATTGCCGTAGAGGGAAACCAATCGCGTAAGGCAATTTCGCTGCGCTCTGTCCCTTGTCCTAAAGGTTGCAGCTTGCTGCTTTTACAGCTGGGGCAGTTGCGCGGCAGGGCGCGTTGGTGGCCGCAGTGATGGCAGTGCAAGTGACGAGGAGTTTGGTGCACGGTCATGCGCACATCGCAATGCGGGCAATTGGCCAACCAACCGCAATCGTGACATTCCAATGTGGGTGCGTAGCCGCGGCGATTGAGAAACACTAAGACTTGGTTGCCAGCCGCTATCTCGTTGCCAATCGCAATTTTAGTTTCCTGTGAAAAGCCTTCTTGCAACGTTTGGCCGCGAATATCCAGCAATTGAATCTCTGGTGGTTTGGCATTACCGGCGCGGGCGTGCAAATGGAGATGTTGATAGCGGCCTTGTTGGGCGTTGTTCAAGGTTTCCAGTGATGCCGTCGCCGAGCCGAGCACGAGAGGAATCTGTAAACGGTTGGCGCGAACAACGGCGAGATCACGGGCGGAATAGCGGAAGCCATCCTGTTGCTTAAAGGAGCCGTCGTGCTCTTCGTCGATAATAATAATGCCGAGTTTGGGCATGGGGGTGAAAATCGCTGAGCGAGTGCCAATCAGAATTTGGGCTTTGCCCGATCTGGCTTGCAGCCATGCATCCAAACGCTCGCGGTCGTTTAGGCCGGAATGCAGTGCGGCAACCTCTACTGCAAAACGCTTTTGAAAGCGGGCAATAGTTTGCGGTGTTAAACCAATCTCAGGCACCAAGACTAAGGCTTGCTGACCCTGTTCCAATACCTTGGCAATGGCTTGTAGATAGATTTCGGTTTTACCGCTGCCGGTTGCGCCATCTAAAAGGCTGACCTGAAATTGTCCGAAACAGATTTGATCGAAAGCGATTTGCTGTTCATCGCTTAGTGCTAAGGGTGCTTGGCGAAAGATATTGCTGGGTGTTTCTGATGCTAGCTCATCGGCCAGCGCTTTCTCAATGATATTTTTATCCGCCAAGGTTTTAATGATGTTGGCGGGAATCTCCAAGGCCGCAATATCGCTACGGCTGAGTTTTTTGTGTTTTTGTAATGCATCCAATAAAAGCGCTTGTTTAGGCGCGCGTTTGAGTGCGCCAGCAGGTAAGCCTTTGCCTTCGGTGGTGAGTTGCCAGCAAGTTTCGCGGCGCTCTTCGGCGGCTTCGCCTTGGCGTAAAAGTACGGGTAGGGCGGTACTAAGTGCTTCGCCTTCAGGACATTGATAGTAATCGGCTGCCCACAAAATGAGTTCGAGTAGGGTGCTATCCAACGCGGGCGTTTGATCGAGAATCGCCAGGGCGGGGCGCAACTTTTCGAGGTTTTGATCCGTATAATCTTTGGTTTTAATCAGTACACCCGTCATCTCCTGATGTCCAAAGGGCACCCGCACCAAAATCCCAGCGGATAGCTTCTTGGTCTCTGCGTCGCTCATATCCACTGGCGCAAAGTAATCAAAGCGACGGCGCAGAGGAGTAGGCAGGGCGATTTCTAAAATGGTTTTTGACATATCAGGAATGTATTAACCGAACAAAGCAAAACAGTTGCGCAGGATAGCGTATCTCTTGCTAGAGTGAGGGGAGATTTTTCAGGGTGTGGTTAACGCCAAGTTAAGAAAATAAGTGTAAATCTAGTCTTAAATCAAATTATTTCCGTACAAGATGGTTAACAATGTACGAGGATTAATGTGATGACTGACACTAAGACAAAAGATTCGCAATCTGCACAACAAGGTGATCGCTTACCTTGCCGCGGATGCCCTGCGAGTTGCCCGCATTACGAAGACTGTGATGGCAAGCCTTGGCGAATGGCCGCTGAAGTCGTTACGCCAGCGCATGATAATTGATTAACCAACGAAAACTTGTTACGAGGAAGACCTATGAACCGTAGAGACTTTATGAAAATTTCTGGCGCAGCCGCAGGCTTAGCCCTCATCCCAGTGTGTAACGTGGCAGTGGCTGCGGACGTGCCGCTAACTGCTGAAGATCCACAAGCTAAAGCCTTGGGCTATGTTACCCAATCGACGGTAGCTGGTAGTAATTGTGCAAACTGTGCGCAAGCAAAAGGTGATGTGAAAGCCTTGGGCTGTAATTTGTTCCCCGGCAAACAAGTCAGTCCAGCTGGCTGGTGCAAGGTGTGGTCTAAAAAGCCTTAATTCGCAGGGTTTTGCTGTTATCTAAACAAAAGGGGAGCAAGGCTCCCCTTTTGTTTGGTGGCGAATATTTGCGCAAAACCTGCTTGGAATATGGATTTTTACTTGCTTTGATAGTGAATTCTGGTAGGATCGCGACCTCTTTAAAAGAGCCATTTACTTTAACCGATGTGCGGTGCTCGGCTTACGTTCGGGTGGCGGCACAGATTACTTAGGCAAAGACATCATGAAACCAGAAATTCATCCAAATTACGTTCCAGTCGCAGTTACCTGCAGCTGCGGTAACAAATTCGTAACTGCTTCTACTATGGGCAAAAGCGAATTCCATGTAGACGTGTGCAGCGAATGCCACCCTTTCTACACTGGTAAGCAAAAAATCGTTGATACCGGTGGTCGTATCGACAAATTCACTAAGCGTTTCGGTAGCCGTATTGCTGCTAAAAAGTAAGCGCCCAAGTAAGATCGTGATGATAAGCCTAGTGAATTATCTAGGTTTAGAACCAAAAACGCCGAGTGTGAAAACACTCGGCGTTTTGCATTTTTGGGTTTTAATTTACTTTTACAGCCGTTAGAAGAGGTGCTGTTAGAGCACACCCTCGGG
>Ga0116157_10001641_pt1 | contig 22315 bp, 20 predicted proteins | sample AD_UKC048_MetaG_FD_89882 | JGI IMG/M metagenome (GOLD analysis project Ga0116157, IMG submission 89882) | Active sludge microbial communities of municipal wastewater-treating anaerobic digesters from USA - AD_UKC048_MetaG | ecosystem: Engineered > Bioreactor > Anaerobic > Digestate | place: USA... | reverse complement strand
GCCTGAGGCGGTGGTGGAGGAACCTGTGGTTGCGGAGGCAGAATCTTCGGTGGCGTTACCGGCAGAGCCGAGGTTGCTCCCTGAAAAAATCTTGCCAGGGCTGCAGCCGGAACCATAATCTGGCCATCCTGAATTCTTGGTGGTGCCGGAATTTTGACTTCTTTTTCGTCGACAATCGCTGTGGTGTCGTCGAGTTTGAGTTTAACTGACTTGAGGCCTTTTCTCATGACGAGAATTTTTTGAATCGGGAACCATTGATGGGCAATACCCTGTGATTCAGCGAAGCTTCTTGCGTTAATGTAACCATCCTGAGCGTCAGTCGGGGCTGAGGTCAGCAGCATGGCTACCAGCACTCCAGAGAGTAAATTCTGGCATTTGCGGTTCAAAAATCTAAACATCAATAGCGCCCTCCGAGTTCTCTTTCCATATCGCGCCTTGCGTCGTTTTTGGCGATAGTGTCACGTTTATCATATTTGGCCTTGCCCTTGACCAGAGCAATTTCAACTTTTACTTTTCCGCTTTTAAAATAAATGCTCAGTGGCACTATTGTCATACCAGAGGTTCTAACCTTGTAGCCCCATTTAATGATTTCCCTTTTATGGGCAAGCAGGCGGCGTTTTCTTTCGGGCTCATGGTCAAGACGGTTCGAAAAAGGGTTCGACCCGATGTGCATATCGTGCAGCCAGAACTGCCCGTCGACCTCTTCAACGTAAGAATCCTTAAGATTTACCTTGCCCTCGCGGCAGGGGCGGAGCTCAGAGCCGACTAGCGCAATGCCGGTTTCGAGCTTTTCGAGAATGAAATAATCGTGATGGGCTTTGCGATTGGCCGCGATTATTTTTATGCCATCACCGGAATGTTTTTTTGAATTCAATCAGGTCACCTGCTTTCACGCCTGGGCCATATTCGCGTCTGATAAGGGCCCAGCTTGTGTTTTTATAAACTTTGGTTAACAGCAGATCTGCCGAAGGCCGGTCTGGCCCTCTGCCGATTACTTTGCCCGAATCAGGGTCTTTAAGTGGGTCGCCTGCTTTAAATGCTCTGAGATCGAGGCTGTATTCATCTGACAGGTTTAGACCGTCATCGAGACCAAGGTTGATGATGACCTGTCCGTCAGCTCTTCTGATAATTTTTCCGGGAGCGGTTATCGAGTAATCCTGGCTGCTTGAAAAATTAACAGCAAGGGCGGCAAAAGCGGGTTCTCCGGCAAACCTCTGCTTCTGGTCGAGCATCAGCGGGGTTGCCACATATTTCATTTCGCATTGCAGCATTCTTTCGATACCCTCTTTGAAACTGGCAAATTCAACGTCTCTTTTGCTCAGCAGGTCGCGATAAAATTTGACGCTGGCCTGTTTTTCGCCTTTATCCCAGAGAATTCTTGCAAGCTGAAGAAGATAACGGTGGTTGCCCGGGTAAAGCTGAACCGCCAGCCTTATCTCAACTTCAGCTCCGTCCCAGTGCCCTTTGTCGAGAAGATTCAGGCCTCTTTCAAATGCTTCTCTTGCTTCTTTAGCTTTTTGTGAAACTCGAAGCATCTGAGAATAAGCCGGGTATTCGTTGTTTTCTATTTTCAGCGCCGCCCGGCGGTCTTTTATGAGGGTGTTGAGACGTTCGACTTCTTCCCAGTGAAAAATTGCATCTTCAAGCCGACCTTGCTCGTGATAAAGCTTGCCGAGCCAGTAGTGGGCTTTGATGAGATTGGGTTCGTGACGCAGTGCTTCGATAAAACTATCTTCGGCATTATTGAAATGTCCCTGGCGATAGCTTCGATAACCGTTTTCGTAAGCCTGCATCGCCATATCATAGGGAGCGGTAATATCGCCAGACGGTATTCTGACGTCGCGAAGCGCGTCGGCAGAAAAAGCCGGCAACGGGGTTGTCAGAATTGCCAATAGCAGCAGGGCAGTCCGGCCAGAACAAGAAAAGGTCTGCATGCGACAGATCTCCGTCTGATGAAAAGGTATACCACCAAACCTATCGGCATTTTGGCCGGTCAGACTGAGAGCTAGTGATTCAGTCTGCCGAAAGATACTTGAGCGGGTTGATAAAACGTCCGGCAGAAACCACTGAAAAGTGGAGATGCGGTCCGGTCGCTCGACCTGAAGATCCTACGGTGCCAAGAAGCTGACCAGGCTTTATCCGGTCACCCTTTTTACATTTGATTTTGTGCAGATGCCCGAAGTAAAGAATTTTGCCGGCCCTGGTCTTTATTTTGACCATCCGGCCCATTAGCCCTGCACGGCCAGCGCTGACGACAATGCCTTCTGCCGGGCTGGTAATACTGGTGCCCTGTCGGGCTTTGATGTCGATGCCGTTGTGAAAAGAATTTCGTCTGGTTACAGGATGGCGGCGCATGCCAAAACCTGAAGATATGGCACCCTTAACCGGCCAGTTGTACTTGGCGACTGAGTGCCTGCTGTCAACGCTGACAATTCTGAACGAGCGCCTGTCTTTCTGTTTCTCTTTAAGTGAACTGGCTTTTGGCAGCTGGCTGGGAACCATATTCCGGTAAACTCCTGTCTCAACAGAAGCTGACCCCAGAAATTTCTGGCACAGCTGGAAAACCCCGGGCCCGGTTTGCGGAATGAATGAAAAGTCGGCAGTGATTGAAATATCGCTGCTGCTCTGCACCGGAGTATTGAAATTGAGCATTATCAGACCGGTCAGAATCAGCAAAAAGCGTACGTACGAAACCATGTTGCCTGTGTTCTGCTTAATCATCAGTTTCAGTCGTTGCTTTTTGCTGCAGAACCCTTGTAATTCGGGTTGATCAGACTGAGAAATTCGCGGTTGTCTTTTGTCTGTGAAATGCCTTTGACAAGCATTTCCACGATTTCCTGCGAACTCTTGTCTTCGAAGGCGCGGCGCAGAATGATGATCTTTTTGAGATCTTCGATATTCATCAGCAACTCTTCTTTGCGGGTTCCTGACATCTTGACATCGATGCAGGGGAAAATACGCTTGTTGAAAAGCTTGCGGTCAAGGTGCAGTTCCATGTTGCCGGTGCCCTTGAATTCTTCGAAGATAACTTCGTCCATTTTTGAGCCCGTATCGATAAGGGCTGTGGCAATAACGGTCAGGCTGCCACCATGCTCAATTTTGCGGGCAGCACCGAGAAATCTTTTGGGCTTGTGAAGTGCAAACGGGTTAACACCGCCAGAAAGGGTCTGGCCTGCTGATGGCATCGAGATGTTATAGGCTCTTGCCAGGCGGGTGATCGAATCGAGCAGGATCACCACGTCGCGACCGAGCTCGACGTGACGCTTGGCTTTTTCCAGGAGCAGTTCTGAAACCTTGATGTGATTGTTGATGTGTTCGTCGAAGGTTGAAGCCACGACTTCTGCATCGACCGAGCGGCGCATGTCGGTAACTTCTTCCGGGCGCTCATCGATGAGCAGAATCAGCATCAGAACTTCAGGATGGTTGGCGATGATCGCATTGGCCACCTGTTTGAGCAGTGTGGTTTTGCCGGCCTTGGGCGGCGCAACGATGAGACCTCGCTGGCCTTTGCCTATCGGGCACACAAGGTCGAAAACACGGGTTGAAACATCTTCTTCGCCGGTTTCAAGTCTGAATCTGTCGGTCGGAAAAACCGGAATGCCATCTTCGAAGCTTACGCGCTGGCGAAGTCTTTCGAGGCCAACACCATTGACCGCTTCAATGCGAAGAAGCGCATGGTAACTTTCGTCATCTTTGGGCAATCTTACCTGAGCGACGATGGTATCACCGCAGAGCAGGTTGTAGCGCTTGATCTGTGACGGTGAGACATAAACGTCGTCGTCATTCTGAACATAACTGCGGGTTCTGATAAAACCATACCCCTCAGACATTACATCGAGCACGCCTTCTGAAAGAGTGAGCCCTTCGGCGGCCAGCTGCACTTTAAGGATCCCGCGGATGAGATCCTGCTTCTTCATTTTGTCGGCGCCTTCAATGTTCATAGCTTTGGCGACGGCCTTAAGATTTTTTATGGGCTCGTCACAAAGCTGCAGGTAAGTAAAGGTAGGATTTTCCACAATTGCTTTCCTTTCGCGGGTTTACCGTGAAAATTCCGGAATTCCGGTTTTATCGAGGTCTGGCCGGGGGCACAATGGCCTTCGAAAGCTGCATGAACAATACGTCGCCAATGCCGATCTGCATTGTCTTAGCTCTTTCTTCGTCGAGCATGTCAGAAAATATCTCTTCTGCCTGCCCACCGTGTACCAGACCCGTCTTTTTGACAGTTTTCTGCATTTCCTTCAGCATCTGATGCATGAAGATCGACTCAAAATCAGCACAGGCCTTTTTAAGTTTCTCGAGTTCCTTTTTTTTGGCTTCTGGAAGCTCTTTGGCACGTGCATTCTGGAGAGTCGGACTGACAAGAAAACTGCTCATTGTTTACAACCCCAGTTCATTTTTGATTTTTATGAATTTCTGGTTCTGCGGTTCAAGCTTGAGTGCCTTACCAATATTCTGACGCGCGTCTTCTTTCTGGCCACAATCGAATTGAGCTTCGGCAAGGGCACAGAAAGCGTCTGCATCGCTGTAAAGCATGCCGAAACTGTAATGATGATCTACTTCATCAGTGTCGAATTCGACCGCCTTTTCAAGATGTTCAACCGCCTTGTGGGCGTCGCCCATAAGAAAAAACGAACGGCCGATGTAATAGTGCCCCTCGGCAAAGCGATTCTTATGGCGTGCCAGTTCTGAATATCTGTTTATCACCATCTGAAAAAGCGGGTTTGCCTTGTTCATTTCGCCGCGACTCTGATAGGCACAGGCCAGTGAAAAAGACACCATAACGTCTTCGGGGTTGGATGCGAGGGCGTTATTAAGATTGGCGATGGCGTCTTCTACAGACCCGATGGCCAGGTAAACCCGGCCAATGTGACCAAGAATTTCGGTGTGAGAAGGCTTGAGCTGGTAGGCCTGATTGAGTTCGGACAGAGCGTTTTCATAGTCCCCGATCAGAGCGAGCGAACGCCCCAGATCAAAATGTGAGTTCTGACTTTCAGGCTGAATGCGGATAGCCTGCTGGTAAGCATCGATGGCTTCTTTCAGTTGCCCTTTTTTAAGATAGTAATCACCAAGCTTGTTATAGGCCTGAAAAAAGTCGGCATCGATCTTAACCGCTTTTCTGGCTTCTTCAATCGCCTGATCATATTTGCCGGTCATGGCCAGGGAAATTGAACGCTCCAGATGCTGGTTGGCTAGATCCTTTTCTTCAATCGAAATTGGAGCAACCATTCAGGTGGTAACCTCGTTGGGGATTTCTGATCTGCTGTGAAATATTCAGAACGTTGCCGTAACTAATATCATACCCCGGGCAAAAATAGCAAGAAAAAGACAGATATTTTTTGTAAAAGTTCCCGAATTACATTATTTTGAGCTCGCCGTGAAGGGCACCGGCTGCATTAATGGCCTGAAAAATAGCTATCAGATCTTTGGGAGTGGCGCCTACCGCATTCAGTGCCGAAACCATGTCGTCAACAGTCGTTTCGCCCTGTACTGCCACCATGCTGGCCTGAGACTGATTGCGTGCACCCTGGGCATTTGCCTGGGCCTGCTCATCGACTGCAATCTTGATGCCGTTGTGAGAGATGACGACGCGGCTGATTCTGACATTGTTGCCGACGATGACGGTGCCGGTGCGTTCATTTATGACAACGCGGTTCGGTTCGTCAATAGAGAGAGTCAGATTTTCGATGTTCGCGGCAAAGCTGACCGGATCTTCCTGCATGCTGCTCGGCACCCTGATTTCGATCTGGCCGGGATTGGTGATATTGGCCCATCCGGTTCCATAACGACGGTCGATTGCCTCTTTAACCTTGCGGGTAAGAATCGAATCTTTTTCCTGCAGCAGAATGCTGAATTTGCCGGATCTGGCAAAACGGTCATCGACCCCGCGTTCCATAATTGCACCTTTCGGAACAAACCCTACAGTCAGATGGTTTTTCTGGCCGGTTCTTGCCGCTGCACCGCCCTGGGCGCTCTCGAAACCACCTATGGAAATCTGCCCCTGAGCCACGGCGTAAACCTGACCATCGCCGCCTTTAAGCAGTGTCGGCAGCAGCACGCCGCCCTGAAGACTTTTAGCGTCACCCAGTGAGCTGATGGTGATGTCGAAGGGTTCACCCGGTCTGCCATAAGAAGGCAACATCCCGGTGACGATAACTGCAGCACTGTTTTTGGTAAGAATCTGCTGTGAATTGAGTTCCATGCCCATATTCTGCAGCATGCCGCGAATCATTTCGATGCTCATCTGGCTTTTGTCGCCTGTTCCATCCAGGCCGGTCACCAGGCCATAGCCAATGACCTGATATTCACGATTTCCGCTCAGACGCGAAATATCCTTAATTCTTACTTCTGCCTGAGCCAGTGCCTGTGGCACGGCATTGCCGGCCAGCATGAACAGGGTGGCGCAACCGCAGATAATAAGTCGTTTCAGAGTGGATCGTCTTGCTTCCATGCTTTTTTCTTCCTGTGTGGTTTTTATAGGCTCCACCAGTACTATCGGCATTTTGTGAAGCAGAATTTAGTTTATTCTGTGCCGGCAACTTTCAGGTTTTCGGCAATTTCACGTGCAAGTCCGCTTTTTCCTTGACTTTGCGCCAGTTGCAGGGCACGGGCTAAAAGTTCTCTGGCCTCATTTTTTCTGCCTGCCTGAAGATAACCGGCCGCAAGTATCTGCATGAACCACGGGTCAGAAAATTCGCTCAGGCGGCAGGCATTCTCAGCTGCAGCAATAAATTTGTCCGCTGTCAGCGTTATTTTTTCGGAAAAATACATCTCAAAAAGTTTTGTCAGAGCCGGAAGGTGTCCCATGCTGCCGGCAGTTTCAAGACGGCTGGCAGCTTCGGCCATTTCGTTGAGTTTTTCGTGCGCGAGTGCCAGACTGTAGACAGGCAAGGGTGAGGCTGTAAAAGATGCGACCGTCAGTTTAAAGTGGTCGCGGCCTTCGACATGTCTGCCCCCGGCAAGCAGGCAGTTTCCGACGCCAATCTGCAACATCAGATCGTCAGGATTAGCCTTTGCGCCGCTCTGGTAAACTGCAAGCGCACCAGCTGGGTCAGAATTTTTCAGCAGCAGGTTGCCGAGATTACGCCAGGCGCCAGCAAGCGCCGGGTCGGCAAACACTGCTTTGCGGTATTGATAAGCGGCAGAACTGTCAGATTTTTTTTCGGCATAGAGAAGACCAAGATTGAAATGGGCACGGGCAAAGTCCGGAGCCAGTTCGAGAGCTCTTTTAAAACAGGCTTCGGCTTCGTTCTGTCGCCCTGAAGCAAGATGCAGCAGTCCGAGATTATTCAGCGTATCGATGTTAAAAGGATTTATTACCAGAGATCTTTCGAAAGCAGACCGTGCTTCGATTGGCGTATTGCGGCTGAGCAGTGCCAGCCGATGCAGTGCTGCCCAGTTGCCCGGCAGCCGCCCGGCAGAGGCACCGGTAAATACACGGCAGACGTCGGGGTTTACCTGTTTTTTAAGTTCTTCGAGCTCAGCTGTCAGAGAGGCGACGAGTTCCTGATTGCCCGGTTGCATAGTGAATGGCGGGCGGCTCATGCTGCTGCTGATATGCTCCAGGTTTTCGACCGCATCCTGGGCGGTGAAGCCGATCAGCTCTGTCATTTTTTCAAAATCCGGAAAAGTTTTTGGCAGCTCTGATCTGGTGGCAAGAATTGCCGAAAAAATACCCATCGCAGCCAGGTAATGTCCTTTGAGGGTCAGATGCACATGGTCGTAAACCAGGTCACGGCCGATGCTGCCATTTGGGCTGTTTTCGGTAAAAAGTTTTTCAAGATCGACGCTGGCGAAGTTGAAACTGCTGGCGCAGGCAGCCGCGGCATCATTGAACCGGGGAGTGGTTCTGACGCGAAAGCAGTCATTGCTTACGGCTTTTTCAAAAGCGGTTTTTGCGCTTGCCTGATCACCCAGCGCCAGTTTTATTCTGCCTGCATAGTAGTTGCCTAATGCATGGTTGTCGTGTTTTTCGCGAAACCCGGCGATCAGCGTATCGGCTGCCTTGAAATTGTTTGCTGTAATATGCTCTGCGACCTGTTTGAGGGTGTTCTGGTCGTCGCTGCTCAAACCTGAATTGTCTGAAGCAAATGGCGGGCAGTCGCGCTGATTGACCGGAACCCGGCACCAGATAACCGGAACCCCGGCATTTTTTGCCGCCGCAAAAATATCGTTCAGGTTGGCGACCCAGTTGTTTTGACAGAGATCGATGAGTTCGCTGCCCGGCATAATGAGGTTGTTCAGAAACATTTCGAGCCCGCGCCAGCCTGAGGCGAGACCGTCAGGAACACGATTACCCTTTAGAACCTGTATCAGGCGAAGCGAAGAAGCCCAGATTCCGGTCAGGGCGGCCAGACGGTTGCGTGCCAGGCCGAACACACCGGCCGGGCCATAAGGTCCGATAAACTCGTTGTGACCTGCGTAGACAATTATCAGATCAGCCTGGTAATTGACTATTTCGCGGGCGAATTCGCGAAGAACCCAGCTGTTGATGGCCGGAATCCCGGTGTTTATTACCTCGACTTTTTTCTCGGCTTTGCCTTCGTTGCAGGCTGCTTCGAGCATGCGCGAAAACGAGAAGTCGGCAAGCTGCTCACCCCGGGCAGCTGATTCCCCGAGAACGAAAAAACGCAGAGCCCCTTCGGGTTTGCGGGCAAGAAAAACTTCAGGCAGGGGTTTACGTGCCAGTGTGCCCGGAAAAAAGCGGTAGCCGACCTGATAATTGGCTCGCAGACAATCTTTGCCGTCTGCGGTTTTATCTTTGATGAACAGAGAAGTCGGGTAACCGGCGCCTGAAAATCTCAGTAAAATTTCTGCCGAGGCAAGAAGAGCTACCGGGATCAAGAAGCATATCAGCAGTGCCTTGAACAGAAGACTTCTGATGCCGCCTTTTTCTGAATCACTCATGGCGGTCTGTCAGAATATTGTATACATGAAAGGGCCCAGGGCAGATGTCTGAGCCAGAGTCAGCAGGGTGCCGAGAATCAGCAGAGCGATGACGATCGGAAACAGCCACCATTGCTTGCGTTTCCAGAGAAAGCGCATCAGTTCGCCGACAGATGCGAGCCGGTTCGTTGAATTTTCGCTGTTCATGTTTTGCCCCCTGGCTTTCTCAGAATTGTTCGTTGACGTTGTTCTCGTTCTCTTCGGGTAATTCACGGTAAGATGCCGCCGACGGGTCGAAATTCAGCTTCAGCGGTGATCTGCCGAGCAGTCGCAGCAGCAGACCGACCGGCATGACTGCAACAAAATAGAGTAATGCAAGAATAATGCGGGTATTAACCCAGCCAAGCCCGGCTCCGATTGTCATCCAGCATCGGTATGGGTAAAGCAGCAGAGCGGGTCTGATTATGGCAGGGCCGACGAGAACTATTGATATGACAGCTGCCCAGACTCTTACCGGGTTACCCCAGAAAACCGGCCAGCAGGCGATCAGGCAGAATACTGCGCCTACCAGCAGGCCAAAATTTCTCAGTTCTTTCGCTGTTGTTTCTTTTTTTATTTGCATCATGTCAATCGAGTTGAAACTCTTCGAGATTCAGACGTTCTTTAATGCCTTCGGGCTGAGACTCTTTGCGCAGGTAATAGTTGCCAAGCGCTAGTCGGTCCATTTCGGTGCGCATGAAGCATTTGTAGGCGTCGAGGGGCGTGCAGACAATCGGCTCGCCGCGCACATTGAACGAGGTATTCACGATCACGCCGCAGCCGGTTTTTTTCTCGAAAGCCTGCATCATGGCGTGGTAACGCGGGTTGGTTTCGGCATGCACACTCTGTATTCGAGCCGAGCCATCTACATGGGTTATGGCGGGAATATCTGATTTTGGCACGTTCAGAAGCTGCAGGCCGGTAAAATTCTTTTCTGTTTCAGTAAGCGCCCGCATCCGCTCTTTACGCACCTGGGCGGTCAGCAGCATGTAGGGCGTGTCGGTGTCGATTTCGAAATAATCGGCAAGCTTTTCGCGCAGAACCGAAGGTGCAAATGGCCTGAAAGACTCACGAAACTTGATTTTGAGATTCATGGTTTTCTGCATTTTTGCAGAGCGGGCATCGCCAATTATACTTCTGGCGCCAAGAGCACGGGGGCCGAATTCCATGCGCCCGCTGAACCAGCCGATCACCTTTTCGGCAGCCAGATCTTCGGCTGTGGCCGAGAATAATTCTGAATCTTCAAGAAAGTCAGCTGGTATGCCGTGCCGGTCGAGAAAGGATTTGATCTGGTCGTTGCTGAACCCGGGCCCGAGATAGCAGCCTTGCATCAGATCTGCTTTGTCGCGTTTTCTTGCTTTGCCCATGGTTTCGTGCCAGACGCCAAGAGCGGCGCCGAGGGCACCGCCTGCATCGCCGGCGGCCGGCTGTATCCAGATTGATTCGAAAGGTCCTTCACGCAGCAGCCGACCGTTTGCCACACAGTTCAGTGCAACGCCGCCCGCGAGGCAGAGATTTTTTTTGCCGGTTTCCTTGTGAATGGTCTGGCCGAGGCGAAGAATAATTTCTTCGGTAACCTCTTGAACCGATCTTGCCAGGTCCATTTCGCGGGTGGTCACCGTGTCTTCGGGGCGTTTGGGCGGGCCGCCGAAGAGTTCGTCGAATGCCCGGTTCGTCATGGTGAGGCCGGTGCAGTAATTGAAATACTTCATATTCAGGCGAAAGGTGCCATCTGGTTTGAGATCGACGAGATTGTCGAGAATCTTCTGCCGGTAAACCGGTCGACCGTAAGGTGCCAGCCCCATCAGTTTATATTCACCGCTGTTGACCTTGAAGCCTGTGTAATAGGTGAACGCCGAATACAAAAGGCCGAGAGAGTGGGGGAATCTGATTTCCCAGAGCTGGTCGAGACGGTTGTCTTTGCCTGTCCAGGCGGTGGTTGTCGCCCATTCGCCGACGCCATCGAGACAGAGAACTGCGGCTTCATCGAAGGGCGAGGCAAAGAATGCCGAAGCGGCGTGCGAGCGATGGTGTGAATAAAAATACATGCTGGTTGGCATGCCGCCAAACTGCTGCTGCATAATTTCAGCGATCGCCGGTTTCATGAACAGCTTGTCTTTGATCCAGAGCGGAATAGCGTGAAAAAATGACTGCAGGCCTGCTGGTGCAAAACTGAGGTAGGTTTTGAGCAGGCGTTCGAATTTTATGAACGGTTTTTCGTAAAAAACCAGAGCATCGACGTCACCGATGCCGATTTTTGCTTCTGCCAGACAATATTTGACAGCATTTACCGGGAATTCACTGTCATGCTTGATTCTGGTGAATCTTTCTTCCTGGGCGGCAGCAACGATCGTGCCTTCTTTGATCAGGCAGGCAGCTGAATCGTGATAGTAAGCCGATATACCGAGAATATACATGGTGCACCAGGTTTTTGATTTGCCAAAGTGTACCAGAACCATTCAGGCATTTTCAATGCCCCATGTGCATATTCTTGTCGATAGTTTCAAGCTCGCTTCGGACTGCCCTTTCGTCGCAGCAATCTTCGATTCTTGAGGCCAGACATTACAATAGAGCTTTTACCAACCTGTTTTGCCCTTCTATTTTGCTCAATTTGTTGACTTGCTGGTCGGCGAGTGATAGAACAGAACCTACACGGAGTTTCCGGGAGGACGGTGTGGTATTGCTGCTCGCTTCCATCGGGTGTATGGGTATTTCCGGGTTTGGTGCATTTCTAACCGGCGCTGACCCCAGAAAATGTTCCATACTTTCGGCAATTATGGCTGTAATTGCTGGAACACTCGGTATAATCCCCTGCATTCAAATTCTGGCAGGAGGGCAGGAAGTTTTTTTTGAATTCCCCTGGGAAATGCCCTTTTCAAGTTTTTCCCTGCATCTTGATTCTCTCTCGGCCTTTTTTCTTCTGCCAATTTTCGGGCTTGGGCTGTTGACCGCCGTTTTCGGCTCTGGTTACCTCCTCAACCCGCATGAAAAAATGCATGGTTTTTCATGGCTCTGTTTTAATTCTCTCTGGGCCAGTATGGTTCTCGTGGTTATTGCGGCAGATGCCCTTCTATTCATGCTTGCCTGGGAATTAACGGTTCTAGCGTCATTTTTTTTGGTTGTTCTTGGCGGAAAAGGTCACAGTAACTGCAGAGCTGGCTGGGTTTATCTGATTGCATCGCATCTCGGTGCCGGTTTTCTCATTGTATTATTCCTGCTTCTCGGGCGGGAAACAGGCTCTCTCAATTTTGCGTCTTTCGCCGGGGCAGGCAGTCTTCCGGAATTTACGCGAGGTTGCCTGTTTCTGCTCGCTCTGATCGGCTTCGGAGCCAAAGCCGGCTTCATTCCCCTTCACGTCTGGCTTCCCGAGGCACATCCGGCGGCTCCGAGCCATGTTTCGGCTCTGATGTCAGGAGTAATGATCAAAACCGGAATTTACGGGCTCGTCAGAATCCTGTTCTTTTTAGGCACTCCAGCCTGGTGGTGGGGCTGGACCCTGCTGGTTGTCGGTCTTACATCAGGTATTCTCGGGGTGCTTTTCGCCATTTCACAGCACGATCTTAAACGGCTGCTCGCTTACCACAGTGTCGAAAATATCGGCATCATTGCAATCGGCCTTGGTATTGGCCTGCTCGGCCTTTCCTGGCACAATTCTTTTGTGGCGATAATAGGATTTTCGGGTGGATTGCTGCACGTATTGAATCATGCGGTTTTCAAAGGGCTGCTTTTTCTTGGCTCCGGCGCTGTGCTTGTCAAGACCAGCACCCGTGAAATAGACCGTCTTGGCGGTCTTCTGAAAAAAATGCCCTGGACCGCGGCTGCTTTTCTTACCGGTTGTGTTTCCATCAGCGGGCTTCCTCCATTTAACGGCTTTATCAGCGAATTTCTCATTTATATGGCAGCTTTTCATGCTGTTCTTTATGGAACATCGGCCCTTACCGCACCAGGAATGCTTGTGATTCTTGGCTTGTCACTCATCGGAGGGCTGGCAGCAGCCTGTTTTGCCAAAGCTTTCAGCGTCGTATTTCTCGGAACGGCGAGAAGCCAGGCTGCTGACCAGGCAAGCGAAGTCGGCCCGGCCATGAAATGGCCAATGGTTATTCTTGCCCTGCTTTGTCTGATAATATCGCTGTCGAGCCCATTAATACTTGAAATTCCAGAAAGAATTCTTAAAATTCACCCCTGGTTTGCCATGGAAAGCGATTTTAGAGGGATTTTTCATCTCGCTGAAAAGCCGCTGCTGCAGGTCACATACGGAGCCCTGGCTCTACTGGGGTTAATTTTGCTGGCAGCAATGACCCGGCAATGGCTTCTGAGCAAAAGGGAAAAAGGCCTGACCGTTACCTGGGGATGCGGTTATTCACACCCATCGGCTACAATGCAATACACAGGCTCTTCTTTTGCCCAGCCACTTACCGGGCTTTTTCAGCCGATACTCAGAACCGGCAGTCATATTGAAGGAACCAGTGGCCATTTTCCGGTGAAAGCTTCTTTTAAAAGCCATACCGACGATGTTTTCGAAACACGGATGTTTTTTCCGCTGTTCAGATTTGTTTCGAACAGTCTTTTCAAGATTGTCTGGATTCAGAACGGCGTGGTGCAATTGAGTGTTCTTCTCATTGCAGTTACCCTTCTGATCTTGTTGATTGTGGGGTTACTGCTGCCATGAACGGTTTAATCCATCCTATACTGGCTCTCGTCTTTGCCCCGCTTCTGCGTGGCATCATCAACCGAACCAAGGCTGTCTTTGCCGGCCGCCAGGGCCCACCATTTCTTCAACCATATTACGACCTGGTCAAGCTTCTGAAGAAAGGTGCCGTTTACAGCGAAACCACTACCTGGGTTTTTCTTTCTGGCCCATTGGCAGGGCTGGCAATCTGCATCACCTGCCTGTTTTTTCTGCCTTTCGGCAATTTGCCGGCATCGTTCCATTTTCAGGGCGACCTGATTCTTGTTGTGTATCTGCTTGGCCTGATGCGCTTCTTTACTGTGCTCGCAGCGATGGATACCGGCAGTGCCTTTGAAGGCATGGGAGCCAGTCGCGAAATGACTTTTTCTGCCCTCGCCGAACCGACAATGCTGTTTGGGCTCGCTGCTGTTGCCCGTAAAGCCGGCAGTTTTTCTCTGACGCCGCTGATGCATGAAATCACACCGGGCACCTGGCTGGCCAGTGCCCCAACCCTGGCTATGGTTATTGCCGGGCTTTTTATCGTTTTTCTTGCAGAAAACTCGCGCATACCAGTTGACGACCCCAATACACACCTTGAACTCACCATGATTCACGAAGTGATGATTCTCGATCACAGTGGCGTCGATCTTGGCTACATCGAGTATGCCGCTTCATTGAAACTCTGGATTCTCGGTTCTCTGCTGATTGGTCTGGCACTGCCGGTAAGGTCTGGAACGCCTGTAATAGACCTTCTGTCAATGTTCGCGGGTATGATCGGGCTCGCAGTCGTTATCGGTGTAATTGAATCAACGATGGCCCGTTTCCGCATGTCCATGGTTCCCCTTTTTCTTGTCGGTGCGTGTGTTCTCTCAATCATCGGTTTCATTATTCAGTAAGACAGAAAGGTTGCTTAACCGTGCTCGATCTGCTGATTGTTCTCGTTGTGCTTACCAACCTGCGCCTTCTGGCAACCAGTCGCATTGAGTCTCTCATCTCCTGGACAGGAATCCAGGGGATGCTTCTTGGAATTTTTGCACTGCTGTCGCGCTGGTCGCATATCGCCCCTGATGTAATGATGGTCGGGATCACAGCCTTTGCTTTGAAAGGCCTCGTTTTTCCTGCGATGCTTTACAGGCTGGTCAAGGCGGTCCATTCAAAGCGCGAGGCCGAACCGTATGTGGGTTTTATCGCTTCGACCATTATTGGCCTTCTGGCCTTTATGGTATCACTGTGGCTGGGCTCCCACCTGCCATTGCCGGGTACCGACATGTCGAAGCTGGTATTGCCCGCAACACTGTTTGCTATTTTCAGCGGCCTGTTTCTGATAATCAGCAGAAGAAATGCCATCAGCCAGGTCATTGGCTTTCTGGTCATGGAAAACGGTGCCTTCATGCTTGGCGTCGGAACCCTGTATTACGCGCCGTTTCTCGTCGAAATCGGAGCCCTGCTTGATATTCTTGTTGCAGTGCTTATCTGGTCGGTCCTGATTCGTTACCTCAACCGGGCGTTTCACAACATCAACACTGAGGAGCTTACCCGCCTGAAGGGGTAACCAACCAATGAACAACGAGACTGTTTTTGTCATAATGCTGCTTCCGCCGATTGTTGCTGGTTTGCTTTCTCAATTTGCCTCTTCGCAGATGAAGGCATTGCTGGTTTCGCTGGCTGGGGTTTTTCTGACGATCATTGTTGGCTGCCACGCTATTGTTAGAACTTTTGCAGATGGCCGTTTTTTTGCATTCAGCGACTGGCTTTTTCTCGATGAACTGTCGGCCTATCATCTTGCCGTCATGCTGTTTGTTTTCGGCTTCAGCTCCATTTTTTCTCTGGTTTATTTTGGCGAGGAGATACGCGAAAAAAAATTATCTCTCATACAGGCGCGCACTTTTGCCGGGCTGTGGGGCCCTGCGATGGCTGCAATGCTTCTGGTTCTTGTTTCAAACAATATGGGTATCATGTGGGTCGGCATGGAAGCCACGACCCTTTTGACTTCTTTTCTGGTGTGCATGCATGTTTCCCGCGAATCACTCGAAGCGACATGGAAATACATGCTCATCTGTTCTGTCGGCATCGGGTTTGCCTTTCTGGGAACCATGCTGATGCGCCTGGCTGCCAAAGATTTGCCGCTCGACCCCAACCAGGCTCTTCTCTGGACAAACCTCATGGCAAATACGGCATTTCTCTCACAACCCCTGGTAAAAGCTGCATTCATCTTCGCGCTTGTCGGTTACGGCACCAAAGCCGGCCTGGCACCGATGCACAGCTGGTTGCCAGACGCTCACAGCAAAGCGCCTTCGCCGGTGTCGGCGGTATTCTCAGGCTTTATGCTCAACGCCGCTCTTTATTGCATAATGCGGTTTATTCCCATCGCCGAATCGACAATGGGCAATGCCGGCTGGGCACAAAACTTTCTGACCGGGTTCGGGTTATTCTCAATACTTCTCGCCAGTGCCTTCATTCTTTTTCAGAAAGACCTGAAGCGGTTTCTCGCGTATTGCTCTGTCGAGCATATCGGCATCATCACCCTGGGTCTAGGGCTCGGCGTTCCCGGCACCTTTGCCGCACTGTTTCATACACTCAACCATTCAGTCTCGAAATCGCTGGCCTTCTTTTCTGCCGGCCGTCTTGGCCAGGCGGTCGGCACACATAACATAGACAGAATGTCCGGAAGCATAAGAATTTCGCCAGTCTGGGGAATCGGGGCATTCGCCAGTATTATGATTCTGATCGGCATGGCTCCGTTCTCCGTTTTTATCAGTGAATTCCAGATGCTCAAAGCAGCGGTTGACGCCGATCGTCTGCTGGTTGTCTTTACCTTTCTGGCCGGTACCGGCATCATTTTTGTTGGAGCCCTCAGATATGCGATTACAATCGGTTTTGGCCAGTCTGCAGACAATTTTACACACATCCCTTACCGAAAAATCGATGCCTTTCTTGTGGCGGCACCTCTTGCGGTTTTGCTGATTCTAGGGCTTTGGATGCCTCAATCATTTCAGTCTGCCCTTCTCAGGGCCGCCAGAATTGTGCAGACCGTTTCAACGACCCTTCCGCTTCAGCAGCTTCCAGGAGGCAGGTAATGACCTTTACAGACGCATGTTCAATAATGAACGGCGAAACGATTCCGTTCAACAAAGTTCCTTGCCTGCCTTTTGAGCAGTTTCAGAAAAAAATTACGGATGCCGTCAGCCAGAAAAGCCGGATTTGTTCCTTCTTCGGCATGGAAACCGGAAATTGTGGCGATGCAATCTCTCAACTGCGGCTGATCGCAGTTGTTGCCAATGACTCAGACAGAAGATTGCAACTGCTTTCGACGACCGTCGCAGACAGTTACCCTGCATTTACCCCTTTGATTCCACAGCTTCACATGTTCGAACGTGAAATCGCCGAACAATTTGAAATAACCCCTGTCGGGCATCCATGGCTCCGCCCTGTCAGATTTCAACAATCAGAACATAAACCCGAATTTTTTCACATCGAAGGGGGCGAAGCCCATGAAGTGGCTGTTGGCCCTGTGCATGCCGGGGTTATCGAGCCCGGCCACTTTCGCTTTCAATGCCATGGGGAGAAGGTTTTTCACCTCGAAATATCTCTCGGGTATCAGCATCGTGGCATAGAAAAGGCCCTTATCGGCGGACCGCACAGAAAAACACCCTACCAGATGGAAACTCTGGCTGGCGATACCACTATCGGGCATTATCTGGCCTATTGCCAGATAATTGAATCACTTCAGGGCATGAAGGTTTCACCCAGAGCCAATGCTATTCGCGCCATCGGCCTCGAACTCGAACGTCTCGCCAATCATACCGGCGATCTGGGGGCACTTGGCGGTGATGTCGGCTATCTGCCGACTTCTTCATACTGCGGCAGAATACGTGGCGATTTTCTCAACATGACTGCTCTGCTCTGTGGCAGTCGTCTGGGGCGCGGTCTGCTCTGCCCGGGCGGAGTTCGATTCGATCTGGATTCTTCTGAAAGGGTCGAAAAATTGACGAAAGCTCTTATTCAAGCCCAGGAAGACACGAAAACCGCCATCCAGCTGCTGTGGGATACGCCGTCAGTGATGACCAGATTTGAAAACACCGGCCGGGTCAGTGCTGAAGATTGCCAGGCGCTCGGCCTGGTGGGGCCGGCAGCCCGGGCATGTGGCGTATTCAGAGATATCCGCCAGGATTTTCCGACAGGGCAATATCTGCAGGGCGACTTTCCGGCTCCGCCGCCTCTGGAGTCCATGACCGGCGATGTGGCTGCCAGAGCCATAGTTCGCTGGCACGAAATCCAGGATTCTCTGCGTTTCCTGCTGAAGCTCGTTCCAGAACTTCCTGCCGGTCTGACAAACGCCGCCGGCAGGAGCTCACAGCAAACGGCCCGCCAACCAGATTCCATAGTCGTTTCACTCGTTGAGGGCTGGCGTGGCGAAATCTGTCACACGGCAATCACTGATTCGCAGGGGAATTTCTTGAAATACAAGGTTGTCGATCCCTCCTTTCATAACTGGACCGGCCTGGCGATGGCACTGCGAAATCAGGAAATATCGGATTTTCCGCTGTGCAACAAAAGCTTTAATCTTTCTTACTGCGGATTCGATTTATGAGGTTCAACCGATGCTGAAAATCTTGGCTGCCCGCCTGCAACAGGGATTCCGGACAATTTCATATCCCGAAAAACTCCCGACTTTACCCGACCGTCTTCGCGGCCGGCCTGTCATAGCCCGGGAAAAATGTCGTCGGGATTGCGGGCTTTGCGCTGAAGTCTGCCCAACTGCAGCCATTCTGCCCGGAAAAGATCTGCAGATAGACCTCGGCCGGTGCATTTTCTGCGGTGCCTGCGCCGAAGTCTGCCCGGAGGGGGCCGTCGCTTTTTCGAACGACCATCGTCTGGCAGTGAGCAAACGAGCTGATCTTGTCGTGAACAGCCCTGAAATCAAGCTTGCCAATGCAGTAGAATGCGAAATGTTCGGCCGGTCGATTCAGTTCAGACAGGTCAGTGCCGGTGGCTGCAACGGCTGTGAGGTAGATATCAACGTTCTTACTACCGTTGTATTTGATTTGAGCAGATTCGGAATCAAAATCGTGGCTTCTCCACGGCACGCTGACGGCATTCTGGTCACCGGTCCGGTAACCAGAAACATGCAGGCCGCAACTCTCGGCACCTTTGCAGCCGTTCCCACCCCTAAACTTGTCGTTGCAATCGGCGCCTGTGCTATCAGCGGCGGGATCTTCCGTGACCAGCCCGAGCAGAACAACGGCATCACTGATATGATGCCGGTCGACCTTTTTATTCCCGGTTGCCCGCCTCATCCGATGACTATTCTCGATGGCTTACTCAGACTAATCGGAAAAATCAGATAATACGGCTTTGTCTGTCAGATTTTGCAGAAATAAAAAACCCGGCCTTCAGAAAGGCCGGGTTTTTGGCATGAAAAGTGATCAGACCCAGTTAGAAGATTACATCCATGAATTTGGTAATCAGGCCCTGGCGGTTTGCCCTGCCAATTGCCCCCTTGCCGTCGAACTTGATCTGAGCGTCAGCGAGCAGTCTTGAGTTGATGCTGTTGCTGGCGTCAACATCCTTGGGTCTGGCGACGCCGCGAACGCGCATGATCTGAGTTTCACGGTTAACCATGATCGAGCGGCTGCCTTCGATGAGCAGGTTGCCGTTAGGCAGAATTTCGAGCACCTTGGCGGTGAGAGTGCCGCTTAAACGACCAGATCTGGTGGTGGTGCCCGAGCCGTCAAATTCGTTATTGATTTCGTGATTGCCGACAAATTTGTCGATCAGCTTTTTAAATGTCGGAATCTTTGGCCCCGAAGTTACTTCGGTGGTGGACTGCTTTTGTGTGCTGGTAGTTGCCTGAGACTGGGCGTTGGACTCTTCAGAAATAACTATGGTGATGATGTCGCCGGACTGGTAATCCTTGCCACCTTTGGTTGAATACAGGTCATTACCGCTGAGCCACAGCGAAGCTGCACTGCAGGGGGCACAGCTGAGAATTATCAGAACTGTAAGCAGCACCAGATTAATTTTTCGCATATTCTACAGTTCCTTTCTCAGTGACGACGCCCTTGATTCTTCTTTTGTTCTGCAGGTTGATCAGTGTGATTTCATCGCCGGGATTGCCGCCGTTGACTGCTTTGGCCGGTATCTTGAGCGACAGGTTGCCGCTGTTGACCAGAAAATCGACGCTGGAGCCTGGCTTGATCATCAGGTTGGCCTTTTCAGCCGGGCCGGCCTTGTTGGTCGCGATGGTCTTTACACCGTCCATTTCACAGGGTTCGGTTACCGCTTCAGCAAGGTCGATTTCTCTGATCATGGTTCCGGCAGATTTGAAACGGCCGAGGCTTTTTCCGAGAGCTTCTTCGTAACTGAGCGGAATCGTGCCCTGGTCGCTTTTGAGAACTACTTTTTTGGCTTTAAGCATGCTGGCGGTGATTACTTCGCCAGGTTTGGCCAGCCTTGTGAGCTGTGCGGCTTCAAACGCACGGCTTACCTTGATCTGAATCAACTGTCGGAAAGGGCCACCGTCGGTTTCTGCCGTTACCACGAAAAGTTTCATACCCAGAGTGTTATCTGAGGCAGTGGTTACATCCCAGCTGGTGGCGTTTCCGGGCAGAACCATGTTGGTAGGTACCCGCGACAGGTCTATGTCAAGTTTTGTATCAGTATTCTTCTGACAGAACTGCACGATTTTTTCTTTAACGTCGGTGCCCTTGAGAATTGAGCCATTGCGTCGAATCGTGATTTTTTCAGGCACAGCGATATCTCTGATGAGGTTGCCAAGTTTTTTTTGCAGTGTGGCGCGGTCAATGACCAGCTCGCCAAGAGGATTCGGAATGAACCCGATCTGAACCGCCGCAAGAGCTTCACGCAGGCGCTGGTCAGCGTCATTTTTAATCAGGCTGTCAGCCTTGATTTCGCTGCTGTTAACCAGAACCGTGGATTTAAAAGATGCAACCGCATCCGAGGTTTTTACAGCGTTGATTGAGGCTCCTGCGTTTGAACAAAGAGCCAGACCCATTATGCAGCTGAGAATTGTTGCCTTTATCTGATTATTTATCTGTTTATGCACTGTTAACTACCCTATCTTCTCAGGTTGTTCGCTATCTGCAGCATCGTATCTGAAGTCTGAATGGTCTTGGAGTTCGCTTCGTAGGCACGCTGGGCGACGATCATGTTGACCATTTCTTCAACTACCTTGACGTTCGACATTTCGACAAAGCCCTGAGCAATTTCGCCGAATTCTTCAGTGCCGGGGGTGCCGATGGCCGGGTCGCCAGAACTGCCGCTCGGAATGAACAGATTGCGGCCAATGGCTTTGAGGCCGGGGGGGTTGATGAAGTTGGCCAGTTCGATCTGACCAAGCACTTCGAGGTCGACCTGGCCCGGCATTTTTGCCGCGATAATGCCTGATGAAGTGATGTTGATGCCGATGGCTTCACGCGGAATGGTGAACCCGGGCAGAACTGTATAACCGTCAGAGGTGACGACGGTGCCTTCTTCAGACAGTTTCCAGGCGCCATCGCGGGTATAACCAATGTCACCATTGGGGAGCTGAATCTGAAAGAAACCTTTGCCCTCAATAACCACATCGAGGGGTTGTTCAGTCTGCTGGAATTCGCCCTGACTGAACATGCGCTGGGTAGCGATCGGTCTGACACCGTGACCGAGCTGAATGCCTACGGGGTAGGTGTTGTCGCTCGAAATGGGTGCACCGGGCTCTGTCAGCGTCTGATACATAAGGTCCTGAAAGTCGACTCGGCTCTTTTTAAAACCTGTGGTAGTGACGTTTGAAAGGTTGTTGGAAACCACAGCGATGTTGGTTTCCTGACCTTTCATGCCTGTAGAGGCAGACCATAGTGCTCTCATCATAGGCTTTTATTCCTCCGGCTCTTTCAGATTATTATCAGCGTCTGGTGGCGCCGACTGAGTTGATGGCCTTGTCGAGCAGACCATCGTGTGACTGAATGACTTTTGAATTGGCTTCATAGGCGCGCGATACTTCGATCATTCTGACCATCTCTTCAACCAGGCTGAAATTGGGTTTTTCGATGTAGCCCTGCTTGAAGTTCGTATCGGCTCTGGCCACTTCGCCATAGGCTCTGACAAACTTATTGGCGCCTTCTTTGCGAAAAGCTTTGCGATCTTCGGCCATGCCGGCCACCAGACGATACTGTGGCACACCGTCTACCAGCACGCGCCCATCGCGGTCTATCTGCACGTTCTGACCGCCTTGAACCGAAACACGCACCAGTTCAGATGCCATGGTGCCGTCTTCGTTGAGAATGCTGGTCTGGTTTTCGGGGTCGACCGGCTCTCTTTCGGCAAGCATAAAATCGCCGCTCATGTTGGTCAGAAAACCATCCTGATTGATGTTGAGAATGCCATCGCGGGTAAATCTTGTGCCTTTAGGCGATTCGACCACGAAAAAGGCTTTTTCGTTTTCAAGAGCCACATCGAGCTCATTGCCAGTGTAGTCAAAGGCCCCGGCCTTGAAATTGGTGAATGACTCGTCAAGAATGACACCGGTGCCGAGCTCGCCAATTTTGGGGTATTTGTAGATCGGTCTGGGCGGGTAAAGCTTGCCGTCGTTGACCCGGCGCAGTTCCATGGTCGGCAGTTCCTTGAAGATTCCCTGGTCCTGCTTGAAACCACAGGTGTCGACGTTGGCAAGGTTATTGGCCACCATATCCTGTCTGATGATTTCGACAAGCATCGATGAAGAGGCTG
>Ga0116157_10001637_pt1 | contig 22353 bp, 19 predicted proteins | sample AD_UKC048_MetaG_FD_89882 | JGI IMG/M metagenome (GOLD analysis project Ga0116157, IMG submission 89882) | Active sludge microbial communities of municipal wastewater-treating anaerobic digesters from USA - AD_UKC048_MetaG | ecosystem: Engineered > Bioreactor > Anaerobic > Digestate | place: USA... | reverse complement strand
CGATGGCCTGGTCTCGCTGGTGAAGTTCGTAGTCGTCCCCGCGGACGAACTTCTCGTTGTCGCGCACGTGGATCGCGCCGTGCGCGTGCACCACTTCGCAGTTTCAGGTCGGCACGCGACGGTGCGTTTCGTGCCTGCCGGGGTACCAGTTCGGCGTGATGTAGCCCTGCATGCCACGGAAGACCACGAGTACACCGTCGCTTTCCTTGATCTCGTCACCAGCCCAGAGCCATCACTCGTGGGGTGACAGGCCGCCCGACACCCGGGGCAAGTCGTTGGGCTGGGCCGCGGCACCTGCACCGCTCTCGAGCAACCAGCCGACGCCGCACAGGCCTGTCATCAACAGCGCGGTCCACAGGATGCGTGCAGACATGTCCATCGCCTCGGCATCCCACAGGAAGAAGCCGCAACCGACGGCAGTCGTCAGGAACAGCACCACCGCGGCCGCACGCGCCGCAGCACTGGCGGGGGGGTCGTACTGCTCGCGGTGCAGGTCGAAGGGTGGCTGCGGGAAACGCTGCGCGACATCGTCAGGACGCCAGCCGGGCGGCATGAGCAGCACCCGCAGCTTGTCCTGCCAGCGCTGCGTGTACCAGGCGTCGCGCGCCAGCGCGCCATAGACCTGGGTGATCGCCCGCAGCGGATTGAAGCTGCGCACCGGGGAGCGCGTGCCGAACACGCAAGGCTCGGTTTCGGCCGCATAGGTTCCGAACAGCCGGTCCCAGAGAATGAAGAGCCCGCCATAGTTTCGGTCGAGATAGCAGTCGTTCACCGCATGGTGCACGCGGTGGTTGGAGGGGGTGGTCAGCACACCGTCCAGCCAGGCGATCTTTCCGATCTGCTCGGTGTGCGCCCAGATCTGGTAGTACTGGACACCGAGCAGCACGAAACCAAACATCACCGGCGGCACGCCTGCGATGGCCAGCGGCAGGTAGAACGGCCAGCCGAGCAAAGCGTTCTGGCTTTCCTGCCGCAGGGCCGTGCAGATGTTGAGCTCCTCGCTCTGATGATGCACGACATGCGCGGCCCAGAAGATGGCGACCTCGTGCCCGACCCGGTGCAACCAGTACTCGCAGAAATCGAACATCACGACAGCCAGCGCGATGCCGTACCAGCTGTGCCAGAACGGCGATTCGACCTGATGTCCCAGGGCCGAGAACACCATCGCGTAGATGCCGATCTGCAGCAGCGGCGTGCACACGCCGACCAGTTGGCTGATCAGCCCCTGGCTCAGGTTGGCAAGGGTGTCGTTGGTGCGGTAGGACTTGCGCTTTCTCACGAAACTGACCGTCATCTCGAGAATGACGGCCAGGGCCAGGAAAGGAATCGTCCAGATGACAGCTTGTTCCATCGTCTCTTCAAGGCAGGTGGCAGGCGAATTTCCTCAGCGCCGCACCTACGGAGCCCGGCGGGGCTGGCGACCATGATCCCGGAGACTCGTTCCGGTAGATCACGTCACCCCATCCCGTGAAGTCCGTGTGTCGGCTGAAGAACAGCGAACGGCTCTGATTTTCCACGCAGTCGAATTCGAGTTGCTGCCTCGAAGACGAGTAGGCCTTGCCGTCCGGCGCGATGCGAGGCTGGGCGTAGTTGATCACGCTCCACATCTTCACCATGTCGCCACTGCGCACGATGGTGCTGGGGTCGGCGAGCACCGTCACCACGCCGTCGCCGCGCACGCGCACCCAGTTGGCCGCCGCCGATCCGGCAGCACAGATCAGCAACAAGCACACGGACCATTTCTTCATCTGCACACTCGAATCGATGCGTCCCGGGAACGTCACGCCTCGGATGCGGCGTTATCGATGCGTTGGCCCCGATCCAGCCGAACTAGGACTGCAACCGATCGAGCGCATCTTCGAGGTTCTTGACCGTGCGCGCGGGGTTGTGCAGCTTGTCCAGTCCGAACAGACCGATGCGGAAAGACTGGAAATCGGGGCCTTCGTCGCATTGCAGGGGCACGCCGGCGGCGATCTGCAGGCCGAGCCCGAGCCACTTCTTGCCCGACTGCATGTCGGCATCCTCGGTGTAGCTGACCACCACGCCAGGCGCCTGGAAGCCCGGTGCCGCGACACTCTTGAAGCCACGACGCGTCAGCATCTCGCGCACGGCATTGCCAAGCTGCTGCTGCTCGTCGCGCACCTTGTCGAAGCCGTAATCGCGAGTTTCCAGCATGACGTCGCGCACGCGCGCCAGTGCATCGGTCGGCATCGTTGCGTGGTACGCATGTGCACCGCCTTCGTAGGCTTCCATGATCTGCATCCACTTGCGCAGATCGCACGCGTAGCTGGTGCTCGTGGTGCTGTCGATGCGCGTGCGGGCCAGTTCACTCATCATGACCAGCGCGCTGCAGGGCGAGCCGCTCCAGCCCTTCTGCGGAGCGCTGACGAGCACGTCGACGCCGGTCGCCGCCATGTCGACCCAGATCGTGCCCGAGGCAATGCAGTCGAGGACGAACAGGCCGCCAACGGAGTGCACGGCATCGGCCACGGCACGCAGGTAGTCGTCGGGAAGGATCATGCCCGCCGAGGTCTCGACGTGCGGCGCAAAGACCACGTCGGGACGCAGTTCCTTGATGGTCGCGACGACCTCGTCGATCGGCGCGGGCTCGAACGGCGCCTGCTTGCCGGGACCGGTACGCCGCGCCTTCAGCACGGTCGACTGGGCGGGGATGTTCCCCATCTCGAAGATCTGCGTCCAGCGGTAGCTGAACCAGCCGTTGCGTATCACCAGCGCCTTGCGGCCGGTGGCGAACTGGCGAGCCACCGCCTCCATGCCGAAAGTGCCGCTGCCGGGCACAACGACCGCCGATTTCGCGTGATAGACCTCCTTCAGCGTCGCGGAAATGTCCTTCATCACCTGCTGAAAGCGCTTCGACATGTGGTTGATCGCGCGGTCGGTGTAGACCACCGAGTATTCGAGCAGGCCGTCGGGATCGACGTTGGGTAACAAGCCAGGCATGGTGAGCTCCGGTGAAAAGAATGCGCCTCGAAGACGAGGTCCGGGGATCACACGGCGGCCGGCGCATGCCGCGAGAAGAGGCAGGTGCCGCAGGCATAGCGCCGATCTGGAGAGCCAGTCGACGCGCCCGTGTGGGCTTCGTATTTTGACCTGAGGCGCCAGGCCTTGCCCGTGACGGGATACCCGAATAGTCAGGATCAGCGGAAGTCCGCCAGATCCATCTGGATGCGTCCGCCGCTGATGAAGGTGGCCTTCCCGGGCTCGTCGCGCTCCAGACGCACCAGTCCGACTCCGGGGCAGTACCACTCCAGTGTGGTCAGCGGAATGTCGCGCCACCCCACCACCGGGTCCGCGAAGAGTCTGATCAGCGCCTGCCCCTTCACGCGCAGGCAGCCATCGAACTTGCCCGCCGAGGTGTCCACCTTCTGGTTCACTGCCTCGATGACGTAGTTCATCGGGATGACCGGATGCTTGTAGCGGACCTCGCGCGGGAAGTCCTGCTTGTGCTCCAGCAGGTAGGCCGTGGTGGCGCTCTGCCATGACGTGCCGACGGCATACGGCCGCTTCAGCACATAGCGCCGAACCGGGTCTGGCCTGGGCTCGTCCTCGATGTCGCTTCTGCTGGCAACCCGGTACACGCCGGTGTCGTCGCTGCGCAGCCAGTAATTGGCACCGCTGTCGCTGCGTCGGACCCATGCAGGCTGGCCGTCGAAATCGACGCGGCCGAGCGAGCTCAGCGTCATCTCCTCGCGCTGGACGGTGTTGTTCTCCAGTTCGGTGGCCACCTTGTAGGCCCAGCGGTGGCCCTTGTCGAGCGGGAAGAGCGAGGTGTCTCCGCCCGGCCCGCCGCACCCGACCAACGTCAAGCAGACAACGCCACCCAGCCAGGCGGCACCCGTTTTGATGGAGGAAGCCATCGAACTCATTTCTCCGGCAACTGCGGCACCGGCAGATCGCGGATCTTCACCACCTGCTCGTCGTTACCCGGGCGCAGCCAGGACGTACCGCCCTTGCCTACCTTCGGCTCGCTGGTGCCCATCTGGCTGACACCCTGGCGGACCTTCTTGATGCCCTCGTTGAGCATCGAGTGCACGTCCTTGGAGTAAGGAAGGCGGTAGGCGCGCGGCTGCGCGGTCGGCTTGCCGTTGTCGATGGCGTTGACCCACACGTAGAGCGCACCGTCGGTCCTGGCGCTGGGCTCCTCGATCACGGCGGCAAGCAGCACGAAGCGCTCGGGCAACGCGTCGGGGCTGGGCCAGCCCGACAGCTGATGCACCACGCTGTCGGCGTAGAAATAGAACACCGTGACACCGACCACAAGGATTCCCTTGAGCCAGGCGGGCCATCGCGACCACAGCAGCGCCAGGACGCACAGCAGCGCCAACGCGGCAAAACTCAGAATCAACGCGAGGGTCATGGGTTGCTCACCAGTTTCTTCGGCAGGGTGTTGACGTTGGTGACCTGCCCGTCGGGCAGCACCGTGAATCGCACGGCGGTGGCCTCGTCGCCCTTGCGCGCCAGCTGGACCTGTCCGTAGTAGACGACATCGGCGCGCGGGTTGACCTTGATCACACTGATCGTGGCCTCGACAGCTTCACCGTTCTTGGTCTCGTAGTACTGCAGGTTGATGGTGAATTCGCCCGGCTCGATGCCGCGGATCGTCACCACCTCCTGATTCAACGGGTTCACGATCTCCTTGCCGTTGATCAAGATCACGTCGCCGGACAGGCCCCGGTCATCGCGATCCAGGTGCATCAGACCGGCCTCGCGCGCACGGAACCAGACCAGGTTGCCGCCCGGATCCTGCACCCAGGTGTCGATGTCGTTCGGATTGCCGTCGGGCCAGCTGACATTGACGATGTATTCGGCCTTCGATGGGATGTCACCAGCCTTCAGCGCCTTCGGGTTCATCGCCAGCAGCGCAATGATGAAACAGAAGACGAACGCGATGAGCATGTTGAACAGCATGTCGTAGAAGGGGTCGACCTCTGCTTCACGCGATAGCCGTGCGGAAGGTGGCTTGCGCATGGCTCAGCCCGTGAAGCTCACGACCGCTTCGAGCGGGCGCGGGGGCACGTCGGCCTCGACGCTCAGTCCGATGCGCTGGCAGTCCGCCACGAGTGCATCGGCATAGCGGTCGAGCCTCGTCAGCTGCAACCCGAGCACGATGTTGCCGACCAGTCCCACCATCGTGGTCAGCAAGGCCACGCCGAGGCCTGTCGTCAGGCTGCGCAGCAATTCCTGCGACTGGCTGGGATCGAAGCTGGTGGTGTGACCGATCTGCAGCGCGAGGATCGAGAAGCCGATCACCTTGCCCAGCAATCCCAGCTTCAGCTGAATGCCGTTGACCCACCACGCGGTGCTGTGTGGCCCGTGCGTCTTGTCGAGCAGCAGATCGAGAGGCGCGCCGCTGTCGCGTGCGGGGCCGGCGATGGCGCTCCAGTAAGCGGCGGCCCATCCCGCCTCGGCCGTCGCCCGACCGGGCCCGGCGAGTTGCGCCGCCAGCATCGCCTGACGCTGCTGCTGCAGTGTTCGGCTTCGCGCGCCGCACCACAGCGTGGCGCCGGCAAACACCACCATGATGACCAGCGTGATACCGGTCGGGTCGGCCTGCAACAGCATCGCGAACACGCCGCGCACGCCGAGCAGCCAGCTGGCGAATATCAGCAGGCCGGCCAGCGTGAGCCACTCCAGCCACAGGGGCTCGGTCATCGGCTCTCGCGCAGCCGACGCGGAGCCGTGGGCTGGCTGCCGGCGACTGGACATCAGCAGGCGGTTCATCATGGAACTCATGCGGATGATCCTGCCGCGCGGCACGCGCCGCCTTGATAGGCGCCTGAGGCGAAGCAATGCAGGATCGGGCGGCAACTGCGCGCCGGCAAGGAGTTCACGATGTGCGTTCCGGAAACGGGCGTCTGTGACGCGATGGAGCGATGAGCGGACTCAAGGACGAGATGGCTTCGGCAGCGAATGGAACTGCACGGCCGCGATTATGCAAACCCATGGCGCGCAAACTCCCTGCGGAATCGCCGGTATTCGACTTGACAAACCGATGCCAGCCCGCTGGATTTCCGGGCCTGCGCGATCGGCACCGAACCGGAACTGCAACGTGCGGCAATCAGTCGCGGCTCATGACTGGTTCCAGCGCAGCTTGCGGTAGATCGTGTTGCGGCTGATTCCGAGTCGCTTGGCAGCCTCGGAGATGTTGCCGCGCGCCGCGTCGAGTGCGTTGCGGATCATCTCGACCTCTCCTTCTTCCAGCGTCTTCGCGGATCGTTCCGCAGCGGCGGGCGGGCTGACCTGGGGAACTGGCGCGTCACCGTCCGAGGCTTCAGCCGCGTTTCGCACTGCGAATGCGCCCCCGCGCTCGGACACTTCGGAACGCGCCCCGAATGGCTCCGGGATGCCCGTGTTGCGTACAGATGTCGTGGGCGCCTCAGCCGTGCTGCTGGCGATTGCACGCGGCGCAGTTCCCCGCTGCACGTCCTCGAGGAAATCCTCGGACAGGTGGGTTTCGTTGATCTGGGCCTCGCCGGCGGCCATCACGGCTGCCGTGCGCAACACGTTGACGAGCTGCCGCACGTTGCCAGGCCAGCCGTAGCGACGGAACAAGGCCATCACGGATGGGCAAACCTGAGGCGGGCGCTCAGGAGCCTCGGCGGCCAGGATGCGTTTGACCAGCGCAGCCAGATCGGTGCGCTCGCACAAGGCGGGCAGCCGCACGACCAGACCGTTGAGGCGGTAGTACAGGTCTTCACGGAACTGATGCCGCTCGATCATGCCGCGCAGGTCGCGGTGCGTCGCAGCAATGACGGCGATGTCCACGGGGATCGCCTTCTGCGCCCCCAGCGGAGTGACGCAACGCTCCTGCAGGACGCGAAGCAAACGCGCCTGAAGGGCCATCGGCATGTCGCCGATCTCGTCGAGGAAGAGCGTGCCGCCGTCGGCCTGCGCGATCAGGCCGATCGACCCCTTGCGTCGTGCGCCGGTGAAGGCGCCCTCCTCGTGGCCGAACAGCTCGGATTCGATCAACGACTCGGGGATCGAAGCGCAATTGACCGCGACAAACGGCTGTCGAGCGCGCTGCGAATCATGGTGCGCCGCCCGCGCGAGCACTTCCTTGCCGGTGCCGGTCTGCCCGAGTATGAGCAGCGGAATATCGCGGTTCAGCACGCGGCGAACCTTCTCGACCGTCGCCGCGATGCGTGCATCACCGGTCTCCAGCCGCGCCAGGCCGATCCCTGCCAGCTTGCGCGGCGCAGCGGCGGCCTTAGCCATGCGCTCCGAGGACTGCTGCTCGGGCATCTCGTCCGGAGCACGAGGCAACGCGACGGGCTCGACAGCATCGCCGTCGACTTCCGCACCGCTGACATCGATCCAGTTGACGGCGCCGCTGACCACGGCACGGGGTGGCCACACGAAGCGCGCACTGACGAAGAACGGCGTGCCACACGGGCCGTTGAGCTGCATCGGCACCGCCAGTGGCGAGCGGAAATGATCGAAGACCGATGCCGCGCTGGCCCCGAACAGGCTGGTCAGGCTGTGCATGCGCAGCGAGGCGCCGCTCAAGCCGAGCAATTCGAGCGCACTGCGATTGGCGCCGATGATCTTGCCATCCGACCCGACCACCACCACGCCTTCGACGAGGGTGCCGAGGTAGGACACGCTGCGATGGAAATGCAGGCGGAGTCGGTTGCTGTAGTCGTCGTGGAGCCACTGGTTCTCGATCATCCGCGCGGACATGCGCACCAGTCCCATCGTGTGGCGGTGGTAGGTGCGCTGGTCGCCGCTGACATCCAGAACGCCGAGCATGTTGCCCCGCGGGTCGAAGATCGGCGTGGCGGAACAGGTCAGGAAGTTGTGGGCATGCATGAAGTGCTCGCCCGCGTGCACGACCGTCGGCGCCTCGGCGAACAGCGCGGTGCCGATCGCATTCGTACCCTTCGAGTGCTCTGCCCAGTTGGCTCCCGGCGCCAGGGCGATCTTGTCGGCACGCTCGAGGAAGTCGTTGTCGCCCACCGAATGCAGGATGGTTCCCTGTGCATCGGTCAGCACGATCATGCTGTGGCTGTCGATGATCTGTTCGAAGAGCATCTCCATCACCGGCGCGGCATGCGTGGACAGGCGCTGGTTGCGCTCGCGGGCCACGTTCAGGTCGCCGCGCATCAACGGCTCGTTGTCGGGCCGCTCGATGCGCGACAGGCCGAGTGCGGTGCAGCGCAGGTGCGATTCCTCGATCTGCGCCAGATGGGAACGCAGGTCAGCCGACTGCAGGCCGGTGGCGCTTGCTGACGCCACGCTGACGGACGCAGGCTTGATGCCTCGATGCGAAGCTGCCATGGTGGCTCTCCAGAATGACCCTCATCGTCGCCGGGCAAGCGCGGGCTGTCCATCGGCGCATGCCCGGAGTGGCATGAAGCACAGCGGGGCCTACGCTGCGCTCGCAAACACCTGCAAAATCCCGGTGCGACGGTGCAACCAACGGCTCAGGCCCGGCATCGAAACCAGGCACGAAGACACCGCGCACCGGGCTTGGCACATCGTTTGCGCACCGTCCGGGCTTTTGTTCCCCTCTGGAGACTTGATGATGTTGGACCCTAGAAACCCCGATACGGCAACTGTTGCGAAACGGATCAGATCTGTTCCGATGCGCCACAGCGTCACACTCGCCGCCACCCGGCTCGTCCGCCGGACCGGCCTGACCCTGGCGGCGGTCTGCCTGATGGGCTTGGGTACCAGTGCAGCCTGGGCCCACGGTGATGTGACGCCACAGTCGGTGGACACCAAGGCACTGCCGCCACTGGGCGCCGACTGGCTTGCCGAGAACCCATATCGCGGAAATGCCGCCGCTGTGAAGATCGGCGACTCGGCCTACAACCAGAACTGCGCACGCTGCCATGGCCTGCAGGCCATCTCCGGCGGCATCGCTCCCGATCTGCGCAAGCTGGACAACGATTGCGTCTCCCTGCAAGACGTCAAGAAGAAGGCCGAATGCGTCAAGGATGTCGACGTGTACTACCTGGGAAGCATCCGCAACGGCAAGGTTCGCAACGGTGCCGTGTACATGCCCAAGTTCGAAGGGGTGATGAACCAGGAAGCCATGTGGTCGATCAAGGCCTACCTCGAGACCGTTCGCGAGCGCCCGCTGTGACCACGCACGGAGGGCCCGCCGACTGGACCCGGCGTCGCTGCCTGCAGGCGGCGGCTGGCGCCAGCGCCCTGGCGCTGCTGCCGGCACGTGCGGACGACGACGAGCCGGATCCACTGGAAAAGATCCGCAAGCGCGGGTCGCTGGTGGTGGGCCTGTACAAGGATCTGCCGCCCTTCCACGTCGCTGGCGCCGGCATCGACGTCGACCTGTCGCAGGCCCTGGCTGCCGACATGGGGCTCAAGTTCACGGCGTTGCCGTTCGACGCCGGCGAGAACATGCAGGACGACCTGCGCAACATGGTCTGGAAGGGCCATTACATGGGATACGGTCCGGCCGACGTGCTGATGCATGTGCCGGTCGACAAGGCGCTGATGAACAGCTCGCCGCAGGTCGAGATCTTCGGTCCGTACTACCGCGAACGGCTGGCGATCGCGCGCAACCTCGAGAAGGTGCCTGTGCTCGATTCCCTGTCGCGCATCGCCGGCTTGCAGGTGGCGGTGCCCGGACAGTCGCTTTCCGGCTGGTTGCTGCTGGGCGCAGAGAACGGCGCCTACCGCGAGCAGATGCAGACGCGCTGGGCTGATGGAGCCGAAGCCGCGCAGGCGTTGATGCGTGGCGATGTGCCGCTGGCAGCGGGCATGGTGTCCGAGCTCGAATCGGTCGTGCGGGGCGACACGCGTTTCGCGATCGAGCCGTTGCCGCTGCCACGTTCCCCACGCGAAGGCTGGGCCGTCGGCATGGCGGTCAAGAAGGACTCGATACGCCTTGCGCAGGCCCTGCAGTCCTCGTTGAACAACCTCGTCAAGAACGGCAAGGTGGCCGAACTGTTCGCGAAGCACTCGGTGTCCTGGAAACCGGTCTGAAGCCGGTTTCCATCGGGCGATCAGGCCGCCCGGTTCAACTCTTCGACGACTCTCGACGACGCGTGAACGGCTGCTGGTAGAGCCAGACCGTGCGCCCGTCGGGACAGGCATGGACAGCGTCCGGCTGAAGCTGGCGAGCCTCGAATTCCAGGCTTGCCAGCCAGCTGCCTGAAGGCAGTTCGCGGCAAGCCTTCTCGACCGCCCGAGGCATGCTCTCGGGCCGCTGGAACAGATAGACGAGTTGAAACGCCGACCAGTCGGTCTTCCACAGGTCGCCGCGCGTCACGCCGGCAAAGCGGCAGCGCCGCTGACACGCCCAGCGCAGCGGCCAGCTCCACTCGATGCCCTCGATCCGCGCCGTCGGGTACTCGGCGTGCAGTTCGCGCAAGCCGTCGCCGAGACCACAGCCCGCTTCGAGCACGCGCGCGGCATCGGGCAACGGCACCAGGCGCTGCAGGCCCTCCAGCGCGCCGCGCGGCGTCGGAAAGAACGGCGCATCGCGCCAGGCATTCAACGGGTAGAGCAGCGCCAGAACCGTCAGAGGCAGCAACCAGGCCCAGGCGGGCACGTCGTGCGCCGAACCGGACAACGCCAGTGAAAGCGGAAAGCCCAGTGCGATGAACAGGCGACGCCAGCGGGTCAGAGGCCAGGGGGACAACACCGCAGGCAGGGCGCCGACCACGGCCGCGCAGGCCAGCGCCACGATCGGTGGCGCTGCGACAGCGCTCAGCAGGGCGAAAACGGCCCAGGCGAACGCCCAGGTCAGCAAGGCAGGCAGCGGCCAGGGCAGCATCGCAACAGGCGATGGCAGCCGCGGCGCGGGTTCAGTATTCGCGCAGCTTGACACGCAGGCGCGCGATCGACTGGCTGTGCAGCTGGCACACCCGTGACTCGGTGACCTTGAGCACGGCAGCGATTTCCTTCAGGTTCATGTCGTGCTCGTAGTACATGCTCATCACGTACTGCTCGCGCTCGGGAAGCACCTTGATGCCGGCGACCAGCGCCTCGCGCATGCGCTGATCCTGCAACTGGGCCAGCGGGTTGAACGATTCGTCTGCCACGTGGCGGTCGAGGTAGTCGTGGTCGCCGTCATCGCCCGACATGTCCTCGAGGTAGACCAGCTGCGTGCCACGGACCTTGCCCAGCAGTTCCTGGTACTCGGTCAGCGTGATGCCCATTTCCTTGGCGATCTCGCTTTCGGCGGGGGCGCGGCCCATGCGCTGCTCGAGCTTGTGGACAGCCGATTCGATGGTGCGCTGCTGCTTGCGCGTGCCGCGGGACAGGTAGTCGTTGCCGCGCAGTTCGTCGAGCATGGCGCCTCGGATGCGCTGCGTCGCGAACGTCTCGAACTGGACGCCCTGCGCCGCATCGAAGCGGGTCAGCGCATCGGCCAGGCCGATCATGCCGACCTGGATCAGGTCGTCGAGTTCGACGTTGGCCGGCAGCTTGGCAATCATCTGGTGCGCCAGGCGGCGCACCAGTGGGCTGTACTGCTTGAGCATCGACGTGTTGTCGAGCTGTCCTTTGGCGGTGTACGTGGACATGGTCGGCTCCGGAGATTCAGTTGAGCGCGTGTGCATGGTGCTCATTCGCTGCAGTTGGCAAGACGGCCAGCTCGCCGGTGGCGGGCGCCAGGGTGTCTCGAACCCAGCGTCGCATGGCAGGCGTCGGGGCACTGCGTGCATCGCTGGCTGGATCGATCTGCATCCAGTCGCGCAGCACGGCGCCCAGGAAATCGTCAGCGCAGGTCGCGATCTGCATCGCGATGCGCTCGGCGCGGGGAGAACTCGGTGCGGCGCTCAGCAGCAGGTCGTGCACCAGCAGGCCAGCACGCTGCGTCAGCAGCTTCATCGCGGCATAGGCATGCGTCACGCTGACCGGGCGGTCGTCTGCCAGCAGCAGAGGGCGAGGCCGCGTGCTGGACTCGCGTCGCATGAACAGCCGGCACAGATCGGTCGCGCTGGCATGCACCAGCACCACATCGGCCTCCGGCGCGGCCAGCGAGACCGCCTCGAGGAAGCTGGCCGTGGAACCATTCGAGTCGACGTAGCGCAGCGGCAGGCCGCGCGCCGCGAGGTACGAGACTTCCTGCGAAAGCACCTCGATGCATTCGGCCAGGTCGACCTCTGCCAGCTCGTTCGGACCGGGAGCGTTCTCGCCGGCATCGACAACCAGGGTGTGGCAGCCCTGTTCGGCCAGGCCGCTGCACAGGCGTTCGAGCATCACGCCGCCGAAGGCCATGTGCGGGTTCGAGACCACGGGCACGAATCGAACCTGGGCATGCGCGAACAATCGCCGCAGCCCATCGGCCTGATCCAGCGGCATCGAGGAGGAAGAAGGGGTGAAGGAAGGCGTCATCGCGGAAAGGCTCTGGGTAGGCTGGGTCGCGGAGGGCTTGCGGGTGCGCAGCGGGCGCGGCATCAGGCGTGCAGGGCCATGGCGTCGTGCGGGACGGCCTGCTGCAGCGGGTGCGACTGGTGCTGCGGTGCAGCGAAGATCAGGTTCACCTCGCTCGAATCCATTCGGTAGGCACTGCCGACGGTCGGGCGCAGCGCCCGGTGGATCAGTGCGTGCGACGACAGTCGGTGCCAGTCCTCCGGCACCCGCTGTCCATTGGCCACACCGACCACGGTGAGCTTGTGGCGGATCAGCGCGTCGAGCGCCGGGCCGAGCTTGACGGCCTCGTCCATCTTCGAGAGCACGATGCCGCGGCAGGTGCTGGCGTGATACGAGATCAGCACGTCCTCGATGGTCTCGCCCTGCGCGGACGCATTGACCACCAGCAGTTTGTGGATCGACCGGTGACTGAGCATCTCCAGCAATTCGCGGGTGCACGTGTCGCGCTGCGCCATGCCGGCGGTGTCGATCAGGACCATCTTCTTGCCGGCGAGCAACTCGAGCAGGTCTTCCAGCGAAGCGCGGTCGTGCGCGGTGTGCACCGGCACGCCCAGGATGCGCCCGTAGGCACGCAGCTGTTCGTGTGCGCCGACCCGGTAGGCGTCGAGGGTGATCAGGCCCAGGTGCGCCGCGCCGTAGCGGGTCGCAAAGGCCGCTGCCAGCTTGGCGGTGGTGGTGGTCTTGCCGACGCCGGTGGCCCCGACCAGCGCATAGACGCCGCCCTGGTCCTCGAGTGCCGGCTCGCGGTCGGAGCTCAGCAGATTGCGCTCGAGCACGCCGGCCGCCCAGCCCATCTCGTCGGTGACTTCGGTGCCCATGCCTTCGGCGAGCTTGCGGATCAGCGCGGGCGAGAAGCCGCAGTCGATCAGCTTCTGCGTCAACCGCGCCTGCGCAGGCTGGCGCTGCAGCTTTTCCATGAAGGCGAGTGCGCCGAAGCGTTCCTCGATCATGCCTTTCATGCTGCGCAGTTCGCTCATCATGTCCTGCTGGTCGCGCCGCGCCGCGCTGGCATCGGCAGCCAGGGGAGCCGTCGCAGCCGGCGCCACACGGGCACGGCCGCGCGCTTCGGCAAGCGTGCGCACTTCCTCATGCAGTACCGGCGGCTCGTGCAGCACCGGCATGGCGTTGACATACATCGGGTCGGTGTCGCTGTGCAGCGCCGACAGCACCGGGGCATGGCCCGGCGTGGGCTGGGCCACTCGTGACGGACCGTTGGACGCCGGAGGCGTCGAACGTGCCACGGGCGCATCGGCCATGCGGGTGGCCAGCGGGCCGGGCACCGGCTCGACCACCGGCTCGGCGGCGCGCGCCGCGGCCGATTCGGCCTGCAACGCGACCTGACGACGCTTGAGCATGCGCTCGCGCACATAGTCCTGGAACGACAGCGTGCTCATCGACAGGCGCTCGACGTCGTCCTCGACCGTCGTGGCGTCGGCGGCGGGCTGCGGCTCGACACGCGCGGCGAGCTGGGTTCGGGCGACACCCGGACGCCCCGGGCCGGGACGACCGGCCGCCGGACGTTGCGCAGCGGGCGTCCTGGCCGTCGGCGCGGCCGCAGGCGTTGAATCGGTGGCCATGCGCTCGATCTGAGCCATGCTCTCCGGCGCCATCGCCAGCACCTCGACACCTTCGGCAGACGGCCGGGTGGACAGCACGACCGCGTCTTCGCCGAGAGCCTGGCGCACCAGGGCCAGTGCGTCGCGCGATGTGCGCGCGGTGAAACGTTTGACGTTCATGCGGTACCTCCTATGACCGACCCGATGCGGATCGAATGCGTTTCCGGAATTTCACTGTGTGCCAGCACCCGCATGCGGGGAGCCGCACGCTTGAGCAGGCGGGCCATCGGCGCGCGGATCAGGTCCGGCACCAGCAGGCAGGCGGGCAGCCCCAGGTCTTCCTGGCGCTTGGCCGAATCGGCCGCGTGGCGGGCGAGCGTGTCGGCCACGCCGGGGTCGAGCGCCGCGCCGTGCGGCGAATTGAGCGCCTGCGTGACGAGCCGTTCGAGGTCGGGTTCGAGTGCGATCACGTCGAGCTCCTTGCTCGGGCCGTAGATCTGCTGGACGATGGACGGCGCCAGGTGGATGCGGATGCGCCGGGCCAGTTCGGCCGGGTCGGTGACGGTGGAGGCGTTCTCGGCCAGGCTCTCGACGATGGAGCGCATGTCGCGGATGTGCACGCCTTCTTCCAGCAGCAGCTGGAGAACCTTTTGCAGAGCCGGAATCGCAACCATCTTGGGCACCACGTCCTCGATCATCTTGGGGGCCAGCTTGGTCACGTGTTCGACCAGGTTCTGGACCTCCACCCGACCCAACAACTTGGCCGCGTGAAGTTGCATCAAGTGTGAAAGATGGGTCGCCACGACGGTCGAGCAATCAACCACCGTAAACCCATTCATTTGGGCCGACTCACGCTGACGCTCCTCGATCCAGACCGCCGGCAGGCCGAAGGCCGGGTCGGTGGTGCGCGTGCCGATCAGGTTGGTGCTCGCGCCGCCCGGGTTGATGGCCAGCCACATGCCTGGGAAGGCCTCGCCCTCGCCCACCACGGCGCCACGCAGCGTCAGGCGGTACATGCTCGGCTTGAGTTCGAGGTTGTCGCGGATGTGCACCGGCGGCGGCAGGAAACCCACGTCCTGCGCGAACTTGCGCCGAACGCCCTTGATGCGCGCCAGCAGGTCGCCTTCGCGGGCCTTGTCGACCAGCGAGATCAGCCGGTAGCCAACCTCCAGGCCCAGCGTGTCGATCGGCAGCAGGTCGTCCCAGGTCGCCTCGGCATTGGCTTCCGCGGCCATGGCCGGTGCGGGCGGCGGCGCCTGTCGGGCCACCCGGTCGCGCTCGCGCATCCAGTAGGCGGCGTAGCCGAGGCTGGCCGCGATCAGCAGGAACACCACGTGCGGCATGCCCGGGATCAGGCCCAGCGTGCCGATCACGCCGGCGGTGATGGCCAGCGCGCGCGGCGAGTTGAACATCTGCGCGGCGATCTGCGTTCCCACGTCGTTGCCCTTGCCGACGCGAGACACGACCATCGCCGCCGCGACCGAGATCAGCAGGCCCGGGATCTGCGCGACCAGCGCGTCGCCGACCGCCAGCACGATGTAGCTGTCCGCCGCCTCTGCAGCAGACAGGTTGTGCTGAGCGACGCCGATGATGAAGCCGCCGATGATGTTGATCACCAGGATCAGCAGGCCCGCCATCGCGTCGCCGCGCACGAACTTGCTGGCACCGTCCATCGAGCCGAAGAACTCCGCTTCGTCGCCGACTTCGGCGCGGCGGCGCTTGGCCTCCTTCTCGTCGATCAGGCCCGCGTTCAGGTCGGCATCGATCGCCATCTGCTTGCCCGGCATGGCATCCAGCGTGAAGCGTGCGCCAACTTCGGCGATTCGCTCGGCACCCTTGGTCACCACGACGAAGTTGATGACGACCAGGATCGCGAAGACGATCAGGCCGACCGCGAAGTTGCCGCCGATCAGGAAATGTCCGAACGATTCGATCACCGCACCGGCTGCGCCCGGCCCGGTGTGGCCCTCCATCAGCACCACCCGCGTGGACGCCACGTTCAGCGACAGGCGCAGCAGGGTGGTCAGCAGGATCACCGTCGGGAATGCGGCGAAGTCCAGCGGCTTGACCATGTAGGCGGCCACCATCATCACCATCAGCGCCATCGCGATGTTGAAGGTGAACAGCAGGTCGAGCGCGAACGGCGGCAATGGCAGCACCATCATCGCCAGCACCATCACGATGAACACGGGCGCCATCAGCGCCTTGATGGCGGACGCGTTCGGGCCCAGCCAGCCCTTGAGTTGCTGCAGCGGGTTCATTCAGCGTCTTTCTCGGTGGACGGTGCGGGCGGCACGTAGTCCGGATCGTTGTGGGGGTCGAGCTCGGGCGGCACCGACAGTTCGGGCAGGTCGGGCGGCATGGCCCCACGACCGCTCATCGCGGCGCGCAACTGGTACACATAGGCCAGCACCTGCGCGACAGCGGCGAACAGGGCGGTCGGGATCTCCCGATCGACCTCGGCATGGGCGTAGAGCGCGCGGGCCAGCACCGGGGCCTGGAGCACAGGCACCTGGGCCGCACGTGCGGTATCGCGGATCGTCATCGCAAGGATGTCGGCGCCCTTGGCCACGACGCGGGGTGCACCCATTCGCGCTTCGTCGTACTTGAGCGCGACGGCGTAGTGGGTCGGGTTCATCACCACCAGGTCGGCAGTGGGCACGGCAGCCAGCATCCGGCGGCGCGACATCTCGCGCATCAGCTGCTTGCGGCGTCCCTTGACCTCCTGGCTGCCTTCGGATTCCTTGTATTCCTGCTTCTGCTCCTGCGCGCTCATCTTCAGCTTCGACGCATTCAGGTAGCGCTGCAGCGGTGCATCGACGACCGCGAACAGCGCCAGCACGCCGAGCAGCAGCCAGAGCCCGCCCTGGATGGCCGAGCCCGCCTGGGTCAGCCCGGCGCTCAGCGGCATCGACACCAGGCCGCGAAACTCGTCGACGTGGCTGTAGAGATAGACACAGCCGACGGTGCCGAGGAGCAAGGCCAGCACCGACGCCTTGGTGGCATCGACCATCTGCTGCTTCGAGAACATCCTGCCAAGTCCCGCGATCGGCTTGAACGGGGTGCCCTTCGGCATCAGCGGCTTCAGCGTCCAGTTCCAGCCGCCGACGGCCAGTGCGCTGGCAATGCCGAGCGCTGTCATCCACAACCCCATGGGCACGACGACCCACAGCATCATCGCGAGGAGGTCGGCGAGCAGATCGAACATCACCGAAGGCGCGCCCCGGCTGCCGGCACCGAAGCTCAGTCCCCGGGACAGGCCTTCGCGGGTCCAGCCGACCAGCGTCGGCATCATCACGACCAGCCCCAGACCGCCGCCGGCGAGCGCCGCGAAGTGTCCGAAATCGCGCGAGCGCGGGACATTGCCCTCCTCGCGCGCTTTCTTCAGCTTGCGTGCCGAGGCGGGCAGATTGCGGTCTTGAGCGTCTTGGTCGGCCATGGGCGGGCACGGGGGGCAGGGTCACGCAGGGGTCGCGTCAACCGATTGTTCCCAGCCCGCCCGCAAACTTGAGCGAGAGAAGGGGGGGAAACGCGCCCCTTCTCGAACCCCTGCCCGGCGCACCACCCCGGTACGGACCCGCGCGGGTCGATGGCACGAGCCTCGCGCTTTGCAACCCTCGCTAACCCGCGCTGCCCATCGATTGCGACTACGTAGTTTCCGAGGGCAGCGCAGCCGGACGCGCCAGCGCTTCAGGTCGATAATTTTGGACGTGTCGCCCGGAACGGCGGCCGTCGAAGAATCAGGTCAACAACGCATTCCAGGAGACGCACCATGAGCACCCCCGACAAGAAAGCCGCCCCCCGCCGCCGGTTCCTGCAGCGGGCCGCCACCGGCGCCGTTGCCACCGGCGCGCTGGCCGCACCGATGGTTTCCCGCGCGCAGACCACGAGCCTGCGCTTCCAGAGCACCTGGCCAGCCAAGGACATCTTCCACGAGTACGCCAGCGATTTCGCGAAGAAGGTGAACGACATGGCGGGCAGCCGCCTGAAGATCGAGGTGCTGCCGGCCGGCTCGGTCGTGCCGGCCTTCCAGCTGCTCGATGCGGTGAGCAAGGGCACGCTCGACGGCGGCCACGGCGTGATCGCCTACTGGTACGGCAAGAACTCGGCGCTCGCGCTGTGGGGCTCGGGCCCGGGCTTCGGCATGGACGCCAACACCGTGCTCGCATGGCACAACTACGGCGGCGGCAAGGAACTGGTCGCCGAGATCTACAAGAGCCTGAACCTCGATGTGGCCTCCTACATGTACGGGCCGATGCCGGTTCAACCGCTGGGCTGGTTCAAGAAGCCGGTCGCCAAGGTCGAGGACATGAAGGGCCTGAAGTTCCGCACGATCGGCCTGGCCGTCGACGTGTTCACCGAGTTGGGCACCGCGGTCAACCCGCTGCCCGGCGGCGAGATCGTGCCGGCGCTGGACCGCGGCCTGATCGATGCGGCCGAGTTCAACAACGCCAGCTCCGACCGCCTGCTCGGCTTCCCGGATGTGGTCAAGAACTGCATGCTGCAGAGCTTCCACCAGAGCGGCGAGCAGTTCGAAGTGCTGTTCAACAAGACCAAGCTCGACGCGCTGCCGACCGAGCTGAAGTCGATCATCGAGTACGCGGTGCAGGCCGCCAGCGCCGACATGAGCTGGAAGGCCGCGCAGCGCAACTCGCAGGACTACATCGAGCTGAAGAAGGCCGGCGTCAAGTTCTACAAGACCCCGGACGCGGTGTTGAAGGCGCAACTCGAGGCCTGGGACAAGACCATCGAGAAGAAGGCGGCCGAGAACCCCCTGTTCAAGAAGGTGCTGGAATCGCAGCGCGCCTTCGCCGAGCGCGTGGGCCAGTAGCAGAACGATTACACGGTCGACTTCAAGATGGCTTACAACCACTACTTCAAGGCAGGCGCCAAGAAGGGCTGACCCGACGGGATCGACAAGGGGCACCGCGAGGTGCCCCTTGTCATTGAGCACGAATCATCGGGGGCACCGCGCCCGCGGTGGCAGGAGTCGAAATGCAGTCATTCATGCTCTCGGTGGACCGGTTGTCCACCCTCATAGGCAAGTTCTTCGCCTGGACCGTCGTCGCGCTGACCGCGCTGATCTGCTGGGAAGTGTTCTCGCGCTACGCGTTGAACAAGCCGCACGCCTGGGTGCTCGACGCCCAGATCATGCTTTACGGCACCCTGTTCATGACCGCCGGTGCCTACACGCTGTCGAAGAACGGCCATGTGCGCGGCGACGTGCTGTACGGATTCTTCAGGGCGCGCACGCAGGCCACGCTCGACCTGATCCTCTACGTCATCTTCTTCCTGCCGGGCATCGTCGCGCTGACCTGGGCGGGCTGGAACTTCGCCCAGGAGTCGCTGGCCATCCGCGAGCAGACCTTCTCCGCCGATGCCCTGCCGCTCTACCCGTTCAAGTTCATCATCCCGATCGCCGGCGGCGCGCTGCTGCTGCAGGGCGTGGTCGAGATGCTGCGTTGCGCCGTGTGCATCCGGGATGGCGAATGGCCGTCGCGCGAGCACGACGTCGAGGAAGTCGACGTCGAGAAGCTCAAGGAAATGGTGCATGTGAAGGATGAGGACATCCAGGCCCTCGACGTGCTCGTGACCAAGGAACACGGGAGCCGGGCATGAAGATCCGCAAGGAACTGTGGTTCGGCTTCTCGCTGATGGCGCTCATCGGCGCAGGCGCGCTGTACATGCTGCTGAGCGCCGACAAGATCACCAACGGCCACATCGGCCTGCTGATGCTGTCGCTCGTGGTGGTGGCCATCATGCTCGGCTTTCCCACCGCGTTCACGCTGATGGGCATGGGCATGGGCTTCACCTGGTGGGCCTACGACCAGAGCATCCACAAGACGCTCGACCTGATGGTGCAGTCGGCCTACAAGGTGATGGCCAACGATGTGCTGATCAGCATCCCGCTGTTCGTCTTCATGGGCTACCTCGTCGAGCGGGCCAACCTGATCGAGAAGCTGTTCCACAGCCTGCACCTGGCGCTCTCCCGCCTGCCGGGAGCCCTCGCGGTGGCCACGCTGGTCACCTGTGCGGTCTTCGCCACCGCCACCGGCATCGTCGGCGCGGTGGTCACGCTGATGGGCCTGCTGGCCTTGCCGGCGATGCTGCGCGGCGGCTACAGCGTGCAGTTGTCGGCCGGGGCAATCACCGCGGGTGGTTGCCTGGGCATCCTGATCCCGCCCTCGGTGATGCTGATCGTCTACGGCGCCACCGCCGGCGTGTCGGTCGTGAAGCTCTACGCCGGAGCGTTCTTCCCCGGCCTGATGCTGGCCGGCCTGTACATCCTCTACGTGATCATCCTGGCCAAGGTCCGCCCGGACCTGGCGCCGCCGCTGTCGGCCGAAGCGCGTCAGGTGCCGCTGCCGCCGATGACGCAGGGCTTCGCCCGTTCCGGCGAACAGCGCGCGCTGCCCGGGCTGATGGCGGCCCTGCGCGGACGCCGCAATGCCGACGTGCCCACCGGGTACATCGTCAAGCAGTTGTTCATCGCCCTGCTGCCGGCCCTCCTGTTCGCGGCGGTTGCCCTCGGCAGCTACCGTTCCGCCACCGCCCCGCTGCCGGTCGAGGCCGAGACCGGCCTGCAGGCGATGGGCGAGGAGGCTGCTGAAGCCTCGCTGCCGACAGAAGGCGGTCTGGCCGAGCCGCCGACGGACGATGGCGCACTGGCCGAGCCACCATCGGACAGCGGGGGCCTGCAGGAACCTCCGACCGAGGCCTCGACCGAGCTGGCCGAGCCACCAGGAGCCGAGGCCTCGGCGGCCGAGCCTGCTGCCGCGGTGCCTGCAACGGGGGGACTGGCCGAACCGCCGGGATCCAGCGCATCGACGGCCCCGGCTGCTGACGCAGCGGGCACGCCCCGCGTGGCCTCGACGGGGTACTGGATCGGCCTGGGCGCGAGCGGCGCTGCGCTGCTGGCGTTCTACGCACTGCTGAGTTATGCGCGGCTCGAGATCTTCAAGATGCTGCTGGCGTCGTTCTTTCCGCTGCTGGTGCTGATCCTCGCGGTGCTCGGATCGATCGTGTTCGGGCTGACGACTCCGACCGAGGCGGCGGCTGTCGGCGCCCTGGGCGGATTCGTGCTGGCGGCGGCCTACAAGCAGCTGAACATGCGCGTGATCACCGAGTCGGTCTACCTGACCGCCAAGACATCCGCCATGGTGTGCTGGCTGTTCGTGGGCTCGTCGATCTTCTCGGCCGCGTTCGCGCTGCTGGGCGGACAGGAACTGGTCGAGAACTGGGTGCTGGGCATGAACCTCACCAAGACCGAGTTCCTGGTGCTGAGCCAGGTGATCATCTTCATCCTCGGCTGGCCGCTCGAGTGGACCGAGATCATCGTGATCTTCATGCCGATCTTCATCCCGCTGCTCGACAACTTCGGCGTCGATCCGCTGTTCTTCGGCCTGCTGGTCGCGCTGAACCTGCAGACCGCGTTCCTGAGCCCACCGGTGGCGATGGCCGCGTTCTACCTGAAGGGCGTGAGCCCGCCGCACGTGACGCTGAACCAGATCTTCGCCGGCATGCTGCCGTTCATGGGCATCCAGGTCATCGCGATCATCCTGCTGTACCAGTTTCCGGGCATCGGCCTGTGGCTGCCGTCGGTGCTTTACAAGTAACCGACGTCCTTCGATGACAGGCCCGGAGAGTCTCTCGACTCTTCGGGCCTTTTTTCAGGTGGATCAACGCTGCGTCCGGGCGATGACGGTCACTGGAACATCGAAAGCATCTGCTCGAGCGCCGAGGTGAAGGGCTGCTGCATCAGCGGCAGCGTCAGCAGCACACCGACCAGGCCGACCGTCAGCGTGATCGGAAAGCCGATCGCGAAGATGTTCATCTGCTGGGCCACGCGGGCGATGACGCCGAGCACGAGGTTGGTGAACAGCAGCATCGCGATCAGCGGCAGCGCGATCCAGAGTCCCAGGGTAAAGATCTGGGCTCCCCACAGTTCGGGGCGCGTCGCGCGCAGGAAGGCGAACGGTTCGGCACCAACGGGGAATGCCTCGAAGCTCTGCACCACCGCGGCGATCAGCAGCAGGTGGCCGTTGATGACGATGAACAGCCAGCTCACCGTCACGCTGAAGAAATTGCTCATGGCGGTGGTCTGGCCGCTGGTCGCGGGATCGAAGAAGCCCGCGAAGTTGAGGCCCATCTGCAGCCCGCCGATCTCGCCGGCGAACTCGACTGCAGCGAACACGATGCGCACCGCAAAGGCCATCGACAAGCCGATCAGCACCTGCTGCAGCACCAGCATCAGCGCCTGCGGGGAGTCGAGCGGCACCACCGGCATCGGCGGGAGCGACGGCTGCACGGCCACGGCGATCAGGAACGACAGCGCCACGCGCACCCGGGCGGGCACGCTGCGCTGGCCGATCACCGGCACCACGCCGAACAGGGCGAGCACGCGTATGAAGGGCCACAGCAGCGG
>Ga0116157_10001629_pt1 | contig 22391 bp, 18 predicted proteins | sample AD_UKC048_MetaG_FD_89882 | JGI IMG/M metagenome (GOLD analysis project Ga0116157, IMG submission 89882) | Active sludge microbial communities of municipal wastewater-treating anaerobic digesters from USA - AD_UKC048_MetaG | ecosystem: Engineered > Bioreactor > Anaerobic > Digestate | place: USA... | reverse complement strand
CGACATAAGTTTTTACCCAGAAGGTAAGTGAAGAGTTCATGCCGAGGGTAACCTGCGGGGAGATCAGCCAGTCGTCGTTCTCATAAGTCGGCGCAGCAGAGGCCATAACGGCTCCGAAGCGGACGCCGCCGTGCGGCTGGAGTTCCGGATCGTCGGCTAAGGACGGTTCGGTAGTAGCCGGATTAAAGGCGATGAACGACATGGGCTCGCCGGCATGTGGAAATTCAACACCATCGATACCATAAGTGTTTGATCCATCCACATCTACGGTGGTCCAGGGATCAAATGTGAGCGACCAGTCTTCCTGTGCTTCGAAATCGAGGATGACGGAGGTCATGGTGCCGCCGGAGGTCACAGTGAAAGTAACCGGTACGTCAATCTGGGCATTTTGCATATCATTGCTCATTATGCGCACCATGCCGTCGTAAACGCCTGCTTCGAGGCCGTTTGCATCGCAAGTCACATTAACAGTGACCGATTCGCCCGGAGCTACGGTTCCTGAAGTGGGATTGGCTGAAAGCCACTGATCGACAGGGGTACCGGTAAGCATGGCACGGATGTTCCAGTTACGGGTATCTTCATAATCGGTCAGATGGTTCCAGGAAATCCCGTTGAATGAGATCCAGTCGCCGTTGATATTATTAGGGCCGGCATCCACACCGGGGATAAACATGTCGGCAGACGGCTGGGTGTATTGGTAACCAACCCAGATCTCTTCTCCGGTGATATACACGGGATTGTCCAGTTCAACTTCTGTCCATGTAGCTTCAGACGGGGTGAACGGCTGGTCGACCAGCATGGTTCCCGGCTGATAACCGTTGCCCTGACCGTAAATACGCACCCTGAAGTCAGTTCCGATCATATTGAAGTACATGATCACAGATGTGATATAAGTTCCGGCTTGCGGAAGTGTCAGTTCGGGTGGGAACATAGCGGCATTTACAATGGTGTACGGCGGATTGGGCCCCCACGAGAATGCATCGGCATTGTCGCCGTCATAATGCAGGAGAAAATCGTCGGTTACAGGATTATACGCAGCGGGGCGATAATTTGGATCCGTAGTATTATCCATGGCATATCCCAGTGACCTGGAATGAGAAGCCGGATTTTCGATAGCTGGTGCCGGCTGGTTCTGGCCTTCCATCGGGTAGAAGACGCTCAGATCATAAGTGAGGTCGGCTGTCCCGTTGTTGGTGATGGTCAAAGGTACGGTCACCGTTGTGCCTGCTGCAGCAGATGTTGAGATGCTGGCCGGATTGACGGCAATAGAAGGATTGGATTCTGCTCCAAGCTGGGTGAATTTGAGGTCATCGATGTAATACCTGTAGGTCGCATCATCTGTCCAGAAATCGACACCACCTAGTTGATTGGTACCGGTAGTTTCCTGTGTCTGGTAAGAGAAAGGCCATTCATGTACCTGGACCCCGTTGACGGACAGGCTGGCGATATCCTCATCAATGTTAATATAATGCTCAATCTTAGTCCATGCTGATGGATTGTAAGTGAAAGCATAATAAATATTTCCAACCATCAGTTCACCGGTTCCATCGTCATAGAACCAGACATCGAAAGCCCATTCGATACCGGGCGATTCAAAATGCTGGAAATTGTAATAGCCCTGGTATCCGGCTTCTACATACATATACCAGTCGAGGAAATATACACCGCTTGTTTTGTTCCCGAGTTTCAGCACCAGGTCGGTGAGGCCGTCGTCCGGATCCACGAAAATGGATTTTGTGGGGCTGTGGGCAAAATCACCGGAAAAATATCCGTCTTCTCCTGAACCGGGATCATTGCTCCAGGTCGTCCACCAGTCGGGAATGCTTTCGGCAACATAATCACCGACATTGTAAGATTCGAAGTCATCCTCATAGAGCGTAATGGGCATGGGTGCGAAACTTAAATCATCGATGTAATACCTGTAGGTGGCATCATCTGTCCAGAAATCGACTCCGCCAAGCTGGTTGGTACCGGTAGTTTCCTGTGTCTGATAAGAGAAAGGCCATTCGTGGACCTGGACGCCATCAACATATAGTTTTGCCTGATCAGCATCGATATTGATTTCATGCTCTACCAAAGTCCACGCTCCCGGAGAGTAAGTAAAAGGATAATAAACATTGCCTACCATTAATTCACCGGTTCCATCATCATAGAACCACACATCAAAGGCCCACTCTATTCCGGGCGATTCAAAATGCTGAACGTTGTAATACCCCTGGTACCCGGCTTCTACATATATATACCAACTCAGGATATATGCTCCGCTGGTCTTATTTCCCAATTTCAGCACCAGGTCGGTAAGGCCGTCGTCCGGATCGACAAATATGGATTTGGTCGGGCTGTTGGCGAAATTATCGGAAATGTATCCGTCTTCGCCCGAACCGGGATCATTGCTCCAGGTGGTCCACCAGGTCGGATTGCTTTCAGCGATGTAATCTCCCACCGCATAGCCTTCAAAATCATCGGTGTACAAAGCACCTTGTGAGAAGGCAGCCCAGGTGAAGAGCAACGATAACGATAGTAGTAATAACTTTTTCATAAAGCTTTATTTTTTGGTTAACACTATAAGAATGCACAAAGGCAAATATAAAAAGATAATTCCGGAAATGACAGAAAAAAAACCACCAAACAAATTCAACCCTAATTCTATTCCCTTTTCACCGTTCACTGTTCACTATTCACTGTTCACTGATCACTGTTCACTGATCACTATTCACTGTTCACTGTTCACTGTTCACTGTTCACTATTCACTATTAACTCTTCCCTGCCATGTCTCCCTTTCCTCCATCCTTGACTCAATCATCCTCAGTATCTGATCATTCCGTATAAGCCCCCAGCCCGGACCGGCCAGGAATCGGGGAGGTACCTCGCCGGCAAACCGTTCGATAACGATAGAAGGGTTTAATTTTTCGGTAAAGTCGATCACAAAATCGATATACTCTTCCAGGGTGAAAAGGGTAAAGTCGTCCGGTTTTTCCCTGTATTCCCGTTCCATCCTGGTACCCCGGATGATCTGTAACTGATGGAATTTTATAGTCTTAACCGGAAGGCGTGAAATGATTTCTGCCTGATGTAGCATCATTTCGCGTGTTTCGCCGGGAAGTCCGAAGATCAGGTGAATACCCGTATTGATGCCGTAATGTTTTGCCATATCCAGGGCTTCCACCGTTTCCGGAAACGTATGACCCCTGTTGATCCGGCGAAGTGTCTCGTCATAGCACGATTCGATCCCAAACTCAAGCATCACATAATGTGTTTTGGCTAATTCCGCAAGGTATTCCAGCTTGTCAGCGTCGATACAATCGGGCCGGGTTCCGATCACAATCCCTGCTATTTCAGGAATTTCGATGGCCTGCCGGTAGATTTCGCGAAGCCTGGGCAGGGGAGCATAGGTATTCGAATAAGGTTGAAAATAAGCCAGGTACTTTGCAGCCCGCCGGTATCTCTTCCTGTGAAATTCAATGCCTTCTTCAATCTGCTGACTGACCGTTTTTTCGGGCTTGCAATAAGAAGGGTTGAAGGCGTCGTTATCACAATAGGAACAACCGCCAATGCCTTTGGACCCATCGCGGTTGGGACAGGTGAAGCCCGCATCGATGGCCAGTTTCTGCACCCTTCCTCCGAACTGCTTTTTCAGATGTTCGGCATAGGAATTAAAACGACGGAGATGATTCCAGGGATACAACTTATTTTGCAACCCGTTCCAGCCATCTTACCATGAACAACATGGTCAGGAAGGAGAGAAAACAGGCTACGACGAATACGCTCCAGGTCAACCAGATCGGCACGCTTTCGTAAAGAATGGCGCCGATGAACAGCAACTGGTTCCCGATAGCAGTCGCCCCGAGCCATCCTCCCTGCATAACGCCCTGGTACTGCGGCGGAGCTACCTTTGACACAAATGAAATGCCCAGCGGGCTGATGAAAAGCTCTGCGACCGTCAGGATGAAATAGGTGCCGATCAGCAGCATTGGCGTGACGCGCTCGGCATCCGCCATTCCGCCGGCTGCCTCGACCTCCGATTTAAGCGGTAATCCCATGGATCCAATAGTCATGACCAGATAAGCAGTGGCTGCGATCAGCATCCCGATAGCGATTTTCTTCGGAGTTGATGGTTCTTTGCCCCGGGCTCGGAGCCATCCGAAAATTCCCATGATAATAGGCGTTAACAGGACGATAAATATTGGGTTGATCGACTGGAAAATTTCCGCTCCCTTGATCTCCATGACTCCAAGATTGATCCGGATACCACTGAGATCGGTATAATCTTTGGCGAAATAGGTGAGTGTCAATCCGTTCTGATGGAAAGAGAACCAGAAGAAGATAACAATGCCGAACACAGCGAACAAAGCATACAATCTCTGTTTGACCTCTTTGGGATCCATGGTTATTTCATGATGTTCACCATTCACCACTGTTTTGACCTTGAGCGACGGATCGGGGAAAATCTTCTTGTTGACCAGGTAAATCGTCAGGGAGATCAGCATGGCAATGATCGAAATACCAAAAGCATAATGGAATCCGGTAGCGAAAACGTTAAGATAATCATTGGCGAATAATGTCAGGTCGCTTACCGGTCCCGCAGTGCTGACCTCGGAGGCCAGGGTCTGCAGTTTGGTTGCTGCCTCCGGCGTGATCGTGCCCTTGAGATACTGGTGGCAAAGTTCCGGCAGGTTGGGATTGTACTCATACCCGTGGCGCATAAGCCAGCCATTCCGCATGGCGATGGCGGCAATAGGTGCAAACAAAGCCCCGACATTGATGAACATGTAAAAGAGTGAAAATCCGGAGTCTCTCATTTTTCCGTATGTGGGATTGTCGTACATTTGACCGACCAGCGCTTGCAGGTTGCCTTTGAACAATCCATTACCGAAAGCAATAGTAAACAGTCCGATACAACTGATGATAAGAAACAAGACCTGGTTTGGCACCGGCGTCTTTGTCGGGATGGCAATCAACAGGTAACCGGCTGCCATGACAAACTGGCCGATCATGATGGTCCCCTTGTAATTTCTTGTCTTGTCAGCAATCAATCCGCCTACAAAAGCCAGAATGTAGATTGAAAAATAGAATACTGAATAAATTATCCCTGCATGAGTGCCTGAAAGGCCGAATTTTGCCTGTAAGAACAATACGAGGATCGCCATCATGGTGTAGAAACCGAACCGTTCTCCCATGTTGGCCAGGGCTGCAGCGAGCAACCCTTTGGGATGTTGTTTCATCATAACTTTAGATTTTAGTTTGTTTATAGATTTAATTTGAATCCGGAAAGTTTAAGGATGACAAAAATAATTAAAAATCGATCTTTTCAAAGTTCCGTTCAGTTTTCGGCAAAATTTGCAGAAATTTATACAGGTGATGTAATGAAGTCTGGTAAAATTCGTCTTACCCGTGATGAGTCCACAAGAGTTTAAAATAGAGGTCATTCCATTGAAAAACAAGTTGTACAGGCTTTCGCTGAGAATGCTCGGAGCAACGGAGGAAGCAGAAGACGCCGTTCAGGATGCCTTTGTTAAACTCTGGACAAAACGAAATGAACTTAGTGGGTATTCCAGTGTTGAAGCCTTTGCAATGACTGTGACAAAAAATTTGTGCCTTGACCGGATCAAATCGAAGAGTTTTCAAACCGAAAGGATTTCGGATAAACTGAATTCATCCCTTGGAAATGACCCGGGTAACGTGGTTGAGAATTCGGATTTCAATGGATTCATCCACCGGATCATTGCCCGGTTGCCTGATCATCAAAAGGTTATCATGCACATGAGAGATGTTGAAGATTATGAATACGAGCAGATTGCCGAAGTTATGGGGCTGAATGTCAATGCGGTAAGGGTGAACCTGTCAAGGGCCAGAAAGAAAGTCAGGGATACGATCTTAAAAATGCACGATTATGAACTTGCAAGAAATTGAAAAATTACTGATGAAGTATTTCGAAGGAGAGACTTCCCTTCCGGAAGAGAAAATTCTGAGAGATTTTTTCTCTGGCGGCGATGTTCCGGAAAAGTGGATGAATCTTAAGGTTTACTTTTCAATAATCAGGGAAGAAAAGAAGGTGCTTCTGGAAAATCCGGAACTGGAAAACCGGTTGGAAACCATTCCTGAAGCTGAAAAGATCGCCCCGCTGATCGACCTTCGCCGGCCCTGGATCTATTGGATGACTGGTGTCGCCGCCTCCATCCTGATCCTCATCGCCATCTTTGTCCGGTTCGATCCTTTCCCGAAAAAAATTGAAGATACGTATAAAGATCCACAGGTAGCATATACGGAAGCGCGGAAGATACTTCAGTTCGTATCCTCTAAATTCAACCAGGGCACCCGCAGCCTGAAATCGGTCAATGCTATCGAAACAGGCCTGACCCAGCTTAAACCTGTCGGCTCATATGATAAAGCCGTCAGCGAAGTGAACCGCCTCAGCGACGTCGAAAAAGTAGAAAAACTAATCATCAACAATTGAACAATAGAACATTAGAACAATTTAATAATCAAACAATTAATTTAACAACTATGAAACGTACAATTCTCGCAGCTTTAACAATGCTGCTTCTGATGAGCGCACAGATGATTTATGCCCAGAATAGCTCCGCTCTTGCGCTGTTTGATAAATATGGCGGTAAAGAGGGGTACACCACGGTGAGCATTTCCAAAGAGCTCTTTGGCATGTTTGCCGATATCGAGTCCGATGATCCGGATATGAAAGAGGTGAAAACGATGATGGAACAACTCGAAGGGATCAAGATCCTGATGTTTGAAACCGAAAATGCGGATGACGCCGAACTGGCACGCTTCAAAAGCGAGGTCGGCAAGCTCCAGGTAACCGGGTACAGCGAACTGATGGTCGTAAAACAAACCGGCGAGGAAGTGAAATTCCTGGCCCAGAAAAAGGGTGACAAGATCGGCGAACTACTCCTGGTTATCAACGGTGAAAAAGAGGCCGGATTCATAACCATCAGCGGATTGATCGATATGAGCACCATCGGTAAACTATCCAAAACGATGAATTTCGAAGGGATGGATAACCTGGAAAAGCTGAATGATAACAAGTAACAGCTCAAAAAAAGATCATTCCATGAAAAAGTTGACCTTAATCATACTGGTTGCCGTTTTACCGGTCTTTGCCATGGCCCAGAAAACGCCGTTCACCCAGCTTTATGACAAGTATGTCAGCGAACCGGGTATTCAGACGACGCAGATCTTACCGGGATCGACCAGCTTCGAATGGGAAAAGACGGCTGATAATACCGCGATCAGGGAGATGCTGAACAGCATTGAAAGTATCCGGATCATGAAAATCCAATCCGATTCCACGAAGGTTTCGCCGGAAAAGATATGGAAAAACATGCAGAAAGCGGCATCCGAAGATGCCTACCGGGAAATCCTCACAATCTCGGCCGACAAGGTTCAGATGCGGATGCTCATGCTCAGGGGCGAGGAGGGAAGAACCCGGGAAGTTGCCCTGATTGCAAGGGAAGGCGACGGTGTCTTCATGATGACCATGACAGGCAATATGGACTTTTCATCTATGTTCAGCCCGGAAAATATGAAGAACTTCCGGGAAATCGGGGAGTACTACCTGGAAAACCACAGCGGCTGCAATAAGGCAGAAGAATAGGTGAACCAATAAGAGGGTGTATCAAAAGTCCGGTATTTCGAAATGATTGCGTGACATAAGGTCGTGCTCCAACGACTAAAGCCGTTGGTTCCAAGAAGATTGCAAAGATGGAACCGACGGCTTCAGTCGTCGGACTAACAATAATAAACGAAGATCTGGACTTTAGAGACGGCCTCTTTTTTTTCTACTTTTGCCGTTTATTTTCGATACCGACCGATACACAATAAAATGGATATTCCCAGCAAATACAACCCAAAGGAGATTGAAGAGAAGTGGTACCGCCACTGGATGGATAATAAATATTTCAGTTCAAAACCGGATGAACGGGAGCCTTATACCATAGTCATCCCTCCTCCGAATGTGACGGGCGTGCTGCACATGGGCCATATCCTGAACAACACCATCCAGGATATCCTGGTCAGGCGTGCCCGGATGCAGGGGAAAAACGCCGAATGGCTGCCCGGTACCGACCATGCCTCTATTGCTACCGAGGCCAAGGTGGTGGCCAGCCTCAGGGCTAAAGGGATCGATAAATTCGATATCGGACGGGAGAAATTCCTCGAGTATGCCTGGGAATGGAAAGAAAAACACGGCGGGATCATCCTGGAGCAGCTCAAAAAACTGGGCGCTTCATGCGACTGGGACCGGACCCGCTTTACGATGGACCCGGCACTCTATGAATCTGTCATCAACGTATTCATCGATCTGTACAATAAGGGGTTGATATACAGGGGTGTAAGAATGGTGAACTGGGACCCCAGGGCACTGACCGCTCTATCGGATGAAGAAGTTATTTACAAAGAGGTCAATTCCAAACTGTATTATATAAGATATTTTATTGAAAACTCAAATAATGAGTTTATTACGATCGCGACAACCCGTCCCGAAACTATCCTTGGCGATACAGCCGTTTGTGTGAACCCGAATGATGAGAGATATAAAGGCCTGGCCGGGAAGAAAGTCCTGGTCCCTTTGCTCAACCGGCCGGTCCCGGTCATTGCCGATGAATATGTGGATATGGAATTCGGTACGGGCTGCCTGAAGATCACGCCGGCTCACGATATCAACGATTATGAGATCGGGAGGAAGTTCAAGCTCGAATCGATCGATATATTCAACGACAACGGCACCCTGGGCGAAAAAGCCATCCTTTACGTGGGCGAAGACCGCTTTGTGGTGCGTGAAAAGATCACCCGTGAACTTGGTGACAAAGGCCATATCGTTAAGATAGAAGACTATGCGAACAAGGTGGGCTATTCGGAAAGGACCGACGAGGTTATCGAGCCCAAATTGTCGCTCCAGTGGTTCATGAAGATGGATGTACTGGCAAAACCGGCGCTGGATGCGGTGATGAATGAAGATGTGAAATTCTACCCGTCGAAGATCAAAAATTCTTACCGCCACTGGATGGAGAATGTGCGCGACTGGTGCATCAGCAGGCAATTGTGGTGGGGCCAGCGTATCCCGGCCTATTACCTTCCAAACGGCGATTTTATCGTGGCTAAGTCCGCTGAAGTAGCCCTGGCCAAAGCCCGTTCGGAATTCAATATGCCCGGATTGAAACCGGAAGACCTGAAACAGGATGAGGATGTACTGGATACCTGGTTCTCATCGTGGCTTTGGCCAATCTCCACTTTCGACGGGATCAGGCACCCTGAAAATGAAGATATTCGTTATTATTACCCGACCAACGACCTGGTGACCGCCCCGGAGATCCTCTTTTTCTGGGTAGCCCGTATGATCATGGCGGGATTGGAATACCGGGGGGAGGTACCCTTCCGGAATGTTTACTTCACCGGGATCGTCCGCGACAAGCTGGGACGCAAAATGTCGAAATCGCTTGGCAATTCACCCGATCCGATCCTGCTGATGGACCACTACGGAGCAGATGGCGTCAGGATCGGCATGCTCTTCATGTCGCCCGCCGGCAACGACCTGCCTTTTGATGAAGCATTGTGCGAGCAGGGGAGGAACTTCAGCAACAAGATCTGGAACGCCCTTCGCCTGGTGAAGGGCTGGCAGGTTGATCCCGGCCTGGAGACTCCGGAAACGAACCGGGCTTCGACGGCATGGTTTGAAAACAAGCTCAACCAGACCCTGGCCCTGATCGACGACCATTTCCTCAGGTTCCGTATTTCCGATGCCCTGATGGCGGCCTACAAGCTGACCTGGGACGAGTTCTGTTCGTGGTACCTGGAGATGATCAAACCGGAATACCAGAAGCCGATCGACCGGGAGACCTATGAAAAAACGATCTCTTTCTTCGAAACCCTGATGAAGCTGCTGCATCCATTCATGCCTTTTATTACTGAAGATGTCTGGCACCGGCTGGCCGACCGCCCCACCGGCGACGATATCATCATCGCACCTTTCCCGGTGGCGGGAGAATACCACGACGAGCTTTTGAAGCATTTCGACAGGGAACGCGAAGTCATCATGGCCATTCGGAACGAACGGAACGCAAAAGGCATCCCGAATAAAGACAAGATCCATCTCCGGGTCAAAAAGAACCACGGCCAGGAACCGGATACCTATTTCGACTGTGTCGTCAAAAAAATGTCGGGACTTGCTGACCTGGAATATGTTGAGGAAAAGGTACCTGGAGCGCTGACTTTTATCGTCGGTTCAACCGAGTTTTACATCCCGGTAGAAGAGGAGAAGATCGATATCCCGGCGGAAATTGCCAGGCTCGAAACTGATCTTGAATATGCACGCGGTTTCCTGGCAACGGTAATGGCTAAACTCAGCAATGAAAAGTTTGTGAACAGCGCCCCGGAAAAAGTGGTTGAGATGGAACGCAAAAAACAGTCCGACGCCGAATCAAAGATCAGGGTGATCGAAGCCCAATTGTTGAATTTACGTACAAAATGAATTACGGTAAATTGCAGGATCGTTGCATGCAACGATCCTGCAATTTACCGCTGAAACACATAGCTAAGCAGATTCGCCCCCATTTGCAGCGCCTTTTGCCGCGTGGCATCCGAGTCGTGGTGCACATCCTGGTCTTCCCAGCCGTCGCCCAGGTCGGTCTCATAAGAATAGAAACAAACCAGCCGGCCTTCGTAAATCAACCCGAATCCCTGCGGTGTTTTATTATCATGCTCATGGATCTTGGGCAAACCGTTGGGAAAATTGAATTTCTGATGGTAGACCGGGTGGTCGAACGGGAGTTCCACAAAATCGAGCTCGGGAAAGACCTTTTTCATCTGCGGCCTGACAAACGGGTCCATTCCATAGTTATCGTCGATATGCAGAAAGCCCCCGGCAAGCAAGTAATTCCGCAGGTTTGAAGCTTCGCTTTCGTTGAAAAAAACATTCCCGTGGCCTGTCATGTGTACGAACGGATAATTGAAGATCTCTGCGCTGCCCGCTTCAACCGTAGCATAACCGGCCTCAATGCCCATCTTCAGGTTATCGTTGCAGAACCGGACCAGGTTGGTCAGCGACGTAGGATTGGCATACCAGTCGCCTCCGCCACTGTACTTCAAAAGAGCAACCTGGACTCCTTTCTGAGCAGTGCAGGATAATGTTAAGAATGCAATGACCAGGATGGTACCTAACTTAATTTTCATCAGTTTTCAATGAAAAACATAAAAGGAAAAATGCCATGAAAAATGAAAAAGGCAAAACGCAAAATGTAACATTTATTGTCAAATGAACAATGCCAGATATCAAATGCCAAACGCGGAGCGGATCGCTTCCACTGCGTCAAGCTTTTCCCAACCAAAGAATGTCACCTTTTTGAAGATCTTTTCAACCTCTTTTTCGTTTTCAATCACTGTTTTTCTGAAAGTATCCCTGTCTTCATAAAACACTTCGACCTCTGCCTCGTAATGATCCCGGCCAAAATGCCCGTAGGTACTGGTAGGGCTGAAAACGGGGTTCTGCAAGCCGAATTTTTTAATGATGGCATAAGGGCGAAGGTCAAATAACTTACCCGCAATATCGGAGATTTGTTTATCCGACATGATAAGGCCATTCTTATCTTTAACTTTTGCCGTTCCGCTGGTATTCACCAGGAAACCCACCGGTTCGGCGACACCGATCGCATAAGCCACCTGCACCATGACCTCTCCGGCAACACCTGCCGCAACGAGGTTTTTAGCGATGTGTCTTGCTGCATACGCTGCCGAACGGTCGACTTTCGAGGCGTCTTTCCCCGAAAATGCCCCGCCCCCGTGGGCGCAACGGCCGCCGTAAGTATCGACAATGATCTTTCTTCCGGTCAAGCCCGAGTCGCCGTGCGGTCCGCCAATGACGAAATTGCCCGTCGGATTGACATAGAGCTTATACTCCGAATCGAACAACCTGACGATCCGGTCAGGCATCTCTTTTAAAGCCATCGGGATAAGGATATTCCGAATATCCTCTTTAATCTTCGCCTGCATAATGTCCGGATTTTTGTCAAATTCGTCATGCTGCGTTGAGATAACCAAAGTATCGATCCTGACCGGCTGGTTCATTTCGTTGTATTCGATCGTGACCTGCGATTTGGCGTCAGGCCGCAGGTAAGGCATCAGGTTCGTCTCCTTGCGGATCCGGGCCAGTTGCTGCAGCAGGATATGCGCTACTTCGATCGGCATCGGCATGAAATTGTCCATCTCGGTACTGGCAAATCCGAACATCATCCCCTGGTCGCCTGCTCCTTGCCTGTATTTTTCCTCTTCCGTTTTCGATCCTCTCTCCACGCCCCGGTAGATATCGTCCGACTGCCCGTGGATCGTCGAGATCACCCCGCACGAATCTGCGTCGAATTTGAATTCTGCCTTTGTATAACCTATCTTTTTTATTGTATTCCTGACTACTTCATCGATACTGACATACCCTTTGGTGCGCACCTCGCCGGCCGTCACAACCAGGCCCGTCGTTACCAGTGTTTCACAGGCCACCTTCGATTCGGGATCGTGACGTAAGAACTCATCCAGCAGGGCGTCTGATATCTGGTCGGCTACCTTGTCGGGATGACCTTCCGACACCGATTCCGAAGTAAATAAATAGCTCATTATATCTTATTTTTTAATTATGGAATTAGAGGCTGTCTCAAAAGTCTGATATTTCGATTTGATTGCCTGAAAACAGTTCGTGCTCCAACGACTAAAGCCGTTGGTTCCGAATGTTTTATGAGGGTTGGAACCGACGGCTTCAGTCGTCGGACTACCTAAAAAAAGTGAATATATAGCCTTTTGAGACACCCTCTTGCACATTATTTTTTTAAGGGCACAAATCTATGAATAAAAGCAATATGAATCAGCCTTGAGTCAGAATCTGGAAAACCTCTTCCAGCCGCAGCTCTTCCCGGTTCATGGAAAGTATGGCGATGCCCTTGCTTACGGCCAGGCTGAACAATTCCTCGCGGATATCTCTTCCTTCGGCCGTTTCCAGAGCCCAGACTTTTTCGCTTTTTCTTTCGATGCCGGTAATCCCGCTTATCCGTTTAAAATCCTGGCTGTCGATTTTACCGCTGAACTCTACGGTGATCCGGTTCCTGTTTTTAATGCCGGTGGTGAGGTTCCTGGTTGCATCGTCGGCCACGATCCTGCCTTTATGGATGATGATGGCCCGGTCGCAGATCGCTTCCACCTCCTGCATGATGTGCGTCGACAGCATCACCGTTTTTGTCGCCCCGACCGACCGGATCAGGTGGCGTATCTCGCTGATCTGGTTGGGATCAAGGCCCGACGTCGGCTCGTCGAGGATGAGCACCTCCGGGTCGTGGATCAGCGCCTGCGCCAGCCCGACGCGCTGGCGGTACCCTTTCGACAAAGCCCCGATCTTCTTCTTCCGCTCATCGGTCAGACCCGTCAGTTCGATCATTTCACCGATCCTGGACTTTACATTGCTTTTGATCTTGTGGATTCCGGCGACGAATTCCAGATATTCGCCGACATACATGTCGAGATAGAGCGGGTTGTGTTCCGGCAGGTAGCCGACTTTTTCCCTCACTTTCAGCGAATTCTCGAAAATATCGTACCCGCAGATGGTAGCAGCCCCTTCCGTCGGCGGGATAAAGCAGGTAATGATCTTCATCAGCGTGGATTTCCCGGCGCCGTTCGGACCGAGCAGTCCGACAATCTCACCGGGTTTGACACTCATGGAAACATTGTCCAGGGCTTTCTGCGTATCGTAAATTTTAATTACATTGCTGACTTCAATCGACATATTGCTTTTTCGAATAGGGATGCCGAAATTAGTAAAATATTTATATTTATGCTCTTGAAATTATTAACCTTTTCCTTTAAGTTCTTTCGGTTTTATGAAAAAAATCAAATTTATTGGATCGATTTTGATCATGTTTTTGATCATTCATTGCACAGTTGTTAACGGTCAAAATGAATCAATAATTATTTCATCCGATAGCATAAATCCGTTAACAGATAATACTTACTTCAATGCCAGCTTATTCGGGCATCTTCCTTTTACCGGAACGTCTGATATTTTTCAGTTAAATCCGGCTCTTTACCGGAACAGCGCCGCCGGAACCTTTTTAATAGATGGATTCAGCACTTCAGGCGATTATACCTTATTTGACGGGATCCCGATGGATTTTATCGAAGAAATGCCGCTCAGACTGATCGGTGAAGTTAAGTTTAATGATTTTCATGATTTTCTCACCTGCAACAATACCATCACCGGTTATGCCCGGCTTGAGCCGCTCCGGCAATCCGACAGCCTGACCATCCGCCTGGAACCATCCACCCGCATAATTCATGGGCAGTTCAATGACGCAGACCTGCAGTTAATCATTTCCGGTCCGTTAATCAAACAAACACCCGGAAAAAACAATTCCACTTCACTGAACTTTACGCTGGCAGGCCGCTTGTTTTCTGCATCTGATCCAAACCCTTCGTATATCGGGAGAGACCAGGCATCTGCAGACTACCTTGACTATCTGGCGGATGAATCCCTTCGCCCTTCTGAATTTAGTGGTACTTACCCAAACGCTTGTTTCACCCATGCCACCAATGCTGTTTCGTCTTATTTTAATTCAAATGCTGCTAAAAAAGGATTTTCGCTATATGGTTCTGTGAGTGCGGAAGCTGGAAATGGGATGTTTCTGAAATTGGGCACATACACGGTGAAAAAAAAGGAAACCATTCCGGTCTATGACAATTTTTTCTTTAACCAGGATAAGAATCCAGATCAATCAACCTTATATTCAAACAATTACATTACTCTCGGTCAGATTCTTAAATCCGGGAGATCAACCCGGTTTACCTATCAGGTGCAAGGTAATTACTCGATTCAGAAGAACAAGATTGAAGATCCCGACTATGGCGATGATTTTTTCAAATACGGATATGTTGGAAAATTTGAGACATTCAAAAGGCCAACTTATGAGTTAGGCTCTATCCAGGTCGGTGATACGTATTATGAACAGGCATTGATACTGAATTCCTGGGACTACGATACCCTGGTCGATTTTTCACCGGGTGAAATAAATCCGGGATTAGCCGCTTATACTTCGTCGTATTTTGACATCTTTGTTGGTGAACCGGATAATCACTACGGAAACAAAGACCAGATCCAATTGGGAGGAGGGATACTGAATGGTCAGAATCCTGACAAGGTTTATGGTCTGTGGAATAATACCGGCACTGTTTATAATTATTATTCAAAAGAGGATAACAGGAGGATCAATATTGCTGCGAGTGGTATGCTGGAGCTTGACAACCATAAGATAAAAATTGGGTTTCAGTTCCGAAGAGACAGTTATTCTTCCTATCAGGCCAACCCGGTGGGTCTGTGGGGTTTAATGCGCTCTATGACCAATTTTCATATCAACGAACTCGATTTGTCAAATCCTGAAGTCCATGAAGGTGGACTTTGGGACTCCGTTTTCTTCTACAGGAAATATGATGCAGCCAGCCAACATTACTTTGATAGGAACCTGAGGGAAGCGCTTGGGCTTGACCCGGACGGAACAGATTTTATCGATATCGATTCCTATGATTTCATCACAAGTACAATAAATTATTTTGACAAAGAAGGTTTAAAACACACGATTGATGTCGGAAAGGAATTGTTTTCCCTGGATATGTTTTCTGCTGATGAGCTGTTGAACGATGGCATTGCTTCCTTTGTTACTTACAGCGGATATGATCATTTAGGCAATAAGAACGGGAATAAAGTTGCTTTTGAGGATTTTTTCACAGCTACGGATGGGGAAGGAGAATATATCCGTCCGGTTGGGGCCTATACACCCATGAATTATACCGCTTATGCCGACTATCAGGCGGAGTTCCGGGGGTGGTCGGTTGAGGCCGGATTAAGGATGGATCTATTCGATGCCCATCAGCAGGTTCTGAAAGATCCCTACTTATTTTATGAAGCCTATACTGTGGGCGAATTAGGGTTTAATCCTGATTTTTTGGAAAAAGTACCCCAGTCGATGGATGATCATTATGTGGTTTATGTCGATAATGAAAATCATCCGACACGGATCACGGGTTATCGTTATGGTGATCAATGGTTTGATGAGGATGGCTTAAACATTGATAATCCGGCTGTACTGGACGTCGGTTCAGGCATTTGCCCTTATTTAATAAATCCGGATCAAGAGAATATTACGACATCTGTATTTACTGGTAATCAACTGTATTTCAACTTCCTGCCCCAGATCAGTGTTCAAAAGAACTTCAAGGACAAAGTAATGGTGGCATTCACCTACAATTCTTCAGTCCAGGACCCTTATCCCGAATTAACCTTTTCCAATCCGGCATCTTACTATTTTATTAATAATGCATCAACCTGGGTTCCAAACGGATCCCTGAAACCGGAAAGAACTGATAAATTGCGCCTGGGTATATCGGCGATGCCACTCAGAAAGATTGTTATCACGGCAGAGGGTTTCATAGATTATTTCAGTAATATGATCTATCCGGTAACGTTTTATGGAGCCTACCCGAAAAGCTATAAATCGTTTCAGAATGAGGAAAAGCCATTTGCCCAATATGGCACTGACCTGGCAATCAGAGGGATATCTGGTAAAATTTCAGGATTCAATTATGGATTGTCCTATCATTTATTGTTCAATAAGGATAATCCGGCCTATCATTTGTATGACTATTTAGTACCTAAGAGCCTGTTGAAAGGTTATTTTCAATTCAATACAGGATTCGGGAAAGACTACCAGGGGCCGGCAGGATCGGCTAATTATACGATATTCAGCGGTTTGGGGATCGGATTGTTTAGTCAGCTTCAAAGTGGAGTATATTATCTTTCTTCGGCAACGGTGGATGGTTCCACGTATATGGATTATAAATCTGATGAAACTATTCCCGCCCAGGTTTTCCTGGATATGAAGGTCGAAAAGGGATTTCATTTTAACGATGGCCGTTATCACCTGACATTGTATTGTACGATCCGGAATCTTTTTGACAAGAAGCTGATTTATAAAGTCTACAGGTTTACGGGCCAGCCTGATGATAATGGCTACCTGACAGCGCCCGAATCGCAGAAGCAAATTAGCGAAGCGCTGGATCCGGAGTCTTACAGGTATCTTTATGCAAGTTATATTAATAACCCATCTCATTACGGTATGCCGAGAAGAACTACATTAGGGATTATTTTTGATTTCTAACGGATTTTAAGAATGCGGTAGAGCTGCAAATAGAACGCGGATCAACGCGGATGCAACGGATTTACACGGATCCTCCCTTTGCGACCTACTGAGAGAAACAAACCAGTATCTCTTGCAGCCACGAAAATTATTTCTCCAATCCAGAAAATCCACTGGAATGTACTTCATAGCAAAGGCCGTTAAAACACTAAAACACCAATTTATAATAAAATATGGCAGAACAATGAATCCATTAGATAAAACAGGTATGGTGATTTTATATTAAATTTTGCTAGATTTGTGAATACATTAAAGCCATGAGAGAATTGATCCATATTAAGATACTTTGGGTTACATTCATTTGCTCCTTCTTCCTTAATAAAATGGGTTCTTATGCACAAAGCATCTGGGAGCCGGTGAGTATACCGGATAGTTTAATTGTCATTGATATCAATGCAGAAAAAGAAGGGATAATGCTCATCTCAGCAAAGTCATGGAATGATCATACTGGATTATACCGATCTTATGACGATGGACAATCCTGGCAATATTTGGAGGTGGATTCGGTTTATCATCATGCATATATTTCTGAGATCAGGTATAACTCATCAGGGAGACTTTTTTTAATTGAGAGTTTTGGCATCTTTGTATCTGATGATAATGGCGATCATTACCAATTGATCAGCCCAGACATAGGCAGCATTGATAAATTGAACTTTGCACCTTCCGGGGATGTCTATGCAGTCGGTTGGGGAGGGATTCTCAGATCCACGAATGGAGGCTCAGTTTGGGATACCCTTTACGATCCGGTGAATTCTCAGTTCTTCAGCGATATTGATTTTGGCCTGGATGGTGAGATATATGCGGTTGGAGGCAATTTCGGCGAAGGCAATGGATTTTATCGGTCATTAGACAATGGACTGACCTGGGAAGCCATCGGATTTCCTGATGATTTTCGACGATCGTTACGTGTTAATTCAGAAGGAAATATCCTTGTAGGAGGATTTGGATATAATGGAATGTATCAGTCGACCGACCAGGGTTCCACATGGACCTTTTGCTCATCGATCATCGCAGATGTCATGGAATCATTTAACGATGACCAGCTGATTGCTGGCCGTTGTGTAAATGGATATCGGGGATGCTGGTATTCAAGCGATTGGGGACAGTCATGGGTGACACTCACCGATGATCAGTTCAATCCACGTGTTGATCAGATTTCTGTTTCTCCATCTGGATATGCCTATATTAAAGCAGATACGTCCGGTTCCCTTGATTACAAACTTTTTCGGTCCGTAAATCCGCTTGTCGGAATTAATAGTGTGGAGAAGAATGCTGGCTTTGTACTTTATCCCAATCCTATGAAAGATCAACTTTTTATATCAGGTAATCAAATCAAAAAAATAGATAAAATTGCTATCTATAGTTTGACTGGGCAAAAGATGGCGGTTAGTAAATATCAGACTAATCCGATTTTGTTTCCTGAGATTATTCCAGGGATTTATATTATAGAAATTCAATCTGGATCAGGCGTTTTCAGGAAGAAAATCATTCATTATTAATTTTTTCCGCTTCTGTTTGTTAATACCAAAAAATCATTCTATCTTTGCACCCCATTTTCAGAAGGTAAACGATTTAATATTTGAAACATAGCCATCGATGGATACTTTGAGTTACAGAACCGTCAGCGCGAATAAGGAAACTGTTGAGAAACAGTGGATTTTGATCAACGCTGAAGGCCAGGTGCTGGGAAGGCTGGCATCACAGACCGCTAAAATTCTCCGCGGAAAAAACAAGCCCTATTTTACACCTCATGTGGATTGTGGGGACAATGTTGTGATTATTAATGCTGAAAAGGTCGTCCTGACAGGAAATAAGCTGGAAGGAAAAGATTATGTGCATTACAGCGGTTACCCGGGCGGTGACAAGCACCATTCTCCGAAGGAGATGCTGAAGAAAAGGCCGACCTATCTCATCGAGGAAGCTGTCAGGGGCATGCTCCCCAGGACGAGGCTCGGACGGGCAATCTTCGGAAACCTTCACGTTTATGCCGGTCCCGAGCATCCGCACCAGGGCCAGGCTCCTAAAGAAATCGATATCAATACCATTAAATAATCAATATGGAAGTCATTAACGCAACCGGAAGAAGAAAGACAGCCATCGCCCGCGTATTTTTAAAGGAAGGCAATGGCCAGATCACAGTGAACAAGCGTGACGTGAAAGAATATTTTCCGACCGCAGTGCTTCAGTATACGGTACACCAGGCATTTGAAATAACCCAGACAGAGAATAAATTTGACCTGAACGTCAATCTCGACGGTGGCGGTTACAAAGGCCAGGCCGAAGCGCTCCGTATGGCCATCGCCCGCGCACTGGTCAAACTGAACCCCGAATTCCGGAAAGCATTAAAAGATAAAGGCCTCTTACGCAGAGATCCCCGCATGGTGGAACGCAAGAAACCCGGCCAGCCCGGTGCTCGCAGGCGCTTCCAGTTCAGCAAGCGTTAACGGATCGCTCCCCGATAAAGAGTGTTTAGTATCTAAACGCCCGGGACCATCACCGCTGCATGCGGACTGCTACCCGGGGGTTGCTTAATCAGAAGGTAAACATAAATCTACAAATTAATGGCAAGAACAACTTTCGAAGAATTACTGGATGCCGGAGTACATTTCGGGCATCTGCGCAGGAAATGGAACCCCAACATGGCGCCCTATATTTTTATGGAACGCAACGGGATCCACATCATCGACCTCTACAAAACGATGGCCAAGCTGGAAGAAGCGGCTTCAGCCCTGAAACAGATCTCCAAATCGGGGCGCAAAATATTATTTGTCGCTACCAAGAAACAAGCCAAGGAAATCGTCGCCACCCAGGTGCAAAAAGTGGGAATGCCCTATGTGGTCGAACGCTGGCCGGGCGGTATGCTGACCAACTTTGCCACTATCCGCAAGGCGGTGCGCAAAATGGGCTCGATCGACAAACTGATGTCGACCAGCAACTTCAAGAGCCTGTCGAAAAGGGAAAGGCTGCAGATCAACCGCGAAAGGCAGAAACTGGAGAAACAGCTCGGCAGTATCGCCGAACTCAACCGCCTTCCCTCGGCGATTTTTGTGGTCGATATCCTGAAAGAAAAAATCGCCATCGCCGAAGCCCGGAAACTGAATATCCCCACCTTCGCGATCGTTGATACCAATTCCGATCCGAACATCATCGATTTCCCCATCCCGGGCAACGACGACGCGTCGAAATCGATCGAGCTGATCCTCCGGGTCCTGGTACAGGCTGTGGAAGAGGGGCTTGCAGAAAGAAAGATCGATAAGGAAGCCCGCGGAGAAGATGATGACCGTGACGAATTCGATCAGCCGAACCTGTTGGTCGACGGACTGGACGACGAAGAAGATGCGGAAGCTATGCGTAAAAAAGGACTTGAGAAACTGGCCAAAGCCAAGAAAGAAGAAGAAGACCGGATGGCCGAGGCAGGTAAACGTCCGCGCAGAGGGCTTACTAAAACCAGAAAATAACATTTAAAGAAATTTGATTATGGCAAATATTACTGCTGCTGAAGTTAATAAACTGAGACAGATCACCGGGGCCGGCATGATGGATTGCAAAGCCGCCCTGATCGAAAGCGACGGCGATACGGAGAAAGCGATTGAAGTGCTGCGCAAGAAAGGTCAGAAAGTCGCTGCTAAACGTGCCGATAAAGAAGCAACTGAGGGGATCGTCATTGCAAAGACCAATGATGCCAATGACTTTGGCGCGCTGGTGAAAGTTAGCTGCGAGACCGATTTCGTGGCTAAGAGCGATGATTTCATCCATTACGTGAAAGGCGTTATCGACCTGGCCATAGCCAAAAAGCCGGCCTCAACCGCCGACCTGCTGGCCCTTGACCTGAACGGCCGGACTGTTGAGCAGAACCTGACGGATCTGGTTGGTAAAATTGGCGAAAAAATGGAACTGGCAGGATATCATACTGTCGGCGCTCCGTTAGTATCGGCCTACAATCATCTTGGCAACAAGCTCGCAACGCTCGTTGGGATGAACCAGAAGAGCCCTGCCGTAGCCGAAGCGGCACACAATGTGGCTATGCAGATCGCTGCCATGAGCCCGATTGCCATCGACCGCGACGATGTCGACAAGAGCGTCATCGAAAAAGAGATCGAGATCGGTATGGACCAGGCACGCAATGAAGGAAAGCCGGAGAATATGCTGGAAAAGATCGCCATCGGCAAGCTCAATAAGTTCTATAACGAGAATACCCTCCTTAACCAGGAATATGTGAAGGATAACACGAAAAATATCCGGACATATCTTCAGGGTATCGATAAAGACCTGACCGTAACGGCGTTTGTTAGGCAGAAGCTGGGCGACTAGTAGCGCAACCGGTTATTCAACCTGAAAATATAAAGAGGCTGTCTCATCGGGCAGCCTTTTTTTATTTCTTTGGCGCTACTCCCGGCCATCCCGCCTGAAGCCGATGCGTTTTCTTTCCTGTTGCTCCTGTTTCTGCTGCCGGTCCTGTTCGAGTTGTTTCAGGTACCCGAAGATTAAAAGGATTTTGTCGTCGTGGGTTGAGAGGGTCTTTTCAATTAGTTCCTGTCTCAACAAAATATCTTTATGAGTTAGCATCATTTGGCGTATTCTTGTGTAAATACGCATGATTTGTATATTCACTCTGATCGCACGATTGCTGTTTAAAACACTTGACAGCATTAGCACGCCGTGCTCAGTAAACGCAAACGGGAGCTTTCGTCTGCCGCCCCAACTTGAAGTCGCAATTTGCGACTTCAAGTGTTCGAACTCCTCTTTGGTAAGCTGGAACATAAAATCATCAGGGAATCGTTCAATATTTCTTTTTACCTGTTCATTTAAACGACGGGTCTCAACTTCATATAATTCCGCTAAATCAGCGTCCAGCATCACCTTTTGATCCCTAATCAGATAAATTTTGCTCATGATCACCTCCTCGGGAACCAGTAACGATTTTTCCTCATTCATAACCATTGATTTTGTATGGTAAACTATCGAACATATCTTAAAAGGGCGCAATGTGCAACCTCCGGATCATGTATTTCTTCCTGTTAATCCGTTTTTCGAGGAAAAAATACCCGGTCGGAATAAAATATTTTTATGCTGCTGGTTTGAAGAGGGAAACGGGGAGGGCGTATTGAGACTCCATCTCGATTTTTTGAGATGGAGTCTCGAAGAAAATGAGATGGAGT
>Ga0116157_10001623_pt1 | contig 22434 bp, 21 predicted proteins | sample AD_UKC048_MetaG_FD_89882 | JGI IMG/M metagenome (GOLD analysis project Ga0116157, IMG submission 89882) | Active sludge microbial communities of municipal wastewater-treating anaerobic digesters from USA - AD_UKC048_MetaG | ecosystem: Engineered > Bioreactor > Anaerobic > Digestate | place: USA... | reverse complement strand
TTCGCAGGCAATACCTTCGACGTGAGCACCAACGGGTCGCTGATCCCCAACACCATGAACGGCAACTACTGGGACCGCTACGCGGGCTATGACCTGGATCGCGACGGTCATGGCGATGTACCGCACCGCCCGCTGGGCTTCTTCACCCTGCTGGTGGAGATGCAGCCCTACGCCATGGTGTTCTCGCGCAGCCTCTTCGTCTCGCTGCTGGACCGAGCCGAGCGTTTGATCCCCTCGCTGACGCCTGAGAGCATGAAGGACGACCGTCCCCTGATGCGACCACCGGTGCGAAAGAACCGAGCGGTCGCCGTGGCGAACAAGAGGCTTTTCCCTCATTCAGCATTCGTCATTTTTCATTCATCATTTTTCATTCCAGCTGGGATGGGGCTGAATGAAAAATGGAGAACATCAGAGCATTCCGTGGTTCTGGTGCATCCATTCATCTTCCCCCTTGGAGGTCGCTACTACGATCATGGCTGAAGCACGCATTACTTACCACGGTGTGGGCAAGCGCTACGGCAAGCTGTGGGCCTTGCGCAAGGTGGATTGCGCGTTCCATGCCGGAGAGGTGGTGATGCTGATCGGTCCCAACGCCAGCGGCAAGACCACCCTGATCAAGAGCCTGCTCGGTCTGGTGAGTCCCACGGAAGGACACATCACGGTGAACGGCCAGGTGATCGGCAGCGATCCCGCTTATCGCAAGGCCATCGGCTACATGCCGCAGATCTCGCAGTTCCCGGCCACGCTCACCATCGGCCAGTTGTTGGAGATGATGGCCGACATCCGCGAGCTGCGTGCTGACGAGGTGGAGGACAGCCTGGTGGAGGAACTGGGTCTGAGCGCCCAGCTGGACAAGCGGCTCTCCACCCTCAGCGGTGGCACCAAGCAAAAAGTGAGCGCGGTGCTGGCACTGCGCTCGAGGCCCAACATTTTGGTGATGGACGAACCCACGGCAGGACTGGACCCGGTCTCCTCCCAGCGCGTGTTGCAGCGTGCGGCCGCCGTGCGCGATGCCGGAGGCACGGTGCTCATCACCTCGCACCTGATGGAGGAGGTGGAATCGCTCGCCGATCGCGTGGCCTACCTGGAGGACGGCAACCTGAAGTTCCTGCTGCCGGTGCAGGAGATCCTTTCCTCCACGGGAAGCACGCGGCTGTCCGAAGCGCTGCCAAGGATGCTGGAGTCCAATGCTTTGTCCCATGTCCTATGACGACTGACCGTTGCTTGTTGCCTCGGACATGTATGACAGTTGTCAACAGTCATAGGACATAGGACATTCCCCTCATGCTCAAAGTCTTCAAATACACCCTGATCGATCTGGCGCGCAACCGCTTCGTGCTGGGCTATGCGCTGCTGATGCTCCTGGTGGCACAGGGTCTGTTCGCGCTGGAGGGCGACCCGACCAAGGCGCTGCTGAGCCTGGTGCAGGTGGTGATGGCCTTGGTGCCCTTGATCGCATTGGTCTTCACGGTGGTGTACATGTATGACACGCTGGAGTTCACGCAGCTGCTGGCGGTGCAGCCCATGCGGCGCAGTGCCATCCTTGGTGGGCAGTTGTTGGCCCTGGCCGCAGCGTTGCTCTTGGCGCAGGCGATCGGGCTGGGTCTTCCCCTGCTGGTGCATTCGCCCACGGTGGCGGCGCTGGTGTTGTCCCTCTCGGGCTCGGCACTGGTGCTGGTTTTCGCCGCGCTGGGTGCGCTGATCGCTTTGAAGCAGCGGGAGAAGGCACGTGGGGTGGGCGTGGCACTGGCCATCTGGTTCCTCTTTGTGCTGGTGTACGATGCGCTGCTGATGTGGGGCATGTTCACGCTCAGCGACCATCCCATCGAGCCCTTCGTGGTGCCGCTGGCGGGTATCAACCCCATCGACCTGGCGCGCATCATGGTGATGCTGCAGGTGGACCTGGCCGCCATGATGGGCTACAGCGGCGCCATCTACAAGAACTTCTTCGGAAGTGTGGGCGGCACCATCGTGGCTGCGCTGATCCTCTCGCTGTGGGTCGCGGTCCCCGTTCTCTTCGCATTCCGTGTGTTCCGTCGGAAGGACCTTTGAACCAAGTGGTCATGAATAACCATCCTTCTCTATCCACCTTCCTGATCGGTCTGTCCATCCTTTTCTATGCCTGCGGTCCTGGCAAGGATGAGCAGCCTGTGGACGGCGCGCACAGCACGGATGCGGTAACGGCTGTACCGGACAGTGCATCGGGACCGCTGCTGGAACTGAACAACGGCGAACGCTGGGTGGTGAGCCCCCCGATGTTGGTGCCGATTCGACGCATGCAGCAGCGGATCGCTACTGCCATTGAGCCCGGCGCGGCCATCACCCTGGACCATGCCGTCCTGGCCGATAGCCTGTTCGTGGACCTCGATGCACTTGTGGCGGGATGCACCATGGAAGGCAAGGCGCATGAGGAACTGCACGATTGGTTGATGCCGCACATGCAATTGGTGCAGGACCTGGAGAAGACCACCGACACTGCGCAAGCGCGGACCATCCTGCAGCAGTTGGCCACATCCTCGGCGGAGTTCGATCGCTACTTCCAATAGGAAGCCACACAAATTCTTCGATCCGTGACGATCATCATGTGCGGATATCATGAACAGGATGAAATTGTCCCCTGTAAACCGAACCAACCGACCATGAAGATCCCGATGAAACAGAAATGGACACTGGGTGTCCTGTTGCTCCCCTTTCTCGTTGCCTGTGGCGGAGGGGCTTCGGAGCCTGCTGCCGATGCAGCCGCAACGACCAGTGAGCCCGGTGCCGGACAGAGCGCCGTGGTGGATGAGATGAGCACACCCACCGTGGTGGGCGTGGCATCGAAGTCTCCCGACCACAAGACGCTGGTGGCCGCCGTGCTGCATGTGAAGTACCAGGACGTGCTCTCCAACGCGGGGCCGTTCACCGTCTATGCGCCCACGGACGCCGCCTTCGCCGCGCTGCCTGAGGGAACGTTGGACAACCTGCTGAAGCCAGAGAACAAGGCGACGCTGGAGGACATCCTGGAGTACCACGTGGCACTGGGCGTGTTCAAGACCGAGAGCATGACCAACGGCCGCAGCGTGGGAATGGCCAACGGCGACAATGTGAAGTTCTCCGTGGCCGAGGACGGCACCCAGATGGTGAACGATGCCAAGGTGCTGGGTTCCGTGGCCGCAAGCAATGGCTTGGTGGTGGTCATCGACAAGGTGCTGCTGCCACCGGCCGAGTAAGGGTCCTCTGCCGGACCGATCGGAACGGATCGGACCGGAATTGGTGAAAGGCGACAAAGGCGTCCCATGGGCGCCTTTGTTGTGTCCGGATGTCCCATGTTTCAAAGGCACTTCCGGTGATACTCCCCTAGTGGTCCTAAGGCTTTCGCGGGAACTGATCATGGTGAGGTCATGCACGACCACTGGAGGTGATCGTCGCGCGGAAGCAAGCGGAGCCCGTTGACCGTCTCTTCACTCACTTGATGGACGGTATGCGATCGATCGGATGAGCACCCATTGACCCGGTCCAACGAGGGTCATCCCCGCTTACAGTTCGGCAGTGCAGTGGAGTTCCTGGTCTTCTTCAAACCTCCACCTCCATGGCCTCCACCACCTCCACGGTGGGCTCCATGCTCACCTCCGTGATCATGGAGTTGGAGATCAGGCAGGCGGCCTTGGTCTTTTCCAGGATGCGCTGCCCGCGTTCGCGGTCCTTCTCGTTACCGATGCGCAGCACTGGCTTGAGGCGGATGGCCGTCATGCGGAACTTGCCCTCCTCCTTGTCCAGGATCCCTTCCGCATCGCAGCGCAGTCCATCGTAGGCGAACTTGGAGAACTCAGCGATGGCCAGGAAAGTGGTCATGAAGCAGGAAACGGCCGCTGCCGTGTACAGGTGTTCCGGCGACCATTTCTCCGGGATACCTTCAGGGAACTGCGGCGGTGTGGCCACCTCGATGGAGCCCGGGATCTCCGGTGAGATGAGACGACCCTGGCGGCCTTGTTCCCAGATGACGGATACGTTGAAACTGTGTGCGCTCATGAAGGTGTTGGTGTTCGGTGATCGATCGGTCAAAGTTGTTCAACTACGCGTTTCAGCGCAGCACTGACCGCTGCGGCCACGGACGCGATGGCCGGGTTGCCCACGCCTTCCATCGCTGCCGAAGGGTCTATGGCGGCCACCTCATGTCGCCCGTCGGGAAGTTCCCGCAGGGTGACGTTGCAGGGTAGCATCGTACTGATGTGCGGCTCCAGTGTGATCACCTGGTCGGCGAAGCCCGGATTGCAGGCGCCAAGGATCAGGTGGGGCAGGTGGTCCTTGCCCAACTTCTGTTTCAGCGTGCCGGCAAGGTCGATCTCGGTCAACACGCCAAAGCCCTCTGCCTTCAAGGCAGCCACGGTCCTTTCCTTCAGGGCGTTCATATCGGTGTGGTCCACTATGCGACTGAAGGTGTAGGCCATGGTGCGGGTTGGTTTGTTATAGCGGATACAAATGTCCGATATCTGGACGACCACCAAGGTGATGGAGGTCACACGGCTCTGAATGTGTTTTGGCACGCCACGGATCGATGTGTGTTCAGAATGCGACCGCTTGGTCTGAGCTGTTCACAGTGCTCCCTTCTCCCCGTTGATCCAGCGCTGCATCATCACCCGTTCGGCAGGGCTCTCTTCGAAGGGGATGGCACCTGCGATGATGTTCAGGACGCGGTCCCAGAGGTTGGCCTTCTTGGAGGCATCCTCCTTGATCTGGTCCATCGCGGCCAGGTAGTCGCGCTCGTATTGGTCAGCTTCGGTAAGGGAGAAGCTGCGTGGGATGTGCTGGAGGATGGTGGCGGTTAGCGCTTCGGCCTCGTCCTTGCCGAGGTCGGCGATCATGCGGGCCTTGAGGTAGGCAGCACTGCACAGACCCTGCACGGCATCGAGGTTGGAGCGTACCACATTCCACAGGGTCTTCCAATCCTGGGCATTGGCGCCGTCGGTGGTTGCGAACGGAAGGTCGCTCATACGACGGAAGACATCCTCGGCCGCATGGAGCCGGGTCTGCATGCCGTTCCAATCCATGGCCGGTTCGATGGGGCCGCCCTGTGCGAGGGCTGTCTTGGCCTGTTCCAGTTGCGCAACGACGCCCTTCATGTGGTCGCGCAGAGCTGCCAGCAGGGTGTTGAACTCGCCCTGGAAGGCGCTGTCGCCATACTGTTCGGCGAGGCTTTCGGCCTGCTGTAGTTGCTTGTTCACGCTGCCTTGGATGGTGGCGATCAGTTGCCAGTCGGTGCTGATAGCCTCCACCAGGTGGCGCAGCTTGATGGCGGAACGGAGCTTCGGGTTGATGGTCGTTGTGTTCATGGGGTTCACGTGTTTGTTGGCGCTTGTGCACCGGTTCATGCAGGGGTATTGGGCAGTTCCGCCTTGTTGCGGAAGGTCCGTTGCCACCAAGAGGCCAGGCGTTCGCGACCGCTTTCAGCGATGTGGTAGACCACGGGCACCAGGAACACGGTGAGCAGCATCGAACTGGTGAGGCCGCCGATCAGCGCCCAGGCCAGTCCGTTCTTCCATTCGCTGCCCGTGCCGGAGGCCAGCGCGATGGGGAGCATACCTAAGGCCATGGCGATGGTGGTCATGATGATGGGCCGCAACCGCGTTCGCCCGGCCTCCACCAATGCTTCCAGGCGGGGCATTCCCTCGGCGATCAGCTGGTTCGTTCGGTCCACGATGAGGATGGCGTTCTTGGACACCAGTCCCAGTAGCATGATGAGGCCCAGCAACGTGAAGAGGCTGAGGGTGGAGAGGGTGAGGTTCAGGGCGAGGAAGGCGCCGATCACCGCCACAGGGATGCTGAAGAGCACCACGAAGGGGTGGAGGAAGCTGTCGTAGAGCGCCACCATCACCAGGTACACGAGGATGAAGGAGATCAGCAGCGCCCCACCAAGTGCGCCGAAGCTGTCGTTCTGTCGTTTCACGTCGCTCCCCCAGGTCATGCGCACCCCCGCAGGCAGTGGGTTCTTCGCCAGGTAGGCCACCACATCGTCCGCCACGCTGCCCGATCCACGGCCCAACGCATCGGCGGTGAGTGTCACGGCGCTCATGCGGTCCATGCGTTCCACAAGGGAGGGTGGCGCGTGGCGTTCCACGGTGGCGAACTGGCCCAAGCGCACAGGTAGGCCTGCACCGTTGATGACCACGAACCGCTCCAGGTCCACGGCATCGCGGCGCTGCTGATCGTCCAGGCGCACCCGGATGGTGTATTCGGTGCCGTCCTCGTATAGCCGTGCATCGTCGTTGCCGGCCAGTGCGTTGCGCAGGGTTGCCCCCACGGCTGAGGTGTTCAGGCCCAGTCGTGCCATGCGATCACGGTCCAGCAGCACGCGCAGTTCGGGTGCCCCGCGCTCGGTGCTCAGGCGCACGTTGTTCGCTCCGGGGATCCCCGCGAGGGTGTCCTTCAGCAGTAGGGCGGTCCGTTCCAGCTCGGCAACGTCAGGACCGCTCAGGGTGATCTCCACGGGTGCACTGCGGGGCACCAGGCCGATGGTCGACATGGTGATGTCGATGGCCGCGAAGCGCTCCTGCAGATCACGCCGCGCCTGCATCATGTACGCTTCGGTGCTCCGATCACCACGCTCCTTCCGGCCCACCAGGTCGATGGTGAGCTCCGTGCGGTATTCGGCGCCCACGCCCATGCTGCCGATGCCGGTGCTGGGTCCGCCGACATTGCTGAACACGGACCGTACTTCGGGCTGTGCCAGGAGGAAGGCCTCCACTTCGCGTGAGCGCAGGTTGTTCTCCCGCACAGTGGTCTGCTTGTCGTATTCCAGCGTGAGACGGAATTTGCCTTGATCGCCCGTCGCGATCAGCTCCTTGCCCATGATGCCCTGCTTGGTCATGATGCCTGTGCCGACGAAGAGCGCGAGGATGATGCCGATGAACGCAAGCTTGTGGCTGAGCACCCAACGCAGTTTGCCGGCGTACCACTCGTTCAGTCGGTCCAGCTGCCGCTCGGTGGCGAGTAGGAAACGGTTGTAGGGGTTGGTGGGCAGCAGCTCCTCACGTTTGCCCAGGCGCGAGGCCAGCCAAGGGGTGAGGGTGAAGCTGACGAAGAGGCTCATCAGCGTGGAGACCACCACCACCACGCTGAACTGCTTGAGCAGATCGGCCACGAAGACCTGCACGAAGATGATGGGCAGGAACACCACCACATCCACCAAGGTGATGGACAGGGCGGAGAAGCCGATCTCGGCACGCCCGGTGAGCGCAGCGCTGCGTTTGTCCATGCCCTTGTCCAGGTAGCGCTGGATGTTCTCGAGGATCACGATGCTGTCGTCCACCAGGATGCCGATGATGAGCGACATGGCCAGCAGGGTCATCAGATTGAGGGTGTACCCCAGCAGGCCCATGGCGACGAAGGCACTGACCAGCGATGCCGGGATGGCGATGAGCACGATGAGCGAGTTGCGCAGGCTGCGCAGGAAGAGCAGCATGACCAGGGAGACGAGCACCACGGCGAGACCCAGGTCGAAGAGCACGGCGTTCACAGCCTCCACGGTGGTGTCGGTGCTGTCGTCGGCCACGATGAAGTGGGTGCCCAGCTCAGCCTCCTCCTGTTCGATGCGGGCCAGTTCGGTGCGCACGGCACGGCTCATGTCCACGGCGTTGGCATCGCCCTGTTTCTTGATCAGCAGGCCGATCCCCTCCCGCCCGTTGTAGCGGTTCACCGAGGTGGCGTCCGCGATGCCGTCCACCACGGTGGCCACATCCTTCACGCGCACCACGCTGCCGGGCATGGGCATGGCCACCACCACGTCCTCGATGTCCTGCACGGTGGTGAGCTTGCCGGCGAGCTTCACGCTCAGTTGGTCGCCTTCCGTGCGCACGGTGCCGGCCGGCACTTCGCGGCCTGCACGCAGAATGGCCTCGGTTACCTGTGGCAAGGCGATACTGTGGTTCAGCAGTCGTTCCTGGTCCACCTTCACCAGCACTTCACGCTGCTCGCCACCCAGCAGGGTGATCTCCGCCACACCCTTCAATTGCTGGATGCGGGGGAGCAGATCGTCCTCCATGTGCTGGCGGAAGGCCGGTGCCGCCTGTCCGCTCTGGGCGCTCACGCTCATGATGGGCAGGTCGTTGGGGGAGACCTTCGTCATCACGGGGGCCTGAAGCCCTTCGGGCAGTTCCTGCCGGATGTTGTCGATGCGGCGCTGCGCATCCTGCATGGCCAGGTCCAGGTCGGCGCCATACTTGAAGTTGACGATGACGATGGAGGCATTGGCCAACGATCGGCTGCTGATGTAATCCACGTGCTCCAGCGCGCTGAGGGCATCCTCCACGGGACGGGTCACGCTGGTGGCCACCTCCTCCGGCGCCGCACCGGGGTAAAGGGTGCGCACGGTGATCACCGGCTGGTTGAAGTCGGGCATGAGCTCCACGCCCAGGCCTCGGTAGGCCACGATGCCGCCCAGCAACAGCACACCGAAGATGACGATGATGAGCGATGGCCGCTCAATGGCGATGCGGGTGAGGTTCATGGCGATGGGTTCTTCGATGGTCGCGGATCACTGTATCGTGACGGCCGATCCATCCGTGATGCTGATGAAGCCGCTGGTGATCACCACATCCCCGGCTTTCAGGCCGGTGGAAACGGTCACCATCCCGTCGCCACTGGATACCGTGGTGATGGCCTTGCGGTGGGCCTTTCCATTGCGCACCAGGTAGACCTCCGGCGTCACGGTGGAACCCACGAGGGCCCGTGTGGGAATGGTGGGAAGGCCTTCCTGCTGCGCACCGGGCAGCTGCACAGAGGCCGGCAGTCCGGCACGCAGTTCGGTCGCTCCGGGCAGGTCGATGCGCACGGTGAAGCGGTTGGCCGTGTCGCCACGGCGACCCACATGGGTGATGGTCCCCTGGATGGGCTGCGACATGCGCGCCATGGATACACGTGCGGGAGCACCCTCGCGGAAGAGGTCCACCTCCTGTTCGGAGACCTGCAGAAGCACTTCCAATTCGCGGTGGTCGCTCAGCTGCGCCACGGGTGCCGATGGCCCCACCACGGAGCCCACTTCCACCAGCAACTGCATCACCTGTCCGCTGAACGGTGCGCTGATCGTGGTGCGGCGCAACTGCTCGTTCATGTTGGCCAGTTGGACGCGTGCCGCTTCCAGGGCCTGTTCGGTCTTTTCCAGTTGAACGCCTTGCACGGCATCCGCCTGTGCCAGTATCCGATAGCGTGCCTCATCCTTCTCCAGCCCTTGCACCGTTATGCGGGCGGCCTCCTGTTGCAGGCGCAGCAGCTCGCCGTCCAACCGGGCGATCACGGCACCGCGCTCCACCCACTGCCCCTCGCTGACGTCCACGCTCACCACGCGGCCCGGCACTTCGGCCATCACACGGCCTTCGTTGCGCGCCAACACCGTGCCCCCGAAACGCTGGCCGGAAGCCATGGTCTGGAGGCGCACGGTATCCACGCCCACATGCACCGGCGCGCTCTTGTCATGGCGGTACATGCGTTCCTCCACGGTGCGCTTGTTCTGTGCGAGCTTCACAACGGTCACCACCAGCAGGGCGGCGATCACTATCCAGGGGATCCAGCGTTTCATGGTATTCAGCGGGGGATGAGGGTTCCGTGCAGGCGGCGGCGTTCGAGTTGCACCCTGCGCAATTGCACGAGGGCATCGAGGTAGAGCTGCTGGGCGTCCCGATGGCTTTGGTCGGCCAGGATGAGATCGCTGAGGGTGGCCAAACCCTCGCGGTGTTGCAGGTCGGTGTTCTTCCGGATGCGTTCGGCAAGGCCCAATTGCGTTCCGGCATCCTGCAGGGTCCTGCGGGCCAGGGCCTCGTCGCGCTCGGTACGGCGCAGGTCCAGGCTGTCGCGTTCGGCCAGGGCATCGCGTTGCAGCGCGGCCTTGTCGCGTTCCAGTTCCTTGATGCCGATGCGGCGCTGCACCGTGGTCCCGTTGAAGAGCGGCACCTGGAGCGATGCGCCGATGAAGCCGATGGGGTAGAAGTCGAAGCGCTCCTCGCTACCGATGGGGCCGAAGCCGGTGGTACCGTAAAGGCCCTGCCCGTTCAAGCTGGGCAGTCGGGATCGTTTCAACAGGCGGATCTCCGCTTCCTGCACACGCAGCCCCTGTTCCGCGGCGCGCAGGCGCGTAGTTGCAAGTGCTGCGTTCGTGCCGGGTTCGATCGTCGTACCCGGTGGCTCCACGGCCAAGGGAACGTCGGCCCCCAGACCCATGTGCAGACGGAGCACATCCAAGGTCTGGTCCAGTTGCCCCTGCACCCGTTCCCGCTGCGTGAGCAGTTGGTCCAGCTGCAGCTGCAAGCGGTCCACGTCGGTGCTGCGGGCCATGGACTGTTCGCGCATCAGGCGCACATTGCCCAGCAGTGAACCGGTGTTCGTGACGTTGCTGTCCAGGAAGGCCAGCTTCATCTGAAGGACCTGGGCGGTGTAGTAGGCCAGGGAAACGTCCATCACCACGTCCTCACGTGTACCATCGGCCATCAGCCGGGCCGCCTGTTCCGCTTCACGGGCCACATGGATGCGTTCCCAACTCCCCGCGTCCACCAGCGGAAGCTGGGCCTGTACGTTGGCGCCCACGTTCTGTGGGGTGCCGAACTGGAGTGCGCGATAGGAGTCGGCGGGTCCACCGAAAACGGACGCTGGCAACAGTTGGAAGGGCAGGTCGGTGTAGTAGCGCCAGTCGGCGGTGCCTCGCACCTTGGGTAACAGGGCGCTCTTCGCCTCGGCGATCCGCGCTCCGGCGATCTCCGCATCCACACCCGCCACCAAGGCGCGGGGGTCATGGCCCAGCGCCTGGGTGATGCAGTGCTCCAAGCTTACCGTCTGCGCGTTCACCGTGGTGACCAAGGTGCCGAGCAGCGCTCCCTGGGAAGCGATCAGTGCGATGCGTGCGAAGCTGTTCATGGCTTATTCGAAGTAGTCGGCATAGCGTGCCAGCAGGGCAGCGATCGTGTCGCGGTCCGCCTCGCGAATACCGTCGAGGTCGGCCAGCGCATGATGGATGGGGATCAGGTAGTTGTGGAGCTGCTCGTGCGACTCCCCGGTCATGGTGCAGCGTTCGAAGATGAGCTTGAACTCGTCGTCCAGTGCGGCCTTCAGGTCCTTGGGATCGCCGCTTGAAGGGTCGTAGGTGTCGAGTATGCCCACCATGTTGGCGATGCCGGTGGTGGTCTCCGGGTTGGCTTTCCAGCGCTGGCCGTTGTCGAGTTTCACGGAAGGTAGGGCGTCGTGGACCGTGGCCGGGGTGCTGTCGGGCGCGGCGGCTGTATGGTCGTCATGGGCGGCTGCATCGTGGGTGTGCTCACTACAGCTGCTTTGCAGCGAGGCGATGGCAAGTAGGATAAGGGGAAGCAGGATGCGGTTCATGGGTTCGGGTGTGTTGCAGGATGATCGGTCGCGCGCAAGCTCCATCGCGCAATGAGATAGAAGGCCGCAGTGAGCAGCGTTCGGAACGTGAGCGCACCGATGGTTCCTGTGCGGTATTCGCCACCAGTTGCGATGTGCAGGGCAAGGAGCACCGCGCCCACGATAAGTACCACAACGGCCGTCGCGAGCAGCTCGGCTGTCCAGCGGCCCTTCATCAGCAGGCCGGCACCGGCGGGCAGGTAGAGCAACGAGGCGATCAGGTTGGCCACCACCACGGAGGGCACGTACGGCGATTCGCGTTCTCGGATCCCGAAGAGGTCCAGCAGCACGGAAGTGCTCAGGAACAGGGTGAGCGCGCCGAAGGCGATGATGGCCAGGCCGAGGATGATGCGTGCAAGCTTCCGGGGTTCCATGGCGGTTCAGCGGGTGATGAGGTCCAGGGCGGCACCGATGATGGTCCGGCCTTTTTTGCGCACATCGAAGGAGCGTCCGCTCATGCGCCATTGCAGCATGTGCAGCCGGAAGGTGCCCATGATGATGTGGGTGAGCGTTTCGGCCGAGTGGTCCGATGTGAATGCACCTGACCGTTGCCCGTCCTTGATGGCGTTGAGCAGATGGCGGCGTTTCACCACCATGATGCGTTCAATGCCGGCATCGATGCCGTGCGAAGCCTCCAGGAGCCCTGAGGCGAAAATGGCCATGAGGTATTGGGGGTTCTTCTGGAAGTAGGTGAACTGGCTGTCGAACATGGCACGTACCCGCTCCACAGGCTCCGGATGGGCTTCGGCCACGCTGGCAAGGCGCTCGTCGATGTTCGATGCGAGGTGATGCAGCATGGTCACCAGGATCTCCTCCTTGCTCTTGAAGTGGCGGTAAAGGGCCGCTTCGGTGAAGTGCATGCGTTCGGCCAGGCGCTTCGTGGTGAGCGCCGCGAAGCCATCCTCCGTCACCAGCTGTCCGGCGGCTTCGATGATCTCCAGTTGGCGGGGCTTAATGTCCATGGGAAGGCTTGAGTTTGAAGAAGGCGGTGCCGAGCAGGAAGACCGAGGTCGTCATGGCCAGCGCGCCGATGAGGACGAGCACGGGAGGCGCTCCGAAGTAGATCTCCGCGAGGATCCCGAGCGGCATCAGCAGTCCGATCAGTGCCATCCAGGAGGTGAGGGCGGACCAACGCAGCCGTTCACCGAAGTGAAGCAGCAGGTAGCCCATCACCACGTTGAGGAAGGCGAAGAGGTTGCCGTGTACGTGCGCGAGCCGGGCCTCGAAGTGCTTGCCCACGCTGTAGCTATCCACCCAGGCCTGCTTGTCGGGCGCGAAGTCGCGCAGGTAGATGAGCAGGAAGCCGTAGAGCATGAAGGCCCCCATGGTGAGGAAGCCGATGGCGATGTTGCGTTGTCCGTTCATGTCGTCGTTGGTGATGGCACAAAAGTAAGTTAGTGTTCACTTACATATTGGTGACCAAGGTCACACGGCCTCCCGGTGAGGATGACCGCGGATGTCCGTGCGCGTTAGCCGACCAGCCCTTCCAATTGGCGCGGCTTGCGTAGCCGGATCTCCTTGCCCACCAGATCGATCAGGCCCTCCTGCTGGAAGGAGGAGAGGGTACGGACCACCGATTCATAGGTGGTGTCGGCCATGCTGGCGATGTCCCGCCGGGGCAGGGTGAAGGCTAATTTTCTGTTGTCCAGCGCGTCCATGCCGAACGTATCGCGGCACAGGAGGATCACCCTGGCCACGCGCCGGGGTACATCCATGCTCATCAGGTCGCGCAGGTGTTGGTCCAGCACGCGGAGCTCCTCCGCAAAGAAGAGCAGGAAATGGTAGCAGAAGAGGTTGTTCGCTTTCAACGTGCTCAGGAAGAGCGGCATGGGTATGGCGTTGATCCTGGTAGCGCTCAGTGCAATGGCGCTGGCCGTATACACGGGTTGATCTCCGATCCCACGGTGGCCGAGCGCTTCGCCGTTCCCCGCCAAACGGATGATGCGGTCCCGGTCTTTGGCATGGTTGGCCACCACCTTCACACGGCCTTGATGGATCATGTACATGCGATCCGCCTTCTGCCCGGTGGAGAAGATGGCCTCACCCTTGGCATAGCTCAAGGGAATGTTCTGCGCAGCCAACAGTTCACGCCATTCGGGGGAGCAATAGGTGGCCAGTAGTTGGTCCAAATGGACCAGATGATCATTCGGGTGGGCTTCCATGGGGAACCGAAAGTATGATACGGCTCACGGATCGGTCCAAGTGTTGTGGTTCAGAAGGGGCTGGCCAGTTCAGGGTCGGTGAGGAAGGTATCGTCCGATAGTGTGTGAAGGAAGGCTACCAGGTCCGATCGCTGTTCAGGTGATAGACCCAATTGAAGGCCTGTACCCGGTTTTGTCATGAGGGGGTCAAGGCTTGCACTGTGTTGAACACCACTATTGTAGAATTCCACCACCTCCTCAAGGGTCTGGAACCGTCCGTCGTGCATGTAGGGCGCAGTGAGCGCAATGTTCCGCAGGGTCGGCGTCTTGAAGGCGCCCATGTCCATGGGCGCTCCGGTGATGGCATAGCGCCCCACATCGAAGCCGGTGAAGGAGGTCTCCAGCCCGATGTTGTGGAAGGCATTATCGGTCATCAGGGGTGTGGCATGGCAATGGAAGCAGTCACCCACCTCGGAAAGAAAGAGCATGGCTCCCTGTAGTTCAGCGGTGGTCAGGTTGGTCTGGCCGGTCAGGTATCGGTCGAACTTGTTGTTGGTGGATGACATGCGTCTGAACCATTGGGCGAGGGCCTTGACCACCTGGTCGCTGGTCAGGTCGCAGGTGCCGAAGGCTTGACGGAATCGCTTGGGATAGTCGCGATGTTCCTTGAGCACGTTGATGTCCACCTGGAAGAAGTCGTTCACCTCGAAGCGCATCACATCCTCCAGCGTGCCGCTCACCTTTCCGTTCCACAGGAAGTGGGTGCTCCAGGCCAGGTTCACGTGGGGGAGCACGTTGGTGCCACTGGTAGGCACGGTGAAGGAGCGGGCCTGGTCGTGGCAGGAGGCACAGGCGAAACCTTCGAAAGGTCCATTGCGCGACAGGAGCGTGTCGTAGTAGAGCATCCTCCCGAGCGCCACGCCTTCGCGGGTGAGCGGGTTGTCGTTCGGTATCAGTGGCTTCGGGAAGTACGAAGGATGGTCCAGCTGGTAAGGCGTAGTGACCGCCGCACAGGGGGCGGCTGCTTCCTTGGAGTCGCGACGACAGCTGCTCATCAGGCTTCCGAGCAGGGCGCTCACGACAAGCAGGAACGTGCGTCCGTTCATGGCCGAAGGTGCAAGGTGAAGGCATTGGTACAGTTGTCCCGCAACAGACCCATGAGCATCATGCTGCCCATGGACATGCTGCCGGTGGGCAGGTCGTAGGTATGCGGGTCGCGGAACACTTCGTTCAGGTTGAAACGGAGGGCCAGGGTGTTCGCGGTCCCATCCAGGCTGAAGTCGGTCGGGGCGGTGCACAGGGACAGGTTGTCGTTTCGTCCCAAGTGCATGGCGTAACCGGTGGGTGTGCCATTGTTCAGGAAGTGGCCTTCGAATTTCATGAAGTGGTAACCACCGCCCATGGGTACCGGCCATGCCATGTTCACGTTCTCCAAGGTCGCTGGAAGTGCGCCGGTCACATTCATTTCCGGAGCAAGGCCGAGGTAGAGTTCCACGCTGGTATAGGTGGCCGCTGGCAGCGTGCCCAGGTCGAAGCTGTTCGGAAGCGTGGCGTTGATATAGAGGGGACCAACGATCATCGGGTCCACATCACAGCAGTCATCGGTGATGAGCTTGATGCCACTGATGTAGTACTCCAAGCGGGTGACGGAGTATTCGTGGCCCGCTTCGTTGGTGTATTGGATCGCGTTGAAGGTCAGCGGGGACCCATCGACATGGTGTTCGACCAGGAGCGTGGTCCGGGTGGAAGGGACGGATGGGGCCGGGGTGGGGGATGACGGCTCATCCTTGTCACAGGAGGTCAGCAGGGGGAGCATGATCACGACGGCGAACAGGGGGGAGACAAGTTTGTGTTGGCGCATGGCGTTGGGTCGTGTTGGCAAGGGGGGGTCGAGTGGTGACAAAAATATGATGCAAATCATAGAAAATGGACAAAGTGGTCCTAATTTAGCCCCGGTCATTGTCCGTTCCATCTCGATCACGAACACACCACGCCCCATGCTACGACCGATCTACACCTTGATCCCATTGGTCCTCCTCCTTGTCCAGGTGCCGGAGGTCCATGGTCAATGCACCACCACCAACGCCACGTCCTGTCAGTGTCCCGGGGGGGGGCAGGAATGCGACCTGCTGCCGGACCTCACGATCTCCTGGTACGGCCTCATGAACTATTTGGACGGTCCCAGCGAGGTGGCGGGCAGGGTCCGCATCAGCGGGAGCACCCCGAACATCGGCCTCGGGCCCATGGAGGTCCGGGGCGTCGACATGAACGGGTATCGGCGCTTCACCTGTGGCGTGGACACCTTTGAGGTCTACGATCCGAACGCCCAGCAGCAGTTCACGTGTCCGGGCGGAGGTACGGCCAAGCAGCTCAGCACCCAGCGTGTGTTCCACAAGAACGGCTCGCAAATGACCTCCTATGAACGGGTGATGGACCAGGGGATGACCTACACGTCGACCCAGGGGAATGTGCGCTACGATCAATGGGGCATCTACAGCCTCCGGATGCCGGAGTACGGTGTGAGCGACCCGCGCGAGTGGCCGATCATCAACCAGGGCTACAAATTGGGCTTCTGCCTGATGGACTACAACAATTGTGGCCAGGCGGTGGTGAACCATCATTGCAAGGACGACAACACGCAGTACAACTCGGGGACCACACTGTCCTCTCCGACCGATTTCCCCAACTACGGACTTGGCGGAGGCAACTATAGCTGCAGCATGGTGCGCCAGGGTATTTCATCGGGTTACACGGACATCTACAGTGAATACCTGGACGGCATGTGGATCGATATACCATCCGGTACGTGCAATGGCGAGTACTGGATCGTTTACGAGGTGGACCCCCTTGACCGTGTGCTGGAATCGGACGAAGGCAACAATTACACGGCGGTACCCTTTACGCTGACCCAGCAGACGGCCACCTCTCCCATTGCCACGATCACGAGTGAAGAGCAGGCGTATGTGTGCAGCGGCGGTGAGGTCAGGCTGCGTGCGAATGCGGGGTTGGCCTATCAGTGGAGCACGGGGGCCATCACCAACAGCATTCAAGCGGGTCCGGGCACTTACACCGTGACGGTCACCACGTATTGTGGTACGGCGGTCTCCCAGCCCTTCACGGTGACAGAGCTCGCGCAGCCACCTGTTCCTGTGGTCGGGACGGCCATCATCTGCGAAGGCGAACAGGCCGCACTCCTCTCCTCGGAGCCGAACAGTCTCTGGTACGATGCCACGGGCTCGTTGGTCGGCAGTGGCCCGATCTTCGAAACGCCTCCGTTGTATGCCAGCACCACATATCAGGTGGCGGCGGTGAACGAAGCACCGGGCACCGTGCTCTACGGTGGCAAGCAGAATAATGCCGGGTCCGGAGAGTATCACGCAGGTGCCCAGCGTCTCGATCTCTCAGCCCTACAGGCCTTTCGGCTGAAGTCGGTGAAGGTTTACGCAGGCTCGGCAGGCTGGCGCACGGTGGAGCTCCTTGATGCCATCGGTGTGCTCCGGAACACGCGTTCCGTGTGGGTGCCGGCCGGTGAGTCCCGCATTACACTCGACTTCGATATCGCTCCGGGGAACGGTTACAAGCTCGTTGTGGCCGGTACCGCCGATCTATGGCGGAGCAGCGCCGGCGTTAGCTACCCCTACGCGATCGGCGACGTGGCCACCATCACCGGAGGTAGTGGTGGGTCCTCCTACTATTATTACTTCTACGATTGGGAGGTCCATTTCGGCGGCGGTGTCTGTATCGGGGAACCGGTACCGGTCACGGTGGAAGTCGAGATCTGCACCGGTGTGGCCGAAGTGCTGACCCTGCGTGGCTTCCAGGTATACCCCAATCCGAACATGGGGTCCTTCACCGTGGAATTGCACCTGCTGCAGGACACGCATGTGGAACTCACCTTGGTGGATGCGCTGGGCCATGTGGTGCATACAAGCTCCGCGACTGCCGCAGCGGGCCAGTGGAAGCATGCCATGGCATTGGAAGGACTCTCCAGTGGCATCTACCATCTGAACGTTGATCTGGTGGGACGTCGCTTCTCTGAACGGATCGTGGTGCAATAGGTTGAATGCGCCAAGGACATGGACGCCCTGGTAAAGCATAAGCCATACGAGAAGTGGCGGATGGCCACGTTGGTAGGCGTTCACCTGCTCTTCATCGCACACTTCGTGCATTGGAAGCTGAAGGGGCGAACGCTCGCCCCATTGGAGTTCAACGAGGTTTTCTACACCATCCATCAAGGTATTGTCACCGCAGGTTTTGTGCTGATGGCGGTGGTGATCGTGGCCACGCTGATCTTCGGGCGCTTCTTCTGCTCCTGGGGATGCCACATCCTGGCGCTCCAGGACACTGCCGGCTGGATACTGGATAAACTGCACATCAAGCGCCAGCCGATCCGGTCGCGCACCCTCATCTGGGTGCCCATCGGGGTGATGTTCTACCTGTTCATCTGGCCGCAGGTGCTTCAGGCATGGCATGGTGCCGGTAACCAGGCCATGCAGGTGGTGGAGGCCGGTGGGTCGCGCTGGTCCTCCTTCACCACGGATGATATGTGGCGCAACCTGCCCCCTCCGGGTGTGGCCATCTTCACCTTCTTCGTTTGCGGCTTCCTCATCGTGTACCTGCTGGGCAGTCGGGGCTTCTGCTTCCAGGCCTGTCCCTATGGTGCATTGTTCGGTCTGGCCGATCAGGTGGCACCGGGACGTATCATATTGACCAAGGACTGCAGCCAGTGCGGCCTGTGTACCCAGGTCTGTTCTTCTGATATCCTCGTCCACCGCGAATTGGCATTGCACGGCATGGTCACCAACCCGCGCTGCCTCAAGGACCTTGATTGCGTGGCGGTCTGTCCGGAGAACGCCGTGCAGTTCGGTTTCCGCATGCCGCCGTTGTTCCGCAAGGGGCATCCCGCGGGCGCCTACCGTGGTCGTTTCAGCAATACAATGGGGGAGGACATCTTCCTTGCGGGTGCTTTCGTGGTGGCGATGCCCATCTACCGGGGGCTCTATGATATCGTACCCTTCCTGCTGGCCGTGGCCCTGGCTTTGTGTTCAGCCTACATGATTCTGGTGGCCTGGCGACTGGTCCGTCGTGAGGCATTCCAGTTGCGGGGCGTGACCCTGAAAATAGATCGGAGCCTGCGACCGGGTGGTCTTGTCCTCATGGCGTTCGCCACCCTCCTGGTGGTCTTTCTGGCACACAGTGCCGTGGTGCAGTATCACACTATTCTCGGAAAGGCGCAGCTCCAGCGGATCGCGGAGGGTCATGCGCGAACGGAAGCCAGGGATGTCGAAGTGGATCTGGCGGTCGGACACTACCAACAGGCCCTGATGTGGGGCCTTTGGCAGCCTGCGGACCGGCGTCAGGAACTGGCTTCCCTCCATCTATTGCGGGGTGATGAGGACGCAGCGGTCATGCTGTTGCGGACGATCCTCGCGGACGAACCCACCCATGTGGAGGCGCGCTATCGCTCGGCGGGCATCGCGATGCGCCGGGGAAATGCAAGCGAGGCGATGGAGCACTGGAGGCAAGCACTGCTCACGGGGCGTGAGCGCTCGGGTGGGAACAGCCGCGAACTGATCGCCCTGAGTGCGCTAGAATTGGGGAACGCATGGCTTGCGATGGGTGATGTAAAGCAGGCCCGAGGGAGTTTCATGAAAGGACTGACGCGCATCCCAGGCAGCGTTCCATTGCTGGTGGCCATGGGAGATGTGGACAGCCGCACAGGTCGGACGAACGAGGCCATTGCCAGCTACGAGGAAGCCCTGCAGCGTGGAAGTGGATCGGCCATGATCCACAATAACCTGGGGGCGTTGTACCTGCGCGCAGGTCGCACGGAACCGGCGTTGGCGCACTTTGAGCAACTGGCCTTGATCAGCCCCGAGGACGCCCAGGTGCGCTACACGGTCGGTGTATTGCTGGCTCGCAGCGGAGATATTCCACGAGCAACGGAACATCTCAGGAAGGCGGTCGACCTCGCCCCGCATGACCCGCGTGCATCCGAGGCACTGGCCATGTTGCAGGGTCGTCCTGCTCCAATGATCGCAACTCCCGCCAGGCCATGAAGGGTGCCGTATACATGACCATCCTGGTGCTGCTGTGGTGTGGCATGGTGGCCTTGGTCGACATGCCGGGTGATCCCTGGAAGGCGCCGCCTGAGGCCGATCGATTGATAGATCCCTTGGTCGATGATGCCAAGGCCATCGTGCGCGGGCAGAAGGTGTTCAGTTCACTCTGCTGGACCTGTCATGGAACGGCAGGCAAGGGGGATGGGCCTGCGGCTGCGGGTCTGCCGATCCAGCCCGCGAATTTCTCGGACCCCTCGGTTCAGGCGCAGTCCAATGGTGCACTGTTCTGGAAGATCACCCACGGCCGTGGTGTCATGCCCACATACCAAGAGGCGCTGAGCAGGGAGGAACGCTGGGCCGTTGTGCATTACCTAAGGACCCTGAGCCCATGAACACGCGATCAATGGTCATCATCGGCCTGGCGAGCGTACTGCTGGCCTTTACGCTGCACGGCCAGGCTCAGGACGCGCAGCCCAGGGAATTCGTGTCGCGCACCTTCGGTGGGACGCAGGTGATCAATGCGCAGAGCATCGAGGTGGTACCTCGCAAACGTTCGTACGGCTTCATGATCCAGCATCGGTTTGGCGCCTGGGGTTTCAACAAGGAGATGGGCAAGCAGTTCCTCGGGCTCGACCTCCCGGCCAACATCCGTTTCGCCTTCCAGTATTCACCCGTGGATGACATGCACCTGGAACTGGGTCGGAGCAAGAACGGCAAGGTGTACGACCTCGGCGCGAAGGTGCGGCTGTTGAAGCAGACGGAAGGGGACGAGATGCCGTTGTCGGGCACGGCGTGGTTCAATGTGGCGATGATGAGCGACGATTTCCCAGCCGTGGATGAGCGTGATTTCTATGCCGATGGTGTGACCCCGTTCGCCTATTCGTTCAAGCACCGCTTCTCGTACGCTACGCAGGTCATCCTTGCAAGGCGCTTCAATGACCACGTTTCAGTCCAGTTGGCGCCGGTGTTCGTCTATCGCAACCTCGTACCCGTGGGCGCGTCGAACGTCACCATGACACTTCCGATCAGTGGACGGTGGAAGGTGACGACCAAAGGATCCATCCTTTTCGAGGCGGCTCCGTTCCTTGCTGGCAGGGACCCGAATGAGACCTTGCTGCCGATCGCCACAGGCTATGAAGTGGCGACCGCCGGACACGTTTTCCAGATCGTGTTGGCCAGTGGGCAGGAGATCGTCGAGCAGCGACTGTATACGATGCCCGTCACGCGCTACGACGAGGGCTACTTCCACTTGGGATTCAACATCGCCCGCACGCTGTTCGTCAAACCCAAGAATCCCCAACCATGAGGTCCCACCCGGTCCGTGCCGGTGTCGTGCTGCTTCTGCTGGCCATGTCCGTGGGCTGTGCAAAGGATGAAGGTCCTCTGTTCGTGCCAAAGCCGGTGGATCCAGAGCTGCCCGCGGTCACGGTCCACTTCAGCACCGAAGTACTGCCCATCTTCACGGAGCACTGCTGGGTGTGCCATCCACCCATGGGCAATGGAATGGACCTGTCAGCCGAGAACGCCTACACGGAACTGGTGAATGTGACCAGCGTGAACTGGGGACCGGCTGTGCGGGTCGCACCAGGCGACCCTGATGCATCGGTACTATGGCACAAGGTCAATTACAGTCCGGACTTCGGTCTGGGTATGCCACCCAGCGGCACTGCGCTGAGCAATGCCGAGTTGGAGACGATCAGGGTATGGATAGAGCAGGGCGCCTTGAACAACTGAGGCTACTCGCGCATGATGATGCGTACTGTACTTGAACCCTTGCCGGTGATGCGTGCCAAATAGGGACCGGGCGGAAGGTGGTCCAGGTCCAATGACCCCTGCGTAGATCCCAATAGGTCGATGCGGATCAGTAGGCGGCCGCTCATGTCGTGGAGCGTGACCTCCTTCAAGGGGTCGGTGCTCTGGAACACGACGATGCCAGCAGTGGGGTTGGGGTGAAAGCTGATCGGCGCGGCCGCGAGCTGTTCCGGAGTGCCCACGGTCATTTCTTCCACGATGAATTGAAGCATCATCATGTTGTCCTCATGCAGGAGGTTGTGACAATGGTACATGTACGGCCAGCCAGCCGTGGGGTGGCCGAAGCGCATGATGAGCCGCACCGTTTCACCCGCATCCACCAGGACAACATCCTTGGCACCCTGCTCCCAAAGGGGCGGTGGCACACCATTGCGATCGAGCACAAAGAACGATACCCCGTGGATGTGCATGGGGTGGGCCATATTCGAATTGTTCGAGATGTTCCAGATCTCCACACTGCCCAGTTGCATCGTGTCGTTGATCACGTCGATGTCGAACATCTGGCCATTGATCATGAACATGCCCATGCCCACCATGCCGTTCCCGGTCAGGATCTTGGTCCGTGTGCGCACGGAAAGGGCCTCTTCCCAAGGCGCAGCGGCGCTGAGCGTTGTGGGCAGCACCGTCACAGGTTCCGGGGTCGGTGCCGTGACCCGGATGCGAAGTACCGGGAAGTCGATCCCGTTCAGTGCGCTGCTCTCCCATACCAGGTTATTGGAACCAGGCACGGTCTGTGGCAGTTCACTGCCGAAGCTCATCAAAAGAAGACTGTCGCCCTCCAGACCGCTCAGGTCAAGGAGCACTTCATAGCGTTCGCCATTGCTCAGCCGCAACCGTTCCGTAGTCACGGGTGCGTTCAGCAGGCCACCATCGCCGGTGATGACGTGCATCTCCGTGCCGTTCTCAAAGCCCAAGTCGAAGACGCGAGCATTGGCACCGTTCAGCAAGCGCAAACGGACCACCTGTGCCGGGCACTCCAGGTAGGCATGGGGGGTGCCGTTCACCAGCACGGAATCCCCGTAGGCACCGGTAGGCAT
>Ga0116157_10001617_pt1 | contig 22456 bp, 24 predicted proteins | sample AD_UKC048_MetaG_FD_89882 | JGI IMG/M metagenome (GOLD analysis project Ga0116157, IMG submission 89882) | Active sludge microbial communities of municipal wastewater-treating anaerobic digesters from USA - AD_UKC048_MetaG | ecosystem: Engineered > Bioreactor > Anaerobic > Digestate | place: USA... | reverse complement strand
TGATCCTTATTTTTATAAAATATCATTTTTAATAGATAACTATAATTACAATTCTATTGTGTTAAATCTATATAATTGCAATGAAAGAATACAAAGATTATATAATCTTACTATTTAGGTAGAACAATTTTTAAAAGGTAAAATTAACTTTACCATTTTTCACGATTTACTTGGAGAACCAGATGTTTGTGGCAGATTAAATGAAAATTGTCAGTTATATTATATTCCAGTTGGTGAAAATATTAGTAAAGTATAGGAAATGGAATATCAATATTCATTATATAATGATAAATTAGATATATTAAATAAATTATATCAATTTGAAAATAAGATTTATTATAAAAAAGTATTAATAGATAATACAAAGGTTACACAATAGACTATAAATTTAATAACTTATTATTCTATTGACATAGATGAAGATGAAACTTAGTTTTCATTAAAAAACATTGGATATTTATATATTGGAAATCAACAAATAGAATATAATATATTGTTTTAGGAAAATAAGTTATATTATGGAGATGTTGAAATAGGGTTTATACAGTCATCAATAAAAAAATTTAATTTATTTATTAGAAAAGTTTTTTTAGATTCTATAATTGGAAATTCAAAATATTTACAATATATTAAATATGATATAGACTATGATAAAGTTATTACAAATGAAACTTATAATGAATTTGAATTTATTGATTCAACTGACAATGTTTTAAAATTTAGTCTACGAATATTAAAGAATTTTAGATTAAGAAAAGGAACACTTAAAATACATATATTACCAAAAAATTTAGATGATATTATTTTATATGATAATCATCATGGAGAACTTGTATTTGTATATCCTGAGCCAAATAAATATGTAGACTATATAAATTAGTAGTGCTCAAAAATAGGAATATTAATAAAAAATTATGATAAACAATAGGATTCTCAAAATAATTTAGAATATATTTATGGTAAAATTTATAATCAAATTTTAACACTAAATGAATATCTAACTGAGTTAGTATAGAGTGGCACAAATCAATTTGAAATATTTGATAAAATTAGAGAACATTTAATAGAAAAAACAATGGAAGATATTTTATTAGATAAAAATACATTGAGCACACCATTAAAAGATGAGGAATGGATTACTAAAATTATTGATGATAATTTCCTATCAATATCTTAGAATATTTAGGGCACAATTGATTATAATACTAATACCATAGAAATAGATAAAAATTTTATTAAGTTTTACGATTTAGAAGAAAAAGATATATCAATAGATGATATAGAAGAAGAATTACTCGATACTCCCGAATTGATTTGGGAAGATGTAAAATTTTCTGATTATTGTTTTTATGATCCAAAATTTGAAATACATTATATATTAAAATGCCTTTTGCAAGATTATGACATATATAATATATATCTTTCATTACAACAAAAAACAACAAATTTTATACTATCAAAATATATATTAAATGAAATAAATAACAAAACTTTACAAGAACTTGAAAAGCTTAGCTCATTAACATATTATAGAATGATTGTTGCAAATACATATTTATCAACTGCTCAATACAACACAACGCTTACAGTTGAAAAAAATACTGTATATCCTATAATATTTAATAAATTAAAGCAAGAAATATTTGAAATGAATGATTATAGTAGTTTAATATTTAAGTTTAATATAACATTCAGTAATTTTATGAATTTAATAAATTTTACCAAATTACAATATATGTATGATACATCTTTAAATGAAATATACAATAAAAATAGAATTTTGCTTTCTACATCAAATTCTAATATTTTTATAAAATTACTTAATCAATTAAACACAGAAATAAAAGAAAGTCAATTTTATTAGTAGAATAATTATATTCTAAATGAAAAAAAAGATTTAAATATAAATAAATTATCAAATTTTAAAAATTATAGTTATATAAATTAGTTTGATTCTACATTAAAAGATACTAATTTTATTGAATACTTTATTCAGTTCAATATAAACAGTTTTTACAATATGGATTTTTTTGAAAACAAATCTAAGATCATAAGCAGTAATATTATAACTAATGAATTACAACTACTAAAATTGGAAAAATTGGAATTTTATATTAAACAATAGTCACAAACATTCTATTACAAATGGTGAATTTTGTATGAATTAGAAATTGTTCAATTTAGAATATGTATTATATGGAAATAAAAATAATATTAAGTTTTTTAATATAATAAACAATATAAATTCGAAAAATATAATGGGTTCTTATTTTGTAATTCCATTTAATGTCCAAGATATAGAAGAATATGAAAATAATTTAAAAAAAATATAGTATGATAAAAATTCAAATTATTTTGAAATAAATAGTAATTTTTTGAAATATAATCATTTATCTTATTTTGAGCCAAATAACAGTTATTACATAGATATATCATTAGAACTTTCTAAATTTTTAAATACAAATATTGTAAATAATTATAATAATTTCAAAGATATAAAAAAAATAGCTTTATATATGAAAAATGAAAGTGGAAAGTTTGGTGAATATAAATTATAGACTTTTTTTGGTGATGAATGCCAAGTAAAATTAATTGGTGATTCCACTAAAAATGAATTTTTATTTAGTTTATTTAAATATTATAAAATATATAACAATAGTATTCCAAATGAATATAAATTATTTATTCCAAAAGATTCATTAAATCCATATTAGAATCAAACTATTTTACTATGGAAATATAATAATATAGACGATGTAATGTATCTTTGGCAAGATGAATTAAGAGATATCTCTATTTTAAATGGTTATGAAACATAGGAAAATTTATGTTTAGATATGTATAAGTATTGTTCAACAATAGATTTAGTAGAAATAAAAGAACAGCTTTTAGAACAAATTTTAGAGTTAGTAAATACTAATGAAACAAAATAGTAGTTTTACTTTTTTTCTATATTAAATGCTATGCACAAATAGAATCTATAGAATTTAAAATTAAATTTAACTTAGTTGAAAGATTTATCATAGTTTTATAATATTTTAATATAGAAAAATGAACTTAATAAATTTATTGATGGAAATATTGTTGTTTTTATAACACAAGAAGCTATTAGTGAATTAGTTAGTAACAATAGTAATCTTTACATTTTTTTTGAAAATATAGAAATGAAAGAATATGATGACTTTTCTCTATCATAGGAAAAATTTAATACCCATAATGAAATAACTTACTCAAATAAATATTTTTATTTAAAAACCCCAAAATCTGTATGGGATACATATGTGGAAATGATAGAATCATTTAGTATTAAAGATAACACTATATATAATAGATTAAAAAATCTATCTATTTTTAATATTTCTTCAAATTTTCCAATATCACTTATTAAAGGCACTCAGCCGAATTTTTTATATGAAAATTTTAAAGTTTCACCATTCATATTAGAAAAAAAGATAATAATATTTGGAAAAAGAAAATTGAATGAAAATATAACAATAGATTATGGAAAAAGATTTAAAAATTTTAGGCAAAAAGATTTTGAGTTATAGAAAGGTATAGTACCATTTACATTTGCAATTTTTATATAGGATGAATTAAATAAAATAGACTACTCTATTTTTTATAAATCAGAAATATATAAAACAAAATAGCACAAGCAATATTAGTTTTCGTTATTATATGATTATCCAATTGCACAATTTTCAACAAATGAAATACTTGAATTACTATATACCCCAAAATCACTTGAATCTAAAAAAATATTGATGAATTTGTATAAGCAAGAAGAGCAATTTGTAAATAAAGAAATTTAGTTATTTAATAACATAAATCATATGTTAAATAAATAGATAGAAAATAATAACAAGTAGTTTAATAAAAATAATATAAAAGAATATCTAACAGATATTGGGTTTGATATGGAGCAAGATAATTATAATGTGTACGGATTTATAAAAACATATGATAGTTCAGATGATACGTTATCCAATTTAGTATGTGGTATAATTCAATACACATCGTGTTCAATTTTTATGTATTATAAAAATACTAATTTAGATAAAGAGAATTTAATATTAAATAATTATAAATATATGTATCTTGATTTTAGTTATTATCAATTTGTATCAAATAGTGATTTATTAAATCATAGAAAATTTTATAATATTAAAAAAAATATTGAAGTTGTATAGTGTACAAAAAATAATGTGAAAATATTAGATTCAGAATAGTATAATATAATTTATATAGACGGTATAAAATTAAATGAAAATGATTTAGTATTATTAGTAAATCAATAGAATACAAATACCAATGGTATATTTAAATATATAGATAATAATTTAGTCTATCAAAAATTTGATTATTCAACTGTTGTAATAAATGTATTAAATGGATATACAAATAATGGTACTCAATGGATATATAAAAAAGAATTTGGATTTTACCAAAATATAAATAGTAATTTAGTTATACAATCTGATGAGCAATTAAAAAATGTTATTTTTAATGATTATTTTAAATATTATGAAATAGATAATATAGTGTATTTACCATTCTTTTCAAAAATTCATGGTATAAATAAAATTGATAGATATACTGATATGGAATTAAAATTATAGATATATGATATACCTTTATTATATTTTGGTCAATTAAGTTCTAATAGAATATTTAAAGACTTTAATTCTAATAATATTACTTATTCTAAAATAGAAGGGACATTGCCAATTATAATAAAAAATTTTACAAATATAGAAGGATATATTCCAATATGTGGATTCTATTTTGAAGATAATATAAAAATGTTAAAACGAATTGCTTAGTATATACCAATAGAATTGGATACAAAACAATTATTTATAAATAAAAAAGTTTATATTAAAAATTTAGATATTCTTAATGATATAAATATATCTGAGCAATCTTTTAGTTAGCTTAATATAAAAACAAATATTTTAGAAGTAACTTTATAGTATAATCTTAAAAAGGTTAAATAGAAAAAAATAAAAATATTTTTTGAGGTGACTACAAATGGCTGAAATACTAATAAATATTGAATATAAATTAATATATTCACCAACCAGTTCTAATTTATTTTTTTGTGGGTATAATTATAACCATTTATTAGGAATTGATAATCGTCCAGAAACTACATATTTTAAAAATATTGCAAAACACCCATATCATATAACTTAGAAAAAAATTGTACGCAATGGATATAATATATATGCATTAGATTCTAATAATATATTACATATTTGGGGGTATACTGGAACTTATTATTATAATCTAAATATGTTATCATCTTCTTTTTATTTTATTCCACGTAAATTTTCAGATATTCAATGGAAAGATTTTACTTAGACACAAGATTATGTATTATAGATTAGAAATGAGGATAATAAATTATTTGGTTGCGGTGAAAATTCAAGTGGATAGTTGGGTATGCAAGATGTAGCTATTGGCGATTACATTGAAGTATCACAAATTGGGAATACATCTTGGAAATCTGTATATACATATGAACATTATGGTAATTTTTCATTTGCTATTAGATTAGATGATAATATATTATTTGGTTGGGGTTATAATGAAGAAAATAATTTAGGTTTGGGTTATTCGAGTACAATAGAATATTCCCCTATACAAATCGGAACTACTTAGTGGAAAACTATTTATTCAAATTACAGTGAAATAACATTTGCATTGGCTAATGAAAATAATTTATTATTTGGTTGGGGCAGTAATTATTATGGGGAACTTGGGATAGGGAATACTATTGATTCATTTATATATACACCAATTCAAATTGGTTTAACTTCTTGGAAAAAAATATAGGTTGGTTCGGGTTTTGTTTTAGCAATTAGAGAATCAGATAATAAATTATTTGGTTGGGGTTATAATGGGAATTCTGAACTTGGTATTATATCTAATGATTATATATATTCACCAATTCAACTTGGTGAAACTTCTTGGAAAGATATTATTTAGTATTCAAATTCTATTTTTGCAATTAAAGAAGACAATAATTAGGTATTTACTTGGGGATGTAATAGCAGCTATAACCTTGGAATTGGTATTGCATAGGATATAAAAATACCAATTGAACATAATGTATTAACTAAATTATTAAATAATAATTGTTTTGGAGAAAATATAGAATCTTAGCCTTGTGCATGGAAAACAGATAATGAATTATCTATGTTTATTATTGAATCACAAAATAATGAATATACCCCAATGATAATTCTAATAAATTATGTGTTAGACTTAGGTAGTAATAATACTGTATTAAATTTAATTTCACCTTAGGCAAATTCAATAGATATTAGTAGGACAATTATTAATTTTGCATGGGAGCTTTCATCAAATATTGGAAATTTGATAGTTTATAAAGTATTTTTATTAAAATTACCTTTTTAGGTAATGGCAAAGACTTGGGGGGATGATTGGTTCTATCATCCAGAAGATAAGTATGCAAAATTACTTGTTTATACTACAAATACTGAGTATAACTATATATTAAACGAAGAAGAAAAATTAGATATGCTATCAAGATATTATTAGGTTATAATATAGGAAGATTATACAAATGAAACTGTAATTATATCAAATGAATAGTCTTTTATTACATAGTGTGATGATCCAGAAATTATAGGTTCACTTTATAATATATTTCCTTAGAATAATTAGGTTAATCAATAGTTAGAAAACTTATAGTTTGAATGGTCTTAGATTAATTAGGTTTAGTATGAATTTTTATTACAAAAAGAATCTGAAAATTTTATAAAAATTAAAGACAACTTAGTAACTAATAATTTTACATATAATATAAAAAGTTTTTAGTTAGAACCAAATACCACATATAGTTGGAAAATACGATAGAAAAACAAATGTAACTATATAGAAAGCGAGCCTTTTACATTTAAAACCACTACTGATACTATTTAGTTATCCCCATTTTTATTAAAAGTTCCATATAATAATACTATTTTAAATATTCTTGAAACAAGTGAATTATTATTTAGTTGGCAAAATACAGATATTGATGAAGACCCAGAAGGATTAATTAATACAAACGTATTAGATGCTGGAATACAATTTAATAGAATGGGAACATATTATATAAACTCTGATAATGAACTATATTTATTTGGGTTTTTCCCAGATAATCCAACGTTTGATTACCCAGAAGGAGTTTCATATGATTCAACAACTAAATTTATAAACAAAATACCATATGCTACAAATGTAAAATATGCTAATGTTGGCTATTTTACATGTTAGTATATAGATTTAGATGATAAATTATATATAACTGGTCGAAATTTTTATTTTTCTGTTGTACCTTTTTTAATAGATACAATAACTGGTGGAACAAATAGCAATATACTTGTTTTACCTTCAGAAGAATTACAACCCACAATGAATAATGTAAGACAATAGATTTGTTATCCAAACATAACTTTGATATTAGATAATAATAGTAATTTATTTATTATTGGAACTATAGATTCTAATGGTGTAACTTTACCAAATAATAATTATTTGGCAAATCAGTATAGTAATAATATATTTTTATTTGATTTAGTTAATCCGATTGCTATTAATATTAAAAAAATTATGCAGTATAGAAATTAGCAAGGTGATACGGAAATTGGTTTAACTAATATATATATTATAACAAATAATGATAAATTATATATACTACAAGATTTAATAAATTTAAACTCTGAGCTATAGTCAAATATAAAAGACGTAACATTAAATAAAGATGGGTTATTATATTATCTTAATATGAATAATGAATTATATAAAATAGATGGTACAAAAATTTAGGAAAATGTAAAAAGTTTGGGATTAGATTGTTATATAGATACTGATAGTATTTAGCATGCAATAACAGAAATTACACATGGCAGTATTCTCCAATCTTACCCATATGCATAGTCGAATATTGTATTTACGAATTGTAAAATTTAGAATATTTCTGATCATGTAGTTATTGTTACAAATCAAAACAAACTTATAACTTATGGTTGTCATAATTGTGGTGGATTAATGTGCTATCCAATACTTAATTTTCATAACAATTTTGCTGCATATAAAAATACATTTCACGGACCACTTGAAGAGTATAACCTATATTTAAAACAACCCAATAATAAAATTAAACATATATCAGAAAAAGGCATTGGATATTGGGGATTTCATTATATTACAAATGATAATAGACTTTATGGACTTGGTAATAATTGGACAACAGATGCATGTGCTATAAATCCTTTATTTTATGAAAATAGTAAGTAGACATTAAAAGATCATAATTTGTTTAGAAAAATATATTTTTAGGAAAATATAAAAAAAGTTATTACTTAGTGGTATGGTGCATTTTATTTAACTTATGAAAATAAATTATATGCTATTGGAAATAACGAGTTTCTATGTACTGGAAAATGCATAATACCAGGAAATTGTGAAACCCCAAGAATGAATTTTATAGATTAGGTTCAGGAAAATGTTATTGATGTAGATGCAACATCTGGATATTTAAATATTATCTCTTTTATTACAGAAAACAATAACTTATATATGTATGGATATAATGAAAATTATATATTGAGTTTATCAGAAAATACACCAGTAGAAACAATAATTGAATTAAATTTAGATGAACCATATTTTATAAATTAGAAAAAATCAAATATTGGATGGTTTTATGCTTAGTAGATAATAGATTTAGATTATAATTTATATATAGTTGGGGCAAATGACTGTTACATATGTTCACTTGGTGTAAATATGTCAGAATATGTATTAGATATGTCAACTCAAATTTAGAATAATATTATAGATGTTTCAATTGGAAATAATCACACTTAGATTATTGATTCTGATTATAATTTATATATATTTGGTTGTAATCAAAATCATCAATGTAACCCTTTTGTATCATCATCTAACCTGATAATATTTGATATAGATTTACCAATATAGACAAATATTAAATCAGTTAAATGCCAAATGGATTATACTTAGTTTTTAGATATAAATAATTGTTTATATATATTTGGAGATGAATGGAATACAACACCAGATAATTGTTTTACTCCAATAGCATATGATGTTATTGAATATTCAACATTCAGCCATTATATATTATTTATAAATTCAAAACAGCAATTATATATATTAAATACTGAATCTTGTGGGAATATTTTCCCACAAGAAATATTATAGGAAATTGGCATTAACTTGAATTAGATAGATTAGAATCCTTTAATATCAGAAAATATAGAAAAAATAATAAATAAAAAATATGATATATATTTATAGAAAGGAAATAGTTAGTATAAAAAGATTTAGGAAAATTTAGAAGAATGTGAGTTTACATATAAAAGGGTGTGAAATAATTTTATGGCAAACAATGATTTTTTATTAGACCCATCTTCTATATATAAGTGGAAAATAGTTAAAAAATCAAATAGTAATGAAATAACATCAGATGTATTTTATTTTAAAACTGGTGATTGCTTAATACCAAATGATTTTAGTATTTTAAATATTGAAGATACTTAGAGTAATATAGATAAAATACATATTATTGAATGGGAAGATTAGAGTTCAGAATTTATAAATGTTACAAAATATTTGGTATTTATTGGATTTATGGAAGAATCTTTAGATTTAGTATATGAAACTAATGATTCAAATACCTTATCTTATACATTTAATGGTGTATTAAATACAAATTATGTTTGTGTTATACGATAGATCAACGATTGTGGAATTAAAGATACCCCAATAGTACATTATAAAACAAAAGAATTTGATCAAGCTCCAACTGTTTCTATTGTTTAGCCAACTTATAATAGTATAATTTCAAATACAACCACTTTAATTTGGTAGTAGCAAAAATAGAAATATTTTAAAATATATATTGGAGTAAATAGTGAACTAACTGAGCAAGATTTGGTGGAAGATAATTACGAAAATACAACATATTTTATGCAAAATTTAATTTCAAATACTTTTTATTATTGGAAAATAATTTAGGTAAATGATATAAATACATATTCAACTTAGGTATCATACTTTAAAGTTGAAAAATTTGTTGAACCACCAACAAATATTCAGCTTTTAACTCCACAATATAACCAATTAAATGTTAGTTGGAATATAACATTTGACTGGAATTAGGAAAATGCAGAATATTATGACATAATAATTTATAAGTTATTGTATCAAAATGATTGTGAAACATTTATAGAAGAACAGATTTTTCAACAAAATAATATAATAAATAAATATTTTTATTTACAAAATATTTTGTTATATACAAAAAGTGATTGCTTGCAATCTGATAGTTATGCACAAACACATGGTTGGAAGGTAATTTAGAAAAATTCAAAAGGAACATTAGAAAGCCCTATACATTATTTTAGACTTAAATCTTGTAATTCGTAGCCAATAGTTCCTATTATAATAAAACCAGAATTAAATAATACTGTATCCATATTAGAAGATATTGAAATACAATGGTCTGGTTCATAGAATACAATGTATTATGATATATATCTTGGTCTTTCAAATAATAATTTATATAAATATTAGCAGAATGTAGTAAATACAAATTCATATTTAATAGATAAAACTACTTTAGATATTAATAAAACATATTATATAAAAATTATATAGTATAATGAATGTGGTTATTAGGAATCTAATATAATTTCTTTTATAACACTCTCATGTTTAGAAATACCATCTACTCCAATTTTAATTTTTCCACAAAATGCAAAAATAAATATATAGTTAAAAGATGTATCATTAGTTTGGAACGTATCCCAAAAATAGAATAAATATCAATTATATTTTGGTGATAACCTAAATCTAACAGAGTTTAATAAAATACAAAATTTGCAAGGGACTTCCTATACAATATAGGAATTGAATAGAAATACAACTTATTATTGGAAAGTTATTTAGGAAAATGATTGTGGCTTATCTCATTCATCACAAACTTATTATTTTAAAACATAGGATTGTACAGAAAACCCATCTAATTTTAATTTATTATCACCAAGCAATTTAGCAGCAAATTTATCAAATAGTGTATTACTTGTTTGGGAAAATTAGGAAGGATAGGCATTCTATGATATATATATTAAGAAATCTGATTTTATAAAATTTCATTGCACAAAATCTAACAATCAAGTAAATAGCTATTTAATAGATAATTTAGAGCAAGATACAATTTATGAATGGTATATTATATAGAGAAATTATTGTGGTGATACAAAATCAAATCAAACAAATAGATTTCAAACATCTTTTTAGAAAGATTGTTTAATTCCAATTTCTCCAAAAAATCCATATCCTTAGAATAATGAAATAAATGTTGATGCAGAAAATATTGCATTACGATGGCAAAAAAGTATTGGAAAAGAACCTATAAAATATACTGTATATTTAGATGAAAATCAAAACCCATCTACTATTTTAACTATAAAAGATTATGATAAATAGACTATGTCAATGTATTGTAAATATACAACTGATGTCGAAGACGAAAAAATAGAAAATAAAAAACTTGTATTTTCATCTTATAATATTTAGAATGATGAAAGTTTATTATACCTATTTCCTTTAATTTAGCCAAGAAGAAATTATTCTTTATCTTATGAAAGATATATATATTTTAAATAGGAAAATATAAGTTTATCAACAATCATTAGTAATTTACGATTATATTTAGATTTCTCTAATAGCTATGTAAATTTTATAGAAATGTATTTTTCTAATAGTGTATTATATACAGAACCGAAAAGATAGAATATATTAAGTAATAAAATGAAAGTTTTGCAAAATTTGCCATTGCAAAATAATATAATGATAAATGGTAATTATAGTAGTAATCTAACCTTTTATAATACAATAACAAATTATTGTATTTTGCAACTTAAAATAAACACATCTGAATTACATAATAGTATAAAAACTGGTACATTATGTTTGCAATATGATGAATTTATAAATAATTAGTTTTCATTAGAAAAAGGTAAACAATATTATTGGAAAGTAGTTTAGGAAAATGAATGTGGTAAAGTAGAAAGTGAAATATGGAAATTTACAACAAAAGAATAATTTCTATAAATAGAAACTATTAGTTTAGGGGGGGCAAAATTTATGCCTAATGGAACATTTAATTTACCATTATAGATAGCTTCAGTTATTAGAAATAAAAGTAAAACATTTAATTTAATAGCAGCATTAACTTGTCAAGAGCCACAAATAACAAATTTTTCAACAACTGTTATAAATCATTAGTCAATTACAATATCGTTTAATCTGCAAAATTCTACAACACATAGTGTAAAATAGAAAAAATCAACAGATACTCTTTTTGATTTAATTTGGATTTCAAATGCAAGTGGTTCTGGTGATAAATATTATACAATTTCAAATTTAGTTGCAGAAACTGAATATGTTTGGATAGTAGAATAGTCAAATCAATCAACAAATTGCAATATATGTACAGTAACTTCTTCTGTAACTTAGAATACAACTTGTATAACAGAAGAAGAACCTGTAGGTGATTGCCCATAGCCAATAATTACTAATTTAAGAACAGCATTAATATAGCATAATAAATTTACAATCAATTTTAATATTGATTCAATAACTTATTTTCAAGTATATTATAAACAACAATCTTCTGAATAGTGGATATCATTAGTTTCAGGAGAAGTTGGAGGCACAAAAGAATTTACAGTTGATAATCTTACTCAAAATACTTAGTATCAATGGAAGGTTTATTAGAAGAATGAAGATGTTATTTCTGGTTGTAATTTTACAGAATATACAACAAATATAAATGATTCTAATACAAAAGTTACAACTGTTGCTTGTATACCAATAGAAACATAGCCTACTATTATTTTTCCGACAATAAATACTAATATTTATCAAAACCAAGAAATTGAAATTAAATTTGAAGAAAGTAATGGTACTGGTGTTTTATATAATATATATATAAATAATATAAATGTATTAACAGAACCATTATATACTAACAAATATATTTATAAATTTTAGAACATACAAGACTATGTAATTCAAATAGGATAGATAAATTCATGCACATTAGAAGAAATAAAATCTAATACATTAACAATACAATAGAATAAAATAATTCCTTGTACAAGTTTAAATGGAATTATTAATTTTGTAACACCAATAGAAACTTCAATAATAGTATTAAATACCCCTTATAGAATAAGATGGACGGTACCACAAGGTACAAATATTAAATATAATGTTTATCTTATTACAGAAAGTGAAGATGTAAAAATTAATTTAATGCCATTAGAAAATCCTTATATTGATTATACATTTACACAATTTTAGAGATATTAGATAAAAGTAGTTTAGACAAATCCATGTTCTACAACACAAATAGAAAAAACCACTATTATTGATTTTTCTAATTTTACAATTGAGCAAACAACAGAACTTGATATATTATGTACATATGGAGATTAGCCAGGTACAGAAATTGAAACTAATTTTTTACCTTTGTTTGGAAAAGATTCTTCACCATTAAGTTCCGTTATAGGAAATAGAATACGAATACCAACTACAGAAACATCTATAAAAACATCTTTTGAAAGATGGTTTAGAATACGTTGTAAAAAATTATAGCAAGATAAAAAAATTAAAAATTTTAAAGTTTACGTGTCCACTAATAAACCAACTGTTGGCTGCACTTTATATTATAAAACTACAAATATATATCAAACTCCACAAATGTATGTGGATAGTACATTTTTAACAAATAATGGGTTTTCTTTATTACAAGAATCAGATTTAAATTGTAATTTATATATAAATAATAGTTAGTCTGGAGAAATTATTTTAGAAAATACAAAAACAGATTTTGGTGTAATACTTTCAGAAATAACTTATGAATAGATAGGTTCTATTGATTATATAATTTACATAACTTATGATGAACTTGATTTGTGATTTTTTAAAAAAGTTGGTGATACATTTTGTAGAAAAATACAAGATAGGATTTCCCATATGTATTTAATGAAACTAATGACAGTAATATTCAAATATACACAACAGAAAATTTGCATACAGTTTCTGATTTATTACAAAGAAGTTATGTAAATGATGCTGTGTTAAATTATTTATAGTTTAATGAAACACAATAGCTTGTAACTGATGTTTGGTGTTTATTAGAAGATACATTTATGACAACAAATAAATTATCAGATAAAGAATATACCATTTCAAATAAAGACAATGCAGAAATGTATAGTTATAAATAGTATTTATTAGATAATAATATACCATAGGAAAATAAGCATTTTACAAGTATTTTTGAATTGAAAAAATTAAAAGTTGTATGGAAAGAATCAGCCAAAACACAAACTGATATCCAAAATGAAAGTAACCTACAAGTAATTTATATTAAAGATTTATATCCAAATGATTATCTTATAAAACCAGGAGATGTATTTAAAGACCCAATAGACCCTGATGATTTTTGGATTGTTAGTCAAATTACAGAAAACCATATTATGTATGACAAAATAAATAAAAAAAATATAACGATGTATACATTAAATATTTCAAGATTAAATTTAACAACAATATCTAAAACTATATGGGAGTACTATTTCCCAGATAAAACTCATTTTCAAGATTTAGAAAACCAACAAGAAAAAAGATTTGAAATTACTAATGGGAAACTTCCAATAGATCAACCATAGGAAAAAGAACCCGATTCTGATTATATAGAAAAAACTGTTGAAAATGAAAATTTAATAGAAGAAGTTGACATTGTTAAAGATTGGCTTTTAAAATAATAAAAATTGGGTGAAAAGTATGAAAATAGTATTTAATAATTAGATTACAAAGTTTGAAGAGTTTATTAAGCTATCAAACAATCAAGATTTTGAAATTGCAGCCATTGGGTTTTTACCAAAAGTATGTGATAATATAAAACTCAATTTCAAAATTATGGAAGATAAAGACGAAAATAGATTATTAATAAATTCATTTTAGTAGTTTTATATAATGTATATATTCAAAAAGTTAGAAGACTATATTAAGTATTTTAATTATAATTCTAAAGCTAATCAAAATTTATATAATACATATATTGATTTTAATTTCATTTTCCAAAAATCAAAAGCAAGCACATCATATAATTTACTTGTAGATTATAATAATAAACAAGATATTTTAAATTTTGAAAATAAAAAGTATTCTGGTCTTATAACTCAAAGTATGAATATGTGTAGTAAATATACTAATACTGTATTTTTATATATTTTTCCAATGTTTTTAAAATGGATGGAATTTAATAATATTGATATTAGAAATGTATATGAGTGGACAGAATTTTTAATTTATAATACTTAGGATTGATTAAAAATGGCAAATATGGACTTTTAGAGTTTTGAATCAGAATCTTTTCTAAATGATTATATATTAGATTTAATAAATATTAAACATCATAGGCAAAATTCATTGAATACTCATTTTACATAGAAAAAAGATTATTTCTTATTTGATTCTCCTTTGTACATAAATTACATTATAGAAGATTACCAATGTATAAAATCATTTATTATAAATTTATTAAAAAAATATTTATCTGGATATAATTTTGACCCTAAATAGCAGGTAATAATTCAAAGTCCTCATGAATAGGTAAACTTTGCTTCAAGATTAAATACAAAAGATAGGAAATTACCATTATTTTTAATAAGTTAGGAAGAAATGCCATAGACAGAAAATTTGAATTCATAGATTCCGTATAGAACAGAATCATCATATTTTATGTAGGATACTCGTACAAAAACAAAGCAGTTTTTGATAGATGCATATAAACAACTTTATTTTTAGAATGATCCAAAATATACAAGGGAAAAATTAAAAGATAAAATATTTCCAACTCTATACTATGATGCTATATCTTCATCTTAGAAAGTAACAATGGATATAATATAGGAAACCAATATAGAATTACAAAGTTTATTTTAGATGTTTAATACAAAAATATTTTTAAATAAAAAAGTAAAATCATAGTATATAATACAATTAGATACTTTAATAAAAAATTCAAATGAGCCTTTTAAAAGTATATAGGATAAATTTATATTTCCTTTATTTTATTGTATAAATTATTATGTAGAATGGACATAGTATTCACATGTTTCGGAAATGGATAAAAAAACATACAATTTGTAGAAGCAAAGATACGAATTCAAATTTGATTTTATACCACTAACAAGGTTTAATATAAGTGCAAATTTATTAAGACTTGATATTGATTTAGGTATTAAAAATGCCATTGAAATTTATGAAAATGATTAGTTTAACTCTGAATCAGTTGAATCAATCAGAAAATATAAAATTAGATGATATAAATAAAAAGGTATTACGTTTTCTTTTTTATAAAAGGGGGTACGAAAAATATGTAGAGAAATGGATTGTTTATAAGCCCTGGTGTAAAAGTACATGAAATTGACCAATCAATTGTACCAGATATTAATATTACTCATGCTCGTACAATTCTTATTTTTTTCCAATCTGATTGGGGACCAAAATATACAACTATTACACAAGGTACAAAAGAATTTATTAATACATTTGGACTTCCAACTGATGTTAATTAGCTTAATGAAATTTCTTTTGATTAGTAGTATAGGCTATCTTCGCGACAATGTAACTTATTGTGCTTTAGATTAAATTGTTCCAATATTCCAACTGATATTTAGGATTATGAATTAGATTTAAATTCTGAAACATATGTACCTATTTAGTAGAAATATAGTGGTACATTTGGAAACAAAATTCAAGTTAAATTTTATATGATTAGGTCTATTATTTATGCTTTCGATGTTTATATTAAAGAATCTAATTCTTACGAAGCTAAATTAATTGAAACATTTACTGCAAGAACTATTGAAGATTTGATTACATTTACAAACAATGTTTCAAATTATATAACTATTTCAAAAGCTGATTTAACACCAGAAGTTTTTTAGGAATTGATTACAAGATCAAGTACAAATTAGTTACAACTTTAGAATGGTAAAAACAGTTAGAGAATTGATCCAACAACATATATCACACCTGAAATTTTATAGAATCCATATGAATTTAGGTTTAATTTCTTAGTAACTTAGGGGCAATTTAGTAGTTCAGAAGTAAATTCTTTTGTTGATTTGTAGTATTCACGAAAAGATTTTTTAATTTTATCAGAAATTATTCCAGAAGATTTGGGTGTTGGAAATGATGATGTTGTGCAAGAAGATGGTTCTCCAGCACAAGGTTGGGAAAAATGGTAGAAAATTGTTAATAGAGATATGGGTGCTTAGCACTATGGATATACTTATCGTTATAAAGTTGGGCTTGAAGCAAGTTATTTGTAGTTGTACCATCCTTGGGTTTTAGATACAACTACCAATTTTCAATTTATCCCATATCCTCCATCTGTTAATGCTATGGAAATATTCTTAAATGTATTAGAATCTGGTGGATATATTTGGGAATAGATGGCTGGGTTAAATAGAGGAAACATAGCAAAAGAACCATTATCAATATTAAACAAACTTGAAGGAGATACAATGTATCTTGCTAATGTAAATCCAATTGTTAAATTTTAGGGTCAAGGAACTTATATTTGGGGTCAAAAAACCCATTATATGAGAAATAGTTAGCTTTCAAGAATTAATTAGAGAATGGTTTAGATATATATTGAAACAACAATTTAGGAAAGAATGAGAAGATTTTTGTTTGAACCTATGAATCAAGCTACTTTTTCTTAGATTTCAAATTCAATTACAGCTTTTATGTCAGAAGTACAATAGCAAAATGGAATTGTTGATTATCAATTTGAATTAGATATTAGACCAGAATTTATTGAGAGAAATTATTTACCTATAAAAATCAGATTTATTCCAGTTAAATAGTTGGAATTTATTGAAATCAGATTTGTTGTAAAGAATTATTCTTAGACTCTTTAATAATATAAAATAAGGTGGTGAACAATTAATGTAGTATAAGCATATATCCACACCAATTTTTAAATTTGGTATGCCAGCCGTAAAATGGATAGAAATTGATGATTCTATTGTTGAACCATATATTAAAACAAATGACATTGGAAAAACATTAATTTTTATTGATACAGAGTGGGGTCCACAGAATACCCCAGTTGAAATTACTTCAAAAAGACAGTTTACAGAAACTTTTGGTTCTATACCTGATGTACTTGAATCTTAGAAAGGGTATGATTACTTGTCTTAGTATTTATAGTACATGTTATAGGGTTCAATTCCTATGTATGTTGTTCGTGTTGCTTATCCACATCTTAAAGATGAATAGCACCCAGAACAAGGTTATAACTCAATTGAATATTACAAACAAGTGAGTTAGTATGAATTTTATCCTACTATATTTTTTAAACATAATGTTGATATGACAAAACCAATTACAGTTCAAAATGATTAGTAGACTGTAACTTATATACTAAATACAGATTATAATTTAGCATTAAATGGAATTACACTTTTAAAATTTAGTAATTTTGTTACTGGTGCTAATCTAAAAATTACATATACAAGATTAGATACAAATACAGAAACAACACAAAATTATACAACACCAAATTAGTACGAATAGTTTTCTATTAATGCAAAGCAACCTGGACTATTTGGTCAAGATTTTGGTATTAAATTGTATTTTGATAATATATATGCAACATGGAATTAGGAAATTGGTATTGTTGAAGAGCAAATTTCATAGTCAAGACAAATGAATGGTTCATTTAAATCTTATGAATCTTTTGTATAGGATTCATTAGAATAGTTAGTTAATTCAATCAATACAGATTCTAAATATATTGAACTTATTTATATTTATCAAAATCCATCAACAATGACAATTTCTCCTACACAAACAATGAGTTCTGATCCCATTGTTATAAAAACAACAGATGATGCAACAACTTTTACTATTGAAAAAGATTATTATGTAACATTATAGGATAATAAAATTCATTTAATTTTCTCCGAAGATGGATTGGATATTACTACTACTGTCCTTAAAGTTACTTATATTCCAGATGGAGAAACAGACCCAGTTACAGAAGAATTAGATGTTCCAGTTATGTCATATGTTACTTAGTAGAATGAAGCAAATACTTAGATTTTTAGGCTTGGGGAAGAAGCAAATTAGGTGCAAGAAATATATTCGCAATGCCCAATTTGTTAGGGGCAAGATGATATTCAAAGTAGATATAATTTCTATAATAATTATAAATACTACGATTAGGTGTAGCAGACTGTTATATTTAATCCACTTGAATGTAATTCATTCTATAATTAGCCTAAATCAATGAATCCAGATTTTAGTAAAATTATAGATGATCTAATTAGTGAATTTGAAATTGACAATCCAGAATCCTATAATATTTCTTATATTGCTACAATGGGGTTAAATAAACACAGTTATTTTAATGATTGAGGTGGTATAAAGATGAGATTAGATGATTTTGTTAATATTTTAAATGATAAAATTATTCAGAAAGAAAAAACAATTGTTTAGTTTACTGATTGTTAGGATGTTAATACAGTTAGTGAATAGTAGTTGTCAGTAGATCACTTATATTCTGATATTAAAGGAAGTTATACATAGGTTTATTTTCCTTGGATATATCATACAGATTTAAGTGAAAAGATAAGAATTCCTTAGTCTTATGAAGTTCTTAAAAAGTAGTATGTAAAAGACCCTTGGGTTCCTATTTAGGGTATTAACCATGGTGTAATTATTAATTAGGATATTACTGAAAATAGATTAACAGATTCACAGCAAGATTACTTATCTGATAGAAATATAAATAGTCTTCGTTATTTTCCTTATTATACCCCAAGTACTATTATATTTGAAGAAAAGACACATTATGATAAATTATCCGCATTATAGAGATTAACGTAGAGAAGAACTGCTATATCTATTGAGCTTAGTGTTTCAAAATAGATGAGATAGTTTTTATTTGAACCTCTTGTCGAGTAGACTTTTGTTGGTATTCAATCTAAATAGTCAAATATTATGGATGAATATGTAACAAAGCAATAGATTTACGAATACAAAATTCATTTAGATACAAGTTTGCAATTATTGGATAATAATATGGTGTTACTTACAGTATATTTTAAACCTATGAAGTATTTAGAATTTGTAGAGTTATTCTTCTATGTTAGAAGTTATCAATAGGGTGTTGGAGAAGAATATAATGGGGAATCTGTTCAATAATAATATTATAATAAAAAATTAAAAACATAATTTATTAAATTTATTAGGAGGTATTAAATATGGCTAATTGGGGTCCAATTAGATTTCCAGATTATTCAATTTCACAATTTGCACAACCTAAACAAAAATTTAGTTTTATTGCGTTATATTAGTTACCACCAGGTATGAATAGTGTATCTACATAGGGGATAAAAGGTGAAGGTTCAATAGGAAAATCTCTTTCCAGAACTTAGAATCCATAGGAATCTATTTTGACAAAAACAGATAATTTATCGGATTTACTAACTATTTCAACTAAGTCTTTTCCAGATGTTAGTTGGCAAATATCAGTAAATACCGATAGTCATTTTTTTAATAGTAAAATACATTGGTCTGGAAAAAGAATATATACTGATTCTATTACAATTCCTTTCCGTGAATATGTAACATCTCCTATTACACGATTGTTTAAAAACTGGCAAAAACTTGCAAATGACCCAGTAACAAACAATATTGGGTATTAGAATAAATACAAAGGTCTAATTATAAAGTTGGAAGTAGACCCAAACGTATTTTTTGATAATAACACAGAAATGCTTGATATTGAAAAATTACTTGAAAAAATTAAAACAGATACACAAACTGGATTTAACACTAATGATTTACCAAATATTATTACTCGTTAGGTTATTTTTGATGGTGTATGGCCAACAACAATATCTGAGCCTGGAAATGATTATAATGATCAGGGTAGTTTACAAGATTGCTCTGTTACGTTCCATTGTGATAGATATTTTGAAGATAAAGACTGGGCAAGATATATGAACAATCCTGCAAAAACTGCAGATTCACTTTAGCAAGCTCAATAATGAGATGATTGTATATGTATGAAAAAAAACAGGGTCAACCATCGAATTCTGGAAATAGTGACGGAATAAGATTAACTCCGTAGAGAACAAGGAAGTCGTATTTTGTTGCAGTAGGACAAAAACAGATTACATATGTAATTAAAAAAATATTAGTAGATAATAAAATTTCTTATGTTTCCAATGTAGAATAGTATTAATTCTTTTTGTTAATTTAAAGTTTAATTATTTGGGTATTGTTATAATGAATGAGCAATACCCAAATATTTTTAATACTAATTTAATGTGTGTAATTATTGGATTAAAGGGGTAATATTATGGGAATAAAAGAATATATTGGAGATAACCCGCATGATATACAACCTGGAATAAGTGGAATGTGGAGTGGAACTATAACAAACAATATTACTAAAATTAAAGAAAATCAAAATAAAACCAAAGTAGCATATGATGTTTCAAGTGTTCAAAAATGGGAATATTCAAGAAATGTTAAACCTTTTGGTACAACAGAAGAATGGAGTTCAAACACTGAAATAAATACAAAAGCAAATGCAATGTTAACAAAAAAAATAAATCGAAAACCAAATTATTAGCAAATAGGACTTAGATTAACTCCATCAACATATGGTCAAAATATAATTTATGATTCAATTTCATATTATATAAAATGTGTAATTCATAAATATCATAATGGTGATCATAAAATACAATATATACCAAATGTTAATGTATATTAATGTATAATAAAATAATTTTTATAAAAAAATTTGATTAAATTAATTGTTATGTTTTCAAAAAATAGGGGGTTGATTAACTTGAATAAAAAATTTATTTTGTAGTCATAGTTGATTTTGATTTAGATGGTTAGTATGTTTGGTTAGATTGAAAATTTGGTAAGCTTTAAACCAGTTACAAACCTAAATGTACAACTGAGTGGCTCAAGAACTCTCCCATTGGTTGCTGGTACTGATTATACTTTTACAACACTTATGGGAACACCAACTTGGCTTACAACTTAGGAAAAGAATGTTTTGGAATATTATGTAGAAAAGAATTTAAACTTTTTTACCCTAACAATGTAGGTTGTACCTGTATATGGGTAGCCACTTGTAAACACCCCAACAACTGGTGAATAGACTGTAACTATCAATTGGGATGTTTCAAATGTTCAAAAAGTAAATTTGACTTCTTAGACAACGACAGTATTACTTTTTGAAAATACATAGACAGCGTACCAGCCTCTATACCTTTATCTTTTGCAGGATGCAACT
>Ga0116157_10001614_pt1 | contig 22493 bp, 16 predicted proteins | sample AD_UKC048_MetaG_FD_89882 | JGI IMG/M metagenome (GOLD analysis project Ga0116157, IMG submission 89882) | Active sludge microbial communities of municipal wastewater-treating anaerobic digesters from USA - AD_UKC048_MetaG | ecosystem: Engineered > Bioreactor > Anaerobic > Digestate | place: USA... | reverse complement strand
TGTGAATATAAACAGCGGTGATGAAAAGGAAATATCCCGGCTCTTTTTCCTGACAGAATTTCAGGTCATGGTCCTTGCCGACCATGTCAAAAAGAACGGCAGCGTGGTGACCCTGTATGAACTTGCCCTGCTGCCGGCTTTTGATCGTAATACGGTGTTGCTTATGGCTCCTTATGTCTCCCTTGAGTCGATGGCACCAAAAGGAGGGAAAAGCTATGGCCGCACCCTGGTCACACTGACGGCGTCATCCCGTTTCAACGGCGACGAAAGTAATATGGAGGGCATACGTTCATTACTGAAAGTGAAGCATGAACAGGGCAGTTTCAGTTTCGGCCTGACGGCGGAGAATGACCCCGGAGAATCGTTCACGTTCACAAACACTCCGGGGTCCGACTTTCTCTCGGGTTATGTTCAGTATGAAGGCAAAGGATTAATAAACAGGATTATAGCAGGCGACTTTGCCGTCAGGGCGGGAGAGGGGCTGCTCTTCAACAGCAGCCGGTGGATGGGCTCATGGCTAAGCTCACCGTCGTTCATGTCAGGTCGTAGCGTTTCAGCGCCCTATACATCCACCGAAGAGAATAATTTCTTCAGGGGAATCAGCCTCACACTGGGAAGCATGAATGCCGGAGCTGTGCTGTTTGCCTCTTCAAATATAATTGATGCGCGTTTGCTCTTTGCAGATGACAGCACCGCCACCGGGGTAAGCAATCTTGTCAGTGGAGGGATTCATACAACTGAATCCCAGTTGGAGGCACGTAACACCCTTACGGAAACGGTTGCCGGCCTGCGTCTGATTGCCGGCACTGAGAAGGTCAGGGGCGGGGTGACCGCAGCTGCAACCTGTTTCTCACTACCGTTTTTTCCTGACATGTCACAGCCGGAGAACCTTCATGCCTTTGCTGGTGACAGGCTGCTTAACCTGGCTGCCGACATCAGGGCAGGAACAGGCTCCGTGCTCTTCTTCGCAGAGGCGGGCCTGGGTCTTTCCGGACCTCTGACAGGTACTGCCGGAACAGACAATCCGGGTCCGCAGACAGACACAACCGGAACAGATCTTTCTGGCACAGTATCAGCCAGGGGCGGACTGAATCTTTCAGATTCCTGGGCAGCAACAGCAGGGTTGCGGGTAAAACCATCCGGTAGGATTACATTCAATATCCTCGCACGTCACTTCGCCCCGGGATACATTGCATTTCATTCCGGTGCCTTCAAAGCCGGTTCAGGATCAGGCAACGAGACCGGCCTTTCAGCCTCGGTGCACCTGGAAGCCGCCAGGCATCTTTTCATTACGGCAGCAGCGGACCACTACCGCATACCCTGGCCCAGGTACCGTTCCTCATCACCTTCATTTGGCAGCAGGATTGAGATCAAGGGAGAATACGTCCCCCGCGATAATACCTCTCTACGATTGTCATGGACATCCTCATCACGGGAGTATGATACCACCGCAGAGACAGGTACAGCCGTGTCAGTGACACATACCAGACAGCAGCTGGGGCTGGTGTTTGATATAAGCATGGCCGGGACTCTGCGTCTCACGACGCGGGCATCGGCATCCTTCATCACTCCTTCGCAGGAGAAAGGTTACATGCTCAGCCAGGACTTCTCTTATTCGTTCCGGAGTGTGCCTCTGAAGCTCTGGTTCAGGTATGCCCTGTGCTCCACAGGGGGCTGGGACAGCCGGCTCTATGCCTGGGAGAATGACCTGCTTTCCTCTTTCAGTGTTCCTGCACTTTATGGTGAAATGACACGGTCATTCATAATGCTTTCATGGAAACCCACTGACCGCATCGAAGCACGGGTGAAGTACGGTTATACGTTGGCCGGAAACAACTCAGCGACAGGCATCAGACAGGAGGTGAAGGGGCAGGTTAGAATTGTGTTTTAATAGACAGTTAGCAGTCGGTAGTAAAAAATGGGTTAAGTCATCCCGGAATAACATGCTTCCTAAATTTCTGATGCATACAGCAGTATATGAAATTTCCATCCGTTTGTTTCCACGTATTAGCATAAACAGAACCTATGCAGGTAGGGCCTCCCTGCCATGTAACCATGAAAAATAGCATCGAATATATTTGGAAATGTAATCAGCCTGGCCTATCTTTTATGAGTGATTGTCAATTTAATCTTATTGTTTAAGCCTATGTGGATCTCCAAGTTATTATTAAAGCACAGAGTTATGTTTGGTGTCAGTTGTAGAAATGTCTATGAAATCCTGGGGTTGTTTATGGTCGTTGCTATTGTTCAATCATGTGAAGATAATAATATCGACCCTGCCAGCTATGAAAACTATATTTCGGTAAGCGCTGACCAATATCCTGCAGTATCTCCTGATGGTATGCATAGCTTATTATCACAAATGCCTGGAGTACCCTGAACCTGTTGAATATCCGACAGGTTTGTATGTAATGGATATTGATGGAACCAACAGAAAACTCATGGCCGCCGGTAATAATTTCACTCCAAGCTGGTCACCTGATGGGCAATGGTTAGCATTTACTGCTGAGGGAACAATAAAAATCATAAATCTTGAAGGTAGTGTTATAAGAACCTTTGAAGGAATTAATAATGTGCCTTTGTTTTTTCCTGATTGGTCTTCTGATGGCAAAATGATCTTAATGAGTTCACCTTATGTGGTTGGAGGAGGAGTCTTCATTTCAACGCCTATGCTTAGCAGTGCCCGGCAATTATTTGCGCAAGAAATACTTACCGGTTATGTGGCACGATGGACTCATGGTATGGATAGAATAATATACCAAAAATATTCCAGAGATTGGCATGGAGCTGAGGTTTTTATTATAGATACCTTGGGGATCAATGATTTAAGGATTATAAACGATAATATTGATGACAGATCTCCTGTATTATCAAATACTTCTGATATGATTGCCTGGAGCAGCATGGTCAGGATTACAGTAATGAAGATTAATGGCACAGGGCGAAAAACACTTGATTTTGGCCAGTATCCGTCATGGTCACCCGGATCCGATTTTTTAGTGTATAGTAATGCCAATAGTGATTTCACCAAGGAAGTTTTGTGGAAAATAAATATTAATGGTTCAGATAAAGCGCAGTTAACCTTTTAACCTGAAAAGCATGAAAAGAATTATTGTCTTTTCTGTCTTGATTTCATTATGCATTGCATTTACTGTGTTTTCAGTTCATGGAAAATCAACAGTGAACATTCTGAAATCAGCTGAAAATGTAAGGGTGATTGCTCATTTTGACAGTAGCATCATTTCCGGAACTACCATCACAGTCCCTACCGGCAGTGTGAAATCAAAAGAGGTAAGAGAATTGCTCGAGCATTATGATGTTCATAGGATGCAGGCGGTTTTCCGTAACAGGTATAATTCATTAGGCTTATTGCAAACCCCGGTTATCACAAATAATAATCGCTATTTTCTGGAAGGATGGCAATTAATCTTAGTCAAAGGAAAAGCGAGAGCCGATGAACTGGTATGCCTGTTAAAAGAGCAAACAGGGGTAAAAGAGGCATTTGTAGAACTGCCGTTACGTGTAAAGCCCTCAGTTTCCCCCAATGATCCGTATTTCGTTAATGGGTCGCAATGGCATCTTAAATCCATCTCGAATCCTTTGGCGGATATTGATGCTGAAGCAGCCTGGGATATTAACAGAGGAAGAAATGACGTAATAATTGCTGTCGCTGATGGAGGTGTTGATTACAATCACCCTGATCTTGATCCGGGTAATAGAAGCCGGGTTATAGCAGGTTACGATTTCGGAGATTTTGATTCTGACCCGATGGACGACCTGCCTGATAATAATCCTTTAAGTTATGCTGGCCACGGAACCAAAGTTGCCGGCGCTATCGGCGCTATTACGAATGATTCAACAGGCGTGGCAGGTATTATGTGGAACTGCAAGATTATGCCTCTTAAAATGGTTTCAAGCTTTACTATATCCTATCCTTTTTTCGGTACCATATTTGATTTTTCCACTACGGCATTACCATCTTCAACCGCGATGGCAATTGATTATGCAGTTAACCATGGGGCTCATGTTATAAATATGAGTTATGGAATTTCGGGGCTGGGATATACATTAGCTGTTGTTACTCAGCAATTATCGGTATTATATGATGCAATCGCCAATGCTTATTAGAATAATGTAGTACTGGTCGCAGCTATGGGAAATGAATATCAACAGGGCAATCCTGTCGAATATCCGGCCGGCTTCTATGAGGTCATTGGTGTCGGGCAGACTAATAGTTCATTACAGCGGGTAGGAACTTCCAACACCGGTCCGGACATCGATGTTTCCGCTCCTGGTTTTTATTATACAACATCAAGAAATAATGGCTATGCTTCTCTTGATGGTACTTCTTCCGCTACCCCGGTTGTTTCAGGAGTGGCAGGGTTGGTGATATCGCAGGGTTTGGACAAGGGATTTAATCTAACCAACGATGATGTCGAACACATATTAGAGATAACTGCTGATGATATGCTCCAGCCAGGATGGGATGAAGAAACAGGTTACGGGAAAGTAAATGCCTATAACGCATTGCAGTTGCTTGATGAACCTAATGAACTGTATCATTATACCTCTACGGGTGGAGCCTCCGTTAAAATACAAACCTTAGATCAATGGATATTGACAGACGGACGCTGGGGTCTTGCTCCCGGTACGTATTTCAGCGTCGATCAATACAAGGTCACCAAACATGTTACTTTTAATGTGCCGTTCTGTTCACTTCCAAAAGTATGGATGCGGGAAAGACAAAGTAAAAGCCTGAGCTATGGCAATCCAAATAACGGACGCCCTTTTTGTATAATTACTAATGTCTCTAATACCGGTTTTGATATTGAGTATGCAACCTATTATGTTCGTTATAATCTTTTGGGGCAAACCATTAACACATGGGTTCCCTCGGCGCCTGCATCAACTTATGTTGCTTATACAGCAGTCGGCGAACCAAATCTTGCAGCAATAGCAGGTCCCATCACCGGTCCCTCAGTTATTTGCTCGTCTGTGGCGACATTTGAGGTTAGTAACCTTCCGGACGGGGTTTCTGTCAGCTGGAGTGCCAGTCCGTCCTATTATTTCACAACCACCTCCGGAACTGATTCAACCTTTTCAACAGCCTGGACAGGCGGATTCAGAAAGGGAGTCGGAACAATTACTGCCACATTAGTGACTTCCTGTGGTACGTTCAATCTCACGAAGTCTGTATGGGCAGGTACCCCTGCAAGTCCGACCGCAATTACCCTTCTACCTGATGATGGTGTATGCAGAGGTCCTGCCTATTACTACCAGGTAGGCCTGTTACATCCGTACCCGTCATATGTCAGCTCATGGTACTGGGATCTTCAGCCACCCGGGGTGATAATCGGAAGCAGGACAGGCTCCTCATTGAAATTCTATTACCCTGCAGGTACCACCCCGGGCAGGTATTCCGTCGGAGTAAAAGCTGTTAATCCATGCGGTGACAGTTCGTATCATATCGAGTATTTTGATGTCATTGACTGTGACCGGCAGGAGATTGTATCATTTAATATCTATCCCAATCCGGTAAGGGATGTGCTCAATATTGAAATTACCGCCAATGATGCTGTGGAGATCAATCCTGAAGCCATCACCGAATTAAGGATATATGATACATTCCTTTCGCTGAAGAAACAGCTGACCTTTAGCGGCAGCACAGTGTCAGTAAATACCGGGGATCTTCCGCAGGGGGTGTATCTTATACAGTTTGTAACGGAGGAAGACTTTCTCTGGCAAACTGACACAATGGATGCAAAACTGGCGGAAGCTTTAAAGCAAAGAGTATTCTGGAGTAAATTTGAAAAGATACCCTGACCCGGCCAGACAATTGACACTCCTCCGGTGCCGGAGACTCAGGCTGTCTGCTTAATTCGTCCTGTACCTGTACTTCACCGCCCCCAGCTCCTCATTGGCCTTGACTATCTTATCCTTAAGGCTCTCCTTGTAGGCGATCAGCTTCTCCATGACGGCCGGGTCACCGGTGGCGATTATCTGTGCTGCCAGGATGCCTGCATTCAGCGCTCCGTCAATTGCAACTGTGGCAACGGGTATCCCGGGTGGCATCTGCACGATGGCAAGCAGTGCATCCATCCCGTCAAGGGAGGCCTTCACAGGCACACCTATGACCGGCACCGGGGTCATCGCTGCTATCACTCCCGGCAGATGTGCTGCCATGCCGGCTCCGGCAATAATGACCTTTACTCCCCTGCCGGCGGCACCGCGGGCAAACTTCTCAACTGCCTCCGGCGTACGGTGCGCCGAGAGTGCGTTGATCTCAAAGGGTATCCCCACACTGTCAAGAAACTCAGCCGCCTTCTCCATGACCTTCAGGTCGGAAACGCTGCCCATTATGATACTGACTGCCGGATTCATATGCTCTTTTTTAACGGTTAGCTCATTGTCAGGGCAAAAATAAGCTTTAAATTTATAATTTTGCGGCATCAACCACCTCAACCATGAACGAGATAACAGTACTGGACAGAGAGTTCTCGGTGTATATCACCGAAGACGAGATACAAAGCCGCATTACGGCCCTGGCGGAAAAGATCAATGAAGACCTGAAGGGTCAGGATGTCCTCTTCTTCGGAGTCCTTAACGGAGTATTTCTGTTCGCTGCTGACATATTCAGACAGATAAACCTCGACTGCCAGGTCTCATTCATCAAACTGGCCTCATATGACGGTACATCCAGCACCGGCAAGATCAAGGAACTCATCGGCTGGAACGAGGACATAACCGGCAAGACAGTTGTTGTACTGGAGGATATCGTTGACACCGGAGCTACGCTCGAAAGGGTGATAGGCGAACTGAAGCTCAGGAAGGCAGCCGAGGTAAAGATATGCACCCTGCTCTTCAAGCCGGAAGCTTATACAAAGGATATCCCTATAGACTATATCGGATTTGAGATCCCGAACAACTTCGTAGTGGGATACGGGTTGGACTATGACGGTTATGGCCGCAATCTGAGAGCAATTTACAAACTAACAAAATAACATTCTGCAATGATAAATATTCTTATGTTCGGCCCTCCCGGATCAGGGAAGGGAACACAATCGGTCACGCTGGCTGAGAAGTATAATCTGCTTCATCTTTCAACAGGTGACATGCTCAGGGCTGAGCTGGCCGCAGGCACCCCCCTGGGAAAAAAGATGGAAGCAATCATGGCAGCGGGCGAACTTGTTCCGGATGATGTTGTTATAGCAATGATTGCCGGGAAGATAGACTCCACAACCGGAAAGGCAGGTTTCATATTTGACGGGTTCCCCCGCACGGTGGAACAGGCTGAAGCGCTCCAGAAAATGCTCGGAGGAAGAGGAATGAAGATCGACCTCATGCTGGTGCTTGAGGTAAACGACGCTGAGCTGATGGACCGCATGAAGAAGAGGGCAATGGTATCAGGCAGGGCAGATGATGCAGATGAAAATATCATCAATAACCGCATTGCCGTCTACCGCGCCAAGACAGAACCTGTCATTGACTTCGGAAGGAAGGCAGGAGTCTCGAGGAGCGTTGACGGAGTTGGTTCAATAGATGACATTTTCGGCAGGCTCTGCAAAGAGATTGAAACAGTAATCTAGCCTATGGCAGAGACAAACTTCGTTGATTACGTAAAGATATTTTGCCGCTCAGGCAAGGGTGGCGCGGGATCAGCACACCTCAGGCACGAAAAATCGAAGCCCAAGGGCGGCCCTGACGGCGGCGACGGCGGCAGGGGCGGCGACGTAATCCTCAGGGGTAACTCTCAGCTGTGGACCCTGCTGCATCTTAAATATACACGGCACCTGTTCGCCGGACACGGCGGATCAGGCGCATCAAACCAGAAGAGCGGCGCCGCCGGTGAGGATATTTTTATTGATGTCCCCCTCGGCACCGTTGCCCGGGAGGAGGAGTCTGAGAAAATACTCTTTGAGATTACCGGCGACGGAGAAGAGAAGATACTCCTCAAGGGAGGACGCGGCGGCCTGGGAAACACCCACTTCAAGTCGGCCACCTTCCAGACTCCCCGTTTCGCCCAGCCGGGCGAACCAAGCCTTGAAGGATACTTCATCCTTGAGCTGAAGGTACTGGCTGACGTCGGACTGGTGGGATTCCCCAACGCAGGCAAGTCAACACTCCTTTCAGTGGTCAGCGCCGCGAAGCCAAAGATCGACAACTACCCGTTTACGACACTGACCCCCAATCTCGGAATAGTACACTACCGCGACGACAAGTCATTTGTGATGGCAGACATTCCGGGAATCATCGAAGGCGCCGCCGAGGGCAAGGGTCTGGGCCACAGATTCCTGAGGCACATCGAGCGCAACTCCGTCCTGCTCTTTATGATACCGGCTGACACTGAGGATATTGCAAAGGAGTATGCCATCCTGGTGGAAGAACTGCGCAAGTATAACCCCGAGCTGCTTGACAAGAAGCGTGTGATGGCAATCTCAAAATGCGACCTGCTCGATGAAGAGCTTATTGACGCTATGAGACCGCTCCTTCCGGGTGACATACCGGTTGTATTCCTCTCCTCCGTTAAAGGTATAGGAATCACCCCGCTGAAGGACCTGCTCTGGAGGGCAATAAACAGCTGAAAATGGTTGAGCTGGACCGTACGATATTCCTGTTTCTCAATTCACTTCACACGCCATTCCTTGACAGTGTGATGTGGATCCTGAGCATGCGTACGGTATGGATACCGCTGTATGTGCTGATTATCTGGCTTCTTGCGGAAAAATACGGAAAGCGTGTCTGGATACCCCTGGTACTTGTGCCGTTACTGGTTCTGCTCACTGACCAGGGCTCCAACCTGCTCAAGAACCTCGTTGAACGCCCGCGGCCGTGTCATGAGCCCGCTCTGGCTGGCCTTGTACACACGGTGAAGGGATATTGTGGCGGGATGTACGGGTTTGTATCAGGGCATGCCGCGAACACCTTCGGCATAGCAGCATTCACAATCCCGCTGCTGCGGAGGAGTTGGTATACGTGGACGGTCATTATCTGGGCAATGGCTGTCTCCTATTCGAGGATATACCTCGGGGTGCATTATCCCGGCGATGTGCTCGGGGGAGCCCTGCTGGGCCTGGCTGTCGGCGCTGCACTGGCATGGACGGCACAAAAAATGAATAAAAGCATAAAACAATGAACCTGATAAAGTCACTGTGGGTTTGGTTTTCAAGCATCACCTTCGTGCTGCTTGCCCTTCCCGTCGCGGTCATACTCTGGCTGCTTGCACTTGCCTTTGACCGCCGCAGGCTGATGAACAACAGGTGGATGGTCATCCAGGGGATTGTGCTCACAAAGATGAGCCCTTTCTGGAAAGTAATAGTTGACGGTCGCGAGAAGCTTGACCAGAAACAGGCTTACATAATCATCCCCAATCATCAGTCGCTTCTGGATATCGTCTTTTTCAACATGCTCCGGCATCGTCTGAGGTGGGTTTCCAAGGCTGAGATCTTCCGCGTACCGGTAGTAGGGTGGGAGATGAAGATGGTCAAGTACATCGAACTGATCAGGGGTAACAAATCCAGCGTTGTAAAAATGATGGAAAAGTGTGTGGAGTCACTGCATGACGGAATCTCTGTGGTGATATTCCCCGAAGGTACACGCTCATTGACGGGCGCTATCGGAAAGTTCAAGACGGGCGCGTTCCAGCTTGCAGTGAAGACAGACAAGCCGCTGCTGCCCGTGCTGATTGACGGCACAGGCGAGATCATGCCCAAGAAAGGTGGAATCATTTTCCGGAACCGCCGCATTGTAAGGATCAGGGTCCTGGATCCCATCTTCCCGGGGCAGTTCGGCACCGGCGACCCGGAGGAACTGGCCACAAGGGTACAGTCCATCATGGTTACCGCCATGGACCAGCTGCGAAACGAGTAGCATGTGAGATTTGAGATTTGAGATTTGCGAGTTTTGGTTTATTTGTCGCACATCGCAAATCGGAATTCGCAAATCTGGGCACAATTCCCCCTGGTTGTTGATAAATCGGAAAGATTCGCCTTGCCTAATTCTTTATATTTGCCCCAAAATTTGGGATAATGGACGGCAATTATTCTGAGGAGAACATAAAAACCCTTGAGTGGAAGGAGCATATCAGGCTGCGTCCCGGTATGTACATCGGCAAGCTGGGTGACGGCTCCTCACTTGATGACGGTATATATGTCCTGCTCAAGGAGGTGATGGATAACGCGGTTGACGAGTATATGATGGGTTTCGGCCGCAGAATTGACGTCAGCATCGTTGGCTCGGAAGTGAGGGTCCGCGACTACGGCCGTGGCATTCCACTCGGAAAGGTACTCGATGTCTCCTCCAGGATGAATACCGGAGCCAAATATGACTCAAAGGCATTCAAGAAATCTGTGGGTCTCAACGGCGTGGGTATCAAAGCCGTCAATGCTCTCTCATCATCTTTTGTTATCAGATCTTTCCGTGACAGCCAGCTTAAGGAGATTGAATTCAGGTGCGGGGAGCTGGTAAGGGATGAGCCCCTGAGAAAAACTGAGGAAGAGAACGGCACAGAGGTGATCTTCGTGCCTGATGAAGCCATGTTCGGCAACTTTCATTACATAGCCGAGTACGTTGAGAGCATGATGAAAAACTACTCGTACCTCAATGCGGGTATGATCATCAACCTCAACGGCAACAAGATAGTCTCGCGCAACGGTCTCGTCGACCTCCTCAATGACAATATGAACTGCGAAGGCCTTTACCCCATCATCCACCTGAAGGGTGATGACATTGAGGTGGCCATGACGCACGGAACCCAGTACGGAGAAGATTACTACAGCTTTGTAAACGGCCAGCATACCTCACAGGGAGGAACACACCTCATTGCGTTCCGCGAAGCGATAACCCGCACTGTCAAGGAGTTCTTCAAAAAGGACTTTGACGTTTCCGATATAAGATCATCAATCATCGCGGCCGTCTCGGTCAAGATAGAGGAACCCATCTTCGAATCGCAGACCAAGACCAAACTGGGATCAAAGGATGTGGGACCAAACGGCCCCTCGGTGCGTAACTATGTGGTTGACTTCATCCGCAAGCACCTCGACGATTACCTGCACAAGAACGGTGAGACTGCCCGTATCATGCTGAAAAAGATCCAGGAGTCGGAGAAGGAGCGGAAGGCCATCAGCTCAATACAGAAACTGGCGCGTGAACGCGCGAAAAAGGTGAGCCTGCATAACCGCAAGCTGCGCGACTGCCGCATCCATTACAACTCAAACGATGAGCGCCGGCTCGAATCAACCCTCTTCATCACCGAGGGCGACTCGGCAAGCGGCTCCATCACCAAATCGCGCAATGTGGAAACCCAGGCTGTCTTCAGCCTCCGGGGAAAACCACTGAACAGCTACGGCCTGACAAAAAAGATTGTTTACGAGAACGAGGAGTTCAATCTGCTTCAGGCCGCCCTCAATATTGAGGAGTCTCTCGATGACCTCCGTTACAACTATGTGGTGATAGCCACCGACGCAGACGTTGACGGGATGCATATCAGACTGCTGCTCCTGACCTTCTTCCTGCAGTTCTTCCCTGACCTCGTCCGCAAGGGCCATGTTTACATCCTGCAGACTCCCCTGTTCAGGGTACGCAACAAGAAACTGACACGTTACTGCTACTCCGATGAGGAGAGGCAAAAAGCAATAAAGGATCTCGGTCCTGACCCCGAGATCACCCGCTTCAAGGGGCTGGGCGAGATATCCCCGGATGAGTTTATTCACTTCATCGGGAAAGACATGCGCCTGGAACCTGTGATCATGAAGAAAGCAGATCCGTATACCCAGTTCCTCGAGTTTTATATGGGCAAGAATACTCCTGAACGTCAGGACTTTATCATTGACAACCTGCGGGTTGAGGAGGAAATTCCGGAAGCAGCCCAGGCGTGAGTGAAGGTTTCAGCAGATGATGAAAGAAAGTGATCCTTTTGAACTGATCCCCGAAGAAGAGGGAGGGGAGAAGGAAGTACCCAAAACCGGTTATATACCTGAGGCCCTGCATACTGTCACGGCTCTCTCAGGCATGTACCAGGACTGGTTCCTGGATTATGCGTCATATGTAATCCTTGAGCGAGCCGTGCCCCACATGTCTGACGGGCTTAAACCGGTACAGCGTCGTATACTGTACTCCATGAAGCGCATGGATGACGGGCGGTTCAACAAGGTTGCAAATATCATCGGGCATACGATGCAGTTTCATCCTCACGGTGACGCCTCCATAGGCGATGCCCTGGTACAGCTGGGACAGAAGGAACTTCTCGTGGAATCACAGGGAAACTGGGGAAACATTCTTACAGGTGACGGCGCCGCAGCACCCAGGTATATAGAAGCCAGGCTCTCAAAGTTCGCCCTGGAGGTGACCTTCAACAGCAAGACCACCGAGTGGATGAGCTCATATGACGGGCGTAACAGGGAACCCGTTACCCTCCCGGTGAAGTTCCCGCTGCTCCTTGCTATGGGCGTGGAAGGCATCGCCGTAGGCCTCTCTTCAAAGATTCTCCCTCACAACTTCAATGAACTGATTGACGCTTCCATTAATTACCTGCAGGGCAAACCCTTCGAGCTGTACCCTGATTTCCCGACAGCTGGCATGATTGATGTGTCAAAATACAATGACGGTGCCCGCGGAGGGGTAGTTAAGGTCAGGGCCAGGATCGAGAAGGTTGACAAAAAGGGACTGGTCATTTCCGAGATTCCTTTCGGACGCACCACGACCTCGCTCATCGAGACAATAGTCAAGGCCAATGACAGGGGCAAGATCAAGATCAAAAAGATCGATGACAACACCGCAGGGGGAGTGGAGATAGTCATTCAGCTGCAGAGCGGCATCTCGCCTGACAAGACCATTGACGCACTCTATGCCTTCACAGACTGTGAACTGTCAATCTCGCCAAACGCATGCGTCATCACTGACGAAAACAAGCCTGCGTTCGTTGGCGTGAGTGATATCCTCAGGCACAATACGGACCAGACGGTAAAGCTTCTCAAGCTGGAGCTTGAGATACGCAAGGCCGAGCTGGAGGAAGAGTGGCACTTCTCGTCTCTTGAAAAGATTTTCATCGAAAAGAGAATTTACCGTGACATCGAGGAGTGCGAGACCTGGGAGGCTGTGATCACCGCCATTGAGAAAGGGCTGAAGCCATATAAAAAGCTTTTCAGGCGCGAGATCACCCGCGATGACATCATAAAGCTCACAGAGATAAAGATCAAGCGGATCTCGAAATATGATTCCTCGCGTGCCGATGAACATATAAGAGGCCTCGAGACAGACCTGGAAGAAGTCGCCATCCATCTTGCCAACATCATTCCATATGCCATCAACTACTATCGTCAGATCAGGAAAAAGTACGGCAAGGGCAGGGAGCGCAGGACTGAGATACGTAGCTTCGAGACCATTGAGGCGACCAAGGTGGTGGCCGCCAATGCCAAGCTTTACGTGAACCGCCAGGAGGGATTCATCGGAACGGGGCTTAAAAAGGATGAGTACGTGTGCGATTGTTCTGACATTGATGATATCATAGTCATCAGGAAGGATGGCACCTATCTTATCACGAAGGTTGCAGAAAAGCAGTTTGTCGGAAAGGATGTCATTCACGCACAGGTATTTCTCAGGAATGATTCGCGCACCATTTACAATGTGGCATACCAGGATGGCCGGGAAGGGCCTTATTATGTCAAACGCTGTGCACTTACAGGGCTCACGCGCGACAAGGAATACAACCTCGGAAGAGGTACAGCCGGCACTAGGATCCTGTATCTCAGCGCCAATCCCAACGGTGAGGCTGAGGTGATAAGGGTGTACCATAAACCCAAGGCCAGGCTGAAGAAGCTGACCTTTGATTTTGACTTCGGGGAGCTGGCAATCAAGGGACGTGGTTCAATGGGAAATATCCTGACAAAGAACGCGGTTCATAAGATCACCCTTAAGGAAAAGGGCCTCTCGACCCTTGGCGGCCGCAAACTGTGGTTTGATGATGCGGTGATGAGGCTGAATGCCGATGGCAGGGGGAAATTCCTGGGTGAGTTCGCTTCCGAAGAGATGCTGCTCGTGGTCACCCGGGGCGGTTGGTACCGGACCTCCGGCACTGACCTCTCATCACATTTCGAGGATGACCTGTTGCTGCTTGAAAAATTCCGCGAGTCAAAGATCTTCTCCTCTGTATACTGGGATGAGGAGCAACAGTTTTACTATGTCAAACGGTTTGCCTTTGAGGAGGCAGATAGGCTTCAGTGTTTCATCTCTGACAGTGAGGGATCACGGCTGGTGAGCCTCACAGAGGTGGAGTACCCTAGGTTTGAGATAAAGTTTGGCGGCAAGAACGAAGGCCGCAAGCAGGAGATAATAGAGGTGGCGGAATTCATCGGTGTAAAGAGTTTCCGCGCCAAGGGAAGAAGGCTTTCCAACTACAGTGTTGCCGATATCAGGGAGATTGATCCCGTGGTCAGAAGCGAGGCAATGCCTGTGCCTCCGGAACCGGAGAACGGTACTGCGGATGAGTCCCCGCTACAGGATCACACGCCTGATGATCCGGCCCAGATGAAACTAGATCTTTAGGTATCCGTGAATATTTATCTGATAGGATTCATGGGCAGCGGAAAAAGCTCCGCGGGGAAGGGCATTGCTGCGCTTCTCCGATGGAGGTTCACTGACCTTGACAAACTTGTAGAGGAGAAAGAGGGGATGACGGTAGCCGGCATTTTTGCCACAAAGGGTGAAGAATATTTCAGGAAGGCTGAGGCAGAAGCGCTGCAAGATGTATCAGGACGGACCAGGACAGTTGTAGCCTGCGGAGGAGGCACCCCATGTTCTGATAAAAACATTTCCCTCATGAAGGCAACCGGAGTAACCATATACCTGAGACTGACCGTCGATGCCCTGGTGTCACGCCTGAGCCGGTCCAGGACCGACAGGCCGCTGCTGAAAGATGCCGGGCCTGATGAACTTCATTCAATCGTGCAGAAGCTCATGGGAAAAAGAAGCTCATGGTATGAGCAGGCTGACCTCATCCTGGATTCGGAGACCATGGGAGAGGAAGAGATGACTGCGATGATTGCTGGCACTGTAAGATCAAAGGGAGCCTACTTGTAGGTTTCATTTTTTCCCCGTATCTTTTTTAAGAAAGTCTGTACTTAAACCCGGATATGTCAAAACCTCGGAGGGCTATGAAAACCGGTTTCAACTGGGTCTTCCTTACGGCATTAGTCCTGATGGCACTAACCGCTGCAGCTATGGTTGCAGTGCTGACTGACCTGTCCCTCTTCCGTGCTACACCGCTCCTCTACACTCTGACTCTCTCGGTAATAGTCATCAGCACAGGACTGGTAATCAGAAACCGTTACTACCTGCCCATACTTCGTAACCTTGTTCTTCGCGGCAAGCTGCTGCTGGCCCCGATGGTGCTGCTGGCACTGACCATTCCGGCCGCCCTGATATATATTTATTATGACCTCACCGGCAGGGAGTCTCTGCTGCTGCTGTCAGCACTGGTCACATCAGTTGCAGCCGCCTTCTTCCTTCCATCGATGGCAATGATCACTCTGCCAGCGCTGGCATCCGTGAGTCACCTGGCTGAAAAGGCAGGGCTGCCATCAGGCAGGATAAAGGCAGAGGACATTGCCAGGCAGACGGTCATTGCTGCCGCATTCATTGCCGTCATTTTAGTTGTGGTAACAATAACTGCAGATTTGAGAATTTCCGGCATTATCTTCCTTTTCCCGGTGGCTGCGATTGCGCTGATGCTTCTTGACATTGTCATCGTGGCTCACTTCCGGAACAGGCTTGCCATGATGCTGGATGCCCCGGTACCTGCGGAAACCTCCGGAGCAGGGCAGAATCAGGCGACGGAGAAGTCAGAGGGCTTCATGAGCGTGATGCTCGTTGCTGACCATTACCCTGACCTGATTGGCGGCAGGCTTGAGTACCTGTTAAACAATGCGGGTGATTTCTATGCCATGGAAGTCATTTCACTTGCTTCCAAAACTTATGACCCGGCACTTCTTCCGGCCATGAAGGCCATTGCCTCCGCCAGCCGTTTCAGCGACAAGTTGAGACATGAAGCTGCCAACGGGGTTTCAGTCATTGAAAAGTATTATTCTGACCCGGTCAGGAATGTTGATCTTTTACGCCTCCCGGGTATCCCGGAGAAAGCCGCCGCTGCCAGGGCAATATTTTTAAGTAAAAGCAAACCTTCGGAGCAGGAGATTATCAAGCTCCTCAGAGATGCCAGTGCTGAAGTAAGGAGAACGGGTTTGATGGCGGCAGGCCGTTACGGCATGACATCGCTTCGGGATGAGGTGATGAAGGGACTTGACAACCCGGATACTGCCCGCGAAGCCTATTATGTGCTCAGACAGTTCGGTCCGGAGGTATACGGTGACCTGATCGGAACAGTAATCAGGCCCGGCAACAGTGAACGGGAGAATTACATTATCCTCCGGCTTCTGGATGCCATGCCGGCCAGCGAGGCATTCCCGTGGCTCAGCGATTTTGTCGTTGCCGGTCATATGGGCGTCCGTCTTAAGGCAGCCTCTTCCCTGTGCAACAGAGGATGGTCACCGCAGGGAAGGCAAAGGCTTAAGATCGGGGAAACACTCAGCGAAACCATTCATGTCATGGCCAGGCTTATCGCCATGCAGACTGAGGTATCAAGATCCAGGCATTTCCTCCTGTCAGCAGCCCTTGAACAGGAGAGGGAAAATAACTATGAACTCATCAGGTGTCTTGTTCATCTCCTTGCAGGAGGAGTGGCTGCCGAATTGATACTGCCGCGCAAACGGGATGACAGGCCATGCCAGGCCGGTGTCGCCTCGGAGGCAATAGAAAGCGTGATAAGCGAACCAATGCGCAGACCGCTTAAGGCACTTCTGGGAAACAGTACTGACAATCGCAGGCTGGCTGAACTTTCCCTTTACTTTCCCGTCAGGAGCGTGAAAGGCCAGTCAATTTCATCATTCCTCCTGGCTTCGGAGCAGAATATCACCGGCACCTGGAGCAAGGCGTGCGCGCTCCACCTGGCAGCTGCGGAAGGCAGAGGCCTCGACAGGGAACATGCAATCTCATACCTGTTCAGTAACAGCCAGATACTGCAGGAGGAGAGCGCCCGCGTCATCAGGTCAATCAACCCTGACTGGTACAGGGATGCAGAGCTGCGTCTCCCTGACCCGGCGAGGGCAAGAATATCAGCAGTCACGGGTGGCACCCTTCCGCAGGCAGCAATGAGCTTCGAGAAAACAAGGTTTCTGAGCCTGTGCTTTTCTAAAATTCCTGAAGAAACCATGATCATGCTGGCCTCGCACCTCCGTTACTCAGGGTCATATGATGCAGGTTCCCTTCCAGGGGTGATTTCATGGGTGGTACCCTCCCGGGACGGGAAGACCGGCCTTTATTCAATACCGGTAAATGATATTGCCGCCTTTGTGTTTTACTATCCGGAATTCACTGATATCTTTGTAAATTATACAGACAGCCAGGAGGGGGTACCTGCAATCTAAAAATGTTTTCTATGCCAGAAAGGAATATAATTATCAGACCAAATCCATTTCCGGGACTGAGAGCATTCAGACCTGACGAAGGTCACTTGTTTTTCGGGCGAATGGAAAGCACTCTCAAGGTTGTTTCCAAGCTTAAGGAAAACAGGTTCGTTGCTGTATTGGGTGCATCAGGCAGCGGCAAATCATCCCTTGTTCTGTCAGGAGTCATTCCTGCTCTTCTGAAGGAAAATACAGAAGAAAAAAAATCCTGGTCATATCTTGTCTTCAGACCTGCACTCAATCCGGTTGACCACCTGGCAACAGAATTGTCAGTACTCTCTGCAGGAGCAGGGTTCAACCAGCTGTCAGATGTGAGCGTGGCGGCATCACTGCATAACAGAACCGAAGGACTGAATGACGTGATCAACCGTATCAGGAAGAACCTCCGTCAGCAGGTGGTGATAGTCATCGACCAGTTTGAAGAGATCTTCCGGTTCAGCCCGGCAACTTCCAGAGGCCTTCCCGGCGATGATGCCACAGATTTCATTGACCTGATAGTCAATGCGATGCAGAAACCCGACCATGGGCTGTACATCATTTTGACACTCAGATCTGAATATGTCTCTGACTGCGGGCGGTTTCATTCTCTTACAAACCTGATGAACAGCAGCAGTTACCTTCTGCCACAGATTCCCGTCGACCAGATGGTTACTGTTATTGAAGAGCCTGTGAAGCTTTCAGGAGGTTCAATTGACAGGTCGCTGGTGAAGCTTATACTGAGTGATCTTGAAGAGAGACCCGGACAGCTGCCGGTATTGCAGCACCTGATGATGCGTACCTGGAACCAGTGGAGCAGGCTTGGTGACCTGAGCCGCCCCATCGGTATCGCTGACTATGAAGCTGTCGGGATGCTTAAGGGAGCCATCTCTCAGCATGCCGGGCAGGCCTTTGATTCACTGGATGAGAGGCACCGTTATGTCTGTTCCCGGCTCTTCCGCACAATCACCACACGCTCGGATGACGGCAGGGAACTTAGGAAACCTGAGCGTATTTCAACAATTGCGGTTCTTACAGGGTGCGCTGAGCATGAAATCATTGGTGTGGCTGAGGTGTTCAGATCACCGGAATATTCATTCCTGACCCCGTCAAAGGAGGTGCCGCTAAACGGCGAAAGCATCCTTGACCTGACCCATGAAAGCATCATAAGGCTATGGGGGAATCTGCGAAAATGGATGGATGAAGAGGAAGCATCAGTGAAGCTTTACAGGCAGCTGGCCTCCGCAGCTGCACAATACCAGGAGGGTACAGGCCGTCTTTGGACAGCTCCTGACCTGCTGATGGCCCTCAGGTGGAGAGATGAAAACAATCCCACCCTCGCCTGGGCCGAAAAGATTGATCCTGCCTTCGAAAGAGCCCTCATCTTCCTGAAAAATTCTGAGGAAGAATATCTGATACGGGAAGAATACGGGCGAAAAAGCAGTAATGAAACGGTCAGGCGTTCACGCCTGATAGCAGGATTGCTCGGTTTATTGGCCATTCTTACCCTGGTTGCCCTGGGGGCTGTTTATTCGCTCAGGAACAGGGCTGAAAGGCAGAAATCGGTTGCCATCCAGATGAAAGACGAGGCTGTTACCCTGAACGACAGGCTCAGTGACAGCCTGGAGGTACTGTCGTCAGCCCTGGGATTAGCTCCCGCTGCGACAGAAGGCAACCTGATCATGCCTGAGGAGAGGGTGAAACAGGCTGAAGCACGGGCAAGATCAGCCGAGGAGGCGGTAAGGGAGATGGCTTCCGGCAAGGCCGAAGACATGGAGAGATTTTCGAAGGCTAACAGCAACCGGATGCTCTCTCTGGCCAGGTCGCTGGCTGTGAGGTCACTGAACCATGCCGGGAACAAGGACCTTCAGATATTGCTGGCATGGCAGGCTTATCTCTTTAACCGGAAGTATGATGGCATAGCTGAGGATGCAGATGTCTTTGCCGGTCTCTACGATGTTTCAAAACGTTATGGAAACAGGTTCTGTGCCAGGTATACCCCTGACGGAGCTGAGTATACCGCTATGGCCGAAGGCTTTGACGGCATATTCTTTACCGCTGATTCCAAAGGCAGGGTGCTTAGCTGGAAAGCAGGGCAACCATCTGCAGGATATGACCTGGTATGGTCCGGAAACAAAACCATCAGCGCCATGACTCTCAGCCCTGACAGATCATGGCTCGCCTGCGGAACGGATGATTCGGAAATCCTTATGATACCATTTGACGATGATTCGATAGGTTACCAGTTGCATGACTCCACCGGCACCATAACAGCCCTGTCATATACAGACACTGACCATCTTTACTCTTCCACCTCAGGGGGCAGTGTGAACGAATGGGATCTCAGAAACCGCAGTGTGAGAAAGGTTGCCAGTGATGGTTCAGGAATAGTCGCTCTGGAAATTTCGGATGACAATAACATGCTGGCAGCCCTGACGGGCAACGGCAGGCTGATTTGCTGGCAAACAGGGTCGCCTGCGAAGCATATCACCATCAATACGGGAGATAAAATCATAACCGCTCATAAATTCATACCGGGAGGAAACAGGCTGGCAACGGGGGACGATACCGGCACTATTGATATCTGGAGCACCTCTACCGGTCTTGCTGACGGAAATGCGTCAGGACATATGTCAGCAGTAAGGGGCATTGCCTTCGACGTGGCTGACGGGCAGATGCTTACAGCTGATGAGGCAGGAGAAGTCAGGCTATGGACGATGGCCAACCTGGAGCAGCCTCCCGTAGTTTTTACCGACGGAGGGCAGGAAGTTCTGCGCCTTGCCTTCAGTGACGGCGGAGAGTCATTCCTTGCTGCCACACAGACAGATGTCATCAGGCGCCCCGCACACATCAGGCTCATGACTGACGGCCTCTGTGACAAGGTCACGAGAAATCTCACCATGCAGGAATGGTCAGCTTATGTGGGAAGGGATATAGAGTACGAGACCACCTGCCCCGATAAAGAATACCGCATCAGGGTCAGGGAGATCAGGGGAGCCCGCTGATTCAAACTTTAAAGCCTCTGCCGTGTTATAGTACCGCGATGGCAATCTTGCCGGAAATGGCTATTTTTGCTGCCAGCATATGAAATAATTATTGATTTGATGAAAGAAAACAAAATACTACTGATGATCCTCGACGGCTGGGGGATTGGTGACGGCTCCAGAAGCGACGTGATCAGCACAACCGGCGCACCACACATTGAAGCCCTGAAGAAGGCCTTCCCCTCGTCTCAACTGCTCACCTCCGGCGAAGACGTGGGTCTCCCCGAAGGACAGATGGGCAACTCGGAGGTCGGTCACCTGAATATAGGAGCCGGACGGATTGTCTACCAGGACCTGGTTAAGATAAACAAAGCATGCCGCACAGGCGAGATACGCACGAACGGGACTCTCCGCGAGGCATTCACCTATGCCCGCGAAAAAGGGGTCAAGGTTCACTTCATGGGACTGCTCTCTGACGGCGGGGTTCATTCGCTCGACAGTCATCTCTATGCACTTTGTGACATGACCATGGATTATGGCCTGAAGGAGGTTTATATCCATGGCTTCGGCGACGGCCGTGACACTGACCCGAAGAGCGGAAAGGGTTACATGGCAAACCTGCTTAAGCATCTGGAAAAAAGCAACGGCAGGGTGGCATCTTTTGTAGGCCGTTACTATGCCATGGACCGTGACAAGCGATGGGAACGGATCAGGGAGGCATATGAGATGCTTGTCCACGGCAGGGGAACACAGACCAGGGATATACTCCAGGCAATGCAGGAGTCATATGATGCCGGAGTCACAGATGAATTCATGAAACCTGTCGTGGTAACCGGCGCTGACGGACATCCCCTGGCAACTATCGCAGAAGGCGATGTGGTTGTCTTCATCAATTTCAGGAATGACAGGCCCGAGAGCTGACAATAGTGCTTACGCAGCAAGACATGCCGGAGGCCGGGATGAAGACCATTCCCCTGCACTATCTCACCATGACCCCGTATGACGATAAGTTCCGCGGACTTCACGTCATCTTCCCCAAGGAGAATGTCGACAGAACCCTCGGAGAAATCATTGCTGATGCAGGTAAGAAACAGCTTCGCATTGCCGAGACGGAGAAATATGCCCATGTGACCTTCTTCTTTTCCGGCGGAAGGGAGAAGGAGTTCCAGGGTGAGGAACGGATCCTCATCCCTTCACCGAAAGTGGCCACCTATGACCTGCAGCCCGAGATGAGCGCTTACGGGGTAAGGGATGCAATTATTGCAGAACTCCGCAAAAAGAAATTTGACTTCATCTGCCTGAATTTTGCAAATGGTGATATGGTCGGTCATACCGGGATATACGAAGCCATTCAGAAAGCCGTAAGAACTGTTGACGAATGTGCCGGTGATGTCGCAGAGGCTGCAACAGCGAACGGCTATGAGGTGATCATAATTGCTGATCACGGCAATGCTGATTATGCGGTCAATCCTGACGGATCACCCAATACCGCCCATTCACTCAATCCGGTCCCCCTTTACCTTATAAGCAAAAGGTACAAAAGCGTCAGGGCAGGCATCCTCGCTGACGTGGCGCCCACCATTCTGACAATGATGGGCATACCCGTTCCCCCGGAGATGACAGGCAAATCACTTGTGTGAGGGAAACGATGCTGCAGATTGATGACACCATAGTCTCCCTGGCTCTCATAGAGAAGAAGTTTGTGTGTGACCTGGCGGCCTGCAAGGGAAGCTGTTGCAGGTACGGTGACACCGGTGCTCCGCTGACGGCAGAGGAAGCATCAGCGCTGGAGCGGATATGGCCTGACCTGTGGCCATGGCTCCGCCCTGAAGGCATCAGGGCAATAGAAAAGCAGGGCACAAGCATCACCGACATCGAAGGTGAACTGGTCACACCGCTGATCACCAACGAGGAATGCGCATACACCATCATGGATGATGATGTTTACAAGTGCGGCATCGAAACGGCTTTTAACGCAGGAGCCGTGGACTTCCGCAAACCCCTGTCATGTCACCTCTTC